>Ga0114966_10006064_pt1 | contig 10114 bp, 9 predicted proteins | sample M_130207_XF_Meta_FD_87029 | JGI IMG/M metagenome (GOLD analysis project Ga0114966, IMG submission 87029) | Freshwater microbial communities from Lake Montjoie, Canada to study carbon cycling - M_130207_XF_MetaG | ecosystem: Environmental > Aquatic > Freshwater > Lake | place: Lake Montjoie...
GGACGTCGCGTCCGCGTCCAGTGCTCGTGTGGGTTTGCGGGAGTGTGGCCGCCGTTTGCGCGCTGCTCACCCTGCCGCCGCTGCTGCGCCAGGCCCGGCTCATCGACCAGTGGTCGAACCCGCTCGCCGCGTTCCGCAGCTTCAATGGCTACGGGCTTTTCGCGGTGATGACCACCCAGCGCCCGGAGATCATCGTGGAGGGCAGCAACGACGGCGAGACGTGGCGGGAATACGAGTTTCCGTGGAAGCCCGGCGACGTCTTGGACCGACCCCGGCTCGCCGCTCCGCATCAGCCGCGGCTGGACTGGCAAATGTGGTTCGCCGCGCTCGGCGGTGCGCCGCGCAATCCGTGGTTCGGCGTCTTCCTCAGCCGCCTGCTCAAAAACCAGCCCGAAGTCCTCGGCTTGCTGGAGTTCAATCCCTTCCCCAACCAGCCGCCGCGCTACGTGCGGGCGGTGCTTTACGAATACCGTTTTGCCCGTTCCGACGAAGGCGGCGCGTGGTGGTTTCGCGATGAAGCCACGAAAAGTCTCTACTGGCCGGCGATGACGCTGCATCCGGCGACGACGCCATGAGCGCTTGCCCCGCGCGGCGGCCACCGGAGGTTTTCTTGAACAAGAAGGAAAACTTCCGCGTCTCACCGCCCACAATCCCATCGCCATGAAACATCTCATTGCACTTCCGGCCCTCGCCCTCGCCGCGCTCGCCTTGGCCACGCCCGCGACAGCCTTCGCCAAAGACAAACACCCGCACGACCATCACCACGGTCACAGCCGCTCTGTCTATGTGCAGCCCTACTGCGCGCCGCATGTGAATTACGGCTACCGGCCTGCCTACTACTCCCGGCCTTCGGTCAGCGTCGGCTTTTACAGCACGCCGAGCTACTATCGGTCGTCGGGTTACTACTACGATTCCCACCCCTCGCGGACTTACTACCGCGGCATCCCGCGCGCGAGTTACAGCTATCGGGAAAGCTCCAGTTACAGCGACGATCTCGCCGTGGATGTGCAGCGCACGCTCGCCCGCCGCGGCTTTTATCGCGGCGCGATCGATGGCGAAGTCGGCCCCGGCACCCGCGCGGCCATTCGCTCCTTCCAATACAGTCGCGGCCTCACCGTCACCGGCCGTATCGATAGCTCGCTGCTTCGCGCGCTGGGCCTGAGCTAGCACCCTCCGGGCGGGCCGGCCCATTGACACCCCGGAGCACGCCTCCAATAGTCCCGCCCGTGTTTCGCTCGCTGCCGATCGCTCTCGCACTCCTCCTTTCCCCCGGGCTCACCCGTGCCGCCGAGCAAGCTGCTCCAGTGGCCGTCCCCGCGACCTCCACGATTTTCGTCGCCTCCGACGCCGCGGCGCTCGATCAGCTCGAGGAAAACCCCGCCGTCACCCGGCGCATGGTCGATCAGCTCGTCCTCGCCGTTACCCAGCAGCCCGATGTGGCGAAAGCATGGCGCTCCCTCGTCTCGCCGGCGGATGTGGTCGGCATCAAAGTTTGCGCGGCTGGCGGACGTTACTTCGCCTCGCATCGCGGAATCGTGGAAGCCATTGCCTCCGGCCTCGAGGAAGCCGGCGTGCCCGCCGCGCGCATCATCGTCTGGGACCGCGCGCTTCCCGAACTGCGCGCCGCAGGATTCACCGCGCACCGCGATGGCTTCCAAGTCCGCGGCATCGCGCCTGTCTCGGGCTACGATCGCGAAGCGCCGGTCACCGCCGCCACGCTCGGCAAACTCATCTGGGGCGACCTCCTTTTCCACGATCCCCGCAAGCGCGACGGCAAACGCGTCGCCGCCGCCGATCAGGTCAGTTCGACGAGCCACCTCGCCAGCGTCGTCAGCCGCGAGATCACCAAGATCATCAACGTCCCCGTGCTCTCCGACGAAAGCGGCTGCGGCGTGGCCGGCGCGCTCTACAACATGACCGTGCCCAACGTGGACAACTGGCGCCGCTTCACCCATCCCGAAGGTGGCGCAGAGGCCATCCCCGACCTCTACGCCGATGCCCGCCTCGGCCCGAAAGTCGTCCTCACCATCATGGACGCCCTCCGCCCGCAATACGCCGGCGGCCCGCATTTCAATCCCAACTACGCCTTTTCCCTCCACACGATTTTCGCCAGCAAAGATCCCGTGGCGCTCGACGCCCACGCGCTGCGGCTCCTCGAAGGCTGGCGCAAAGAGGCCAAGCTGCCGCCTATCGGCAAACGCGCCGCGTGGCTCGAAAGCGCCGCGCAAGCCGGGCTCGGAAATTTCGCCGAGCAGAAAATCGCGCTCCGTCCCGTCGAGTCAAAGTAGCTTGGACTTCAGTCCAAAGTCGGCAGGAGTTTGGGACTGAAGTCCAAGCTACATGCATTGATTTTCGCGCGCGCCTCGCGATGATGCCCGCCTCATGGAATCCGCGCGGATCAATACCACCGACCTCGGCGGGCCGCTGCTCGCCAGCGTCTCGCGTTCGTTCTACTTCAGCATCCGGCTGCTGCCCGCCGTGCTGCGCCGCCCCATCGGCCTCGCCTACCTGCTCGCCCGCGCCAGCGACACCATCGCCGACAGCCCCACCGTGCCCGTCGCCGCGCGGCTGAAACATCTCGCGGCCTTTTGGCAAATGGTCCGCACCGGCGAGCCCGAGGGCCTCGACGAATTGCGCCAGGAAATCACCTCCCCGCACGATGGCGAATGTACCCTCATCGCCTGCCTCGGCGACTGCCTCGCCTGGCTCTCCATCCTCGACCAGAAAGAGCGTGGGGAGATTGTCGGCGTGCTCGACAAAATCATCCGCGGCCAGACCCTCGACCTCACCCGCTTTGGCGAAGGAGGCCGCGTCATCGCCCTCCAAAGCGCCGCCGAACTCGACGAATACACCTACCTCGTCGCCGGCTGCGTCGGCGAATTCTGGACCCGCCTGTGCCTTCACCACCTGCCGAACTGCGCCCACCTCGGCCTCGCCGACCTGCGCCGGCTCGGCACGAATTTCGGCAAAGGCCTCCAGCTCGTGAACATCCTCCGCGACCTCCCCGCCGACCTCCGCGCCGGCCGCTGCTACCTCCCCGAGCCCGAACTCCGCGCCGCCGGCACCTCCCCCACGCCGCTCGCCCACGACCCCACGAAAGCCCAGCCCGTCTTTGACCACTGGCACGCCCGCGCCGCCGCGTATCTCGAAGACGGCTATCGCTACATCACCGCGCTGCGCTCCCCGCGCCTCCGCGCCGGCTGTTTCCTCCCCTGGTATCTCGGCGTGCAGACCCTCGCTCTCATGGTGAAAACTCCGCCGCTCGCGAGCGCCGAGAAAATCAAAGTTCCCCGCTCCACCGTCCGCCGCGCCCTCGCCCTCGCCGCCCCGGTCGCCTTCTCCGACTCCGCCCTCCGCGCGCTGCACCCCGGCGGCCCGCCCGCAGAGTCGGTCGCCGCCGAAGCCCGCTAGCCCGCCCGCAGCCGCCCGTCATTCGTCATTCGTCATTCCCTCATCCCCCTCCCCGCCGCCGCTGGGTGAGAAACAGGCGCAGCAAGAAGATCGGCACGAGCGAGGTGATGGTCATGACCACGCAGACCAGCCAGCCGGGAATCGCCCGCGCGCGACCGCGCTCGACGGCGGCGAGTCCGGTGCTCACGACCTCCTCGACGGGCACTTTGAAAATCTCCGGAGCCGGCATGCGGTCGCGCCCGGTGGGGCGGGCGGCGGTGAGGGAAAACTCCGTGTTCACCGGGCCGGGACAGAGCGCGGTGACGGAGACGCCGGTGCCGCGCAACTCCGCGCGCAGCGCTTCGGAGAAGCTGGTCACGTAGGCCTTTGTCGCCGCGTAGACGGCCATCTTCGGCAGCGGCAGCAGGCACGCGATGCTGCTCACATTCAGGATCGCGCCGCGGCCCGCGCGCACGAGGTCGGGCAGCAGCGCGTGGCTGAGGCGGGTGAGGGCGGTGATGTTCACGTCGAGCATCGCGCGCACGCGGAGCCAATCGCTTTCCTCAAAGAGCCCGTGGTCGCCGAGGCCGGCGTTGTTGATGAGCAGGCTCACGCGTTCCCCGCTCGCGGCCAGCGCGGCGAGCAGCGCTTCGATCTGCACCTCGTCGGCGAGATCGGCAGCGTGGCAGTGGACGGTCAGCCCGGGGCGGTCGAGTTCGCGCTTCAGCGCCTCCAGCCGGTCCATGCGCCGGGCCACGAGGATGATCGCCCGCGCATGCGGCGCGAGCTGGCGGGCAAATTCCTCGCCGATGCCGGAGGACGCCCCGGTGATGAGAGCGGTGCAGCCGTGGAAAAAATTCATGCGCGAAGTGGAAGGCGGTGGGTGGTGGGAGGCAAGTGGCAAGTGCCCGGCGGCGCACATTCGACTTGTCAGGCAGCACCCGCCGCCCGTCACCTGCCGCCATGACCGTGCTCCGCCTCACCGACCAAAAACCCTTCACCACCAAGGACGGCTCGACCATCCGCAGCATCCTCGACCGCACCAATGCCCCGGTCGAAAAGCAGAGCCTCGCCGAGGCGCAGGTCCCCGCCGGCACGGCCACGCAGCGGCATTACCACCGGCTCGCGGAGGAGTTTTATTTCATCCTCGAGGGCCAGGGCGAAATGGAGATCGACGGCGAGTCGCGCACCGTCGGCCCCGGCGATGCCATCCTCATCCCGGCGGGTGCCTGGCACACCATCACCGCCCGCGAAACGCTGCGCTTTCTCTGCTGCTGCGCCCCACCCTATGCGCACGACGACACCTACTTTGCGTGACGGCCAACGCGGCGGTAATCGGCTTGCCGCCCGCCATCCGTCCCCCATTTTAGCGGGATGCTAAATGTCCTCATCTCTCTCCTGCTTGGCGTGCTGCTCGGCGCGGTCATCGGGTGGCTGCTCGGGGCGCGGCAGAACGCAGCGGCGCGGGATGCGGAGGTCCATCCGCTCGCCGACGAACTCCGCCAGCAACTCGCCGCCCGCGAGGCCGCGCTGGCGCTGGCCCAGGCTGCGCTCGCCGCCGCGCAGGCCACGCAGCGGGCGGTGGAAAATTTCGCGCAAGAGCAGCGCGCCGAGTCCGGGCAGGCGCTGCTCGAATCGCGCGAGGCCCGCACGGTGGCGGAGAGCGCACTGACCGCGCTCCGGGCCGAACTTTCCCAGGAACGCACGGCCCACGCCGCCGCGGCCGCCCGGCTCGGGGAGCTGGAAAAAACGCTCACCCAGCTCCGCGAGGAAGCCCGCCAGGCGCAGACCCGCGAGGCGGAACTCAGCGCCCAGCTTCTCGCCGCGGAGAAAGCCCGGAGCGAGTCGGGCGCGCGCGTGGAATCGCTGACCGAGAAGCTCGCGGCGGAGCGCGCGGAGGTGCAAAAAATCCACGAGGCCTTCCGCAAGGAATTCGAAGCCGTCTCGCACAAGCTGCTCGTCGAGAACGCCAACCATTTCAAAGAGCAGAGCAACGAGGGCCTCGCCAAAATCCTCGAGCCGCTGCGGGAAAATCTGAAGGACTTCAAATCGCGGCTGGAGGAAACGCACTCCGAGGCCGGCAAGCAGAACGCCGTCCTCAAAGACCAGATCGCCCGCATCGGCAGCGAGGCCGCGAATCTCACCCGCGCGCTCAAGGGCGACGTGAAGGTGCTCGGCAACTGGGGCGAGCAACGCCTCGACCAAATCCTCGAAAAATCCGGCCTCCAGCGCGGCGTCCACTACGACCGCCAGCACACCGCCGAGGACGCCGAGACGGAGCAGCGGCGCTTCCTCGACGTGATCGTGAAGCTGCCCGACGGCAAGCACCTCGTCATCGACTCGAAGGTTTCGCTCGTCAGCTACGAGGCGCACGTCAACACCGACGACGACACCCAGCGCGCCCTCCATTTGCAGAAGCACATCGAGAGCATCCGCCGGCACGTGAAAGACCTCGGCGCCAAGCGCTACCAGGATCTTTACGGCATCAGCTCCCCCGATTTCGTCCTCATGTACATCCCGCTCGAGGCCGCCTTCTTCGCCGCCGTGGCGCACGAGCCCGACCTTTTCTCCGAGGCGCTGGACCGCAACGTCGTGCTCATCACCAACAGCACCCTCCTCGCCACGCTCCGCACCGTCAGCTCCGTCTGGCGGCTCGCCGCCCAGCAGGAAAACGCCGCCGAAATCGCCCGCCGCGGCGGCGCGCTCTACGACAAGTTTTGCGGCTTCGTCGGTGACCTGGAAAAAGTGGGTGCCGCGCTCGGCGAGGGTCAAAAGCAGTACGAAAACGCCCTGCGCAAACTCTCCACCGGCCAAGGCAACCTCGTCCGCAAGACCGAGGAACTCCGCCGCCTCGGGGCCAAAGCCAGCAAGAGCCTGCCGCTGCCGCTGCTGGAGAATGCGCGCGAAGGCCAGTCGGTATTGGACGCCGATTAGAAAGCGCCTCGTCTTTTCCGCCCGATGACCGCCCTTTTTCACTCCCGCCTCCACAAGTACTGGAAGCTCTTCGACATCGGGTTGCAGAACACCTTCGTCTATCGCTGGAATTTCCTGCTGCGGATGGTCTTTGGCATCGTGCCGCTGGTCGGCATGGTTTTCATCTGGAAGGCGGTCTTTGTCAGCAAGGGCACGACGATCAGCGGCTACGACTACCAGGAGATGATCTTCTATTTTCTCGTCACCGTGTTTCTCGACAACCTGATCACGCCGACCGAGGACGAATGGCAGATCGCGGGGGAAATCCGGGACGGCAAGCTCAGTGCGTATCTGACGAAACCGATGAGCTATCTGGGCTACCGCATTTGCACGTATCTGAGCTATCGGCTGCTCTACATCGCGATCGTCTTTTTGCCGATCCTCGGGCTGGCGTGGTTTTTTCGCGATGCCATCCGGTTCCCCGAACACGCGATCACGTGGCCAGCGTTTGCGCTCTCCACGCTGATGGCGGCGGGGCTGCAGTTTTTCATCGCGTATTCGCTGGCGATGATCGCGTTCTGGGTGCTGGAGATTTCGACGATCGTCTTCCTGCTCTACTCGTTTGAATACTTTCTCAGCGGCCACATCTTCCCGCTCGATATCATGCCCGCGTGGTTTCAGGCGGTGATGAAATGGCTGCCCTTCACCTACGAGTTATACTTTCCCGCGCAGGTGGCGATGGAGCGAATCCAGGGCGCGGCGCTCGTGGAGGGGCTGGCGATCCAGGCGGGCTGGCTGCTGATCGCGTGGGGTTGCGCGCGTTTCCTGTGGGCGCGCGGGCTGCGGAAATATCAGGCGGTGGGTGGCTGAGGGGTGAGTTTTTTGCGCCAGAGTAAAACCAGCAGTGGCAGACTTGCGGGCGACGTGCTACGAAACCAGCCCAGTGCTGGTGCTCCGTGTGCTGAATCGGGTGACCAGCCCACCTTCCAATGGACGCTACCGCACCTCCCTCCGCTCCGGTCACCGGGCGGCCCACGATCAACCTGACCGAAGCCCAAATCCGGAGTTTTCGGGAGGACGGGTTTCTCGTTTTGCCGGCGATCAGCACGGATGCCGAAGTCGCCAAGCTCCGCGAAATTTTCGACCGGCTGTTCTCGGAGAATGTGGGGTTCAAGGAGGGGAACCAATTCGACTTGGTCGGTCGTTCGGGAGAAAGCGGTCCGCCGCGGCTCAAGCAGCTCATCAACCCGGTGAACTACGCGCCGGAGTTGCGCGACACGGTCTTTCGCGCGAACGCGCTGAGCATCGCCCGGCAACTCCTCGGTCCGGAAGCCGGTCCGGCCTTTGAGCACGCCATTTTGAAACCCGCACGGCATGGCGCGGCGACGCCGTGGCATCAGGATGAAGCCCACCGTTTCGATGCGAATTTCGACTACAACCAGGTCAGCATCTGGATGCCGCTGCAGGAGGCCACGCTGGAAAACGGATGTATGCAATACGTTCCGGGCACGAATCACGGCGAAGTCCTCAAGCATCGCTCGCCGGGCGACGACCCCACGGTTCACGCGCTGGAGACAGATCCCACGACTTTCGACGCGACCAAGGCCGTCCCGTGTCCGCTGCCTCCGGGCGGCTGCACCATCCACGCCGGGCGCACCCTGCACTACGCGGGACCGAACAATACGGACATCCCGCGGCGCGCCTACATCCTCGCCTTCGAGGTCTCACCTAAGCTGCGGGAGGCGGAGCGCAAATTCCCGTGGAATGAGGAAAAGCGGACCGATGATGAAGCTCGCAAGCGGGCGTGGCGGAAACGCGGCGGGGTGCTGGTGGAAGTTGGGCGCAAACTGCGCCAAGGCTTTTTCACCGATCCGAAACGGCTGATCTTTGAAGTCCGGCGCGCGGCGCGGGCGTTCTTCAAGTAGGTCCGGCGGTCACTTGGCGGGTTCCGGCGGGCGGACGGGACGCACGGCGCGGACGACCACGTTTTCACCCAGCGCGAGGAACTCTTCCTGCGCGGCGAAAGCGTCCTCCTCGGCGAAGCTGCGCCAGTCGGACTTGCGCAGCGCGCAGAGGGCCGAGGGATGCTCCTTCAAAAACTCGCGCAGCCCCTTTTTCCACACCACCACGGGGAGCGGATGGGCGGCCCAAAACGGCTGCTCTTTTTTTGCGAGCACGCGCACCGCCGGGTCGGGTGCGGTGATGTCGGTGTGTGTGTAGTAGATGATGCCGCGCGCGAGGAAGGGGCCGGTGAGCAGCGGTTCGTCGCCCCGGCGCGCGCGCATCAGCGCCTGGGCCACGGGCCGCGCCGAGCTTTCCGCCTCGACGGCTGGGAGCGCCACGGTGAGCGCGCCGACGAGCAGGGCGAGACTCGCCGTGGAGCTGGCGAGCAGCCAGACGGCGTGCTTTTTCCGCAGGAGAAAAACGACGCTCACCGCGAGGCATCCGAAGACCATCATCACCGGCACCTCAAAAGGCCGGAGCGTTTTCGTGAGCGACGCGCTTTGGCTCGCGAGCCACGGGACCAAAGGCAGCGCGACAAACACGCCGACTAGCGCGCACTGGAAGACCGCGCACCCGACGACCATCCGCCGCTCGCCGGCGGTGGCGAAACCGCGCGTGAGGAGATCGTCCAGGGTGCGCCCGATGAGCAGGCCGAGCGGGACGAAGAGGTAAAAGGCGTAGGACGGGATCTTCGACTGGCAGATGGTCAGGAAGACGAGGCTGGTGAGCAGCCAGCACCACTGGAAAAACGCCGCTTCATCCTCGCGCAGCCGCCCCCACGCGCGGCGCACAGTGAGCGCCACGGCAGGCATCCACGGGAGTGAGCCGAGGAAAAGCAGGCCGGGGTAATACCAGATGTGGTTGTTCGAGGGATGCTCGGCGCGGATCACGCGGAGCCAGTTGTCGCGGATGAAAAACTCCTCCCAGAACGGCTTCGGGTACCAGGCGAACATCGCCGCATACCACGGCACCACGATGACCGCGTAGGCCACCACGCCCCACCAGAATCCGCGCCCGCGGAAAAGCAGCGGCCGTTTCATGGCGAACGAAAACGCCACCGTGGCCATGACCGTGACGAGCGACCCGAGCGGGCCTTTGGTCAGCACCGCGAAACCCGCCCAGACCAGATGCCAGAACATCCACTTGTCGCGCTCCTCCTCGTGCCGCGCCGCCAGCCAGTAGCAAAAAACCGACGCCGCGATGAACGCGGCCAGCGGGATGTCCGTGAGCATGAGCCGCGACATCACGCAAAACTCCAGTCCGGTCGCCATCACCAGCGCGGCGAGGAAACCCGCGCGCGGATTCCACACCCGCGAGCCGAACCACCAGACGAGGAGCATCAGCGCCGTCGCAAAAACCGCCGTCGGCATCCGCCCGGCAAACTCCGTTTCACCCAACGCCTTGAACGATCCGGCGACGAGCCAGTAGTAAAAGATCGGCTTTTCAAACTGCGGCTCGCCGTAAATCTGCGGCGTCACCCAGTCGCCGGACTGCACCATTTCGCGCACGGTCTGTGCGTAGAACGGCTCATCGGGATCGATCAACCCGAGCGCCCCCAGCCGCCACCAAAAGGCGATGAAACCAATGAGAAGAAGGACCACGAGATCGATTTTTCGGGATGCGAACATGCCGAACCTTCTGCAAGCGCGGCAAGCGCGGCAAGCGCGGAGAAACCATTTGACGCACGCAGGCCAAGTCCCTAGACTCCGCGCACTTTCATCAAGAGCGACCGAGGGACTGGCCCAATGAAGTCGCGGCAACCGCTCGGTGCGCAAGCACCGGGGACCAGGTGCCAAATCCAGCCGCA
>Ga0114966_10006065_pt1 | contig 10112 bp, 3 predicted proteins | sample M_130207_XF_Meta_FD_87029 | JGI IMG/M metagenome (GOLD analysis project Ga0114966, IMG submission 87029) | Freshwater microbial communities from Lake Montjoie, Canada to study carbon cycling - M_130207_XF_MetaG | ecosystem: Environmental > Aquatic > Freshwater > Lake | place: Lake Montjoie...
ATTTTCAAAATCCCACTCGATGATGACACCTATAACACTAACGATGAAAAGCGGTATTTATACGGCATAACGTATTATTTTGACAAGGATAATCGCAATTAGTAAAAACACGTATCCCCGAATTATAGTATAGGAATTATATAGGAATAAATATATTGGTTTGTATCCAATGAAACTACGAACAGTTGCTATTTTAATATTGATGGCGTGTGTTGTCGTCGCAACATCCGCATTTGGAACGTATCAGGATAGCGTCGGAAATGACGACGCCGACGCCGACGCGACGAAGGCGATGGCGAAGGCGGCGAAGAAACACGCGAAGAAAGCGGCAGCGCCGACGAAGGACGTTGTCGGCGCATCAGGCGCTGGAACCTCCTACAAACAAAGCCACACCCATCTGGATATTTCCGAAAAGGCGGACGGGCCTTATGTAAAAGACGGAACAAATGTGTATCGTGGAAAAGCGGGCGGATATGACATCCGCGATACATACGACAGCGACGACGAACGCGACGACGGCAGCGATGACAGCGACGATGACGGCGAACCCAAGTCCGAATTCCAGCGAAAAATGAAGTATATAACCACGATGTTTAAAGAGATATTTAGTAAATGGAAGTCGCAGGAGACGATTATGGCGCCGTCCAGCGTCGAAGAAGACCCAGATAATCCGTTGGGCCCAGAAGGGTTCAAAATACGCGAGAAGTTCAAGAAGGGCGCACGTCAGGGAATGCGAAAACTGAAAAACGCGTTTCGCGGACGGTTCAAATAATACTCAACGATAAATAATCTATCGTAATAATAGTATTCGAATTATTCGTATTCGTATTATTACGGTAAATGTCAAGGAAAAATCGTAGTATACGCCGCAAGGCGTCATCGGCCACACCGAAAATGCCAGTGGCCGCCGCCGCCGCCCCGAAACAACTCGGGGGAGCACCCGCTCCACCTGGCCCTGGTTCTATCGCATTATCCTCCATCACCCTTAAATCAATTACTGATTTATTCTCCGGGAAAACGAACTTTTTCACACTTCAATCTCCCGCGAACAATATTATGAACTCGCGGGTTCTCACCACGATGCATAACTTTTTCCACAACCTGAATACAAGCACATTTTTCGCTGGTTTTGTTATGCTTATCCTGAATATCGGGTCGCGATATATTAATCTAGACCTGAGCTCTTCCACCGAATCCTGGATTAAATATATGATGAGTAAAGAGGTCCTTGTCTTCGCGGTGAGTTGGATGGGTACTCGCAGTATTTATTACGCGCTCGTTATTACTGCGTGCTTTACCATCGTCGTAGACCATTTTATGAATGTAGATAGCAAGTATTGTGTGGTTCCTTCCAAGTTTAGAGACTTACATACAATGACGGAAGAGAAACACGGACCCGAGAAGACGGTCACCGATTTAGAAATCAGCAATGCGCTTCATACACTGGAGAAGGCGAAGAAAGAGAAGGAGGAGACCGACCATTTAGAACTCGTTAAGTATCACCAGATGTTTAAGGATGATACCTTTGAATCATCACAACCTGCGAAGGTCGGGACGAAATAACACGGTGGTCGGTCATTGAGCGTTTGTGTATATCAAAGAATTTTATAAATAGTATATAGCTAGGGTTATAATACTATTTATCATATAAAAATACGGTATGGCAAATATAATTCCGCCGCCGCTGCTGATACCGCCACCGCCACCGCTAGCGATACCAATACCACCGCAACAGCCGCAGCAGCAGCGAGTATTAAATAACATAATTCCGCCACCACTACCTCCGCCACCGCCATCGCTACCGCTATCAGTATTACCAGGGAGACTGGCAGGTGCTGCGCCGCAGGCTCAGCAGGGAGTAGCGTCAGGTATAAAAAAACCGTATATAACTATAACCAACCTGACTACCGTGGTCGATGCAAGTATTGGCAGGCATGTAGATGATTTGGATGAACGCGTCGCCTTAAAAGAACTTCCGGTGATAGGACCCTCCGGGACGAGCAAATCAACCGCAGCACCGAAATTTGAGCGAACCCAAGGGGATTTACCAGATTTAAAAGTGGATATATACGAACAAATGGTCTATCATCGCGCGAAATCGACCAATAATAACCGACTTGAAATATTTGTTCCTACGCGGTATAAACTCAACTACGACAAAATAAAACAATATTTTGCCACCAAAAGCACGGATAAAGATGTCGACGACATCAAAAAAACGGTCATAAGCGCCTATGGCAATAACTACAATAGTTTATTTTATAAACATACGATTGCGGGGAAGACCACGTCCGCCGCCGCCAGAGCTGCGTCATCGGGCGGTGACCTGGATAAACTCGCGATGGAAAGTATCCAAGATAAAATAGATAGATGGCATTTCAATTATGCTGAATGGTCGTTTTATGATAACGCGAGTTCGTTTTTCGTCCAGAACGCGACGTTACCCCAGGACGAATTATTGACATTAAAAATGGATTTTGATGACGTATTCGGGGACGCGGGTGCGGGTGCGGGTGCGGGTGCGGGCGGATTAATAACCATCGTAAATGAAATCAGCGGAAAATATGATGCTTTAAAGGATAAATATAAAAAGAATATTGCGGACCTGAATATTACAACGGCGTCATCTACCCTCGATAACTATAATAAGTTGTTTAAAATATTATACGACGAAATTGACAAACGGAAAACAGAGTCATTGGATTATGTTACCGAACGAAAACTGTATTTTCCGTTGTATACATTTGATGTCAATACGCTGAATTATTTATTACGCGCCTTTGAGAGATTACATAATATAACGCAGAAAATAACAACTGTAACGTTTGCGGATACTCCAATCAATTCCAAAATTAAACTGTTAGAAACACTCAATGTTGAATATACGCAACTCATACAAGGTATTGAAAGAGACCCGAACTTAAAGATCGTGAACGACATATTTACGAAATATATGCTGGAGCCTACTAAAATACCTGATAATAAATTCATACCTAATTATAAATTAATCCAGTATGTCTTTTGGTTGATTCGCGGGGGGGGCGCGGCTGGTGATGTGTTTGTAAATAACGCATTTGGAGTAAATTACACTGATGTCAATCCAGAAGAATTATATAGAATTATTAGTGAGTTGGGTGGTGGGTTGACGCCGGAAGACGAGAGGAAAAAGACGCAGTTTATGAATGATGGGAAGATAATAAAGCAGCTTGAAGAGATTAATCAACTTATAGAGTATCGGATTACGGCCATATTTACACAAAATAAACCGACACAATTCAAAGTTATAACTAGGTCCGGTGCGAATAATTGGCCCGCCCCCATAGACCAGCAGCATAAATATATAACTAACGCAATCAATAAAGATATATTGTCACTACCACGTGATTTAAACATTAAAGGTGATGTTTCCGTGGCAAATGCAAACTTTGATTCAAAATCCGCAGAAATCAACGCAAAAATCCGCGAATTAAAGGGCAAGCATTTCGCATCAATGCTGATTTTTTATAATTACCTACAGGCGAAAAATACCGATCAAAAGAAAGAGATTGCGGAGTTTTTTAACACATTTTACGAAGAGTCCAAATTGATGAACGCGGAGTTAGACCCGCATTCAAGTATAGTAGGTCCTACACCGAAAACGGTCCCAACATTTTCATTTGGAATTGACATTCTTTTCTGGACCCTGCTTCGTATTACAAAGTATTATTCAGCCAAGCATACCAATTTCATAAAAAAAATGAAGGAACAAATCGGGCCCGAAAATACCGACCTACGCAATCTGCGTATTGAAATCGGGGTGAAAGAGAGCAAACTGAAGCACATATGCGAACTTATCGCGAATACCGGTAAAATACCGATAGATACGATTATCCCCGACCGCGCGGCGTATTATATAAAGCCCGCCGCCGCCGCCGCGACCGGCGGGGATCTTTACGCCGGCTTTGTCAACCCTAGCGCATACAAAGAAGCGTGGCAGAAAAAAATAGAACCAGCCAGGGGGGGTGGCAAAACCGCAAATGATATCATAGACACCACGAATAAAATGAAGAAGAAGTTAGACGAATCTCTCGGGACAGCGCCCAATCTCTCCGAAATGCTTTCCACGTTAATAGAATTGAATACCATCCAGGTTATAAATATGCTTTTTGCGAAACCGCGCAATATATGGTATTCGCCCGATTTACGAATTAAACCGAATCCGGATGAATCGTCCAAATGGATATTATTTCAGTTGGATAAACCTAAAATCATTTCTGGTCGCGCGTTTTCAAAAATCAAAAAAGCGTTGAGGGATAGTGTGAATGACGCGGGAGCGGTGGCGGCGGGAGCGGTGGCGGCGGGCGGCAGTGTCGATGCGAACCGATTACTGCGTATATTGGATAAAAATTCTACGAAACTGGTTCCACCCATTAATTTCACTCATATCGACCAAGATGGGGCAACGCCCTTTTTAATATTTATTATTTCAACATATCCAGTTCCGCCCCGAATGCTTGATAAAGATGGTGTGAAAGACTCGACGGAAATAATGTTAGACGACCAGTCGTTTGCGCCAGCGAGTGTGGATGGTGTGGCTGGTGTGGCTGGTGTGGCTGGTGGCGTTATTGAAGATGGTTCCGATTTGGAGGGCGCAATGGCAAATACATTGGAACAAATTAAAAAACGAATTTTACCAACAAGAGAATCGTGTGCGACTGGTAAAGACGCAATTTTAAATGCGGGAAAGGATTTAAGTGATTCGTTTAATAAAACGCTTGGGAGTATCGGGATAGATTTGGAGCAGAAAGTTAACAAACTTCTACAAAAGGCGCCGCCACCACCGCCACCTGCGGCGATACCCCCACCGTTACCGCCTCCGCCACCGTCGGCGGCTGCGTTGGCGACACATCAAGCGGGGGTGGTGGCGGCACAGCAACTTGCGGCACAGCAAGCGGCACAGCAAGCGGCGCTTTTGGCACAGCAGCAAGCGGTGCTTTTAGCACAAGCCAACGCCCCGATTATCCCAGCTAATCTGCCACCATTACCTCCTCCTCCTCCTCCTCCTCCTCCTACACACGCTGCGATTGTCGCGGCAGCTTGGGCGGCGGTAGAGAGAGCGCGTGATAGATTGGTTCGATTAACAGCCACAAAACCGCAAGCAGAACCCAATCGCGATTATGCCCGAAAATTATGTGAATACGCAAAGGTGAGTGTGGACCATATTTATAAAGTAAACGCGGCAATTGTTAAAAGTAATACGAGTATGATAGACGCGACGGTAGGACCGCCACAACAGTCGGGACAGGTTTATCCAGACCTCTCGCCCAATATTCGTACTGTTGAAAATGCGAATACCGCTAGTTATTGTAACGTTTTTTATATTCCTGGCACGACCTATAATGATATTTTAAACAGAATATTGGATAGTGTAAAAAACACGAATACGCGCGTTGTAGCGTGTGCCGATGTTATATATGATGGGGTTAGGTTTATAAGAAGTAATGCGGAGTCCCTCCTGCCCCCCCACTCCATCCGTCCCCCTCTTCCTCCTCTCCAACCAACCTCCAAACAACTAAAGTTGTTTGATATAGACAACAAATACTTCGAAATAAAACATCTGAAAAATGTGATGAATAGAGATCACAACGATGTAATAAAACGTTTAAGGAACTGGGATTTAGGCTGGGCTCCACGCATAAAAACAGATACGGTCAAGTTAACTTTATTGTCCACTACATTACACAACATAAATGACGCGATTGTCACAATGATGGCTAAATGTGAAGAAGCGATGACAATTTATAATGAGTTAAAATCGGAAGTGGCAGCAGAAGCAGCGGCGGCGTTAAAAATACAACGATTTCGGCGACGAAGATTGGCGGCAGCGGCAACGGCAGCGACAGCGGCAGCGGCGGCAGCGGCGGCAGCGGCGGCAGCGACACAGCAACTAGCAGCACAGCGAGTAGCGGCACAAAACGCCATGATGACCGCAGATACAGAATTACAAACAGCAATTAACCAGACACAAATATCTAATCATATAATTAACCAAGCACAACAATTACTGAGAACTCAACCTGTATCACAACTCGCATTACAACAATTATCTGCCACTGCCTCTAACGCCGCAGGATTGGCTCAACGACATTCCGATTTTGCAGAACAAGCAGAGGCAGCGGCACAAGCGGCAGCGGCAGCGGCACAGACAGTCCCACCTGATCCACAATTACAGGCACTACAGCTTACCCTTCTACGACAAATACCTCTTTTAAATCAAGTATCACAGCAACTAAAACAACTACACTCGGAGTTAAAATATCATAATTATAATTTACGACACGAAGAACTCAAAGTAATGCTTGCGGATACTGTGGCATTATCGCCTAATCTACAAGATTTTCGTCAATTAAACCAGGACGCAACCATATTACAAGCCGAGGTAAGCGCATTTAATAATATAGTTATCATAGATGTAGTCCCCAACCCTCTATTAGCAACATTGGAACATATTGATATACCCAACACCTTGGATCAAATAACACAAGCAGCGGCAGCGGCGGCAGCGAGAGCGGCCGCTGAAGAGGATGAACAGGTTAGGTTTCTCCAGCATATTCAGGATTGCGTTGTTGAAATAATGAATGTGATACATATAGTAGTCCAGCCGCCATTTGCACCAGCACCAGTACCATTAACTTCCGTATATCTCCGACAAAAAATTATATATGAATTAGAATATATACTCCATGTATTAGGTCCTAATTTAATAGATGATGTTGTTGAGAACATCTTAAGCCACTCGCCTATTGATGCAAAACGAGAACAACTCCGCAAGGCTCTTGAAGATGTATTAAAAGAAATAGGCGATTTGAACCTATGTCTAACTGACGAGTTTAAAAATAGCAAAAAACAGTTAATCGACAAAATTCGTGGAAGGTTTCGTATGTTATCCCTTGTCATTACGTCCACGAGTGATGTATTGAACGACACATTAAATGGTATAATAACGAGCATTCCTAGTATTATTACGACATTAAATTCACCTCAGACCACACAAGGCGTTCAGGGAATATGTAGTTATTTACAGAGAATGGGTGGATATATAAATAATAGTATAGATGCCGAACTCCGCGACCCATTATTTAATACAGATGACATAACTGGCGACCTAAGAGACTTAAAAACAGCGCACGCCATTTGTGTTGACGACCAAAACGCAGCACTTTTCCAGGCAAACAGCTATTTACAACAATTAAAAAATATATTCACCTCCGCTGACTGGGACCCACCATTACAGCTTCCCCCCAATATACTACAGAGTGCGAATCTGTCGCCAACTACTATACTAGCCGCAAACTATGAAATATCGCAATGTTTGGTGGCGTTAATAAGATATCTGGACTCAAATAGTTTTTTACCTCAGGTTATTGCGAAAAAACTTATAGATTTGAGCGATTTGTTTAAAAGCAATGTACGAGACAGACTAGAACGAGAACTATCAAAACAAAAGTTGGACGAGTGTGATAATATGCAGATTAAGGGCCAAATTAAATTTGATAAGGGTACGTTAATTGATTTAGTTAATAGAGAATTAGAGAAAGTCGCATCTGATATATCAACCAAAACTACTGGTATTCAACAATTTCAAACTGAAATTCAGAGAATATATGCCGCTTTACAAAGTGAAGAAGCTGAACTACGGAATATGAACCTTACCGTTAATTATGGACCTCCGAAAGAAAGTACTAATTTTATACAAAATATTACCCGTATTAAACAAGACATAAATGATTTATTGACTCAAGAATTTACAGTTAGGACTCTGCAGATTAACGACCAAATAGCCAAATTAGTAGAAAAATCATTGAAAGATATTAATGATTGTCATCAAGCAAGACTTACAGCAGCGACCGTAGCATCGGAGAAGGCAAAAGCTGCCGCCGATAGAGCCACGTCGTTGACCCAATATTTACAAGTATTAAATGGAATACCTGGTGTGGTTTCTCTGCTGGCACCACCTACACTCGGTCAGACCAATATTGAAACGAACATTCGTTCGGGACTTAATTTGTTGGATGGAATATTTGGCGATACACTAAAGACAAAAAATAGTGAAATTAAGAATTATCAGGACGCAATTGCTAACCTAATTAGTCGCACCCGAGATAAACTCACCACACTACGTGCGTTTTATACGGGGCGTTTGGAGATATGTTTGTATTCGAATATAGTAGCGACGAATAAAAGTGTGTTAGATGGAATAATCAAACAACTGGAGGTCTCGTTGAAACAATTAACCGATACCAATACTGTTATTATATTGAAAATGCCCCAAATGAGTATAAATGCCACTGACATTCAGAGTAAAATAAAAGCAGAAATATTGTTTATTAAAATGACCAATTCGATATTAAAAGTAGGCGCGATTACGACAATCGCAAATGACTATAAAAATTTGATAGAGACATTTGACAAATTAATCAAAAGTGTATCAGAAAGAGTAAATAGTTCGCAGAATAGCCTGATTAAAATTACCGAGGCCGCTACCGCCGTTGTCCATGAAATAGAAGCGTGTATTCAAAAACGTAAAGTTGCGGCTGACACAATGTTGGAACGCGCAACCAGAATACGTAATGAATTAAATGCTAATGCGATGGAATGTAAAATTAGTATTGACGGTCTATGTGAAAGTGCGAAAACGAATACCGAAAGAATCAAACTGGTTAATGGTGCCAATCCAAAAAAACCCGATTTAACCGACCGGATTCGACTATTAGAACAAGCGTGTTCTACAAATAACACGATTTTTCAAGATGCGGTGCCTTCATTATATGCTGCTACTCCGACGCTAGCTTCTATTGAAATACTATGGAAGAATATATCGGCGTTCCAGAAAGGATTCGATGTTCCAGCAGTTGGTGTCACACAACTACAGCAATTATATGAAACAGCATCAAAATCGGTGGAGACTTTGGACGAACGTAACACGCTAATAAAAAACCTATTAGCTCGATTAAATCTTAATAATAGAGAAATATCTACTATAAAATTGGATATCGACGCAGTTATCGCGGAACAAGAAGCCGCGGCGGCTGCGAAGAAAACGGCAGAGGAATTGGAGGCAAATAAAGGAGTATTGGACGAATTGAAGACGAGGAACTTCTCTGGTGTAACGTTTGACCCCCAAACGGGCGATTTAATTCTTTCATTTGGAAATGCGCAACACCCACTTAATGTCGGCGCTACTGCTGTCAACACTCTTGAACGATTACCAGCATTACCAGGTTCAGCTAATGATGATGAGGATGATGCTGACACCGCATCTCAACCTCTGGAGGCACTATCCAGGGTTGGACGCACACGGCAGGCAGCCGCGAACGGACCCTACAGCGTTGTTATAACGCCAAAATCCCAGTTTTACAAGAAACTTGTACTTGGGAAAGATCCACAAAATATATGGCTCAGCGAAATTAATCTACCCGGTCTAACAGCGGAGATTGGCGCAAAAAATGTAAATCTAATCGAAGGCGCGGTGGCATCCCCTAAAGTTGAACCTACTGATAAATTGGCAATTGCCAAAGCAGCCGCGCTCAACCCGGTCGTCGTGCGGACATTGCTTGCGGGCATCCAGGGTATAGACGAAGAAACACTTAAAAAATACGATATATTGGTTCGTTTATGTGATACAGGTTCTGCGGCGGGAGTAATAAATGAAATGTTAATCGACAAAAAGTACATCACTCCTACCCCTGCTCCTGGGGCGACTGGTTTTGGAATTGGCGTCGGAATCAAACCAAATACCGCAGGTGAAATGGTAATATCTGATATTAATGGTTCTGGTGGAGCTGCTGCTACTCGGCAGATACGAGAGGGTGATATTATCACAGGTGTAGACGAACATACAATAACTTCCAAGGAAAACGCAATAAAGTTACTAGCAGGTCCATCTGGTTCCGAATGCTTATTGCGATTGAAGAGATACAATGGTGTCGGTGCCGGTCACGAAATAATTACAGTCAAGGTTCGCCGCATCCCACCTTTACCAGAGCCACAAAAAAAAGGGAACCCGTCAATCGTAAACAATATACTACAAAAATTAGGGTGGAATGGTTCAGAAAATAAGGTATGGTATAATA
>Ga0114966_10006067_pt1 | contig 10111 bp, 10 predicted proteins | sample M_130207_XF_Meta_FD_87029 | JGI IMG/M metagenome (GOLD analysis project Ga0114966, IMG submission 87029) | Freshwater microbial communities from Lake Montjoie, Canada to study carbon cycling - M_130207_XF_MetaG | ecosystem: Environmental > Aquatic > Freshwater > Lake | place: Lake Montjoie...
AGACGGCCCTTTCGGCCACCTTCTCGCTGCTCGACAAAGCGGCGCGCAAGGGCTATGTGAAGCCTGGCAACGCTGCTCGTTACAAGAGCCGCTTGACCAAACGTGTCAAGGTCGCTCTCGGCGACGTAAAGTAACCCAGAAGCAGAATTTAAGATTTCAAAGGCCGGGACTCTTCGGAGTCCCGGCCTTTTTCCGTCTGCGCTCTCGTATGACAATGGCTGCATGAGCATGAACGCCGTCGAGGAGCAAGCACGTATCGCGCATATGCGGCATCTGGTGGAGAATCTGCGGCACCTCGAAGCACGGATTCGTGCCGGCGGCGGGGCGGAACGGGTCGCGAAACAGCACAAAGCCGGGAAGATGACGGCTCGGGAGCGGATCGCAGGTCTGGTGGACGCGGGATCGCGCTTCCTCGAAATCGGGCTGCTGGTCGCCTATGACCTTTACGATGGTACGGCTCCGGCGGCTGGGGTGGTAACCGGCGTGGGGTGGGTTGCGGGACGCCCGGTGGTGTTGGTGGCCAATGATGCAACCGTGAAGGCCGGGGCGTGGTGGCCGGAGACGATTCCGAAGATTCTGCGGGCCCAGGAAGTGGCCATGCGGAACCGGATTCCGATTGTCTATCTGGTGGATTCGGCGGGTGTGAATTTGCCGTATCAGGACGGAATTTTTCCGGGACAGTACGGCGCTGGTCGGATCTTCTACTACAACTCGCTGATGCGGCGGAAGCTGCGGATCCCACAGATCGCGGCGGTGATGGGACCTTGTATTGCGGGCGGGGCGTATCTGCCGGCTCTTAGCGACGTGATCATCATGGTGGAAGGGACCAGCTTTATGGGGCTCGGCGGGCCGAATCTGGTTAAGGGTGCCACGGGGCAGACGATTGATTCCGAGGGGCTGGGCGGCGCTCATTTGCATACGGCTACTTCGGGTGTGGCGCATTACGTTGCGAAGGACGATGCGGCCTGTCTGGAGATGATCCGGGCGAGGGTTCGGCTGTTACCGGCGTGGGCGGGGAGTCGGGGGAAGGGGGCGGAGCCATCGAAGCCGGTGGCGGGTTTGTATGGGACGCTGCCTGCGGATCATCGTTTGCCCTACAGTGTGGAGGATGTTCTGGCGGCGGTGTTCGACGCGGGCGATTTTGTAGAGTTTCAGCCTGAGTTTGCGCCGGAAATTCTCTGCGCGGAGACGCGGTTGTGCGGCCATCCGGTGGCGGTGATTGCGAATCGTCGTGGCTTCCTGAAGCCCCGTATCGGCGGCATTATCTACGCGGAAACGGCGCGGAAAGTGGCCTACTTCGTGGAGACCGCCGAGCGACTGGGGACGCCGATTATCTATGTGCAGGACGTGTCGGGGTTCATGGTGGGGTCACAGGCGGAGGCGGGGGGGATTATCCGCGCCGGGGCCGAAATGGTGGAAGCGATGTCGTGCGCAACGGTGCCCCGGATTGTGCTGACAACGAACCATGCGAGCGGGGCAGGGTACTACGCGATGTCCGGGCAGGGGTTTGATCCGAACTTCACGTTTAGCTGGCCAACGGCGAGAATTGGTGTGATGGAGGGCGATTCAGCGGTGAAGGCGCTCTATTCGATGGAGTTGGAGAGGTTACGTGAGTCGGGGGAGACGATGAGTGAGGAGTTGAAGGCGTCGATCGCACAGACGCAGGCGGACTATGAGCGCTGGCTGGACGCGAAGTATGCGGCCGCGCGGGGGCATTGTGATGCGGTGATTGATCCGGCGGAAACGCGGGCGGTGTTGGCGATGGCTCTGGAGGTTTGTTTGACGCGGTCGCGGGGTACGGCTCTGGCACTGGAGGTGGTTTGATGGGCGTTCTGGAGAGTCACCTGGAGGGCCGGGTTCTGCGCCTGACGTTGAATCGTCCGGAGAAGCGGAATGCATTGAATGAGGAGTTGTCGCGGGCGCTATTGGGGGCTATGGAAGCTGCAGATGCGGCTGCAGCAGTTGGGGCCATCGTACTGACCGGGAACGGTGGGGCGTTTTGCGCCGGCATGGATCTCCGCGAGGTTCTGGACGCCCAGGTCGCGGCAAGGATGGCTCCTCTGCACGAACGCCTGTTTACGATGATCGGGCGTATGCGGAAACCAGTAGTGGCGGCGATTCAGGGGGCGGCGATAGCGGGCGGGACCGGGGTAGCGGCGAACGCGCACATTGTAATTGCGGCTGACGATGCCCAATTCGGGTTGACGGAGATTCGGATCGGACTGTGGCCGGTGCTGATTTTTCCGGCCTGTGCGTTGGCGATGGGGGAGCGGCAGACGACGGAACTGGCACTGACGGGACGGTTGTTTGGGGCGGCAGAAGCGAAGGATTTCGGGTTGGTGACCGAGATCGTGCCGGATCCGCTGGCTCGGGCGACGGCACTGGCGGAGGCGTTGGCGGCCTGGAGTCCGGAAGCGATGCGGGAGGGGCTGGCGTATATCTCGCGGATTCGGGGGATGGCCTGGGATCAGTCCGGAGCTGTCGGGCTGGAGGTGCGGGGCCGGATGATGGCCGGGGCTGATTTTACCGAGGGTGTGACGGCGTTTCTGGAGAAACGACGAGCGGTGTGGCCGTCGCTGGCGTAGTGTACGTGAAGCATGTACGCCCTGTACGCGTTATGCTAAAATCCAGGCGTGAAGGTCACCAGTACAAAATTCCGTCAGAATTTGTTCCAGATAGTGGAGCGGGCCTTACAGGGAGAGTTCATTGAGGTCGCGCACAAAGGTCGGATAGTCCGGCTGATTGCGGCTGACCAACCAGGCAAGATGGCGAGGTTGGTGAAGCGGGACACGATTTGTGGCACCGCTGACGACCTGGAGAAAGCTCAACAGGAGCTGGAGGCAGAGATACAGTTGTCATGGGATCAAAAATGGGCAACCAGGCTCTAATCTCCTACCTCGACACAAATGTGGCGATATTTCTGCACTCCGGTGATGCCGGGCGACTAACCCCAAGAGCTATTTCTCAACTGGAGCGTTCGGGACTGTTGGTGTCGGCGATGGTGATGCTTGAGTTAGAAATTCTATACGAAAAGGGCGTTCTTCGATACCCGGCAGCCCAGATTCTGGCGGATTTGAGTCAGCAGATTGCGTTATCAGTATGTCAATTGCCGATGGCGGTGGTGATGGGGTACGCACTGCGGGTGAAGTGGACGCGTGACCCAGGTGATCGCGTCATTGTGGCTAACGCGATGGCAAACAATGATGCTCCGTTGATCACCTCAGATCGCCGGATTCAGGCGGAATATCCGAACGTGATCTGGTAGTGGGGCTTCGTCGACCCCTGTGAGCTACGCAACCAAGGTTTCGTAGGCCACCAGGGTCACGCCTGCCTGGGCGAAGTTGGCGAGGTCCCCTGCGGTGGCCTGGCCTTCGGGCGATGCGAGGCCGGCTTGCAGGTCGGCCATGGTGTCGAAATCCAGCTGGGCTACCAGGTAGGGCGCGGGGCCTCCGGCAAGTAGCGCGACAGCTCCGTCACTGATCGTCAGCGAGCGCAGGCCCGGGATCGTTTTCGCGAGGGGCGTGTGCACGCTGGCGTAGTAGCTGTCGAAAGCCGCCGGGTCGGCTGGCTGGTTGTATTGGACAAGGATTCGGGCCATGGGAACTATGATACGTGGGCCAGTTCCGCTGTCTCCACAGGGGCCTCGCGTTCCAGTTTGCGGACGTCCTGTTCGAGTTCGTCAGCTACCTGTTTGGCGTAGATGAGGAAGTGATGGCCCGAAAGCAGGACGGTAAAGCCCATCCAGAGTTTGGTTCGGTTTCCCGCGTGGGTTCGGAGCACAGCCCAGAAGTATTGCCAGTAGACTTTCCGGTATGAGGAGCGCAGCCCTTGCGTCCAGATTGACGCCGCGAGGACTTTCAGATTGTACGCGATTCCCATCTCTGGCGGCTTCTGCGTGGGGCTGGTGTGCCACGTATCGAGCGATCGCAGGGCCCGGTCATAGAAGGCCTTCGGTTCATAGAGCCAGAACAGGAGCTGGCTCAGGCCCCGGAGCAGAATTGGTGTCGGCAGGTTGGTGCGGAAATTCGGCGCACTGAAGTTGGTGATCGCCTCACTGTTCTCGTAGAGCCGGCCTTCCTTCTTCATGCGGTCCCAGAGTGCGGTTGTGGGCGGAGCCTGCAGAACTCCGGCCATGGCCCAGGTGATGCCGGTGGCTTCGATGAAATCGCGCTGGCGTTCGAAGATGGTTTCGTCGTCGGAATCGAAGCCAACGATGAAGCCGGCGAGGACCCAGAGGCCGGCGTTCTGAATGACGCGGACCTGCGACAGGGAATCTTTGCGGAGGTTCTGGAATTTCTTTGATTCCTTCAGGGCGTCGGAAGACGGTGTTTCGATGCCGATGAAGACGTACATGAAGTTGGCGCGGACCATGGCGGCAAGGAGTTCGGGGCGGTCGGCGAGGTCAATGGAAGCTTCGGTGTAGAAGGAGAAGGGGTGGTCATTCTTCACGCCCCAGGCTTCGAGTTCGAGCGTCAGGGCGAGGGCGTTTTTCGCGTTGCCGATGAAGTTATCGTCCACGATGAAGACTTCGTTGCGCCAGCCGAGTTCGCGGAGGTATTCAAGTTCGGCGATGAGCTGAGCGGGTGACTTACTGCGGGGTTTGCGGCCATAGATGGTGATGATGTCGCAGAACTCGCACTGGAACGGGCAGCCGCGCGAGAACTGGACGGGCATGGACGTGTATTTGTCGCGCTGCAGGAGGTCAAAGCGGGGTAGGGGGCTGTTCGACATGTCGGGCTTGTCATCGACACGGTAGAGAGCGTGGGCGGTGCCATCCTGCAGGGCGAGGGCGATGCCGGGGAAGACTTCTTCAGCTTCACCGACCATCACGTGGTCGGCTTCGAGGAGGACAGCGTCAGGGTCTGAGGAGGCCCAGGGTCCGCCGATAAAAGTGCGGGTCCCGGCGGCGCGCGCACGACGCAAAAGGTCGACGGCGTCGGTGCGTTGGGCATGCATGGCACTGATGAGGACGAGGTCGGCTTTGGCGAGGTCTTCGTCGCGGACTTCCTCGAAGGCATGGTCGAGGACGCGGAGCTTCCAGGAGCTGGGACAGAGGGCGGCTACGGTGATGAGGCCGAGGGGAGGGGTCATGGCGGCCTCGGGGAGCATTTGGAGGACGCCTTCGAAGCCCCAGAAGGAGGGAGGGAAGCGGGGCCAGATGAGGAGGACGTTCAGGTTTGCGCCGAGGGGCAGAAAGCTGGAAGCTCGAAAGGTGGAAGGCGGGGGCCGATTCGGGACGGCAGGCAGGATGGACAGGGCGGCGTGCGGTTCACGCGGAAGCGGAAGCATGATCTATTCTGCCCTTTTCCCGGGTCGGGTGCGTGTTTATTTATGGTTAAGCATGTGGTAGGTTCGTAGCTTGTCTGCGCTGCCGCCCACGTTCCCGGAAAAACTCACGGATAACTTTCGCACGGCGCGGCATGTTTTCCTGGTGGCCGCTCCGTTAGGCGTGCTGGTAGGGGCTGCGATTGCGGGTTATGACTACGTTGTCAACGTGGTGCTCTGGGATCGCTTCCTGCATTCGTTTCCGCCGCTGTTGCTTTGTCTGCTGCCGATTGCCGGGATGTTCCTGACGGGGCTGATTCTGAGCCTTTTTCGCGTGAAGACCTCGTCCATGGCCGATGAGGTGGTGCGGGCGTACCACAAGCCGGACGCAGGAATCGACTACCAAACGGCGATTCCGAAGCTGGCGGCATCGGTGGCGACGATGGGTTTTGGGGCCAGCGCCGGCATGGAAGGTGCCAGCAAGTGGCTGGGCGGGACGATCAGTTCTTTTGTGCAGGCCCGCCTGAATTCGATGCCGGGCCTGCGATGGCTGCACGGACGGGTGGAAACGACCTTGCTTGCCGGGGCGGCGGCAGGTATCAGCGCGATTTTTCGGGCACCGCTGACGGGCGCGATTATGGGGATCGAGTCGCCGTATAAGCAGGACCTGGCGCATGATGCGTTGCTTCATGGTCTGGTGGCGTCGGCGACGAGCTACGCAACATTCGCGTTCTTTCGCCCGGCAACGCCCTATTTTCCGATTCACTTTACCTATCAGTTGAATGGGTGGGATCTGCTGCTTTGTGTGCCGCTCGGGCTGGCAGGGGGGCTGGTGTCACATGTGTTTCTGGGGTTGCTGGGCCGGGTAAAGGGAATCTGGGGCCGGTGGCAGGCCAATCGTGTCTTGAAGCTGACCGCGGGCGGCATGATCGTGAGCGGAATCGCGCTGGCTGCCAACGCGCTGCTGGGATCACCCGTGACGCTGCATTCCGGGTTGCCGGTGGCGAATCAACTGCTGAACGGAAAGTTTACGCTGACGGCAATCCTGATCATTCTGGTGGCCAAACTGCTGGCGACATCGTTCACGTTTGGAACGGGCGGCGTGGGCGGTTTGTTCGTGCCGTCGGCTACGATTGGGGCGGCGCTGGGCGCGGTGTTTGACGTGGTGTTTCACCCGAGTCATCCGGGCGTATTTACGCTCATCGGGATTGCCGCTTTTACAGGGGCGAGTTACAACAGCCTGCTGTTTGCCGCGGTGTTTGTGGCAGAGGCCAGCGGGAGTCCGGCTTTGGTGGTGCCTTCGCTGATTGCGTCGTCTACGGCGTTTCTGGTTTCGGCAGGGATTTCGAATTCAGAATCGCAGCGGCATCGGCGGTTGACCTGACAGAAGAGGAGAAATATACGATGAAGCTACGGACATTTTGGTTTGTCACGCTGGCGGCGCCGCTATTGGCGCAAGGTGTATTCGCGCAGAGTAAAGAAATGGCGGCCCCGAAGCCCGTGCGCCTGTACCTGTTTGATTGCGGGACGCTGGACAATCCAGATCCCAGGGTCGCTGAACCTTACCAGTTGAAGAAGGAAGAACTGGTGACCACGAAGATGTCAGTGGAGTGCTTCCTGATTGCGCATCCCAGGGGGAACATGATTTGGGATGCCGGTGCCGTTCCGGAGAGCTCGTTCCAGACCGACGGCGGGCCCGCCATGGTCCGTTATGCCACGTCTCGAAAACCTCTTCGGGCGCAGTTGGCGGAAGCGGGCTACACACCTGCCGACATTCAGTACCTGGCCCTGTCCCACTTCCACTGGGATCACGTAGGGAATGCCAACTTGTTCGCGGGTGCCACCTGGCTGGTCCGGAAGTCGGAGCGCGATGTGATGTTCGCTGATTCACCCTCGCCGCGCACCGAATTGCAGAACTATGGCTTATTGAAGAACAGCAAGACCACCTACATTACAACGGATGACTATGACGTCTTCGGCGATGGTACGGTGGTGATCAAGGCCACCCCGGGACATTCCCCTGGCCATCAGTCGTTGTTCGTGAAATTGGCGAGAACAGGACCCGTTGTGATCAGCGGCGATCTGTATCACTACCCCGAGGAACGCACGCTGAACAGGGTTCCCACGACGGAATTCAGCTCCCAACAGACCATCGCGTCGCGGGCGTCGCTGGATGCCTTCCTGAAGAAGACCGGTGCCCAATTGTGGATTCAACACGATTACACTGCCGACGCGAAGCGGAAGAAAGCTCCTGCGTTTTATGAGTAAAGTGTTGCCCTTCAGGGCACCGGGCTACCGGAAAGTGACCCCCTTGCACCCTCCGGCGGGCGGACATTCGGGCGCAAGGCCGTAACTGCTGCTTCCGAGACGGGACCGTGGAATTGCCAGGTTATGTCGCCGGTGGGGTCAATCAGGGCCAGGTAAGCGTCGTCATTTTGCGGAGCCCGGGAATCATACGCCAGGGCCGGGCGCAGGGTCTTGCCACCTTTGGTGAGGATGAAGAAATGGTCGTGCTGGGGTTTCGGCATAGAGGAGCGCATCGCTCGCAGGATCATGGGGCGGATCAGGCGCGGGGCTGCTTCGAGATCGACGACGGACCAGACTTCGAGGGTGGGGAGCTCGGTCTTCAGGCGCTTGCCCCAGGCTTCGGTTTGTTTTTGCGAGTCCTTGCTGAAGCCGATGACGAGCAGAGCCGTTTTGCCTTTGAGCGCGGTGGGCAGGCTGAGTTTGGACCCCGCGAGGGTTTCGCCTTCGAGGTTCGGGAGGGTGGCTGCGGTCAGGTGGAACGCCAGGGCGAGAGCGAACGTCAAGAGGACTGGTTTCATCTGCTGTCTGCTTGTATCCGAAAGGATGCCACATGGTGTTGGCGGATTTGCTATTGTGGCGGTGAATTGTGACTCGACTCCTTGTATTGGTAATGTTTTCTTCGGCGGCCTGGGCCCAACTGACCCCCGCGGAGACGGCTACGAATTTGGCTTCGTTTGAACAGGTTTGGCGGACCGTACGGGATCGGCATCCGGATCCGAAGCTGAACGGGCTGGATTGGCAGGCCGTTCATGATGAGATTCGGCCCCGGGTCGCCGCCGCGCAGTCTATCGGCCAGGTTCGGGACGCCCTGAATTCCATGGTCGGGCGACTGGGCACTTCACACTATTCGGTGATTCCTGGCGATTTGTACAAACCCCTGGAACAGGCTGCCGCAGAGAGCGAAAACTCTACCCCTGGTGTTGCGGTCAAGATTGTTGACGGCAAGGCACTGGTGGGGAGCGTGGAGCCGAATTCGCCGGCGGCGCTGGCGGGGATCATGCCGGGAATGTTGCTGGAGAATATCAACGGCGAGAGTGTGGCAGAGGTTCTGAAGTTAGCCGCAGCAGCTGGGGACCAGGAGACGCAACGGCAGACGGGCCAGGCGCTGGGGAAGAAACTGAACGGGGCGAAATCCGCAAAGGTTGCCGTGGATGTGGTGGATGCTTCGGGTGCGAAGAAACATCTGGAACTGGACCGGGCAGAGCCGAAAGGCAAGCTGGTGACCTTCGGCAATCTGCCGGAGCAGAGGGTTTACTTTGAATCGCGCCGGTTGCCGGGCGGTGCCGGGTATATCCACTTCAATGAGTTCCTCGATCCGGTGTCGATTATGCCGCAGCTGGAAACGGCGATGAAGGAGTTTGCGAAGGCTCCGGGCATCGTGCTGGATCTGCGGGGCAATCCGGGCGGGATCGGCATTATGGCGATGGGGGTGGCGGGCTTTTTTGTCTCCAAACAGGGCCAGAAGCTGGGCGCGATGAAGATGCGGGACATGACACTGAAGTTCGCAATCTACCCCCGGGCGGAGGTTTACGAAGGTCCTCTCGCGATTCTGGTGGATGGCGGCTCGGCCTCTACTTCGGAGATTTTGGCCGAGGGGATGCGGGATTTGGGGCGGGCGCGCATCTTTGGGACCCGGTCGGCCGGAGCGGCGCTGCCCTCGGATATTGTGCGGTTGCCAAACGGCGATGGTTTCCAGTACGCTCAGGCGAGTTACACTTCGGAAAAGGGAAAGGTGCTGGAAGGCGCAGGCGTGGAACCGGACGAAGCGGTTCGGGAGACGCGTGAGAGCCTGAGTGCCGGACGGGATCCTGTTGCAGAAGCTGCGGAGAAGTGGATTCTCGGTTTGTCTAAGGGTAATCGGGGCCGGTAGCCTGCTGGCCTCGATGGGCCTCGCCGCGCCTGCGCGAACGCCTCGATATTCTGCCCTGCCCAGCGTGAGCTCGGTCTTCGACCACTACATCCAGGCTACCGGCGGTCGCGCTGCGTGGCGTTCGAAGCAGGCGGAACGCAATGAGATTGAAGGTCGCAACCTGGATGGTGGGCGGGTAGTGCTGCGCGCGGTGATCACCACCTCTCGCAACGGCAGCTCCCTGAGCGAGATGACGATCCCGGAAGTGGCCAGCGAAGGTATCTACAAAGGTGTGGCCTGGACGTGGACGAAGCTGGCGGGGCCGAGGCTTCGCAAGGGTGCGGAACGCGCTACTGCCATGCGCGCTGCGCACATGCTGGAAGAGGCGGACTGGCGTGCCCTGTATCCGAACTCAAAGGTGGATGGCGCCGAGCCGATTGGCGGGAAGATGTGCTACCGGGTCTCGCTGTTACCTTCTTCCGACGGCAAGCTGGAGTGGTTCGAGCTGGACAGCGGGCTGCTGGTGAAGAAGTCGTGGTGGGAAATGTCGACTTCGGGGCCGGTGGGGGTTACTTCCACTGTGGAGCAATGGCGCGAGGTTGAAGGCCTTCGGCAACCGATGACGATGCTGGTGGATCGGGGCGACATGAAGTACCGGCTCACGGTGCTAAATGTTGCGTACAGCTCGGC
>Ga0114966_10006068_pt1 | contig 10110 bp, 6 predicted proteins | sample M_130207_XF_Meta_FD_87029 | JGI IMG/M metagenome (GOLD analysis project Ga0114966, IMG submission 87029) | Freshwater microbial communities from Lake Montjoie, Canada to study carbon cycling - M_130207_XF_MetaG | ecosystem: Environmental > Aquatic > Freshwater > Lake | place: Lake Montjoie...
CGTCGCCATCGTTTTGAAACGCAAATTCCTCGGGCGTTGTTTTAAGGGCTTCCCGTGGAGCATGTCGCATTGTGGTACGGTCAAGCCAGCCCGATCTGCAAAATCGCCGCCAGCAGTTGCCGCTGTTCCGCATCGAAACGGTGCAGAAACGGCAGAAAAACGGTGTCAATCATAAGCGAGAACAGGTCGGATTGTAAATTTCCGATCACCGGTGACAGGACAGACTTTCATGGCTGAGATGGAAGGGATCACGGTGAGCGGATGGGGGACGTTCGGAAATTTGTAGAGATCACGCGTGACGCCGGATTCGTGGTCCCAGATCGAGCCCACCTTCAGCGGAGTCGATTGATCCCGCGACCATCCTAAATAAACGAACTTCTTCGACACGGGGTCGAACGCTGTCCATTGATCCATCATTCTGCCCCCGCCGAAATTCACCATATATTTCACGGTCTTCGTTCCCTGACGGCTCGTGACCTCGTAGGCCATTCCGGCAAAGCTGGAATCGGCGAACAGAACCAGCAACAAAAACGTGAGCGTGTATCGCATGATCGGAATTGACCTGAGAAAAAAGGATCGGTTCGAATTCACTGCTTCAAATTTTTTGTTCTCGTAAAACATCTTTACGGACGGTGTCGATGGATCGAGACGGCGGTCAAGACAAATCTCGCACTGGATCGCGTTTCACTGAAAGCAGGACGATAGGCCGATGTGTTGTGACGACGAGGTCCCCTCAAACCGCAGTTGTCGATGCGTTTTTCGGCGACAGCGCGAACAGGACCTAAAACACGTGCTCACGGTCGTCCGGGGGAGTTGGACGGCTTCGGCATGTCCGCGACGGTCGATGTCGATTGCGGGCCATCGTCGGAGCCAATCTGCTCGCCGCAGCGTGCCGATTGAGAATTTCCGAACTCCCTCGAATGTTCCATGTGATCGAGAGAGGCAGGACACCGATCATCGTCGAGACCCGTCACGAAGAGCGGGATTTCGTAGCGGAAATGTCGCACTTGCCAGAGAACCCGCGCGGCGACCCTTCCTTCTCTGAGATGCTGAAGTCCTGAGCCAAAATACGGATCCGATCAGAGGCAGCAGCGTTCAAAAGGCGATAAGATCTATTTCGTCATTCGGAGATCAAAAAATATCGGCCGAGGAAACTCGAGCATCCCTGCAAAACAAGTTTTGCCACGCCAAAACTTGTTGACATGGCAAAAAACCATGTCGCTGACGCTACGAGTGACACTCAGGCCACGACCTAAAGCATCTCGGCTGCAGAATCTCGATCATGCGAGAAGTGCTTCGACGACGTCGCCGGTCGGGACTAAACGATAAGGACGGTTCGAGAGATCGTGGACCTCTCTGTCGTGACGCAGGCCAAGACAATGGTAGATCGTGGAGATGATGTCGCCGGGAATGAGTGGATCGGATGCGGGGAAGGCACCGATCTTATCGCTGCTGCCATAGATCTTTCCCTGCGCGAAACCGCCACCGAGCAGCATCAAACTGTAGCAGTAATTCCAGTGATCTCGACCTGCATTAGCCGCGTTGATTTTGGGTGTTCGTCCGAAGTCACCGAAGACGGCGACGATCGTGCGTTCGAGTAACCCACGAGTTTCCAAATCGGCCAACAAGCTTGAGCAGGCGGCATCGAGTTGCGGCAGCAGTGTCCCCTTGAGCGTCTTGAAGTTGCTGCCGTGAGTATCCCACGTCGCGTTCGCATCCGGAGCCCATGACAATGTGACCATACGCGTTCCTGCTTCGATCAAGCGCCGAGCCAACAGCGTGCTCTGTCCGTAAATGTTTCGTCCGTAGGAGTCGCGGACCGAGTCCGGTTCGTCTGACAAACGAAAGGCACGCTGTGTGTTATCCGAAGTGAGCAATTGCAACGCGCGCTCTTGAAGGCCTGTCATGCCGTCCGCGATGGTCACTCCCGATCGCTGAGCCAGTTGCCGATCGACTTCCTGAAAGAGAGCCCGTCGCAGCGCCAGCCGTTCGGTGGAGACATCGGCCAGCAGCGTCAATTCTGGAATGGAAAAATCCGGCGAGTTCGGATCGCGCAGCACAAACAACGGGTCTTTCGCTCGCCCCAATATTCCGGCAAAGAAGCCTGGTTGTGGCGGACCGCCAGCCCCTTCGGCAGTGATATACGGCAAATGGACTTGAGGTACGATCGCTCGTGCTGGCGGACGGACCATCGACAACACGCAACCGGGTGAGGGGTAATCGGTCGGCGTTGCCCCGCCGCCAATCTCGCCTCGGTCATGACCCGTCATCGCCGCATAGACGGCAGACGCATGAGCATTATTCACTCCGTGGTGCATCGACCGCACAACAGTCGCTTGGTGCATGTGCCTCGCTAGTTTCGGCATCTGATCACTGACTTGATATCCTGGCAGCGACGTCGCGATCGGTTGAAACTCACCCCGAATACCGTCTGCCGCATCCGGCTTCATATCCCACATATCCAGATGGCTGGGGCCTCCATTTAAAAACAACACGATGCAATGGTCGGCTCGCGGACTGCGGCTTCCTTGCCCCACAGATGCTTGACGAGTCTCTCCCAACCCCGCAGCCTGCTCCGCCGCAAGCAACTTCGTCAGCGACAGGCCCATCAATCCCAAACCACCGACCTGCAATAAGTGCCGGCGGGATAAGTCCGCCAACGATGGAGTCAGACCACTTAAATTTTGGACGAGGTTAATCACTGGGAGCCCCTGTTTGGCGATGTTCGACTCGGTTAGCATAAACTGTCGATCAACATCTTGGCACACATCCTTTCGGAATTGCGTCGGCTTTCGTTTTTTTGTGACCTGTTCTCTGAGACGTGGTAGGTCTCGATCGGCTGCGCCACTCTGGGAAATGGATGCGATAGCAAGCAGCATTCCTCTGAGCACGTTGGCCGACTGACACGACGGCCAACGTGCTCCAGAGCGGATTGCTTCCTAGGCGAGGCGTCGTTCTGCGGGATTCCACAGCGACAGATTGAGTCCCGCCGCTGTGTTACTGGCCTCGCGGCGAAGGCATCGCAAATGGTTTCAAACACAGCGTATTACTCACCAAGACGTCGCCGAGCCATCCTGCCTGCGAAGATTCGGGAGAACCTTTCCCTAAAGCCTCACCGCAAATCGAAACCGATCACGCGACGCGCGTGCCTTTTGCTGCGTCTCTCTGCTACCAAGCCGCTAGCCCTGAGCGTCCGGCAGTGGAATGACATACTCAACTTTCAGCCGCAAATTGTCCCGACGGCCATGAAACAGCTCGGATGGATCGTTAGGAATTTGTTGACTCATCCAAAATCGGATGAATACAACTCGTCTGAAGGAGTTCGTATTGGTCAACTCGAGTCCCGTCGTCTTGTGTCGGACGTGCATTGTTCTATTTTGTGTGGTCGTACAGCGGGAGTCGTGTGCCGACCTGTGGCGTGTTGCTGCCGCGTCAAAAGGTGCGTCACCAAGCATCCTACGCGGCCAAGATTTGAACCCTGGCGCGCGAAATTTGGAATGGTTCAGCGCGCTCCAAGAGTCCGAATTGCCGCTCGCGGAAAGGCAGATTGAATTAGCAATCTGCCTTTGACATCGCTAGAAACAAATGAGACGATTAAAGCACCATTCACTTGACCTCTGGATAAAGACCTAGGGCGCGTCCCATGCAGCAAAAATTGTGCGGTTCACTGGATCACGCGATCAGTCGCCGCGCGTTCTTAGGCGCCGGCGCCGGTACCTTGATCGGCGGAACAGCTGGCTTGGGCGTGTTGGGAAGTTCCGCCTTCGCCGACCAACTCACCAAGACAGAAAAACGCGTCATTCTGGTGTTCCTGAGTGGTGGGGCCAGCCAATTCGAAACGTGGGATCCGAAACCGGGTCGGCCGACAGGCGGACCGTTTCTCGCGATTCCAACGTCCGTGCCCGGCATAGGAATCTCGGAACTCATGCCCTTGATGGCTCAACGGATTCACAAATACACCGCCATCATCCGCTCGATCAGCACGGCCAATAACGCCCATGATGGTCGCAGCTTACGTGATCTGCTGTCTGGCGAGCGGAAAGATACGGGCAATCTCGACGTCCCCTCATTGGGTTCGATCCTCGCTCGGGAACTTGTGAACCCCGCGAGTGATCTGCCGGAAAACATCGCTTTTTATTCCGCCTACGTTGGCTTGACGTTGAATAACCAAAGCGACTTTGCCGGTTTCCTCGGCGCCCGTTACGAACCCATCAATGTTCTCAGTCGCCTTTCTCCTGAATCGATTCAAATTCCCGCGTCGCTGACCCGCCAAGAGGACCAGCAGAGAAATGCATTGCGGACGCTGCTGAGTCAGCGGTTCCTCGCCGAACGGCAACGCGACGTGACCCCATCCAGCTACCACGCGGCGTTCGGCAAAGTGAGGAACCTGGGCGCCAACGAAAATCTATTCGACATTTCGAAGGAGCCGCCAGCCATTCGGCAACGTTACGGGAATTCGCTCTTCGCCCAGCAAGCCATTGTCGCTCGGCGGTTAGTCGAGGCTGGAGCCCCGTTCGTTCGACTGAACCGCGGTTGGTGGGACAGCCATGGCGAGAACTTCGACATCCATGCGGCCTTGGTTCCCGATCTGGACAAAGTGATGTCCGCGTTGTTGGACGACCTCGATGACCGAGGGTTACTGCAGCATACGCTCGTGATCACTTTTGCCGAGATGGGGCGGACACCCACCATCAACAACATGCGCGGCCGCGACCATTGGGGAAAATGTTGGAGTGCCGCACTGTCCGGCTGTGGCATCCAGAGAGGGGTCGTTTACGGAAAAACCAATGCCGATGGGACGGATGTAGCCGAAAACCCCGTCAGTGCCGCTCAATTCTTTGCTACGGTCTTGAACGCATTGGGAATCGATCATCAAAAACCGTACACCGCACCCGATGGGCGTCCGGTGCCCCTGACGCCATACGATACCGAGCCGATCAAAGGGGTGCTGGCGTGAAGTGGTCGGGACACTCCGTGTGCCAGTCGTCATCTAAAATTTAAGCACAGCGACCTGAAATTGTTGAGGAAAAACCGTCATGGAGACGTCGGATCCGAACCGTATCCAACAGGCCCAAAAGATTGAGGTCGCCAGCGATCTATTGAGCCTGGCCCGTCTGCCGGGCACCGAGCAACTTTGGATCGGCTCGTCGGATTCCAATCTGTATGTCGTCGATCTCGCTCACGACAAACCGCAACTCGAACCGTTGGAGGGTCACGCGAGCTACGTCAGCGGTGTGATCGTCGTCGAAACGGCCATGGTTTCTGCTGGATGGGATCGCAAGCTGATCTGGTGGGACCGCGAAAGCCGGCAGAAGATGCGCACGGTTGACGCCCATCAACGCGGGATTCGTCAGCTTGCGGTCAGTATTGACGGCAAACGATTGGCAACCGTTTCCGACGATATGTCCTGCAAGTTGTGGGACGCAAATTCCGGCCAATTGGTTCGTGAGTTGCGTGGGCACGCGGAAATTGTGCCACGTTACGAATATCCAAACAAGCTGTTTGCGTGCGCATTTACGCCCGATGGCAAATTCATTGCAGCCGCCGACGAATTATGCCAGGTTATCGTTTGGGAGACGCAAACCGGGAAGGAAATGATGCGCATCGACGCGGCTGCCTTCTTTACGCACGACTGGGATCGCAATAACCATCCCTGGGGCGGTCTACGTTCCCTGGCCTTTGCGCCCGCAGGAAACCGCTTGGCTCTGGGCGGCATGAAGAATCAGGATGTGGCCACCATTCAAGGGAACGGACTGGTGCAGATCTTTGATTGGCAAGCGGGCAAGCCGTTGCACGAATTGAAGGCCGGCGAGAACTTGCAATTTGAGAGCCTCTGCTTTCATCCGCAGGGCAACTGGTTGATGGCGGCATCGGGTGGCGGCAGCAAATCACGGCTCATCTTGATGAATCCCCAAGATGGGACTCTGATCAAGGAAATTGATTCGCAAATGCCAATCTTCGGCGTGTCTCTCAGCGATTCCGCCGACAAGGTTTATACCGTCGGTCGGCGCCAGATCGTCGTCTGGAAGTTGTAGAGGCAACGGTTCATAGATCGCCGATGGGATCGAAAGAAAGACAACATGGCTCGCGGCTATTTCAATTCTCGGTGTCTGCGTTTGGCCACACTGTTGGTCGTGAACACTGTCGCCAGTACGTTGCCGGCCAATGAACGTCTGCCCCCAAATCTCAGTGTTGCAGAGGCGATCGATTACGACATCTCGGCCCGGCTCGATAAAGAAGGCATTTCACCCGCACCACCGGCAGACGATTCGACACTCGTACGCCGGTTAGTGCTCGACTTGGCGGGTCGTATCCCCATCGCCGACGAGGCGCAGGCATATGTCGAATCGCAGGACGCGGAAAAACGCCAGAAACTGATTCAACGACTGATCGCGTCCCCAGACTTCGTTCGGCACTCCGCAGCGGAGTTTGAATTTTTGTTGAAAGGCTATAGTGAGCAATCGCCCAGCGTGCACGCTTACCTACTGACCGCGTTTCAGGAGAATCGCACTTGGGATAACATGTTTCAGCATCTCATGGGAGAGTCCCCCGACCAACCGACGGCTGTCAATTTCGTCTTAGGGCGGCTCGGCGATCAAGACGCCTTAGTCCGCGATGTGAGTTCAATATTTCTGGGCATGAACATCGAGTGCGCTCGTTGCCACGATCACCCCTACGTAGATGGCATTTCGCAGGAATACTATTACGGCATGCGGTCTTTCTTTAGTCGCTGCCACGACTTTCAAGGCCAGCTTCACGAACGCCAATTTGGGGTTTTGCAATTTCGCCCCTTGGACGGAGAAGAACGCGCGGCTCGCTTGATCTTTCTCACCGGCCAGGTCGTCGAAGAAAATCTTCCTACGTCCGACGAGCAACAGAAGATGATCGATGAGGAAAACAAACAACTCGGTGCACTGAACGAAACATTCAAGGAAAAGAAGGTGTTTCCCCCTCGCCCGGCCTTCAGCCGGAAAGCCAAATTTGTCGAGGCCGCTCTTGGAGCAGAAACGCGGCAACGGATGGCGGCGTCCATCGTCAATCGCCTGTGGTATCGCTTTTTTGGCCACGGCTTGGTCATGCCCGTCGATCAAATACACGCTCAAAATCCGGCCAGTCATCCCGAATTATTGAATTGGCTGGCCCGTGACTTGATGGACCATGGTTTCGACCTGCGCCGCACAACCCAAGGAATCGTCAGCAGCCAGACATACGCGCGCAGCAGCCGCTGGTCCGACGCAATACCACCGGCAGCGACTCTGTTTGCCGTGGCTCGCGTGCGACCGCTATCGCCGTTGCAGTATAGCCGGTCGCTGCGATTGGTCAGTGACTTGCCTGACTGGCCGGCGGAGCAAACCAGCGAACAATACGCGCAGCGCGTGGAGCAACTGGAAACGGTGTCTCGTGAGCACTACGAAAAACATCTCCGGCCGTTGAAACCGGGAGACCAGGTCGGTATCACCGAAGTGCTCAAGTTCAGCAACGATGAGGGAATTCTGAATTCCCTCGGAGAAAACTTGATAACCTCGCTCGCAAAAAAAAACGAACGCCGAGATCAGATTCTGACCGCCAGTTGGGTCATCTATTCCCGCGCCCCCAGCGCGGAAGAAGTGGTAGCAATCGAAGAATTACTCAACACGCCGCCGGAAGATCCGGAGTCCGTCAAATGGGCGCTACAACAGCGGGACGAGATCCAAAATGCCCGATCCCGTGTTGCTACCATCGAGCAGGACATCCAACAAATCGAATTGACCGCACGCCAGCAAGCCCAACGCCGGGTACTGGCTAGAACAAGTGACTACCTTGCCGCAGTCGCGCAGAGAACGCACAGCAAAGTGGACGCCGACTTCCAGAAATTCGCAGCAGCGCATGATCTCAAACCGGAAATACTCCAACGCTGGTACAGACTGACCGAAGCAAACCTGGCCGAACTCGCGAACCTGCACTTACTCGATAGCAAGCTGGACGCGATCAATGGAAACAAGCTGCTATTGGGCTGGGGCAGCGACACGACACCGTGGCTTGGAGTCAATTCGCATGATCAGCCAGCCACTGCCGGTTTTGTCGTTCCGCCTCACGCGTTGGCCATGCATCCTGCACCCGAGCAGCAGATTGCCCTCGGCTGGCAGAGTCCGCTTCTAGGTCGAGTGCGGATCAGTTTTCGTGTCTCCGCCGGCCATCCCGAGGGGAGCAACGGCGTGGACTGGACGCTCGTCCATCGTCATCCATTAGGCGAGACCCGTCTGAGCGAAGGGTTTGTAAAGCAGGGAGAATCGTTTCCGGACGAAGAGACCCCAACCATCGTGACTGAACGGGATGTCCGGCCAAGTGAATTCGTTTTGCTGGTCATTGCTGCGCACGAGCACCAGCACGCATGCGATACAACAATCTGCGATCTGACGATTACCGAGATCGAAGGGCAACATCGCACATGGAAAGCGGTCGAACAATTGCAGAACCGGATTCATCTGAGCAATCCGTTGGCCGACACCTTGGGAAATCCCTCTGTATGGCATTTTTACACGCGGAGCGACGACAACAAAACGGCGGCGGTCGCGTTGATTTCACCGGCGTCGCCGTTGGGTCAGTGGATCGACATGTTGCACGGCAAGAACGATTCGAAAGCGTTGATCCAGCTCGCCATTTCCACTCAGCAACGCTTGCTGACAGAAGCCGATTCGCCTGTTGACGCATCGGCCGTCGACCAGAAATTGTGCGTGAATCGACACTCGTCAGCAAGTTCCCTTTTCGCAGACATCAAGCTCGACTCCCCGCTTGACGAGAAAGCGAAATCAGAAATCGCCGCATTGGCAGCCGCGTTAGATGTGGTTCGCCCCGTTGCCGCCAAGCCGTTACCGATCGGAATCGAGGAGCGTCAGCAAAAATCGCTGCGGCAACTCGTCTGGGCCATGCTGATGAGCCCAGAGTTCCGCTTTAACCATTAATTGAAGCTCACGACGGTCGACACGGTGACCATCCCCTCATCTCGCCTCAGTCCGCTGCTTCTTTTCTGCTGCACGCCGCAGCCTCTGGGACGTTGCCCACAACGGTCCCCGCCGAAGTTGGCAAACGATTCGGCGCGGGGTGGACCTGCGTGTTGGGGCAAACCCCTACTTTAGCCGTCCCGGCTGCGGGGGACGCGAAAACAATTTCTTGGCGGACGGTCTCCACGTCTGATATCACGTGGCAGACGCCGCAGCGAACGGCGGTGGGCGTCATCAGTGCGCCCTTTGGCTGCCGTCGCCGAACTTGGGTGGTTACGATTCCACCGGATTAGAAAGCAGAGAATGAGATCAATGCTGAGAAAAAAATTGGTTTGTGGTGTCTTAATCCTCGGTTTGGTTTTGACCGATACGTCGGCGCTTCGCGGCGATGAGGTGCTTCACTGGAATGCCTTGCTGTTGAACTCCGTCGCTGAGGAAATGACTCCGCCTCCGGTTGCGTCGCGCAAGATGGCGATGACTCACATTGCCATCTATGACGCGGTGAATTCGATCGTCAAGGACCACAAGCCTTACTTGTTCTTCATGCCCGCGTTGGCCGATTTGCCGCAGGATGCCGCGATTGCGGCAGCCGCGCACGCGACGTTGATCGCGATTTTTCCGCAGTTCCAAGAGATCTACGACATGGAATTGACCGACACATTGAGCCGAATCCCGAATGGTCCGGATAAGGATGCGGCCGTGTTGCTGGGGCAGGCTGCGGCAACTGCGATTCTTGCTGAGCGAGCCAGTGATCCGAATGGGACAGCGGCCCCCGGAAATCCGCCCGCATGGAGACCCGGCGTTTGGAAACCGACACCAAAAGCATTCGCCTCCTATGCGTTGCCCGGCTGGGCGGAGATACCACCTTTTGCCATGCGCGTTCCGTACCAGTTTCGTAGGCCCGGGCCGCCTCGGCTGCAATCGGAAAAGTACACTCGAGACTTCAATCGAGTGAAGAGTATCGGACGCAAGGTCTCAACGACGCGGACCGCCGATCAGACGGAGATTGCGCTGTTCTGGGCCGACGGCCCTGGGACGTCCACGCCTCCTGGCCACTGGAACAAAATCGCTCAAGGAGTCGCCACCCAACGGGACCTGTCCTCTGCCGAGAACGCTCGATTGTTCGCTC
>Ga0114966_10006069_pt1 | contig 10110 bp, 9 predicted proteins | sample M_130207_XF_Meta_FD_87029 | JGI IMG/M metagenome (GOLD analysis project Ga0114966, IMG submission 87029) | Freshwater microbial communities from Lake Montjoie, Canada to study carbon cycling - M_130207_XF_MetaG | ecosystem: Environmental > Aquatic > Freshwater > Lake | place: Lake Montjoie...
ACAGCCGCTATGCCGCGCCCCGCGCGGGTGAGGAAAAGAAGGGCGTGAACGAGTTTCAGAAACTCTACTTCCACAAACTCGGCACGAAGCAGGTCGACGACGCGCTGATCTACGAGCGGCGCGATCACGCCGACTGGGGCTTCGGCGGCGGCGTCACGGACGACGGGCGCTACCTCGTCATCCCTGTGAGCAAAGGCACGGACACGAAGAACCTCGTCTTTTACCGGGACCTCGCCGAGCCGCAGGCGCCGGTCGTCGAACTCATCCCCGCCTTCGACGCCGCGTTCAGTTTCATCGACAACGACGGACCGCTTTTCTTTTTCGAAACGGACCTCGATGCGCCGCGCAGCCGCGTCGTCGCCATCGACGTGCGCCAACCGGAACGCGCCCACTGGCGCGAGATCATCGCGCAGGCCGACGAGCCGCTAAAGAGCGCGAACCTCGTGGGCGGACAGTTCGTCTGCAACTACCTGCGCGACGCGCACAGCCTCGTGCGCACGTTCACGTGGGACGGGAAAGCCGCCGCACCAAATTGGGAAATCACGCTGCCGGGGCTGGGCACCGCCGAGGGTTTTGGCGGAAAGCGCGACCACGCCGAGACGTTTTATGCGTTCACCAGTTTCACCACGCCAGGCACCATCTACCGCCTCGATCTCGCCACGGGAAAGAGCCGCGTCTTCCGCGAGCCGCGCGTGGATTTCAAACCCGCCGACTACGAGACGAAGCAGGTTTTTTTCCCCAGCAAAGACGGCACGCGCATCCCGATGTTCATCACGCACCGGCGCGGACTGGTGCTCGATGGCACCGCGCCCGCGCTGCTCTACGGCTACGGCGGATTCAATATCAGCCTCACGCCCGCCTTCAGCGTCGCCGCCCTCGTGTGGATGGAAATGGGCGGCGTCTTCGCCATGCCGAACCTGCGCGGCGGCGGCGAATACGGCATCGCCTGGCACCAGGCCGGCGTGAAGGCGCGCAAACAGAATGTCTTCGACGACTTCATCGCCGCCGCCGAGTGGCTCGTGGCGAAGAAATACGCCGCGCGCGAAAAGCTCGCGATCCAAGGCGGCAGCAACGGCGGCCTGCTCGTCGGCGCGTGCCTGACGCAGCGCCCGGAGCTGTTTGGCGCCGCGCTGCCCTCGGTCGGCGTGCTCGACATGCTGCGCTTTCACCGCTTCACCATCGGCTGGGCCTGGACGAGCGACTACGGCTCCGCCGAAAACGCGGACGACTTTCCCGTGCTCCTCGCCTACTCGCCGCTCCACCGGCTCCGGCCCGGCGTGCGCTACCCGGCCACGCTCATCACCACCGGCGACCACGACGACCGCGTGGTTCCCGCGCACAGCTTCAAATTCGCCGCGCGCCTGCAGGAGTGCCAGCCACCCGACGGTCCGCCCGTGCTCATCCGCATCGAGACCAAAGCCGGCCACGGCAGCGGCAAACCGACCACCAAGATCATCGAAGAGAAGGCGGACGAACTCAGCTTCCTCGCCCGCGTCTTTGGGCTGAAAGGCCCGTAGCCGCGCCCGTCAGTCGCGGAAGTTCTTAAAGCCGAGCACGACCTCAAAATCCTGGCTGCGGCAAAACGCGATGACCTCCTGAAGGTCGTCGCGTTTTTTTCCGGTGACGCGAATCTGCCGCTCCTGCAGCGCGCTCTGCACCTTGAAACTCTCCGCCTTGATCGCCTTCACGATCTCCTTGGCTTTGTCGCCGTCGAGTCCCTGTTTGATGACAAAGTCCTGCGTGGCGTGGCCGAGCGGCGAGATCACGGGGTCCTTCCGCTCCACGTTGCGGAGGTCGATGTTCCGGCGTGCGAGCTTGCCGACGACGATTTCGTGCAAGCTCTTGAGTTTCGTGCCGTCCTCGGCCTGGAGCACGATTTTCGACTCCTTGTCCTCCCACTCGATCGTCGCGCGGCTGCCTTTGAAATCGAAGCGCGTGGCGAGTTCTTTGCGGGCCTGGTTGATGGCGTTGTCTATTTCCTGCGTGTCGATTTCGGAAACAATGTCGAAGGAAGGCATGGCGGGGAGACTAGCGGCGGGCGCGGCGCGGCGGCAATCTTACTTCCCAGCGCTCGGCCGCAGTGTGACTTGGCGGACATCCATCACCGCGCCGCCTTTCTTGGATTGCGGCTTCACGGCGAGCGTCTGTTTGCCGGCGGGCAGATCGACCACGCCGATGCTGCGCGCGATGAACTGCTGAAACCCGCCGGTGTTTTCGACGGTGAAGGTGAGCTTCTGCCCGGCGACCTCCACAGCGACCTCCGAGCCGCCGCCGGCGCAGCCTTGCAGGACTTCGACTTCGTACTTGCCGGCCTTGGTCACGTCGAAATCCCAGCTCGCCCAGTCGGCGGGATTCACCCAGAAGCCCAGCGTGCGCTTCATCGGCTGGGGCTCGTAGCGGAGCTTTTCGCCGTGGACCTGGGCCTCGGCGCCGTGCAGCCGGATGTCGCCGGTCGCGGGCGTGACGAGCGGCTTGCCGCCTTGCGCGGCGGCGTTCATGGCCGCGCGCCAGGGCTTCCATTCGGCTTCGAGTTGCGCGCCGGTTTTGTCGGCGGCGGTGAGTTTGGAAGGGTCGCGCGTGACGTAGAGCGCGGCGTGCGCGGCGGGGTCGAAGGCCGGGTTCGGGGCGCACTCCTGCGCGCCGGTGCGCTTGCGCCACTCCCGGAGTTTTTTCTGCAAACCATCCGCGCGCCCTTTGTCCTGCGCGGCGAGATTCGTGGTTTCGCCGGGATCTTTCCCGAGGTCGAAAAGCTCCACGCTTTCGTCCTCGTAGTTTTCCACGAGCTTCCAGTCGCCCTCGCGCACCGCCCCGGCGGGGCGTCCGCCCTGGTTCGTGTAATGCGGGAAGTGCCAGAAGAGCGGGCGCGGCGGCAGCGCGATACCCGTGAACATTTTCAGCAGGCTCACGCCGTCGAGCGGGCCCACGGCGTTGCCGGGGTTCACGCCGCCCCATTCCAGCAGCGTGGGCATGAGGTCGGTCAGCAGCACGGGCGTGTCATTCACGCCGGGCGCGACTTTGCCCGGCCAGCGGACGAGCAGCGGCACGCGCAGTCCGCCTTCGTAGAGAAAGCCTTTGCCCGCGCGGAACGGCGTGTTGTGCGTAGCCGGCGTGCCGGGCGACTCGAGGACATGCAGCCCGCCGTGGTCGCTGGTGAAAATGAAAACCGTCCGGTCCGCGAGGCCGAGCGCCTCGACTTTGGCCATGATGCGGCCGACCGCCGCATCAAGGCGCGCGACGACATCGGCATACGCCGGGTTGAACGCGTCTGCGTGTTTCGCCGCATCCTCAGGCCGGGCGGAAAACGGGATGTGCGGGCTGTTGTGCGGGAGGTAGAGGAAGAACGGCTTGTCCTTGTTCGCCTCCATGAATTTCTCGGCCTCCACGGTCAGCCCGATCTCGCCTTTACTCCCCTCCTCTGCCGTCGGTGTGGTCTTGGCCTCGCCCGCGAAAACGACATCGAACCCCTGCTCTTTCGGCCCGAAGCCCGCGCCGCCGAGGTGCCATTTCCCGATGCACGCCGTGGTGTAGCCCGCGGCCTTCAGCAGTTCGGCGACGGTGAATTCCTCCAGCGGGAGTTGCCCCTCGATCACGGGTTGGAGCAGTTTCTGCGTCGGCGCGTCGGCCCGACCAGGGAGGAAATTCGTGAGGTGCAATCGCGCGGGACATTTACCGGTCAGCAGCGCCGCCCGCGACGGCGAGCAGATGGGCTGCGCGGCGTAGGCGCTGGTGAAGCGCATCCCCTGCGTCGCGAGCTTGTCCAGGTTCGGCGTCGCGTGGTCTTTGCGGCCATAACACGAGAGATCATTCGGGCCGAGATCGTCGGCGAGGATGAGGACGATGTTGGGTTTCGCCGTCTGCGCGTGGAGCGGGGCGGCGAGGGCGAGGAGGGCAAGGAAGAGGCGTTTCATGTGGATTGGGAAAATGCGGAATGTCACCGACCGCGGAGTTTTCGCCGCAGGCCGAATTGGGGGCCGGAACGTAGCGGGCCAAGCGTGCGCTGACACAAGCCGAAATCCCGCGCCGCCCGCAAAAAAAAGGGCGGCGCTCGGAAGGAGCGCCGCCCTGAATGTTTGCTCGAAGCCGAGGACTACTCGTCGGTCTTCTTCGCGCGGGGCGTCTTCGCCGGTTTGGCTTCGGCTTCGGCTTCCGCCGCAGGCGCCTCCGCCTTCTTGGCCGCGGGCTTTTTCACGGCCTTGGCCTTGGGCTCGGGCAGCGCGGTTTCCACGGCGACCGGTGCGTCCACCCACTCGATGAAGCACATCTCGGAGGCATCGCTCTGCCGCTGGCCGAGCTTGACGATGCGGGTGTAGCCGCCTTTGCGATCAGCCGCGCGCGGGGCGATGTCGTCGAACAGGATTTTCACGATGTTCGCCTGACGCAGCACCGCGAGCGCGGTGCGGCGGGCGTGCAGCGTTTTCTTTTTGCCGAGGGTGACCATCTTTTCCGCCATCGGCTTTACGGCCTTGGCTTTGGCGAGGGTGGTCTGGATACGGGAGTGCTCGATCAGGCTGCAGGCGAGATTGGCGAGCATCGATTTCCGATGCCCTTCTTTCCGCCCGAGTTTGACCGTCTTTTTTTGGTGACGCATGAGGTGTGTTTTTGAGTGCGGTTATTCGTCGGCGTCGGCGGAGTCGGCGGCGGTAGCGACCGGTTCCGCACCTTGCGGATCGACCATGCCGTCGTCGAATTTCATGCCGAGCGAGAGGTTGAGCTGGACCAGCTTGTCCTTGATCTCGTTGAGCGATTTCTTGCCGAAGTTGCGATATTTGAGCATCTCCGCCTCGCTCTTCAGGGCGAGTTGGCCGACGGTCGTGATGTTGGCGTTGTTCAGGCAGTTCGCGGCGCGCACGGAGAGTTCGATCTCGTTCACGCTCATGTTCAGAAGCTTTTTCATCTTCTGGTTTTCCTGCGTCTGCTCCTTCGGCATTTCGTCAAACTCCACGGCGTTTTCGTCGTAGGCGTAAAACGGCTCGAAGTGCTTTTTCAAAATCGACGAGGCCTGCACGAGCGACTCCTCGGGGGTGATGCGCCCGTCGGTCCAGATCTCGATCTCGAGCTTGTCGTAATCGGTGCGCTGGCCCACGCGGGTGTTGCCCACCGCATACTTCACGCGGGTCACGGGCGAAAAGATCGAGTCAATCGCGATCACGCCAATCGCCTGGTCGGGATGTTTGTTTTCGTCGCCGCGGGCAAAGCCACGGCCCACTTTGACCTCCAGCTCGGCCTCGAAGCGGTGCTTCTTGTCGAGCGTGCAGATGACGAGGCTCTTGTTCAGCACTTCGCACTGCGCGGAGTCCTCGATGTCGCCGGCGGTCACGGTTCCCTCCTTGTTCACGTTGATCCGCAGATTGCGCACGTCGTGATCGTGGGCCTTGAACTTCACTTTCTTGAGGTTGAGCACGATGTCGGTCACGTCCTCGACGACATGTGGGAGGGTCTGGAACTCATGGTTGGCACCCTCGATTTTCACGGAGGTGATGGCCGCGCCCTCGAGCGAGGAGAGCAGCACGCGGCGCAGCGAGTTGCCGACGGTGTGGCCGTAGCCGGCCTCGAAGGGCTCGGCGATGAACTTGGCGTAGGTTTCTGTGGCGGAGTCCTCGACCTTGGTGAGGGACTTCGGCATTTCGAAACGTCCTAAACGAACGGGCATGATTAACGATTCTTTCTATTTCACCGGGTTTCCCCTGACGCGACAGCCACCGAGCATGAGACTCGGCGACCCAGGGACCAACGGTGCGTTTGACTTGCGGTTACGCGCGTGGAGCCGGGAAGAAAGAGGGTCCGGGGGAATTTGTAAACAGGAAAGTTCCGGGGATTTTCGCGGGTGGCGTGCCTGGATGAGTCCCCGGTCTTCTTCTCCTTCTCCTGTCACTTTCCAAAGCAGGAGAAGAAGTGGGCAGGTGACAGGCGGTCAGCCTTGGCGTGCCTCACTTCTCCGGCGCGAGGCCGAGGGTGCGGCGGAGTTCCGGGAAGCTGGGGAAAAAGGCCTCCACGGTGTAAGTCTCGCCGGCCACGAGGTCGCGGGTGGAGAAGGTCGCGGTGTACTCGAGACGCTCACCGGGGTTGATCGTGATGAGCGTGGGCTCGGCGAAAAACGCCTGGTCTTCGGACCACTGGATCAATTTTTTTCCGGCCTTGTCTTTCAGCAGCACCTCGATGCGCTGGTTGGTCGGGAAGGCCAGTTGCGCAAGCTTCTTGCCCTTGTTAGCGAGCGTGACCGTGACTTTGACCTCGCGCGTTTCGGCGAGCTTCGGCGCGGGCGACTCGACGCTGGCACTCATCTCCACGCTTTTCAGGCTCGCATCCTTGGCCGCACCGGGCGCGGCGGGGCCGCCAAAGGGGTGGAGCAGGCGGTGCATGACGCCGCTCTTCGGCGGGGCGGCGGGTTCGGCGGCGGGCGGCGGGGCGGGTGTGGTCGCGCCGGACTCCTTCTTCGGAGGTTTCTGGCGGGCGTCTTTCGCGGCGGCGGGCGGGGTGGGTGCGGCGGGCGCGGCACCACCGCCAAAGGGATGGAGCAGGCGCTGGATGACGCTGGGTTTCGCAGGCGCGGGCGCGACCGTCTCGGCGGCGGAGGTCGGGAGCGGGAAAGCGGCGACCAATATGAAGATGGGGCGGAATTTCATCGCGGGGTGTGTAGCGACACGTTTCGGGGTTGGCAAATGCCATCCCCGGCCCCAACACTCCGCGCGCCATGAACCGCGTGCTCCGCTTGCTCCCCGTCGTCTTCGCGCTCGCCTGCCTCGGCATGGGGGGTGCACCGAAGATCACCGTCCGCTTTTACGTCGAGGCCAACCCACGCGACACCGAGGCCTTTTCCACGCCGATCACCTTCACGAATCCGCCGCGCCAGGCGTTCATCGAAAAGGTCCCGTCCATCAATGAGCGCACCATCCGGTCCATGTATCCGTTTCAAGCCGCGGACGGCACGTGGGGCGCGGCATTCCTGCTCGATAACAAGGGCCGCATCGAACTCGAAGCGGCGAGCACGCTGCGGCGCGGCAGTTCGATGGTGGTTTTCGTCGTGACGAAACATGGCATCCATCAAGTCGTGGACATGGTCATTGATAAGCCGGTGCGCGACGGGATCATCACCATCCCGAAAGGGCTCACGGAATTGGAAATCCGCGCGCTGGCCAAGGAATACAAGCTGATGGTGCCGGCGAAAAAGTGAGCACGGAATACCTGCCGTTGCTCCTCGCGGTCGCGCCGGTTTTTCTCACCGTCGGCGCGGGCTGGGGCATCCGGCGGGTCGGCTGGCTGAGCGCCGCGGCGGACACCAGCCTGCTGCGGGTCGTGGTGAACCTGCTTTTCCCCTGCCTGATCCTCGACACGCTCCTCGGCAACCGCGCGCTCGATCAGCCCGGCAATCTCCTGCTCGCGCCCGCCGTGGGCTTCGGCACGGTCGCGCTCGGCTACGCGCTTTCCTACCTCGCTGCGCCGCTCTTTGGCGTGCGCGAACCGCGCCAGCGGCGGACGTTTGCCTTCACGGCGGGCATCTTTAATTACGGCTACATCCCGCTGCCGCTGATCCAGAAACTTTTCGATCACGGCGACCAGCGGACGAGCGCCGTCCTTTTCACCCACAATATCGGCGTGGAAATCGCGCTCTGGACCGTGGGCATCCTGCTCGTCAGCGGGGCGTCGCCGCGGCGCGCGTGGCGGCACCTTTTCAATGCGCCGGTCGTGACCATCCTGCTCGCCGTGGCGCTGCATTTCAGCGGTGCGCGCGGGTGGCTGCCGGGCTTCGCGCTGGAGACGGTCCACCGCCTCGGCGCGGCGGCGATTCCGCTCGGGCTCATCCTCACGGGCGCGACTTTTGCGGATCAAATGCGGGAGCTGAATTTCAAGGCGAACGCCGCCGACTCGCTCGGCGCGTGCCTGCTGCGGCTCGGCCTTTTGCCGCTGCTCATGCTCGCGCTGGCCCGCTGGCTGCCGGGGCCGATCGAGCTGCGCCAGGTCATCCTCGTGCAGGCGGCGATGCCCTGCGCGGTCATGCCCGTGATCCTCTCGAAGCACTACGGCGGCGATCCCGCGACCGCCCTGCGGCTGATCCTCGCGACCTCGGCGGTGGCGGTGCTGACGATGCCTTTTTGGCTGCAACTCGGCCTGCGCTGGATCGCGCCGTAGTTACCGATTGGAAGCCGGCCCCACGTCGGGGAGCCGGAGTTCGAGCTGGTCGTCCTCCGTCAGCGCCCACGCCTCCACCCCACGCCGCCGCAGATCGGCGGCGAACTCCGCGGCGAAACCGTGCAGCGTGAAAACGCGGCGCGGCTGCACCAGTTCCACGTAGCGGAGGAGGTCCGGGTAGTCCGCGTGATCGGTCAGCGGAAAAGCGGCGTCGCAGCGATAGCGGTAGATCGCTCCCGGATCGAGCGCCCAGCCGGAGAGCACCGCTGTGCGGAGCTTCAGGCCGGGCGCGAGCAACTCGGAGTGGCGCGCATTCGGCGGCCACACCAGCACCTTGCCCGCCGTGTTCTTTTTCGCAAAGCGCACGTAGCCGGTCGGGAAAGTCGGACTCAGCTCGCGGTGGATTTCCGTCATATTGAAAACCGCCTCGTGGAGCATTGGAGCGAGGCCCGCGGCGAGCAGCGCGTGGATCGCCTCCTGCGCTTTGCCGAGCGAGTAGGCGAGCAGCATCGGCACCGCGCCGTCTTCCAGCGCCGCGCGGCAAAACGTGATGATCTGCGCGATGACTTCCTCGGTCGGCGGCATGCCATACTTCGGCCGGCCGAAGGTCGTCTCCATGATCAGCGTCTCCGCGTGTCGCCACTGTGCGGGCTCCGCGGCGCGTCCGGGGCGCAGCTTGAAATCGCCCGTGTAGAGCAGCGTGCCGGCGGCGCTTTCCACAAACGACTGTGCCGAGCCGAGGATGTGCCCCGCCGGCAGGAGCGTGACCGCGCAGTCGCGAAAGGTCCGCGTTTCCCCGAACTCCAGCAGGTGCTCGCGCCGGGTGCCGCGGAGCCGCTCGCGCATGAAGCGCGCGGTGCTGGGGTGGGCGATGATCTCGGCGTGCGCAGCGAGGTGATCGCTGTGCGCGTGCGACACGAAAGCGCAGGGCTGGCGCGCGTGCGGATCGAGCCAGAGCGCGTGCTCGGGCAGGTGCAGGCCGCGGTCGTAGCGGAGGGAAATCATGGATCAAACAAGGTGACGGCGGAGATCGTCTGAACCAGCACAAACGCGCGGCGCCCGCTGGCTGGTGACGCGTTGACACCGCCACATGCACCCGCTCTATTCCTCGCCCCAATGAAACGCCTTTTTTTCACGCTGCTCCTCCTCGCGGGTGCGGCGGCCAGCCCGGCGGCCGAGCGACCCCGGCAACTCGACAAAGCCAAAGTCCTCCCGCTGGCGCTCGACGATGCCTTTGAGTTTCGCAAGACGAAGGCCCTGCATCACGACCGCGCAACGGAGAAACCGACCATTGATCCGATGGTCAATTTCGAGCGGCAGCGGCTGAACTTCGGCGCGGTCTCGGACTTCGATCGTGAGCTGCGTTACGGCCACTATTTCACCTTCTTCTGGCGCGCGAAACGCGCCGCCGACCTCACCGTCCGCTTTGAATACCGCCAGCAGAATCTCGGTGCCTACGTCCTCGCCAAGGAGCTGTTTTACAAGGACGTGAAAGGCTCGGTGAAGAGCGACTTCAGCGTCGTCGGCGATGACTACAAACAGGAGGGCAAGATCACCGGCTGGCGCGCCTTGCTGATCGAAAACGGCAAGATCGTCGCGCTCAGCCAGTCGTTCCTCTGGAACTGATTCCACGATGAAACTTCTTCCGCCCAGCCGCGGCCTGCGTATCTGACATCGAAACCGTGACTGCGCCCTCATCCATCCTCGTCGGCACAGCGAATCGCACGGTGTGGGTGCGGGTCGAGGGCAAGGGATCGTTTTTGAACAGCACCGGGTTGAAGGAGTTTTCCAAGGAGATGATGAACCGCGGCTTCCGGGAATTCGTCATCGATTTGCGTAACTGCCCGGTGATGGACTCGACCTTCATGGGCACGCTGGCCTCGGTCGGGCTGGGTTTGCGGAACTTCGGCCAGGGCGAGCTGCGGCTGATCAATCTCAACGAGCGCAACCGCGACCTGCTGATGAACCTCGGGCTCAACCAGC
>Ga0114966_10006072_pt1 | contig 10109 bp, 9 predicted proteins | sample M_130207_XF_Meta_FD_87029 | JGI IMG/M metagenome (GOLD analysis project Ga0114966, IMG submission 87029) | Freshwater microbial communities from Lake Montjoie, Canada to study carbon cycling - M_130207_XF_MetaG | ecosystem: Environmental > Aquatic > Freshwater > Lake | place: Lake Montjoie...
ATCGAGCTGAAGCGAATCCAGCGCGAGGTTGGCATCACGTTTATCTACGTCACCCACGACCAGGAGGAGGCGATGACGATGTCTGACCGTATCGCCGTCATGAATAAGGGTCGCTACGAGCAACTTGCCGGACCAGAGACGCTGTACGAGCGGCCTGCAACACGCTTCGTTGCGGGCTTCGTCGGGGCGAGCAACCTGCTTGAAGGGAAGATCGGCAGCGATGGTGCCGACTGGACCGTGACGCTTGCATCTGGTGGCGTGATTCGTGCACCAAAAACCCTCGGCGAGATCGGGTCTGGCGGCGCAATCGGCGTACGCCCCGAGAAGCTCTCGCTCCTTGAGCCGGGCCAGCAGTCGAAGGGGAACACCCTCCAGGGGACCGTCGTCGACACCAGCTACCTCGGTGTCATCACGCAATACGTCGTGGAAGAGAAGGGCGGACTTCGCCTCTTGGTCAGCGAGCAGAATCTCGATCGCACGACACGAAACGACACCTGGCGACCAGGTGAACAGGTAACGCTCACGTGGAAACCAGAGAACGGCTTCGTCGTTGGCGACGCCGCAAGCGCGTAAGTGCAAGGAGGAAGCATGAAGAAGCAGCAGAACCTCGGTGAGCAGATGATCAATCGACGCACGCTCCTCAAGGCGGGGGCCCTCACTGGTGCCGCGGCCTTCTTGGCCGCCTGCGGAACATCCGGCACATCAGCAGAGCCAACCGATCCAGGGGCGGAGACCTCGCCAAGCGCCGAACTGAACTTTGCAAACTGGACCTACTACATCGATGTTGACGAAGGGGTCGACACCGCAACCGCAAGTACATCGGAGAGCCTGCGCCGCTTCAAGACGAAGTACGGCACCACGGTGAAGTACCAAGAGGTACTCCTCGACAACGATGAGTTCTTCGGTTCAATCAAGGCGCAACTTGAGGCGTCGCAGGATACGGGCTGGGATATCGTCACGCCGACAACCTGGATGGCGAAGAAGATCGTCGACCTCGGCTGGGCCGAGGAGTTCAACCTCGCCAACATGCCGAACTTTGTCGCGAATCTCGCCGATGAGTTTAAGGGGCGTGCTGCCGATCCAGAGAACAAGTACCTCGCTCCATGGCAGTCGCTGATGACCGGGCTCGGCGTGAATAGCAAGAAGACATCACTCATCAGCACGGTGAATGGCCTCTGGGACCCTGCCCTGAAGGGGAAGGTCGCATTGTTGACAGAGCTTCGTGACACCGTTGGCCTCGTGATGCTTGGCAACGGCGATGACCCGTCGAGCCCAACACGAACCTCGTTTGATGCGGCAATCACCACGCTTGAAACACAGATTGCATCGGGTCAGGTGCGCAAGCTTGCCGGGCAGGGCTATACCGAGTTGTTGATTAGCAACTCGGCGTTCGCTGCAATCGCCTGGTCGGGCGACGTCGGCATCATCCAGGCGGACAAGCCCGAGCTGAAGTTCATCGTCCCTGACGAGGGGGGCATGTATGCAACCGACAACATGCTCATTCCAAAGGGGGCGAAGCACAAGTACACGGCTGAGCTCTGGATCGATTTCTACTATCAGCCAGAGATCGCCGCAATTGTTGAGGCGTATGTGCAGTACATCTGCCCGGTCAAGGGTGCCGATGTAGAGATCGCCCAGATCGACCCGACACTTGCGACGAACGAACTCATCTTCCCGACCGCCGCGACGAAGTCGCGGCTGAAGGTATGGGGCGATGTGAGCGCTGAGGACCAGGCCTACTTCGACGAGCAGTTCAGCGCTGTCGTCGAGGGCGTCGGCGCCTAGTCCCGTAGGACGCGGCACACATGGGCATGCTCCGCCGCCACCCGGCGCTCGTCCCGCTCATGCTCTTGGCGCCTGGGCTCCTCTGGTTGGTCTCGTTCTACCTTGCGCCAAACATCCAAATGCTCGCGAGCAGCTTCTGGAGCGGCACGCTCGAGACGGGCTTCTCGTTCAGTCTTAACAACTGGACGAACTACACCGACGCGCTGAGCAAGTACCAGGAGCAGTACGTACGCTCGATCCAGTACGGATTTGCGGCGACCGTCCTCTGCTTCATCATCGCTTTCCCGTTGGCATATTTCATCGCATTCAAGGCTGGGCGGGCGCGCAACGTCCTGCTCTTCCTCGTTGTCGCCCCGTTCTTCACCTCGTACCTCCTGCGCACAATTGGATGGCGCACGATCCTCGGCGATGACTCAATCATCCTCGGCCCACTCAAGGCGATCGGCCTCGTCGATCCTTCAGCACGATTCCTCGACACGCCGTTCGCTGTGATTGCGGGCATCGCCTACAACTTTGTGCCGTTCATGATCCTGCCGATCTATGTCTCACTCGAAAAGATTGATCGCCGACTACTGGAGGCGGCGCAGGACCTGTATGCCAGTAGTTGGGGGGCTTTCCGCCGGATCACGATCCCGCTCGCCCTCCCCGGAATTTTCGCTGGGTCACTGCTCACGTTCATTCCTGCGATTGGCGATTTCATCAACGCCGAACTCCTCGGCAACCCCGGCGCAACGATGATCGGCAACGTGATCCAACGCCAGTTCCTCGTGGTCCGGGACTACCCAACTGCAGCGGCCCTCAGCTTCATGCTGATGGTGCTCATCCTTGCGGGTGTCACGCTTTACGGGCGGATCCTTGGCACCGATGAACTCACCTCGAAAGCGATCTGATGAGCATCCTGCGGAAGATCCCAGGCGCAATCGGCTCGCGCTTCCTCACCATCTATGCGGGTCTCGCCCTCATCTACCTCCTCATGCCGATCTTTACCGTCGCACTCTTCAGCTTCAATGATCCTGTTGGGCGCTCAAACTACGCCTGGGCATCATTCACCTTCGACAACTGGTTCACCCTCTTCCGTGACCCCACCCTGGTTGATGCGGTCGGCCTCTCACTGCGCATCGCGTTGATCTCGACCGTCATTGCGACCGCGATTGGAACACTCATGGCGATGGCGATCGTGCGCTACGACTTCCGCTTCCGCAAGGCGATGGACCTCTTCGTCTTCCTCCCGCTCGCGACGCCAGAGATCGTCCTCGGTGCCTCGCTCCTCACCCTCTTCGTCACGTTGCGCATCCCTCTCGGTGAGATCACACTCATCCTCGCGCACGTCATGTTTAACGTGAGCTACGTCGTCGTCACGATGAAGGCACGCCTTTCGGGCTTCGACATGCGCCTCGAGGAGGCGGCGGCCGACCTCGGAGCAACGCCATGGCAAACCTTCTGGCGCGTCACCTTCCCGATCATCCTCCCTGGGATTGCTGCAAGCGCGGTCCTCGCCTTTGGCCTCTCGCTCGACGATTTCGTGATCACGCGCTTCAATGCGGGGCAGGTGCAGACCTTCCCCGTCTATATCTACCTGAAGGTGCAGAAGGGGATCCCGCCCCAGGTGAATGCCTTCGCCACGCTCTTCTTCGTCGTGACCGTCTCGCTCGTTGCAATCGGCGCGCTCATGCAGCGCCGACGCGCTAACCTAAAGTAATGAGCTCGGCACCGCGCGGTCCAATCCCCGACCACGATGTGATCGCTCCTGTCTGGGGCCGCTCCGCCAGCGTCGACGTAGAGCGTGGCGAAGGATCCTGGCTCATCGACCGGAGCGGCGAGCGCTGGCTCGACTACACCTCGGGGATCGGCGTGGTGAACACTGGTCACGCGCATCCAAAGATTGCAGCAGCGATCGCCGAGCAGGCAACGAAGTTGATCCATGGCCAGCAGAACATCGTCTATCACGAACCGGGCCTCCGGCTGCACGACCGCCTCAGCCGCCTCCTCGACGGCGGGCCGTGGGGCGTCTTCCTCTCCAACTCTGGCTCCGAGGCGGTCGAGGCTGCGGTGAAGCTCGCGCGGCGAGCAACGAAGCGCCGCGTGATCTTGACCTTCCGCGGCGGCTACCACGGCCGCACAGCACAAACCATGGCGCTGACGACAGCGAAGAACGTCTACCGCGGCCACTTTGAGCCGCTCCCTGGTTCCGTCTACAGCACTGCATTCCCGTCGTGCTTCCGTGCTCCCGTGGCGCCACGCGACCCTGCCGCTGCCGGCGCACCAGGCGCATGCAAGGGGTGCAGCTGCCGCTGGGAGGAGGAGTGGGACCTCACCCTCCACACGCTTGCAAGCGCCGAAGATGTGGCAGCGGTCATCGTCGAGCCGGTGCTCGGTGAGGGCGGCTATGTCGTGCCGCCTGCCGGCTTCCTCCCCCGCCTGCGCGAGATCACACGTGAACTCGGCATTCTCTTGATTGCCGACGAGGTCCAGACGGGATTCGGCCGTACGGGAAAAATGTTTGCGGTGCAACACCAGAACGTTGAGCCGGACATCCTCGTCATGGCGAAGGGGATCGCCTCGGGCCTCCCCCTCTCCGGGATCATCGCGCGCAAGGATCTCCTCGCCACCTGGGCACCTGGAACGCATGGCGGCACCTACGGCGGCAATGTCGTCGCCTGCGCCGCCGCACTCGCGACGCTTGACGTAATGGAAGACGAGAAGCTCGTTGAGAATGCTGCCGCGCGCGGCACGCAGATGCTCGCGGGCCTCCGTGCACTCGCCGCAGGCCGACCAGCGATTGGCGACGTGCGCGGACTCGGGCTGATGCTCGCCCTCGAGTTCGTCAAGCCTGGCGAGGGTGACGGCCGCGTGGGCGATGCCGAGGCAGTCAAGCGCGTGATCGCCGAGGCGAACAAGCGGAAGCTCCTCCTCTTGTCGGCCGGATCGTATGCACAGGTGATTCGAATTATTCCGCCGCTTGTCACAACGGGCGAGGAGATCGACCTTGCGTTGAAGATTCTCGGTGAGTCGCTCGACGCAGCCGGCATCACGCGCGCATAGCGCGCACGGACTAGCGCGCGGCGATCAGTTCGTCGGGAGCCGCTGGGAGCGGCTCATTTGCAGATGGCACCCAACGCTCGACCAGGTCGCGTGACCCTTTGACGCCGAGTTGCGTAAAGAGCGACTGCAGGCGCTCCCGTTGTGCGTCGAGGATCTCCGCTGTACGCGGGAGTTCCCAGAGCTGGCGCTTGAACGGGCCGAGCGCCTTCTTGCGGGTGCGATAGAGGAACTGTTCGCGTGTATCACCTGGCTTTGCCTCGTCGGCCGCATGCGCGTCGAGCCACGAAGCGATCTCCTCGCGCAGCTCAGCCGGGAAGGCGGGGTGGTCGTAGAGCGCGTTCTGGAAGCCGGTTGCGAGGTGAATCTCCGCTGTGCCAACTTCGGGGAAGCGGTGGAAGAGATCCTCTGGCAGCGTGGATGCTCCGTGCTGCACGGCACCGGCGAGTCCGCGCTCACGTGCCAGCGCACCGAGGCGTTCGAGCACGGTGAAATCGAGCGCCACCTCGGCGACGCCTCCGCCGGGGAGCGGCACGCCGCCATGGCTTGTCCCCGTCTGCACCGACACCTTTCGAAGGCCGCGAGCACTCGGGCGTCGTCGCTCAAGATCGGCAGAGAATCCATCGAGATAGGCGGCAAGCTCCTCCACCGTGGAGTTGTACTTCCCCACCTCGCCAATCTCTCCGCCCATGCTGATCTCGACCATTGATGGTTCGAGTTCACGGACGAGCGCAACCGCCTCGGCAGTTCGTTCGGCATTCACGCGCTGCTGCTCTGTAACCGTCGGGAGGCTCAGGTCAACCAGGGTCGACGCGTCGATGTCGATATTCCGGTAGCCCGCATCGACCGCGAGCCTGCAGGCGCGGGCGATCTCGGCCGCCACCCCCTCTGGGTCGGACTGGTACTTCTTCTGCACGAACTGGTAGTGGTCACCTTGGATAAAGAGCGGTCCGCGCCACCCAGCTGCAATCGCACCGGCAAAGATGCTCGTTGCGTAATCTGCAGGGCGCTGGAACGTATAGGTTTGCTCCGAGCGCGCCAGCTCAAAGATCAGCGCGCCACCGTTCATCGAGGCCGCGGTCTCGAGCGCGACCCGTGCCATGTCGAAGACTTGAGAGCGCAGGTTGATGGCAGGGACACTGAGTCCCTCGTACTTGCCAGCGGCGCGCGCTGCGTAGAGAGGGGCGATGCTTGTGCTCTCGATCCCTACTGCACTCGCAGCAGCACGAGCGAGCCATTGCGCAGCGCGGATGGTTGGCTCGTCGGGAGAGAATGCGGCGCTCCAGGCGATGAGTGCGGCACCCTCGTGCTGGAGGCGCTGTGCATCGACGATGCGGAGCGAGCCATCAGCGGTGAGTTCGAGTGAGGCGCGCAACTGCTGGAGCAGGTCGGCGGGCGAGCTCGCTACGTGGGTCATGCGCTGATCGTAGCGAGGCGCGCGGCATGTTGCGCAGCGTACTCGGCATGCGTACGGCGGCAGCGCTCCGCCAGCTCAGGGATCGCGGCCCAGGCAAAGTCGTCCCAGCCCTGCTGATCTGCATCCCACGCAGAGAGGAGTGTGGGCGGCCGGTCGCTCCCCGTCTCACTTGGCTGCAGGAGGTGGCAGCTCGTCACTCGCTCCTCATCGGTGAGTACGACGAGACCCATGCGGCGAATATCGGCCTCCGGGACACGGAAGGCGCCGGAGCGCAACTGCTCGAGAATCTCCGCGAGGCTTGCAGCGCACCCGTCGGCAATCAGCGTGTAGCCCCGCGCAAGCGCGCGGATCGTTGTGCGTACCGTCGCAGGCTCGGGTGCAGTAAAGATCTCATGCGTGCGGAGGCGCACCTCGCGCGGCGCACGTGGCGCTAATCCCGCACCCTCCGTCACACAGCCGATACCGGCAGGGTCTGCCAGCCAGGAGAAGTTGTGGCCCGCGCCAATCACGATCTCTGTGCGCAGCACATCAGCACGGGGAAGCGGCGAGGCGGCGGCAAACGCTGCGGCGATCTCGCCCTGTACGCCCGGTTCACGCGGTCCAGCAACAAGAAGCGAGCAGCCTGCATCGAGGAGGAGGGTCAGGTGCACGGCCAGACTGCGATCAATCTTCTCTCCCGCGAGGAGCGGGAGGAGGGCGGCCACCTCTGCTGGCCTGCTCACTCGTGAAGTCTCCCGAGGTGGCCGATGCGACCCGCACTCGAAATCCACGCGTGCTCCGCAGCGATCGTCGTCTCGCGCCCGTGTCCGGGAATCACGCGCGTCGCCGGATCAAGGCCCGCGAGTCGTTGGAGTGAGGCGAGCATCGCCACCGCATCACCGCCCGGTAGATCCGTGCGGCCCCATGCGCCGCGAAAGAGCGTGTCGCCGCTATAGAGCACGCCAGCCGCCGCATCGTGGAGCGAGATTGAGCCCTCGGTGTGGCCGGGCGTATGAAGTACTGCAAGATTGATCTCGCCAGCATGAATGTGATCGCCTTCTCTCAGATCGCGTGTCGGGATGACGGCAGGAATCGGAAATGGCGCGGCGAGCGGACGCGGATCTTCGAGTCGATGGCGATCGCGCTCGTGCACCGCAATGGGGAGTGCACGCCCCTCATGCTGCTGGACATGCTCCGCAAGTGCGGCGAGCTCACCCGTGTGATCCCAGTGGCCATGCGTCACGAGCGCGAGGACCAGGCGCCACTCTCGCTCGGCTAGGCGGGCGACGAGGTCTGCTAGCGACGGGATCGCTGGATCGATGACGATCGCCTCCCGCCGATCCGTATCGCCGATGAGCGCAACGTTCGTGCGCAGTGGTCCGATTGGCAAGACGAGCAACTCCGCACTCATCTCATGCCTTCTCAGTCTTATGACGCGCGGCAAGTCGATCTGCCGCGGGGCTAAACGACCGCGGATCGAGCTCCTCTCGAAGTGTTGCAGTATCGGCACTACTCAGTCGCAGTAGATCACTCAATCGCGCAACGCGCGCTGCGGAATCGTCGGCGTTAATTGCGGGAGCAACCCCACCGGCGCGGTGTGGCAGCCCTGCAATCCCAACCCGCTCACCACCGCGTGCACCGAGTGATGCGGCATAGCGAATCCCCCAGAGGAGCACCTCCGTGGAGGCTGGAGTGTTGCCACCTGGCGGTGGGATAAGACCGAGGATGAGCCCGCAGGAACCTGGCAGCGTTGCTGCCCCACGCCACGCATCGGGATCACCGATCGGATCAATCGCGAGGCTCTCAATGGGGAGCTGCGACCATTCGGCGGGCGTGAGCGCTGCGAGTGGCGTCTCGAGTGCGAGGAGCAGGCGGTGATGGCCTGCCAGCTTGCTCAGCGAGCCGGCGAGTTGCTCGATGCGCCGCGCTCGGACACTGACATCGCGCAGGTCGGGAAGAGGCACGGCGCAGAGCTCGGGGGCGAACGCGAGAATCCGTTCGCAATCACGCACGTCAATCACCCCGTCTGGGGCCTCAACGACGAGGGCTACCTGTAGGCCGCGAGCGCGGGCGGCGGCGCCATCATCGACGTTGTGGGTGAAGAACGGTCCACCCAGTGACGCGACAAGGGCAAACTGCTCCTCGCGCTGTGCGGCGAATGCAGCAGGGTCGAGGAGCGTCGCGAACATTAAATCGGCAGCGTGAGGCGAAGGAGCGCGAGCGCCGCCCAGTTCAAGTAGAGCAGTGCGAGGGCGAGCACCAACGCGCCCGTGACAAGCGCCTCGCCGCCCCGCCGTCCGAGTGCTGCACTCCATCGCCGGCGCATCGCCTCGGCGCGTGTCGGCGGAATCATCGCGCCAAGGAGAAGTCCGGTGAGCAGCCCGCCGAGGTGGGCGGCATTATCGATTCCGCCACCAATGAGGGTGGAGCTTAGACCGAAGACGATGTTCACGAGAATGAGCCCGCCGATCTGACCAAGTGCAGTGCGGACGCCGCGCTCAACGAGTGGCTTATGCGCCCACTCGGCTCCGAGCGCAACGCCGAAGAGGGCGAAGATCGCACCCGACGCACCAACCGTGGGGGAATCGGGGGCAACAATGGCGCTTGCGAGTGAGGCACCAACTCCACCGATGAGATACCAGAGGACGAGCCGCGGCCCTCCATACAACCGTTGAATCAGCTTCGACCCAAGGTCAAGTGCGAACAGATTAAAGAGCAGGTGCAGCAGGTTGGCGTGCACGAGCGTGACGGTAAGGAGTCGCCACGGCTCTACGGAGAGGTAGTCGTAGCCACCATAGATTTTTACGAGTGCGAGGGCGCTGAAAAGTGGATCGTAGAGAAACGACGCCACCGAGAAGGCGCCGGTGACGATGACCAGGAGCAGCGGCACCCAGCCGAACGGATCGGACCCGCGTGCACGGTTGAATGCAATGCTCGAGCGAATCCGCGAGCCGAGACTCCCAGCACCGGTCTCCTTTGCGAGCCAACCGATGCGCGAGGCGATCTCTGCCCGTGCTGCATCGTTCGGCGCGTCGCGCTCAGCGCGTCGATAGAGATCGAGCGCCTCAGCAAGATCGCCTGTGCGGACACGTGCAGCCGCAAGTCGTCGCAAGGCGATCCCACGCGTCTCACGATCTCCCGCATCGATCGCCGTGGAGAGCGCGTCCGCAGCCTCGGCATCGCGCCCGAGTCGCACGTACGCCTCAGCGGCGCCAAGGGCGGCACGCGCGGCGATTGGCAGCTCAGCGGCAGCATTCACCTCTTTGAAGACGGCGAGGGCGGCCTCTGCATCGCCCGCATCGAGGTGGTCGGCGCCCGTCGCGAGCATGGTCAACGCCATGTCGGTTGGCAGCTGGGAGGTCATGGACTGGTCGGGCTGCTGCATGCCTAGAGCCTACGCGATCACTGCGCCCCTGTCGCGCTCACGTCATCGGCGAGGAGATGGGCGCAGAGCAGTGGCACGATGGCCGCCTCGCTGCCGCGTTCATAGGCGATCTGTACTGGTGGGGTTCTCCCCTGTGGCGCAAATCGATCTGCGGGGATCGCTGCAAGAACCGCAGCGCTCTCCGCGCTGCTCGTGAGAACGACAAGCCGTGCATCATTGAATCGAGCCGCCTCAGCGGCAACCTCAAGGAGCGTCCCATGCGCAGGGTCCACCACGAGGATTGCCTCAATCGTCCGGAGGTATCCGAGTCCGAGTTGCACATCATCTGCATCGAGTGGGATCCCCGCCTCTTCGGAGAGTGGCGTCCTCCGAGTCGGATCACGGAAGACCGCGACGTGACCTGCGCCAACACGTCGCAGATCGTGGAGGAGCTGCTCGCCGCGTGCATCCTCGCCGACGCGGCCAACAATCTCAACGCTGGCACCAGCTGCGACAAGCGCCGGG
>Ga0114966_10006073_pt1 | contig 10108 bp, 7 predicted proteins | sample M_130207_XF_Meta_FD_87029 | JGI IMG/M metagenome (GOLD analysis project Ga0114966, IMG submission 87029) | Freshwater microbial communities from Lake Montjoie, Canada to study carbon cycling - M_130207_XF_MetaG | ecosystem: Environmental > Aquatic > Freshwater > Lake | place: Lake Montjoie...
CAGGCAGCGCTCGATCGGGACGAGGTCGTGCGAGGCCGCCGCGAGGAAACCGACCCGGCCGTGGTCGATCCGCAGCGAGAGCCGCCGGCGGTAACCGAACGACGGGGCCGGGCGCAGGATCGGACGCACCTCGGGGTCCGCGATCCCGCCGACGCGCGCGAGCAGGTCGCGCACGATCGCCTCCTTGGCCGACGCCTGCGCGGCATCGTCGACCGCCTGCCACGGACAACCACCGCAGCGCGGCAGGTACTCGCAGGGCGGCGTGCGGCGCGCAGGGCCGGGCTCGACGACGCGGACGACGTCCGCCCAGGCGAAGCTGCCGCGGTCCTCGCGCACGGCGACCTCGACCAGGTCGCCCGGTGCCACCCCGCGCACGAACCAGACCTTGCCGTCGACCCGCGCCACCCCGTGGGGGCCGTAGGCGAGCGACTCGATGCGCGCGATCGGCACGGGTCTCCTCTCGCAGACGGGTGCGCGGCGGGCCAACCGCGCGGCCCCTCCCTCAGCCCGCCTTCACCTCGAAGCGCCGCAGCATCTCCTCCTCGATCCCGCCCCGGCGCGCGATCTCGCCGTAGAGCCGGGCTGCCTCGCGCGGGCGCCGTGCGAGGTCGTGCTCGCGGTCGATCTCGATCAGACCGAAGCTGCGGGTGTAGCCCTCCGCCCACTCGAAGTTATCCATGAGCGTCCAGTAGAAAAAGCCCCGGACGTCGGCGCCGGCGCCGATCGCCGCGTGCACCTCGGCGAGGTGCGCGAGCAGGTGGCGGCTGCGCGCGCGATCGTCGCGCGTCGCCATGCCGTTCTCGGTCACGTAGAGCGGCACGCCGAACGGCCGCAGTCGCAGCAACTGCTCGCGGAGCCCGCGCGGCCAGACCTCCCAGCCCATCTGGTCCTCGAACTGGTCGGGCTCTCCGGGCCGGCGCAGGCGCATGCCCTCGGCCGCGGTCGCGCCGTCGCCGTGCCCGCCCCGGGCCGCTGCCTCGGCACCGCCCGCCGGGTGGACCAGCTCGGCGGCCGACTGCGCCGAGACCAGCATGCGCGCGTAGTAGTTGAGGCCGATCACGTCGCAGGAACCGGCGAGCCCCGGGATCTCCTCGCCCGCTCCCACCGGCGGCGCGACCACGCCCCGGCGCAGCCCCTCGAGGTAGTACTCGTTGAACAGGAAGTCCTGCTGCGCCGCGGCTGCGCGATCGGCCTCAGACGACGGGTCGTACGCATCGATCCAAGGCATCTGCAGGACCGGCCCGACCTTCGGACGATGGCTCGTCGCGCCGTGGATGGCGCCGTACATGGCACCGTGTGCGAGGAGCACGTGGCGCGCGACTGGCAGGGCGCGCGCGATGTCGCGCACGCAAGGCGGGTGGACACCCATCAGGTAGCACAACGCCGGAGCAACCATCGGCTCGTTGATCGTCCACCAGGTACCGACGCGGTCGCCGAAGGAGCGCGAAGCGAACTCCGCCCAACGCGCGAGGCGATCGACGATGCGGGGATTCTCCCAGCCGCCGTCCGCCGCCACCCAGGAGGGATGGGTGAAGTGGTGCAGCGTCGGCATCGGCTCCATGCCGTTGTCGCGGATCGAGTCGAGTACCGCGCGGTAGTGGTCGACCTCGCGCGCGTCGAAGCGACCCTCCTCCGGCTCGATGCGCGCCCACTCGATCGAGATCCTTTGCGCGTTCTGGCCCAGGCTCGCGGCGAGGGCGAAGTCCTCGTGGAAGCGCCGGTAGTGATCGCAGGCGAGGTCGGCCGTCGAGCCGTCGCGGACGTGGCCGGGTTCGTGCTCCCACTGCGACCAATGATTGTTTAGGCAGCCGCCCTCGACCTGGTGGGCCGCGGTCGCCGCGCCGAAGAGGAATCCGTTCGGGAATCTGAGCATCTTGCCTCCGGTTGGGTCCGGCGGCGACTCTCGTCCGGGCGGGTGCCGGGAGGCAAGCCCGCGGCCCCCCGGTGGCCGCGGGGGGCTTCCGAATATTCCCCCCGGGGCCCTCCCCGGGGGACCGCGGCATGGCTCGCAGATCCGCAAGCCGGGCGGTCAGCGTCGGGGGGCGGCTCCAAAGATCCCTTCCCAAGGATGCGACGGCGTGCCAAGACTCTCCCTGTTCTACCGCTCTAGAGCCTTCCCCGACACCGTCGAAAGCGAGTCTTCATGAACTCAGGAATCCTCCGCCGGGGCCTAGCCTCGCTGCTCGCATGCGGACTGCTCCTCGTCTCCGGCGAGGCCCGGGCCCACAAGCAGTCGTTGAACTTCTCCGTGGGTCCGGTGGTGGGCACCGCGTCGCCGCTCCGCATCGCGAAGAGCGGCGTGTTCAGGATCTCCCAATATGGCGGTGGGCAGTTGGCACTCGTCCTGCCGAAGGTATTCGACGCGGCGGGTGCCAAGGCGAACGCGGCGGGGAACGAGATCCGCCTCGACCTGCGGGTGAACGGGGTCCCCCGGTCCGCGACGATGCCGTTCGACGTCGTGAACGGCAAGGTCAAGGCGGGCGGCTTCCTCTCCGACCCGCAGGATATCTTCAAGGGCGATCTCGTCGAAGTCGTCGCGATGGGCGCCTACGACGCCTCGGGCGGGCGCTTTGGCATGCTGGGCGTGAGCCCGGAAGCGAACCACCCGGTGCTGCGTTCCGGACTCGTCTTCGTCATCGACTCAGCGAGCCCGATCCGTTTCTCCCGCGGGGGCGATGCCTTGGTCCGCACGCGCGAGGGCTACATGAACAGCGGCTTCGACAAGCTCCTCGACTCATCGGGTGAGAAGATCGATTCGCCCGGCATCTACGTCGAGGTCGAGTACTCGATCGACGGCGGGCCGTTCCAGGTGGGCACCTACTCCTACGACATCGTCAACGGTCGGTCGCGGCCCGGCGGTCGTCCGCACACCTATCTTCCCGGTCTCTCCTTCGCCGAAACGGTCGAGGTGAAACGCGTGGACGTGTTCGACGCCGTCGGAAACCGCTTCGCGACGCTCGGCGTGAAGATCGTCTCGCCACGGGAGTAAGTCGCTTCGTCCCCGCCGGCCGGGGAGCGGCCCAAGTCCGTCGAGGCTCAGGTCTTCGCGAGATCCCGGGCCAGGCCGGCGAGTGCCGCGTCGGGCGGGATGCCGTGCGGAACCGACACGATCCGCGGGGCGACGCCGAGGTCCGCGAGGGTCTCCGCCAGCGTCGAAGTCGCCAGGTCGGTCTCCGCGGAGACGTGGTTCACGACCAGGGCCACGACCTCGAGGCCGCGGGCGCGGGCTGCCTCCAAGGTGAGCATCGCATGGTTGATCGCGCCGAGGCGCGCGGCGATGACGACGACGAGGTGCGCATCGAGCGACCGGGCGAGGTCGGCGAAGGTCGCACGACCGGTGAGCGGCACGAGAAGGCCGCCCGCACCTTCGACGAGCAACCGGTCCACTTCGCGGGCACGCACGCGGCAGGCATCGACCACGGCATCGAGGTCGATGCGGACTCCGGCGCGGACAGCGGCCACGGCCGGTGCCAGTGGCTCGGCGAAGCGGTACGGGCAGACAGCCTCGAGCGTCTCGCCGCCGCCGGCGGCGGCGGCGAGCGCCGCCGCGTCGGCGGGTTGGAGCCTGCCGCCGACCGACTCACAGCCGGTCTCCGCGGGCTTGCGTGCCGCGACCCGCAGGCCGGCGCCTACCCATGCACGCAGCAATCCCGTCGACACCCAGGTCTTGCCAACGCCGGTGTCGGTGCCGGTGACCAGGAACGTATTGCGGAAGCCGCTCATGCCTCGGTTACCTCGCGGATTGCGGCCGCCGCGGCACCGACGAGCAGGTCCGCCTCGTCCTCGGCGAGCGAGAGCGGCGGCATGAGCACGATCACGTTGCCGAGCGGTCGCAGGATCACTGCGTGGCGCCGTGCCGCCTGGCACACCCGCTGGCCGATCCGCGCGCCCGGTTCGTAGGGCGTGCGCCGTTCGCGGTCGGCGACGAGTTCGATGCCGACCATGAGGCCGTGGCGGCGCACGTCGCCGACGTGCGCGAGCGGCTCGATCTCGCGCGCGAGCAGCTCGCCGATCCGCGCGGCGCGCGCGCGCGCACGGGCGAGCGTGTCCTCGCGCTCGAAGACGTCGAGGCTGGCGAGCGCCGCCGCGCAGCCGAGCGGGTTCCCGGTGTAGGTGTGCCCATGGAAGAAGGCCACGAAGTCCTCGTACCGGCCGAGGAAAGCGGAGAAGATCTCCTCGGTCGCGAAGGTCGCCGCGAGCGGCAGGTAGCCGGCGGTCAGACCCTTTCCGACGCACAGCAGGTCGGGGCGCACCCCGGCGTGTCCGCAGGCGAACATCTCCCCGGTGCGCCCGAAGCCGGTCGCCACCTCGTCGCAGACCAGCAGCGCGCCGGCCTCGCGGACGAGCCGCTCGAGGCCGACCAGGTAGGCCGGTGGGTGCGTCCACATGCCGGCGGCGCCCTGCACGAGCGGCTCGACGAAGACCGCCGCGAGTTCGGACGCGTGGGCGCCGATCGCGCGGCGCGCGTCGTCGAGCGCCGCCGCGACGGCGGCGTCCCCGGAGAGGCCGTTGCGCCAGCGGAAGACGTGCGGCGGCAGGATCCGCACCACGTCGCGGAAGAGCAGGTCCTCGTGGTGGCGATGGAAGGTCTCGCTGTAGCCGATCGCGACCGCGCCGATCGTGTCGCCGTGGTAGGCGTCGGCGAGCGAAGCGATGCGACGCCGCTCGGGGTGACCGCGCAGCCGCCAATACTGGAAGGCCATCTTGAGCGCGATCTCGACCGCGGTCGCGCCGGCATCGGAGTAGAACACCCGCGTGAGCCCCTCGGGTACGATGCCGACGAGGCGGGCCGCGAGTTCCGCCGCCCCGGGGTGCGTGAGCCCGAGCATCGTCGTGTGGGCGATGCGGCCCAGTTGCTCCACGACCGCGGCGTCGATCGCCGGGTGGCGGTGACCGTGCACGTTGCACCAGAGCGACGACACCCCGTCGAGGAAACGCCGACCGCGCTCGTCGACGAGCCAGTTGCCCTCCCCCGAGACGACGACGAGTGGCTCGTCGGCGAGCCAGTCGCTCATCTGCGTGAACGGGTGCCAGAGGTGGCGATGGTCGAGTTCGGCGATGCTCATGCGACCTCCCCGGTACGCCCGCGGGCTGCGCGCACGAGGACGTCGATCGCGTGTTCGAGGTGGTCGTCGTGGTGGGTCGCGATCGGCGTGAGTCGCAGTCGCGCGCTCCCCTCGGGAACCGTGGGCGGCCGGACCGCAGGCGCCCAGACGCCGTCGGCGAATGCGCGCGCGGCCCAGGCGAGCGCCGCCTCGGCGGAGCCCGCGAGGAGCGGCACGATCGGAGACTCGAGCGGTGGCACCTCGAGCCCGGCCGCGAGCAACCCCTCGTGCAGCCGGCGCGCGCCGCGCCACAGGCGCTCCCGGCGGGCGTCGTCGGTGCGGGCGATGCCGACCGCGATCCGCGCCCCGGCGACGACCGGCGGCGGCAGGGCGGTGGAGAAGACGTAGGCGCGCGCACGGTTCAGCAGCAGGTCGATCATCTCGCGCGAACCCGCGACGAACGCACCGTAGCCGCCGAGCGCCTTGCCGAGCGTCCCCATGCGCACGGCGATCCGCTCGCCGAGTCCGAGTTCCTCGGCGAGCCCGGCGCCGGTCGGACCGAACACGCCGGTCGCATGCGCCTCGTCGAGCAGGATCCAGGCGCCGTGGCGTTCGGCGCTCACGACGATCGCGTCGAGCGGGGCCCGGGTCCCGTCCATGCTGAACACCGAGTCGGTCGCGACGAGCTTGCGGCGCGCCGGCGACGCCGCGAGCAGGCGGTCGAGCGTATCGACGTCGCGGTGCGGGTAAACGTGGACCGCGGCACGCGACAGGCGGCAACCGTCGATCAGGCTCGCGTGGTTCAGCGCGTCGCTGAAGATCGCGTCGCCCTCGCCGACCAGCGCCGCGAGCACGCCGATATTCGCGTGGTAGCCCGAGCCGAAGAGCAACGCCGCTTCCGCACCGAGCCAGGCCGCGAGTTCCCGCTCCAGCGAATCGTGATCCTCCATGTGGCCGCCGAGCAATGGCGAAGCCCCTGCCCCGGCGCCGACCTCGGCGAGCGCCGCGATCGCGCCGAGGACGACGCGCTCGTCGGCGGCGAGGCCGAGGTAGTTGTTCGAGCCCAGGCAGACCAGCCGGCGGCCCTCGATCTCGACCTCGGGCCCCTGGGCTCCGCGGACCACGCGCCGCGAACGCAGCAGCGCGCGCCGGTCGAGTTCTGCCAACTCCGCGCGCAGTTGCTCCCGGGCCGCCATGCGGGGCTGCTAGGCGAGCATGCCGGGGCTGTCAACCTCGTCGGGTCGACGCGGTTGACAGCCCGGGGTTCGGGCGTTTTCGACTACTTGCCGGCGCGCGCGAGGGCCTCGACCGTGAAGTCCTTCGGATCGTAGGTCACCATCACATCGAGCGCCGAATTCGGGCTCGTCTTGCGGCCGGCGACCGTCGCGCGGTTCATCTTCACGTTCTCGGCGCACTGGAAGGAGAGGTTGGACCCCTGGATGTAGTCCTCCGTGCCGTCGGGGCGCGTCGCCTTCTGCAGATTGTACGCCATGACCTGCATCGTGTTCAGCAATTCGCCCTTCCAGTCGAACTTGCGGTTCCAGGCGCCCTGGAACGACTCCTTGTCGAGCCACAGTTCGAGCTTGCCGAAGAGGTAGTAGCGATCCTTGGGCACGCCCTCGACGACGTAGAACTTGCGCTTCGCGAGAGCCGAGCCGATCGGCGCCCAGGCGACGCCCTTCCACGCGGGATCGTCGTAGCCTAGTTCCTTGCCCTCGGGCCAGAAGAAGCGCCAGCCGCCGTTCGGCTGCCACTTCGCGTCGTACTTGCCCTCGAGGTTGCGCGGGTCGACGAAGCGCAGGCCGTCGACTTCACCCTTGAACGTCCAGTTGAAGTCCTCGGGCTTCCCGTCGAAGAACGGTCCGTCGTCCTGGCTCATGTCGGAGCCGAGGAAGCCGTCCGAGCGGTTCGACGGGCTGACCGAGCGCGCGCGGCGCAGCGCCGGCACGTAGGCCCAGGCCTGGTCGCGCTTGTTCGAGTCGCGATAGCGCCAGGCGAGCGCCGAGGTGCCGTTGAGATCGGCCGGCGCCTGGGTCTCGATGAGCCCCTGCGAGAGGAAGTTCTGCGGGTTTTCGATCTGGCGCTTCGCGGGCTGGCCGTCGTAGTAGAAGAAGTGCACGTCCTGGTCCGAGCGCCGTTCGAGCGACGTCGCCCCGACCCAGTTCACCTGCGACTGGGCGTGCAGGTTGCCGTAGGACAGGGTCATGTAGAAGTAGTTCCATACCGCCTTGGCCGCGGCCCTGGGATCGGCCGGATCGATCTTCGGGAACGGGAATCCGTAGATGCTCGGCGGCAGTTTGCCGGTCGACTTCTCGATGATCCCGCCGTCGGCGTCGAGGTCGAAGCGCCCGGCGTTCTTCTCGCTCGCGGTGGCGAAGTCGGGCGGGAAGTTGAAGCCCTTCCACTCGACGACCTTGTTCTCGTATTCACCCTTGCAGTAGTGGGCGAGGATCTCCTCCGGCAGCAGTCCCTCGGCCGACTTGCAATTGTCCTTGCCGAGCGTCGACCCGACGGCGGGGCCTGCACCGGCGTCGGCCCGGGCTGCGACGGGGGCGAGCAACGCGCCCGCGGAAAGTGCTAGGGCGAGGGCGATTCTCGATCTGGTCTTCACGAGCATGGCGTCGGTTCTCCGTTCGAGTCCGACGGTCCGTAAACTTCGGACCGTCGCACGCAAGGGGGCGGACGGGAAGAGGCCGGCGGACCGGCACGTCCACCCTTATTCCCGGTCCCGGCCCGCACGGTCAAGGCGACCCGGAATCCCCGTGTCGGCTCGCCGGCGCAAGCGGGCGCTCGGGGGGGGGCTCGCGCCGGGAGATTCCTCCAGGGAGCCGGCACGAACCGGCCCTGTCCGCCGCGCCGCGGCGCCGGCCGCAACTCCTCATGTCCTCCTTGCCCTGGGCCGCTTGCGGGGATGTGGTAAGCCGCACCGTGGCCAGGGCGCGCAGCACCTTCGTCTGCCAGCAATGTGGCTCGCAGTTCTCCAAGTGGGTCGGCCGCTGTCCCGAGTGCGACACCTGGGAGAGCGTCGTCGAGGAGGTCGCCGTACCGCGCTCGGCTGCGGCCTCGCAGCGCACCTCGATCGCGATCGGTGCGGCGCGCGACGCGAAGCCGATACCGCTCTCGAGCGTCGCGCCCCAGGCCGGCAAGCGGCTGTCCTCCGGGCTCGCCGAACTCGACCGGGTGCTCGGCGGCGGCATCGTCGCCGGCTCGGCGACGCTGCTCGGCGGCGACCCGGGCATCGGCAAGTCGACGATCTCGCTGCAGGTCCTCGGCGAATTGGGGCGACGCGGCCTGAAGGCGCTCTACGTGAGCGGCGAGGAGTCCCCCGAGCAGGTGAAGCTCCGCGCCGACCGGCTCGGCAGCGGCGGCGACGTCCTGATCCTGCCCGAGACCTGCGTCGAGGAGGTGCTCGCACAGATCGAGGCGGTCGATCCCGCCGTGGTGCTGGTCGACTCGATCCAGACCATGCACTCGCGCGAACTCACCTCGGCGCCCGGCAGCGTCGGGCAGGTGCGCGAGTGCGCGGCGGCGCTCGTCACGATGGCGAAGACGTCGGGGCGGCCGACGATCCTGATCGGTCACGTGACCAAGGAGGGCACGATCGCCGGGCCGAGGGTGCTCGAGCACGTCGTCGACACGGTACTCTACTTCGAGGGCGACTCCGACGGCGGACTGCGACTGCTGCGCGCGGTCAAGAACCGCTTCGGTCCGACCAACGAGGTCGGCGTCTTCGAGATGGGCGAGGGCGGCCTGCGCGACGTCGCGAATCCCTCCGCCGTGCTGCTCGCCGAGCGGCCCAAGGGGGCGCCGGGATCGGTCGTCTTTCCGACGGTCGAGGGGACGCGGCCGCTGCTGGTCGAGGTCCAGGCGCTTGCCGCAAAGTCCGCCCTTGCGATGCCGCGCCGCACCACTCTCGGGCTCGACTCGAACCGCGTCGCGGTGCTGACTGCGATCGTCGACAAGCGCGCCGGACTCAAGCTCTACGAGCACGATCTCTTCGTCAGCATCGCCGGCGGCATCCGCGTGACCGAGCCGGCGGCCGACCTCGCGATCATCGCAGCGATCGGCTCGAGCGCGAGCGACCAGCCGCTCCCGGGCGATCTCGTCCTGTTCGGCGAGGTCGGACTCGCCGGCGAGGTGCGCGCCGTACGCCACGCCGACACGCGCCTGCGCGAGGCCGCGAAGCTCGGCTTCACGCGCGCGATCGTCCCCGCCGCGACTGCGCGATCGGTGAAGGCACCCGAGGGCCTGCAGGTGACCGGCGTCGCCTCGGTCGGCGAACTCTGGGGCGAGCTGTTCCGGGCGCGGCGGCCGCGCGCCCAGTCCCTCGATACCTGAGGCGAACCGGGCGGACTCAGACCGCGACAACGCGACGACGGAGGAAGTCGAGCACCAGCACCGTCGCGGCCGGGCCCTCGAGGTCGACTGGGATCACGTGACCGCTGCGCTCGAGCACGTGGAACTCCGGCGAGGCCGCGGCCATGCGCCGGGTGAGCCAGCGTGCGCCCGAGATCGGGCAGACCCGGTCGCGACGCGCATGCACGACGAGGATCGGGAGCGAAGTCGACCGCCCCTCGCGGCGGATGCGGCGGCGCACGCTGCGGCGCAGCCGGTCGAACGAGAGCGCCGCGTCCACCGTCACCGGGGCCGACTTCGGATGCGCGGCACGCGCGACGTCGTCGCGGATGTCGCTCTCGGACTTGTCGAGCCGGCGGGCGCGCAGGCGTCGGGGCGCGAGCCAGTCGACGGTGCGCAGGGTCGCGCGCAGCCGGGCCGGCAGGCTGATGGCCGGCGAGAGCGTGACCAGCGCCGCGAGCCGTCGCGGCTCGGCGAGCGCGAGGTCGAGGCCGAGCAGCGCCCCCATCGAGAGTCCGACGACCGCAACACGACCATCACCGTGGGTCCGCGCCAGCTCCTCGAAACCGTCGCGGACGGCCGCGCGCCAGGCCTCCTGATGGTTCGGTTCGTCGGGCAATGCCGCGCCGTGGCCGGGCAGGCGAAGACCGACGACGTCCCAACCTGCGGCCGCGAGCGGTGCCGCGAGCGGCTCCATTTCTTGGGGC
>Ga0114966_10006074_pt1 | contig 10108 bp, 9 predicted proteins | sample M_130207_XF_Meta_FD_87029 | JGI IMG/M metagenome (GOLD analysis project Ga0114966, IMG submission 87029) | Freshwater microbial communities from Lake Montjoie, Canada to study carbon cycling - M_130207_XF_MetaG | ecosystem: Environmental > Aquatic > Freshwater > Lake | place: Lake Montjoie...
TACCGGCATCGCGCCGACATGCCGTTGCAGGAGGCACGCCATGAGTGACCTGTTCATCGATGGCGCTTGGACGTCGGGCGCCGAGGGGCGTACCCGCGAAATCCGGTGCCCTGCTGACGGCAAGCTGGTGGCCACGGTCGATGAGGCAACCCGAGTCGACACTGAGCGCGCTATTGCTGCCGCGCGGCGCGCCTTCGATGACGGCCGGTGGTCAAGCGTCCCTGCCGCCGATCGTGGTGCGCTGCTTCATCGCGTTGCCACGCTGCTTGAGCGCGACGCCGCGCAGGTGGCCACCGCCGAGTCGCTCGACACCGGCAAGCGAATCATTGAGGCGCGATACGACGTCGCCGATGTGGTGCGCGCTTTCCGCTACGTGGCCGACCTCGCTGACAAGAACCTGGGGCGGGTGCTCGACGAGGGGTCGAGCAGCACGTTCGCCCGAGTGGTGTACGAGCCGGTGGGCGTGTGCGGCCTCATCACGCCCTGGAATTACCCGCTGCTGCAGACCTCGTGGAAGGTCGCGCCCGCGCTGGCTGCGGGCAACACCTTCGTGCTCAAGCCCAGTGAACTGACGCCGTCGACCGCCATCCTGCTCCTGCGGCTCCTTCAGGAGGCTGGCCTGCCCGATGGCGTCGCCAACCTCGTTCTCGGCGCTGGCAGCGAGGCCGGTGCGCCACTGGCCGAGCACCCCGACGTCGACCTCGTTTCGTTCACCGGTGGACTCGTCACGGGCAGGCGGGTGATGGCGGCGGCAGCGGCAACTGTGAAGAAGGTGGCGCTCGAACTCGGGGGTAAAAACCCCAACATCGTCTTCCCCGATACTGACCTCGAGACGGTGGTCACCAATGCGCTGACCGCGGTGTTCCTGCACTCGGGGCAGGTGTGCTCGGCCGGGGCGAGGCTGATTGTGCACGAGTCGATTCACGACCAGGTCGTCGACCGCATCGTTGAAGGGGCGCAGGCCATCAGGCTCGGCGGGCCATTCGACCCCATGGCCGAAACTGGGCCCCTCATCTCGGCGGCGCACCGCGACAAGGTGGCGGCCTACGTCGCGGCCGCGGTGGCCGAGGGGGCGGTGGTGCGATGCGGCGGTGGCGCACCCGACGATCCGTCGCTGGCCGACGGCTTCTACTACCTGCCCACGGTGCTCGACGGCTGCACCACCGACATGACGTGCGTGCAGGACGAATCGTTCGGCCCGGTGCTCACCGTGGAGACCTTCAGCACCGAGGACGAGGCCATCAGGCTCGGCAATGACACGATCTACGGCCTCGCCGGGGCAGTGTGGACCAGCGACGGCGCGCGGGCCCACCGGGTGGCGTCGGCACTGCGCCACGGAACGATCTGGGTAAACGACTACCACCCGTACCGTCCTCAGGCAGAATGGGGCGGGTTCAAGCAGTCTGGGGTCGGCCGAGAACTCGGACTTGCCGGACTCGCGGAGTATGTCGAGCCCAAGCACATCCACCAGAACCTCGCGCCCGCACCGAGCGAGTGGTTCGGAGCAACGGAGGCGTCGAACGCATGAATGAAGCTGCGCCGGCAGGCGAATTGAGCGCATCTGCCGCCGGCGCGGTGCCAGAAACGTCTGCAATCTCGGTGCGAAATCTGTGGAAGGTGTTCGGTCCAGCCGCCGGGTCGGTGGTGGGTACGCCGCTCGCCGATCTCAGCCGCGCCGAACTTCTCGAGCAGACAGGTTGTGTGGCTGCTGTTCGCGATGTCTCCTTCGACGTGGCCCCGGGGGAGGTGTTTGTGGTGATGGGGCTTTCCGGATCTGGGAAGTCCACCCTGGTGCGATGTCTCACGCGGTTGATTGAGCCCACCGCCGGAAGCGTGCTGGTCAGTGGTGAGGACATCCTCGCGGCCTCGCCGTCGCGGCTGCGCGAGCTTCGGCGCTCACAATTCTCCATGGTGTTCCAGCACTTCGGTCTGCTGCCGCACCGCCGCGTGATCGACAACATCGCTTACAGCCTCGAGGTGAACGGGGTGAAGAAGGAGGCACGGCACCGTCGGGCGATGGAGGTGATCGAATTGGTGGGCCTGCACGGCTACGCCAACCACTACCCAGAGCAACTCTCCGGAGGAATGCAGCAGCGCGTGGGCCTAGCGCGCGCGCTGGCCGTCGACCCGCAGGTGATGTTCCTTGACGAGCCCTTCAGTGCGCTCGACCCCCTCATCAGGCGCGACATGCAGGCCGAGGTTATTCGTCTGCATCACGATCTCGGCAAGACCATGGTGTTCATCACTCACGACCTCGCTGAGGCGATGAAGTTGGGCGACCGCATCGCCATCATGCGCGACGGCGCGGTGGTGCAGATGGGAACCCCTGAAGATCTCGTTGCCAATCCTGCTGACGAGTACGTAGCCGACTTCATCCGCGACATCCCGAAGTCGCATGTGCTCACGCTGCGCGCTATCGCACGACCCCGTGCTGAGGGCGAAGAGCTCACCGGCCCGGAAATCGACGCGTCGATGGTGATTCGCGATGCCAGCCCGATCATCGCGGGTGCCAGTGCTCCCGTTCGAATTGTCCACAATGGCGAACTCGTAGGAGTAGCTACAAGCGGCGACGTGCTCCGCCTCATCTCGACGGAGTCCGACGCGCCCGGACTATCCCTGTGACAGCGGTTCGTAACGCCCTCCGTCGCCGGTGGGTGCTGGTGCTCGTTTTGCTCGTCGTGTGGGCGATCCTCGCCCTCGCAATGCGCGGAGTTGCAACCCTCGAGCTCTCAACGTCGGCGAACACTCCCTTCACCAGCGCGCTGCGCGACCTGGCCGCCTCGATTCGTGGAAACCGAACGAGCAGTCCGGCTTTTGTGTACTTCTTCAACCCGATTCGACTCGGCGTCAATGCATTCATCGAGCCGATTCGCGCACTCGTCGCTGTGCCGGCTCAGGGCAACATCATCCCGGTCTTTGGCTGGCTCGGTGTGGTGAGTGTCATCGGGTTCGTCGTCTACGCCACATCGAACTGGCGGACCGCCCTCCTGTCGATGTCACTGGTCTTTGGGTGCGGAGTACTGGGCATGTGGACCGACAGCATGGACACGCTGGCAATGACCCTCGGCGCCGTCTTCCTGTCCTTGGTCATCGGGCTGCCGCTGGGCGTGTGGGCTGGGCTGAACGATCGGGTCCTGGCGATTCTGAGACCGGGGCTTGACCTTGCGCAGATCCTGCCCACCCTCGTCTACCTCGCTCCGCTGGCGCTGGTGTTCTTGATCGGCATTGCGTCAGCAACGATTGCGACGTTGGTGTATAGCATCCCGATCTGCATCCGCATCACCGCTCACGCGGTGAGGGGTCTGCGCCAGGGCCCCATCGAGGCGTCCGAGTCGATGGGGGCAACCCGGTGGCAGACACTCACCAAGGTGCAACTTCCCATGGCAAAGCAGACCATCATCCTGGGCGTCAATCAGACCACCCTCGCGGCGCTCTCGTTCGTGGTGATCGCAGCGCTGATCGCTGCCCCTGGACTCGGCAAGCCGGTGGTCAACGCGCTGATCATCCGCAACGTCGGCGATGGAGTGGTGGCAGGGCTCGCGGTGGTATTCCTCGCGATCATGCTCGATCGCTCCACAACGGCTGCGGTGATCAAGAACCAGACCTTCGTGCATTCCGTGGGCGCTGCACTGGTGCGGAGACGTGTGGCGCTGATCGCAAGCGGGGTCCTCACCCTCGTCGCGCTGATCCTGTCGCGCAACGTGCTGTGGGCTGCTGTGTTCCCCGAGCGGCTCATCCTCGGTGATCAGATATCCGCAGTGGCCGACGCAGTGGCCGCGTGGATTACCTCGACGTTCACATTCCTCACGGTGGGTGTCAATGAGTTCATCACGCTGTCGGTACTCAACCCGCTCGAGGGAATCCTCGCCAACGCTCCCTGGTTTCTCACGATCATCATGATCTCCCTGCTGGCCGCCATCGTGGGGGGACGAAGGGTTGCCATCCTGTCAGCGGTGCTTCTCGGGCTCGTGGTGCTCACCGGCCTCTGGCACGACACCATGGTGACCCTCTCGCAGGTGCTGATTGCGACGGTCATCGTGATGGCCATCGGGGTGGTCATTGGGGTTGTTGCGGGGCGCAGTGAGCGTGCCGAGCGTGCGCTGAAGCCGTTCCTTGACGCGGGCCAGACGCTTCCCGCCTTTGTCTACCTTGTCCCCGTGTTGGCGCTGTTCGGCCCCACCCGCTTTGCGGCGATAGTCTGCGGCGTCTTTTATGCGGCACCTGTGGTGGTGAGGGTGGTTGCCGATGGGGTGCGAGGAGTCTCGCCAGAGATGGTTGAGGCAGCTACGTCGGCAGGGTCAACCCCGATGCAGGTGATCACCAAGGTGCAGCTCCCGGCGTCAAAGAAGTCGTTGTTGCTGGGGGCAAACCAGGGGCTCATCTTCGTGCTTGCCGTGATCGTGATTGGCGGCCTCGTGGGTGCCGGAGGTCTCGGCTACCTCGTCATCGTGGGCCAGTCGAAGCCAGAGCTTGCCGGGAAGGGTCTGGCGGCAGGTATCGCAATCGTTTTGCTCGGGGTGACTCTCGATCGAATTGCCCAGGCCAGCGCTGAACGATCCGGCCGCGTGCGTCCGTAGTTCGAAGATGCCAGCAAGGGGGACTCGGGAAATCGAGTGCTCTGAGATGAAATCGCAATCGAATCGCCACAAACTCAACGAGCGATCGCCCTACACTCAGCGCAATGGCCGTCTTCGAAGGGATGTTCGCATGAGGTTTGCGTCAGGCAAGTTGGGTCTCACAGCGGCGACAGGTGTCACTCTGTTGCTTGCTGCCTGTGGCAGCAGCGTTAACAGCGGGTCGGCAGCCTCGTCGGCTCCAGCCTCGTCGGCTCCGGCCTCGTCGGCTCCGGCCTCGTCGGCTCCGGCCGCGCCTGCGTGTGGCAAGTGGGGCATCGCCATGAGCCCTTGGGCGGGGTACACCGCGTCGGCACAGGTGGTTACCAACGTGGCCGAGTCCCTCGGCTGCACCATTACCCAGACCACCCTCGATGAAGGCGCCACCACCTACGACGCGATGGAGGCGGGCTCAGTTGACGCCGTGATGGAGGACTGGGGCGGCGGCCGCTGGGACGAGTGGGTGCAGCGCGGCGCCATCAAGGAGATCGGCGCCAACGGCAATGTCGGCCTGATCGGTATGTACGTGCCGCAGTGGATGGCCGACAAGTACCCCGACATCACAGACAGCAAGAACCTCAACAAGTACGCCGACCTCTTCAAGACCCCCGAGTCGGGAGACAAGGGAGCTTGGTATGAGGGTCCCCCCGGATACACCACGATCGGGGAGAAGATGATCGAGGCGAATAAGCTGAACTTCAAGGCCATCAACACCGGTTCGGAAGCCGCAATCATCGACATCCTCACCAAGGCCGACAAGAACCAGACGGCGGCGCTCGCCTACTGGTACGAGCCGCAGAACTTCAACTCGAAGGTCAAGTTGGCGCGTATCAACTTCCCTGCCAACGACTGGACCGACCCAACCACGGCGAGCGGACTCACTGATTACCCCGAGACCGTGCTGAAGAAGCTGGCCACCACGAAGCTGCTCGACTCAGGCGACCCCTTTGCCCAACTGATGCAGAACTTCATCTGGACCAACGCCGAGCAGAACGCGGTAGCGGCCGACATCGAGGCGGGCATCGACCCGGCGGAGGCTGCGCAAAAGTGGATCGACGCCCACGCCGATCAGGTCAAGGGCTGGATCGGGCAGTAGCAACTAGTTCCACAGCGTTTACGAACGGTGGCTCTCCCTCTCGGGGGTGGGCCACCGTTCGTTGTGGTCTCAGTGCACCGACGTGAACTTCGGCTGACCTGTAATTGAGGTGGAGGGCAGCCTGAGCCGTGCCCTACAGTCGAGGGCGTGCTCTCCCCTGACACCTCACTCACCGTTCACCGTGCCGACTGGCTGCTGCCCGTGGCCGATGAGTATGGCCGCCCCGTCGCACCCATTCGCGAAGGAGCGGTGGCGGTCGAAGCTGGAATCGTGGTTGCGGTCGGGCCTGCAAGTGCTGTCCTTGCAGCATGCGACTCGACTGCGCTGGTGCGTGACTGGTCGGGGGTGCTAATCCCAGGCTTGGTCAACGCACATACCCACCTGCAGTACACGTCGTACGGCGACCTCGCTGCGGGCGACCTTCCGTTCCCGCAGTGGATCGAGGAGGTTATCCGACGTCGGGGCAGTACCACCGATGCAGACTGGGCCGAGTCGGCGGCAGCGGGTGCGCGAATGCTGCTCAGCACGGGCACAACGAGCACGGCCGACGACGTCACCGATCAGCCTGCTATCGCGCCGGTGGGAGACAGCGGGGTCGGAGGCATCTCCTACCTCGAGCTGTTCGGCTACGACGATGCTCACTGGCCGCAGGGACGAGCTGAGCTCGAGCAGCGACTCGACCACGCACCGCCCGGGCGTGAGCTGGGCACCATGGCGCACGCGATTTACACCCTCGACCCCGCACCCTTTGCCGACATCATCGCGATGGGCCGAGCGCGCGGGATGCGCTCGCAGGTTCACCTCGCTGAGGCCGATTCCGAGACCCAGTTTGTCGCGACTGGGTCGGGCCCCGCTGCCGACACTGCTCGGGCGGCGGGCTGGGACTTCTCTCTGGTGCGCGATGGTGGCGCGGGTGTGAGCCCCACGCGATTCGTGGCCGACCTCGGCTGCCTCACCCCGCAGATTCACGTGGCCCACGGCGTGCATTGCAACGCGGCCGACCGCGCCCTCCTTCGGGTGCACGCGACGACGGTGGCCCTGTGCCCCCGCAGCAACGCGATTCTGCAGTCCGGCGTGCCGCCTATTGCCGACTACCTGCGCGAGAATTCACCGATCGCCCTGGGCACCGACTCGTTGGCATCAAGCCCGAGCCTCGACCTACTGGACGAGGTGCGGGCGGCATTCGACGTGGCGCGCGCGCAGGGTTACCACAATGCTGACCTGGCTGTGAGGCTGCTGTACGCGGCAACGTATGGAGGTGCGCGAGCGATGGGACGCCATCTCGCCATCGAGGGGGGCGATGACAATGCTGGGTTGGCACCCTACGGCGCCCTCTACCCCGGGGCCCGGGCCGACTTCGCGGTGATGGGGGTCGCCCCCAAGGTGGGCTCTCCCGTTGACGCCGTGGTGTTCAGCGGCCACTGCGTGGCCACCGTGCTGGCGGGGTCCGTGGTGTACGAGGGTTCCTGACGGGCCGTGTCACAATCACGCCATGACACGCAGCCGCTCAGTTCTGGTCACCGGTGCCTCACGCGGCATCGGAGCGGCGGTCGCCATGCAGTTCGCCCACCTCGGCGACCGTGTGGCGGTGCACTACAGCGCCTCCTACGACAAGGCTGCCGCGGTGCTGGCCTCATTGCCCGGTGAAGGGCACGTCATGGTGCAGGCCGACCTCCGCGATGCCGAGCAGGTGCGGCTCATGGTCGACGCCGCGGCACTGCACCTCGGTTGCATTGACGTACTGGTCAACAACGCTGGTGTGTTCCACGACCACCCGATCTCGTCGTGCAACTACGAGCAGTGGCAGCAGGCCTGGACCGACATTCTGGGGGTCAACCTCACCGGAGCTGCCAATGTCACCTGGTGCTCCCTGCAGCACATGCCTCGCGATGGTGGGTCGCGCGTGGTGAATGTGGGGTCGCGCGGTGGTTTCCGGGGCCAGCCGATGAGTCCGGCTTACGGTGCCAGCAAGGCGGCAATTGCTGCCTTCGGCCAGTCCATTGCCCAGGCCCTCGGCTCCGAGGGCATCGCGGTCACGACCCTCGCCCCAGGTTTCGTCGAGACCGACATGGCGGGCGACTTCCTCGAGGGCGAGAGCGGCGTCGCCATTCGTGGGCAGAGCCCCTTCAACCGGGTGCCTACCGCCGATGAGGTTGCCCGGGCCGTGGTGTTCCTCGCCTCGCCCGAGGCCGAGTGGGCCAGCGGCTCGGTCCTCGACTTCAACGGAGCCTCGTACTTCCGCCTCTGAGGTCAGCAGTGGGCTAGGCCTGCGGTGGGCCCCAGAAGAACATGTCGAATCGCTCCTGAACTGCCGCGACAGCCTCGGCGTAGGTGAAGCCACCGGTGTAGAGCGCGGCGTCGATCACCGCGGCCTCAAGTCCGCGGGAGGACAGCTCGGTGAGGGCGTGTAGGTCGGTGAGACGGAACACGCCACCGTCGGAGACAACGTGGCCGTGCAGGCTGTGGCACACGACGTCGAGGGAGTGCCGCTCGGACGACTTGCGGAGCCCCTTGGCATCAACGTCGGAGACGAGGTACGAGCGGGCGCCGAGGGTGGACACCTGCTCGACGAGTGCGCTGAGGTCTGTGCCGTGCAGCGACGAGCCGGGCGCGAACACGCGGTGCCCGTCGGCGGTGATGCCCACCGAGATCCGGGCGGGATGCTCTGCCACGGCGGAGGCAACCCAGGCGAGGTCTGTCAGCGCTGCGGTGTCAAGCACTACCCGCTGGGCGCCGGTAGCGAGGGCAGCATGCAGGCTGTCGGAGTCGCGAATACCACCGACGAGTTGAATGTGGGCCGTTCGACCGCATTCGCGGATGATCTCGCGCACCACGGCGCTGTTGTCACTTGATCCGGCGGAGGCATCGAGGTCGGCGACATGCAGCCACTGCGCGCCCTGGGCCACGAAATGACGGGCCGCTTCGGCCGGGCTTCCGTAGGTGTGGGTCGAGTCGATCTGGCCGTGGTGCAGGGTGGCGAGCTGGCCCCCGGCGATCTCGACTCCGGCCAGGATGGTGAACGTGGGACGACGAGTTGTCATGTGCCAAGCCTAGTGACGCGGCGGGCCATGGCGTAGGCCACGTGCAAGTCGGGATAACCTCCAGAGGTGATGTGTCAGCGATCTTCTCGAGTCTCAGTCGTTGCGTTGCCCGCTCTGGTTTTCGTCGCTGCGGCGACGCTGGCCGGCTGCTCGTCGACCCCCTCAGAATCGACGCCCTCGGCCACGGCGAGCGAAACAGTGACGACTCCTGCGCCGACGCCCTCGCCTTCGCCCTCGCCCTCCCCCACGCCCCTCGCGTTGGCGAAGCACCCCCTCACCGGGCTTGCGCAGACAACCCCCGCCACCCGGCCAGCACTCATGGTGAAGATCGACAACGTGGGTGGTGCCCTTCCCCAAACCGGCGTGCCCATGGCCGACATCGTGTTCGAGGAGCCGGTCGAGGGTGGGCTCACCAGGTTGGTCGCTGTGTTCAACACGGTCGACCCCGGCGTGGTCGGACCAATCCGTTCGGCGCGACCCATCGATGCCCAGATCGCCCGCATGCTGGGCAACAGCATCCTGATGTTCTCGGGCGCGTCGCGCTATGAGATCAGACCGGTCAAGCGCGACAGTAAAGCCACCTTGATCGCCGACGACTGGAGCACGGCGCCGGGCACCTTCGAGCGCAACCCCGACAAGAGCGGCGACCACACCTTGTTCGGGGATGCCACGAAGGCCTGGGCCTGGGCCGCGAGGCACGGCACGCCCGACACCGCACCCAACCAGCCGTTCGCCTTCTCCGACGCCCGGTCTGCAAGCGCCGTGCCCACCAAGGACGTCAGCATCCGCTTTGAAGACACCCATGTTGAGTGGGCGTGGAGCGCCTCGAAGTCGGTGTGGAAGCGCTCGCAGAATGGCAGCCCGCACGAGGACACAGAGTCCGGGCAGTTGACGGCTGACACGGTGGTGATCCTGTCGGTGCCCATCAGCTACGACCCCCAGCTGCATGACGTGCTGGGCAGCCCTACGCCAGTGGTGAGCCTCGAGGGCAGCGGGACCGTGTGGTTGTTACGCGACGGCACCAAGACCCGCGGCACGTGGTCTCGCGCGAACATCGACGCCCCGCTGGTGCTGACCGACGCCACGGGTGCGGTGCTGGGCGTCAAGCCTGGGCACACGTGGGTGGAGATTCTCCCTCAGCCCGCAAAGCCTGAGTGATACCTGCGCTGCATACGGTGCGAGTACCTGATCAGTGTCACGGCCGTTGGCCCTCACCGTTCGCGGTGGGGGCCAACACTGTTCTACGCTGCATCCACCACCAATTCACGCAAGGAGCAGGCTATGGAGCGCGACCTCTTCGGTCCCGAGCACCACGAGTACCGCGCAGTTCTGCGCGACTTCTGTGCCAAGGAGATTGA
>Ga0114966_10006075_pt1 | contig 10108 bp, 10 predicted proteins | sample M_130207_XF_Meta_FD_87029 | JGI IMG/M metagenome (GOLD analysis project Ga0114966, IMG submission 87029) | Freshwater microbial communities from Lake Montjoie, Canada to study carbon cycling - M_130207_XF_MetaG | ecosystem: Environmental > Aquatic > Freshwater > Lake | place: Lake Montjoie...
CATCGCTCATCGCCCATCGCTCATTACTCATCACTCCACTTTCAGATTCCCGGCCTTGACCACCTTCGCCCATTTCACGATGTCGTCGGCGATGGTCTGCGTGAATTCCTGCGGCGTGCGCGGCAGCGGGTCGGCGCCTTCGCGCGACAGTATTTCGCGCGTCGCCGGGTCCTGCAGGTTGCGGTTGAGTTCGCCGTTCAATTTGGCGACGATGGCCTTCGGCAATTTTGCCGGGCCAAGGATGCCGTACCAGCCGTCGACCACGTAACCCGGCACGCCCGCCTGGTCGAGCGACGGCACGTCGGGCAGCGCGGAAGAGCGCTCTTTCGACGCCACCGCGAGCGCGAGCATCTTGCCCGACTTGATATGCTGTATGGACGCCGGCACCGACGGAAAGCCGAACTGCAACTGGCCGGCAATGAGGTCGATCATCGCCAGGCCCTGGCCCTTGTACGGGACGTGCACGAAATTCAATTTCGTCATCATCTGGAAGAGTTCGGTCGCCAGGTGGCTCGCCGAACCGATGCCGGACGAACCATATGCGAACGCGCCGGGCTTGGTACGCGCGAGCGTGATGAAGTCTTTGGGCGTGCGCACGCCGAGCCCCGGGTGCACGACGAACACGTTGGGCACCGCGGCGATAAAACCGATCGCGGAAAAATCTTTTTGCGCATCGTACGGCAATTTGTACATCGCGGGGCTGACGCAATGCCCCGCCGCGATGATCACGATAGTGTAGCCATCGGGCGCAGCCTTCGACGTGATGTCGGCGGCTATGGTCTGGTTGGCGCCGGGCCGGTTGTCGATGATGACCTGCTGTTTAAACGCGGCCGAATAGCGTTGGCCGATCGCGCGCGCCAGCGTATCGGCTGCGCCGCCGGGCACCACGCCGACGAGAAAACGGATCGGCCGGCTCGGGTAGTCCGCCTGCGCGAACGCCGCGTGCGCTGCCGCGCCTGCGCACAAGGCGAACAGTACGTTCATCAGGGGGAAATACTTCATGCCTTGCTCCTCCGGTTTTTGATTTCCCTGCGGATTTCGCCGGGGAGGGGGATATTAGCAGATGCCGCGCATACTAGAAGCTGTCTCAAGAACAGTTTGGAACCGCAGATAAACGCGGATAAGTTCAAATTAAAAGGCGAAATCAAGAAGAATTCGAAAAGTCGTATCTGCAGTATCGCTCTCGCACTTTGATTCTCATCCGCGTTTATCTGCGTGCATCTGCGGCTGATTGTCGCTTTTGTCTTTTGGGATAAGTTCTAGAACTTCATGCCGGTTTTTTTGACGAGCGCGACCCACTTTGCGTACTCGGCTTTGACTTCCACCGCGAATTCCTGCGGCGTGTTGCCGACGGCGTCGGTGCTTTCGGCTTCCATGCGGCGCGTGACTTCCGGGGTCTGCATCGCGCGCTTTGCTTCAGTGCTCAATTTTGCAACGATGGCCGGCGGCGTGTGCGCGGGCGCGAACATGCCGAACCACGCGACGACGTCATAGCCGGGATAACCGCTCTCGGCGACCGTCGGCAGCTCGGGCAACGTTTTCGCGCGCGTGCCACTGGTGACGGCAATGGCTTTCAGGCGCCCTGCGCGAATCAGCGGCAGCGCGGAAAGCGGGCTGCCTATCATCCAGTCGGCCTGTCCTTGCGCGACGGCAGGATAAGCGTCGGCCACACCTTTGTACGGCACATGCGTCATAGGCACACCGGCCATCGTCGTGATCAATTCCGCACCCATATGCACGATACTGCCGATTCCCGCGGAGGCGTAGCTCAAGCCGCCCGGCTTGGCTTTCGCGAGGGCAACGAGTTCCTTCATGTTGTTCGGCGGCAGCGAGGGCGTCAGGATGACGATGTACGGATTGGACGTGAGCTTGCTGATCGGCTGCAGGTCGCGCACCGGGTCGTAACTTTGCGGACGCAGGGCCGCATTGGTGACGACGCCGCTGCTGGTGACGAGCAGCGTGTAACCGTCGGGCGCCGCCTTGGCAACGAGCTCGACACCTATGCTGCCGCCCGCGCCGACGCGGTTGTCGACGACAAACGACTGGCCCCAGAACTGGGTGTAATGCTGCGCGGTGATGCGCGCGATGGCATCGACCCCGCCGCCAGCCGTCACATTGACGATCACGCGCACCGGTTTCTGCGGATATGTTTGAGCGTGCGCCGCGGCGCATGCAAACGCGAGCGCTGCCGCAACCGCGGCGAGTGAAATCCCTGGCCCATAGCAACGGTTCATCTCTCCTCCGTCATTCCGGGTTGATGCCGGCGCTGCGCACCACCGCCGACCATTTCTTGAGCTCGGCCTGGATGAAGCGCTCGAACTCCTCGGGCGTGCCGGTCGCGGGGTCGGCGCCCTGCGCCGCGAGTTTCTCAGCGAGGTCGGGCACGCGTGCGATGCGCGCCAGCTCGCTGTTCAGGCGATCGACGGTGGGGCGCGGCGTGCCGCCGGGTGCGAGAATGCCGTACCAGTTCGAGACTTCGAACCCGGGCAAGCCAGCTTCCGAAATCGTCGGAATGTCGGGCAAGGCGCCGGATCGCTTCGCCGTCGTCACCGCGAGCATGCGCAGCCTTCCCTGCTTTGCGTACGGCAGCACCGACAGCACGCTGGCCATCGTGAACGACACCTGGCCCGCGATGAGGTCGGTGATCGCCGGCGTCGCGCCTTTGTAAGGAATATGCACGACTTCGATTTTCGCGACCTGGCGAAAGAGTTCACCCGCAAGGTGGGACGACGTGCCGTTGCCGGGCGACGCGAAGTTGAGCTGCCCCGGATGCGCCTTCGCAAACGAGATCAACTCCTTGACCGATTTCGCCGGTATCGACGGATGGATCGCAAGCACGTTGGTGACGTTGGCAAGCAGCGCGACCGGCGCGAACTCCCTGACCGGATCGAACGGCAGCGACTTGAACAGGCTGGGATTGATCGTGTAGTTCGCGTTCGCCAGCAGCAGCGTGTAGCCGTCCGGCGCCGCCTTCGCGACCATCGCCGCGCCGAGATTGGCGCTCGCACCGGCGCGGTTGTCGACCACCACGGTCTGCCCGAGCGCCTCGGTCATTTTCGGGCTCAGCAAACGCGCGACGATATCCGAGCCGCCGCCGGGCGCGAACGGCACGACCAAGCGTATGGTTTTCGACGGATAAACATCCGCCGCCGTTGCGGGGCCGGCCGCCATCAACCCGCTTGAGGCGATGAGCAGAACACCCGCAGCGGCGCTCACGATTTCTTCGTCTTGCGCGGCTTGCCCGCCAGCGGCAACAGGCGCTGCGTGATCGGCTCGACGCCGGCAAGTTTTTCCAGGCCGCCGACCAGCGCGATGATTTCCTCCGCGCGTTTCGCGCCGAGTTTCCTGCCGGCAAGCGCGCGGAATTTCTCGGTGGCGAGACCCCAGTCGAGATAGAGGTGGCGTTGGTCGATGTCCTTGCCGTCGCCGTGCAGCGTCGTGCCGTCGGCGAGCTCGATGTCCATGCGCAGATCCCAGCCGTCGATGCCGGCGACTTCCGCCAGCTCGATCTTGCCAGCCAGCGCATTGAGTTCTGCCGCACGCTGCAATTTGCGCACGGTATCGAACGTCATGTTGCCGGCGATGATGACCGCGGCGATCGCAAACGGCTTGCTGATCAGGCATTGATCTATGGTATGGAAAGGCCCGCGATAGGGAATGCCCGCATAGTTCATGCGCTCGTGCGAGCCTTTGAGCGGAATGCCAACCTTCACGCGCTTGATGCGTTTATGGTCGATGCGATGCTTCTCGCGCAGCGCAAGCGCGACCGCCGCACTGCCCTGGTTGGCGCCGCCGGTGGCAAAACGCTTGAAGCAGGTATCCATGATGTGAAAGTGCGTGCCGAGTTTGTCCAGCGCGCCCTCTTCGCCCTCGTTGGTGCCGGAGATGCTCTTGTTGACGCCGTGCGAGCCTTCGAAAATATTCCTTGCACCCACCAGCCCCTGCTGCGCGAGGTTCGCCGCGAGAATGCCGGCACGCGAGCCGAAGGCCTCCTGGAACGACCATTCCATCGAGCCGTCGATCCACGGCTGCAGCACGCCGCCACACATGCTGCCCGCGCAGCCGAGTGCGGCTTCGAATTGCGGGCGGGTCAGCCCCATCATGCGCGCCGCGGCCGTCGCCGCGCCGAAATAACTGTAAACGGAACTTACGCGAAAGCCGCGCGTAAAGCCGGGCACCGCGAGCGTGCCAGCGCGGTCTTCGACGTCGTAGGCCGCGACCGTCGCCGCGATGACGTCCTTGCCGCTACGCCCGTTCTCTTCTGCCATCGCGAGCACCGTGGGGACCACCGCCGCGCCGATATGCGAATGGCTCACCTGCAGCCAGTCGTCCTGCAGGATGCAGTGGGAGGCGACCGAATTCGCCAGCACCGCGTCGACCGCGCGCAGCTTTTCGCCGGTCATCCACACGCGCGCGCGCCCTTTGGCGCCTATCGCGGTGGCCGCTTTGGCCGCGACTTTGCCGTTCGCGTGCCCGTAACTGCCGACCGACACCCCGAGCAGATCGAGCACGCAGACCTTGGCCTTGGCGACGACTTCCGGCGGCAGATTTTTGTATTTGAGTTCGTGGGCGAATTTGGCGAGTTTTTCAACAATCATTTTTCCTCCAGGGTTTTCATGAAGTATAGCGGAGTAAAGGTTTTTCTTCGCGCGACACTATGAGTGCCTAACATAATGAAACGCGTGATGCGCTGTCACGATTTTGGCTCAGGGCTAGAAGAAAGTCCTGCGGCTTAGTCATTCTAAGCAAGGGACTTTCGACAACGCCATGTGCCAAAACTCGTGCCAGCCCGAAGGGTTGCAGCCAGAATCGGCGATGACGGCGTTGCTCGTCTTGGCAATAGAATAGCTATTGCCTTCACCGGGCGCCTTGCCCTCACCAATTCTGGCAGCAACGCACACGTGTTTCATTATGTTAGGCACTCTAAGGTAAAGTAACGAGAATTCACAATCAGGCATCACATCATGGCAGACAACGACAACAGCAAGATCATGCGCACGGCGACGGATGCCGGCGGCGGCTCCGCGCTGGAAGCGGTTGCGGCACTGCGCACGGCGCTCACGCCGCTGGAAGCGCGCATAGACGCGGCCTTTATATATGGGCCGCTCGTCAAAGGCGCCGCCGCGGGGGATATCGAGCTGGTGATCCTCGGCGCAGGCATTGCCCACATGGAGGTGCTCCCTAACCTCATCGCGGCTGCCAAATACCTGGGCCGGCAGATCAACCCGGCCATTTACCGCGCCGAAGAGCTGGACGAGAAATTGTCGGCGGGTAACCGGGCGGTGCTGGCGCTCATGAAGCAGCGCAGAATTTTTGTGATCGGCTCGGAAGCCGACGTGCCGCAACTGCACTGATCATGCCCACGCGGCCGCTGCTTTTGCTGTGCGTCACCTTAATCGCCGCGTGTGCCGCCGGCAACACCACGCCGCCACGGTCCGGCGGCGGCTTCCACCCTGCGCAGCTTGCGAAATCCGACATCGACCGCGTCGCCGAAGCGCACCAGCGCGAAATCTTCATCGACCTGCGGGTGCTGACCGAAAAGCTTTACCGGCGCAATCCGCGCGAACTGAAGAAAAGCGGCTTGCCGGGCGTGGAGGCGGGCCTGGTGCGCATATTCGAAGGCCGGCACGAATGGAAATTTCCGGAGCTACAGGGCAAGCACGGCGCCGACGCCATCCACCTCGCGTTTCGCGACGACTACACCGGCGACCGCGTGCTCGCGTTCGTGGCAGGCCTCGGCAGCATGATGCAGACCGCGTTCAATGACAAAACGGAATTTTTCGTGATCGACGATCTCGATCCGCAGCGGCTTTACAACGCCGCGCGCAATGTCGAAATCGCGGTGTGGAAATTATCCAGCGCCCGCATGGCGCAAGGCGATTACTACCTGCTGTCCAACGAACCCGCGGGGCCGGTGCGCAACCTGAGCTTCGAGCGCGAATTCGGCAAGATCATCGGCAGCCTCGACATCCTGTCGAAAATCATCGCCGACAAGGAAAACCGCACCATCGTCAAAGTGATCCAGACCCTCGCGTCGGCGGTGTTCCTGCCGATCAAGTAAGAGCCCGTCTCAAAAACACCACATCGACAAGCAACCGCCGATAAATTCTTTTTAATACCCCCTTGAGGGGTACGCAGATTAACGCCGATACAATTCCAGATCTGGAGATAAACCAACGCCGGGTCTTTTCAGACTCATCTGCGTTCATCTGCGTTTATCGGCGGTTCCAAATGGTTTTGAGACCGCTTCTACATCAAGCCGCTTTCGCGACCACGTCACGCAACACGGCGTCGACCGTGCGGCCGAGCTTGTCGACGATTTCGGCGATGTGCGCAGCTTCTACGATGTAAGACGGCGCAATCATCGCGTGGTCGCCGCTCTTGCCGTCGACGATGCCGCCGCCCGGATAGCAGATCAGACCATTTTCCATGCCGACATCCTTGATCTTCGCGTTGATCTTGAGCGCGGGATCGAACGGTTGTTTGGTGCGGCGATCGGCGACGAATTCGAGCGCCATGAAAAGACCGCGGCCGCGGATGTCACCGACGTTGGGATGCTTGCCGAAGCGGTCGACCAGCGCGGCGTGCAAGGCCTCGCCCTGCCGCTTCACGTTGGCCAGCAGATCGTGTTTGCGGATTTCGTTTTGCGTGGCAAGCGCTGCCGCGCACACGACCGGGTGGCCGGTGTACGTATGGCCGTGCATCACGACGTCGCTGCCGCGCTCGATCGCGCGGTGTATTTTTTCGGCGATGAGCAGCGCGCCTATCGGCTGGTAGCCCGCGCCCAGCCCCTTGGCTACCGTCAGCATGTCGGGCGCTATGCCTTCCTGCTCGCACGCATAGCGCGTGCCGGTGCGCCCCATGCCGCACATGACTTCGTCGAGGATCAGCAACACGCCGTACTGGTCGCATATTTCGCGGATGCGCTTGAAGTAGCCCGGCGTCGCGGTCACCGCGCCCAACGTTGCGCCGACCACCGTCTCGGCGATGAACGCCGCCACATTGTCGCGCCCGAGTTCGAGAATTTTCGCTTCGAGCTCGTTCGCCATGCGCAGGCCGTACGCTTCCGCGCTTTCGTCGGCGCCCTTGTAACGGTAGGCGTAACACGGCGAGATGTGCTGCATCGAGCTGATCAGCACCGGCTCGAACTGGCGGCGGCGCCAGATGTTGCCGCTCGCCGACAACGCGCCGAACGTGTTGCCGTGATAGCTCTGGCGGCGCGCGATCACGAATTTTCTTTGCGGCTGCCCGCTCTCGACGAAATACTGGCGCGTGAGCTTCAATGCCGCTTCGACCGCTTCGGAGCCGCCGCAGGTGAGCCACACTTTGTTAAGTTCACCAGGTGCGCCGTTGACCAGATCGTCCGCGAGTTTTTCCGCGGCCTCGGTCGTGAAAAAGCGCGAATGCGCGAACGCGAGTTGATCGGCCTGTTCGCGGATCGCCTTGCGCACCGCTTCATTGCTGTGACCGAGGCATGACACCGCGGCGCCGCCGGACCCGTCGATATAGCGCTTGCCCGCGGCGTCGATGATGTAAGGACCGTCGCCCGCCACCGCGACCGGCAGAGTGCGATTGAGGCTTTCACGATACAGTATGTGCGACATGGTTTCCCCCGTACGGCTCAGTTATATCCAGAACATACCGCCATCACACGGGTTTCGTCCAGTCGATTGCATTTGCCGGCGAGCACCGCGTGCCCCCTCCCTAGCCCTCCCCCGTAAACGGAGGAGGGAAAAAACCCCTTCCCTTAAAAGAGGGGGGAGAGCAAGCGCAGCGGCGAGGGGGCTCGTGGGATGGGGGCAGGCCAGGATTATTTCTGCCCGTTGCGGTACGCTTCGTCGAATTTCGCTTCGAGAAAAGGGCTCACGCTGCGGCAGCCGGCAACGACCGCCAGCGCCCACGCGAAATAATCGCGCTTGCGCTGCTCGTCCCAGCCGCTCGGCGGGCTGACGAGCATGGCGCGCAGATTGGAAGTCTTGTCGGCGATTTTCAGCATGCGCGCGCGCGCCGATGCGTGCGGCGCATGCTCGACCTGCAGCCGTTTGCGCTCGGCTTTCAGCAGCGACTTGTCGTCGGTGACGTCGCGCACGATGCCGGCGACGTCGGCGCCGAAGGTGCCGACCAGTTCCTCGTAAGTGACGCCCTGGTCTTCGATGCAGTCGTGCAGGAGGCCGGCAATAACGAGATTGGTGTCTTCACCGACCGTCGCTTCGGCCAGCAATTGCGCGACTTCGGCGAGGTGATTGATGTACGGCTCCTGCGCTTCGCCTTTGCGGCGCTGGCTGACGTGTTTTTTCGCGGCGTAATCGAGCGCGCGGGTCACTTGCACGAGGTCTAGGCCCATAAGAGGTCGCATGCTAGCAGGAAATACGGCGCGGCGCGCCGCGACAGGGCGCAGGCCGGAACGATATACTTGCCGGGTCAGCATGCGGCGAGGGGAAAGTTGATGGAGATAATTCCACTGGGACCGGGCTTTTTCGCCGAAGTTCGCGGCGCGGGGCTCGCCGACGTGGCGGCGCGCGACGACGTCTACGCCGCGGTGCGCGCCGCGTTCGAGGAACACTCGGTATTGCTGTTTCGCAATCAGCCGATCACCGATGAACTGCAGGTCGCCTACTCACAGCGCTTCGGCCCGCTCGAAATCGCCAAGGCCGCCTCGCTCGGCGAAGGCACGCCGTTTTCCATACTCACCAACATCGACCGCGCCACCGGTCAACTGGTGCCGCCCGGCCACAAGGAAGCGCTGCGCGCACGCGCCAACCAGTTGTGGCACACCGACAGCTCGTTCAAGGTGCCGCCGGCGCTGGCGTCCGTGCTCTCCGCGCGCATCGTGCCGCCGCAGGGCGGCGAAACGGAATTTACTTCGATGCGGCGCGCATGGGAGCGCCTGCCCGAAGCGCAGCGCGTGAAGCTCGCCGCCTCCTGCGCATGGCACGATTACGCGCATTCGCGCGGCAAGATCGCGCCGCAGCTTGCATCCGAGCGCGAACGCTCGACCATGCCACCCGTGTGCTGGCGCATGCGCTGGGTGAATCCGGTCAATCAGCGTCCATCGCTATACGTGGCGTCGCATACTTCCGGCATCGAAGGCATGGCTAAAGACGAGGCGCTGGTGCTGGTCGAACGGTTGATCGCCGACGCGACGCGGCCGGAATACACGTATCTGCATCGCTGGCAGGTCGGCGACGTCGTGATGTGGGACAACCGCGCGACCTTGCATCGCGGGCGGCCGTGGCCCGACAACCTGCACCCGCGGCACATGGCGCGCACCACCATATCGGCGACCGACGCCGACGGCGTAGCGGATTTACGCCCCGCGCGCGCGGCGGCTTAAGGCGCCCGCCATGTTCGCAGCGGGAACGGCGCGATGATTCCCATTCCTGCCCAGCTATGGAGCCGCCTGCCGGCGACCGCGCTGATTGCGGCCAACCTCGCGGTCGCGGCGATCACGCTGTGGCGCGGCTGGGGCTTTTACGAAATCATCATCGTCTATTGGTGCGAGGCCGTGATCATCGGCGGCTACAACTTCGCCCGCATGTGCATGGTCGGGCTCGCGGGCCGGCCGTTCGGCAAATCCATCGATATGGACCCCGGCAGCCGGCTTTTCCTGGTAATAGTGGTGCTCGGCTTTTTCGTCGTGAAGTTCGGCGGCTTCGCGCTGACGATGGGCTTCCTGGTCGCGGCCGTGCCGGCATTTCTGCAGCACGCGCAGGATGCGGCAGGCCACGAAATATGGAAAGGACTGCGCGCAGTGGGTAGCGGCGTGGCAATCGCCGTGGCGGTGCTGGTCATCAGCCACGGCATATCTTTCGTCATGAACTTCCTGCTGCGCCGCGAATACGAAAACGCCAATCTGCTCGTGCTGCTGTTCTGGCCCTATGTGCGGATGTCGCTGGTGATGTTCACGCTGGCCGCCGGGCTGGTGGCGGCAAAGCTCGTTTCGTCTCTCGACACCTCGACAACATTCGGCGTGGTTATCGTGCTGGTTAAGCTGGCGGCGGATTTGTTGATGCACCTGGTCGAACACGCCTGGCTCGCGCGCGGCAAAAGCGCGGCGGCAAACTAGAACTCATCTCAAAAATACAACACAGACAAGCAACCGCCGATA
>Ga0114966_10006080_pt1 | contig 10102 bp, 7 predicted proteins | sample M_130207_XF_Meta_FD_87029 | JGI IMG/M metagenome (GOLD analysis project Ga0114966, IMG submission 87029) | Freshwater microbial communities from Lake Montjoie, Canada to study carbon cycling - M_130207_XF_MetaG | ecosystem: Environmental > Aquatic > Freshwater > Lake | place: Lake Montjoie...
CCTCAACGTACGCCTTCTCGACCACGGCGCCGGCCGGGGTCGCCATCATCTGGCCGAACACGACGTCTGGCGCCTTCAGCTTCACGGTGACCTGAGTGGGCGAGGTGGCGGTGACGCTCGCGACGTTCTGGAACCAAAGGCTCCAGTACGAACCGACGTCGGGGTCCATCTGCCGCTTCAAACTGAACACGACATCGTCGGCAGTCATCGGCTTGCCATCGGTGAAGTGCACGTCTGGTCGCAGGTCGTACACGTACGTCGTCGAGTCAGGCGTCGTGACCGCGCTCGCCAGAGCCGGCGAGTAGGTGAGGTCAGGGTTCTGCCGCATGAGGTTGTCGCAGATGTTCGCCAGCACCATGTTCCCGGAGCCGGTGTCCCAGGTGTAGCTGTAGTCGAGACTGGCCGGCTCCCCGCTGCCGAGGTTCCACGTGATCGAGTCCAGAGCCCCCTTGGCGGCCGGAGTCAGTGGCGTAAGTTCGCTGCCGCTTCCGGTGGGGCTGGGAGAGGTCGACCCGGAGGTACAGCCCACGAATGCTACCGAGCATGCCAACGAGACTCCCGCGAGGGCGAGCCTGCGTCGTGTCGTGAATGCCTCGCGCAATTGGCGGTTCATAGTTGGCTCCTCGCCGGTCACATCGATTGGACGCTGTCAACGCCGGCGGGATGCAATGGTTCGACACCAGCCAAGCATTATGTTGCAAGTGTTCTACTACGTCCGAACGGTGGGCGTCAAGCACTTCAAGGACACAATTCGGAACCCTTGACTGCGGGATATGTATCACCTAGCATAAAAAACCGCCATGAGCCGCGGCCCTTTTCGGTGATAGCAGTTGAGATCTGGTGGAGCAGCCCTACGAGGATAGGAGGAGCATTCGGATGCCGCGAGTAGTCGACCACGACGCTAGGCGCCGTAACATCGCGACCGTGGCGCTGACCCTTCTGGCTCGCGACGGGGCCTCGGGACTGTCACTGCGCAGCATCGCGGCCGAGATGGGTGGGTCATTGACTCTGGTCACCCACTACTATGCGAATCGCCAAGAACTGATGACGGACCTGGCGCGGCAAATCTGCCACGGGTGGCAGGCGCACATCGATCGCATGGACGAGGCGCACCACGAACCCCGCGAGCGGCTCCGGACGTTCCTGGCGTGGATGTTGCCGCTCACCGAGAAGGGCCAGGAGGAGGAGCACGCGCGACTCGCACTGCTGGTCGCAGACAGCGATCCTGAGTGCCGAGCCGTACTGGTCGAGTTCGACAACTACCTCCGCGAGCTCCTGCGCCAACGACTCGCCGGGCTCGTTCCCAAGAAGCGCGTCAGCGTTGTGGCCGACCTGCTTCGCGCCTTCACCAGCGGCATGGTGCTCGACGTCCAGCTGACTCCCGAGCTCTGGCCCGTCAAGCGACAGCTCACACTGCTCGACACCATGCTTGCGTTGGTTCTCCATGAGTGACCGACGGACGTCGGTCAACCGACGTCTCGTCAACCCACCTGCCAGACAGACCTGAAGGGACTCCCATGAATCCGTTGACAGAGCGCACGGACGAACTATTGGCGAAGCGCGGACTCGACGCCATCGTCGGCTACACGCGAGCCACCCTTCGCCACCTCACCGGTGTCGATTTCCCGGTCACCGGATGGGGTGCGGAAGAGCGCACCTGGGTCGTCTGGACACCGCGGTCCCGCATCCTGCTAGCTCCGGGATGGTCCGACCCCTACGCGTACGACTCCGTTCGCGCGGGCGTCGAGGTCCGCTTCTTCCATCACCCGGTGTGGGCGGTGGACGCGTTGATCTCCCTGGTGCGTGAGCTTGACCTGGGCGCGGCCGTGGTGGGGATCGAGAGCGAGCAGCTGCCAATGGCTGTGGCGGACGCCTTGCGCGACGCGCTCCCCAGCATGGAGCTGCGCGCAGCCGACTCTGCTCTGACTCTCAACCGTGCCGCGAAGTCGCCGGAGGAGGTGCAGAACATGCGCCTAGCCTCCCGCGCTCTCGAGCTTGGCATGATCGACGCCGTCGCAGCTTCTCGGGAAGGCATCACCGAGCGCGACTTCGCTCACCTGCTGTTCGAAGGCGTCATCGCCCACGGTGCAGAGACCATCTCGTGGCTGGCTCTGCGCTGGGGTGACGACGCCCAGCGCATGGCGTTCCGGGACGTACCGATCAAGCCAGGCGAGCTGATCAACATCGAGATGGGCTGCACCGTGAACGGCTACTTCGGTGATGTGCAGCGCATGATCGCGGCCACACCGGTCGCCACGGAGATCGCAGATGCCTACCGGACGCTCGAGGCGACGAACCGGCGCACCATGCTGGGGATCAGGCCTGGAATGAGCACCCTAGAGGTCTACAAAATGTACCTCGCCGAGATGCGCGACGCAGGCCTCCAGGACTGGGCCTCCTACTTCCTGGGTCACGCCATCGGCCTCCAACCCCACGAGGAGCACTTGCTGTGGGCAGAGAGCAACCCGACCGACATCGTGCCTGAGGACTCCTTCTACGCCTTGGAGCCCGCCATTAAGGAGCCTGTGCTCCTGGGCGTCGAGGACACAGTTCACGTGAGCAGCGCGGGCAACGACATCATCTCCTCGCACGGCGACTGGTCGGAGCTGGTCGTCCTTGGGCAGCGCGTGAGCATCTGACCGACGGACATGGATCTCATCAACGGGGACGTCTCGCTGTGGTGGCAGCAGGTCGGCAGCCGGAAACGCACCGACCCGCTCGTCGGTGACGTTGACTGCGACGTCTGCATCATCGGCGGCGGCCTCACTGGGCTGTGGACGGCCTACTACCTCGCCATGGCGCAGCCAGAACTGAGCATCGTCATCCTCGAGGCGGAGTTCGCCGGCTACGGCGCCTCGGGGCGCAATGGCGGCTGGCTCGCCCCATCTCTGTCCGGCAGTCGGTCCCGGTACGCCGCAGGCCCGGGCGGGGTCGGCGCCTACGAGCGGCTTCAACTGGAGGCCTCCCGCACGGTCGACGAAGTCATCGAGGTGTGCCGGGCCGAAGGGATCGATGCCGATATCGTCAAGTCTGGTCTGCTGCTCGCCGCACGCAACGGCGCCCAGTTGGCACGGATGCGCGCTGCGCTTCATAAGGCGCCCGGCGCCGTGGAGTTGACCGCGGAGGAGTTCAGCAGCCGTATCGCCGTCGACGGCGTCCAGGGCGGCGTCTTCGACCCCAACTACGCCCGGGTCCAGCCAGCGAAGATGGTCGACGGATTGACCCGCGTCGTGGGCCGCCTCGGGGTCACCATCCACGAGGACACTCGGGTGACGGCGATCAACCCACACGAGGCGGTCACCGATCGCGGCCGGGTGCGCGCCCACTACGTGCTGCGCTGTCTCGAGGGCTACTCCGCCACCTTGCAGGGACATCGCCGTACCTGGCTCCCGCTCAATTCGGCCATCGTCGTCACCGAACCGCTGACAGAGGAGCAGTGGGGCGACATTAGCTGGAGCGGCAGTGAACTGCTCGGAGACTTCGCCAACGTGTACCTCTACGCGCAGCGCACAGCGGACGGGCGTATCGCCCTCGGGGGGAGGGGCGTCCCCTACCGGTACGGCTCCCGCGTCGACACCGACGGCGTGACCCAGCGCCGGACGATCGCGTCGCTCCGCCGCACGCTCGACGAGGTCTTCCCCTCCTTGCGCTCCGTGCGACTGACCAATGCGTGGTGCGGCGTGCTCGGCGTACCACGCGACTGGTGCGCGACCGTCGGGGTCGACCTGCGCACCGGCCTCGGGTGGGCCGGTGGGTTCGTAGGCACCGGTCTCGCTGCCACCAATCTGGCGGCCCGCACGCTGCGCGACCTCGTACAAGGCGAAGCGACTCCGCTCACCGAACTGGCGTGGACCAACTCGCCCACGCGGCGATGGGAGCCCGAGCCGTTCCGATGGCTGGGGGTTAGCTCCACCTATGCGCTGTCGCGCCAGGCTGACCGCGTCGAAGCCCGAACCGGCCGACCGAGTGCGCTGTCGACGGCCGCTCAGTGGATCTCAGGGAGGGACTGACGTGGACCACGCCACCGTTGCACCCCACTGGCCATCGGACATGCCCGGTGCCTTCACCGAGTTCCCGCGGCAGGCGCTGCTGACGCTCCTGGTACCGCACCTCCGGAGCCAGGGGAATCTCCCCATGGTGATCTTCGACGACGGAGTCGAGCTCGCCTGCGACGACTTCCTGGACGCCACTGAACGGCTTTCGGCCGGGCTGGCACCTCTGGTACGATCCGGCGACCAGGTCGGCTTGGCCATCGGGAACCGCGCAGAGTTCCTCGTGGCCTACTACGCCCTGCTTTCGCTCCGCGCCGTCGCGGTGCTGATGGGTCCGACCCTCGGCGATGCCGAGGCCAACCACATCGTGGAGGACCGCGGGCTCACCCTGGCGATCGCGGAGGGACCCGCCGCGGACGTACTCGAACAGGTACACGGCGGTCGCGTCACGGTGCTCCGAGTCGATCAATCTATCCGCGAACCGCACGGGCTGCGCGCCTGCTATGGTGCCCCGGGTCGTGGGCTCGAGAATCCAGAGGCGACACCGGAGGACGCGATCGGGGTCGGCTACACCTCAGGTACAACTGGACTGCCAAAGGCCCTCGCTTTCACCCACGACGAGACACTCAGGTACGCCGACGTCGTTCTGCGTACGCTGCCGTTCGACAGCACCGACAGGTTCCTGTGCCCATTGCACTTCCACTACGGCGACCCACTGTGGCTGTTGCTGGCGTCGGTGGTGAGGCACACGCCGCTCGTAGTGATGCGCAAGTTCAGCGTCTCGAGGTTCTGGGACGTGGCAGCGCGCTTCGATGCGACGCGGATGCTGAGCATCGGCGCCATCCCCAGTCTGCTGCTCCAAGCGCTTCCGTCGCCGGCGGAGCGAGCGCACAAGATACGCATTGCCATCGCCGTGGGAGTACCCAAGGCTCAGCACGCCGAGCTGGTTCACCGCTTCGGGTTTCCCTGGTTGGAGTACTACGGGATGTCGGAGACCTGCGTTGCCCTGGCGCTGCCCATGTCCTGCGCACACCAGTATGTGGCGAGCGGGGCGCTCGGTATCCCGGTACCCGAGACCGAAGTTCGACTCGTCGGCAGTCACGACGAGGTACTCCAGGGCGCCGCCGCCGGCGAACTAGAGGTCTCTGGTCCGTGGGTCCCATTCCAGGAGTATCTCGGGAACTCCGCAGCCACCGCAGAGATCCTCCACGACGGGTGGATCCGTACCGGCGACCTAATGCGTCGCGACGAGCTCGGCGTCTACTACTTCGAGGGACGGCGCAAGGAGCTCATTCGGCGAGGGGGCGAGAACATCGCTCCCGCCGAGATCGAGGAGGTGCTGCGGAGCCATCCCTCAGTCGTTGACGCAGCCGTCGTCCCCGTCCACGACCCCGTGCGCGATGAGGAGGTGAAGGCCTACGTGCAGGTAGACGCTGACGTCACTCCTACCGAGCTCGCAGACCATTGCGCACGCCACCTCGCCCCCCACAAAGTCCCGCGCTACCTTGAGCTGCGCATCGAGCCATTTCCACGGACCCCGAGCCAGCGCATCCGCAAGCACGACCTCAAGGTCGACGGCGAGCACCAGACCGAGGGCGTGTGGGACCGCGTGGCGTCCGCATCTCGAGCGCCCCAGGAGGATCGACACGATGGATAAGGACCTCAGCCGAACGATTCGGATCGAAGAAATCCCGCACTTGGTCGGTACCACCTACGCCGGCGTGCCGATGATCGTCACCAAGGATCAGCGTGATCAGTTCGAACGGCTCACTCTGGTGGATCGAGCCCATCCCGAGCCCGACCCGCTCGAGTTCCCAGCCGACATCGTCGAGGGGTTTCACACGCTGGCCTTGCTAGACGCGATGAGCGAGCTGGCTAGACCTTTCGACCCGACAACGACCTACGCCTACAACTACGGCTTGGACAGGGTTCGCTGGGTGTCTCCGGTCCGGATCGGCGAAGAATTGCGCTCGTGGTTCGAATGCACTGAAGTCGTCCCAAAAGGCTCAGGCTGGTTGGTGCGCCTGCAATGCACCGTCTCCATCGGCGACTCGGAGACGCCCGCCATGGTCGCTGACTGGCTTGCCTACGTCCTCCCCCGCTCCTCGCAGACGGAGTTGCATTCCGAGTAGATCTCAGTGCCTCCAGCGGTTCTGCAGCCTCCGCGCACTCGCCAACGCTCGTTCGCATCAGAAGGTTAGGCACCCTCCATAACCAGAGACATGGCACGAAGAAATTGCACGACGTTTGGATGGTCAACCAACTACCCTCGCAAAGCGACGCCAGTCAGCCCCGCCCAGCAACCCTCTGACCTGCACAAGGCAACGAAGCCGACCCTGCCCGTGGGCGGATCGGCTTCATCGTGCTGATGTCTCAAATAGTGTGCGCCCGAAGGGATTCGAACCCCTAACCTTCTGATCCGTAGTCGATCTTTTCGTGTTCGAGACCGTCCACTGACGCTCGAGATATAGCCTCTGATCTGCGAAAACGCTAGAGGGCTGTTCGAGGTTGTTCGCGCGAGTTCGCGCTGGTCGCCACCATCACTGCCACCATCGGGAGGCCTGCTGTGTCTCCGTGGCGGCCGCCTTCAGGGACGGTAGCGCTTAGTGCTGTGAGTCGTTGAAGCGTATAGCCTGAGCGGCTCGCAGTGGAGGGCGGTCGTGGCCCCCGGCGTAACGGCCTGACTGGCTTGAACGGCAGGGCTTCCTGGCCTAGGTCAGCGAGTAGGCCTCGAAATTTGTGGTTTTTCCCCTTACTCACTCAACGCTTCCACTACTTTTTCCTCAGGTACTCGGTAAGGAACCGGGTACAAGGAAAACCGCTCTGTAGCGGGGAAATGACACCAGATGAAGAACCTATTGAAGAAATCATCACCCGTGGCCTGGTTCATGCTCGGAGTACTGGTCGCCGGTGGCACCGGAACGGCTTATGCGGCCAACGGTGGCACCTTGAGGTTGGGCGGGTCCAACTCAGCCACAGCAACCACCACGCTGACCAACACCCAAGGCACCGCACTCAAAGTGGTGTCAAAGGCTGGTAAACCACCGATCAGCGTAGGAAGCAACTCAACCAAGGTCCCCTACTTCAACGCTGACAAACTTGACGGCAAAGACTCCACAGCGTTCCAGCCCAAACTTGCCTCAACCTTGACTTTCGAAAATGTCACACTCGCAACGGGTTGGGGATATGGAACAGGAAACTGCTCACCTGACCCAGGTCCTCAAGTGGCTAAGACGCCCCAAGGAATTGTCTACATGAAGGGATCCGTCTGCTACTCAAGTGGTGGGACCGCTCTGATGTTCACTCTGCCAGCCGCCTACATTCCAGCCAATCGCGTCTTCGTTCCTGTTTTTCAGGATGGGGGGTACGTGGGATCGATTTCCATCACAACAACAGGTGGAGTTATTGCCAATGACGCTCCAAATAGTTCAGGTTCCGCGGGTCGATTTACATCCCTAACCGGCGTGACCTACGCGTTGCCTAACTAATGCGCTGACACTCAAAACAAGATCCCAGTGCCCGTCTCCCACGCGGAGGCGGGCACTCTGGTGATCCGGTCAAGAGACTGCGCGCGAACCCATCAGCTGTGTCGCCGAGACTTGGGTCGGCGGAGGCCTCGCGCGCCACGATTTCCAGCTCCGCTTGTAAGGAGGCTGTGACTTCCCCCGTCGCCGTTCTCACAGCCAGCGAACTCAGGTAGACCAGAGCCTTCCCGTGGCTGTCAAGGACGTCGGCGGCTGTCAGCCATGGCCGGCTCGAACGCTCACGTAGGATGGGGGTCTGCGGCATTCCACACAAATCGACGGCCACGCCTTGTTTGCCCCCGGATAGTCGCAAAGGGTCTTGAAACCCTTCTCAGCCATTAGTGCGACCGCTGCAGCCGGGTTAACCGCTCTGTCATCGGATTTCACAGATCCATCTGGCCAAGATGTCAAACACCCACCCACCCCACCGCATCCCCCTCCACGACACACGTATACGCCCCCGGCGGCAATGCGGCCAGCGGTTCCAACACCAACCGCTCGACCGTGCGCAAAACCTGGCGACCGCCGTACTCACGACTGAATCCCACTCGCTCGATCGCACCTAACAACTCCGGCGTCGCCGACACGTCGTACCCGCGCGAGTGCAGCGTCTGCATCGCCGCCTCGGTGCGCATCGCCGCAATCGCTCTCACTGCCTCGGCCGACAACGGCGAGAACACCAGAATCTCGTCGATGCGGTTGAGCAACTCCGGACGCATCGTGCGCTTGAGCACGTCCATCACCGCCGCGGTGTCGGCACCCGCCGACTGCGACGTGTCGATGAAACCCGGCTTGCCGGTCGCACTGAACACTTCGGCGCCGAGGTTGGTGGTCATCACGATGACCACTTCGCGGAAGTCGGCCGTGGTGCCGCGCAAGTCGGTCAGCCGCCCCGCATCGAACACCTGCAAGAACGTGTTCCACACCTGCGGATCAGCCTTCTCGATCTCATCCAACAGCAGCACACACCGCGGCTTCTTGAGAATCTGCGTCGTGAGCAAACCATCGGGATTGTCGTAACCGATGTATCCCGGCGGCGCACCCACCAACTTCGCCGTCGTGTGTTCTGAATGCAGTTCGCTCATGTCGATACGCACGATGGCGTCGGAACTGCCGAACAACTTTTCGGCCAACGCAAGCGCGAGCGCGGTCTTTCCAACACCGGTCGGCCCCGCGAACAGGAACACACCATCGGGACGATGCGGATTAAGATCGAGCTCGGCCACCGTGATGGCTAACCGCGAGGTGATCCGTTCGATCGCGGCGTCCTGCCCCACTACCTCCGGACGCAACCGCCCAGCGAGTTCGGCCGGATCAACGCGACGAATCACCGGCGCCGTCAACGGAAGGTCGGTGACTACAACCGGTTGCTGCGCACCACGTCGCGCCGCGCGCACTGCTGCTACATCGATTCGACGCAACGCCAACGACGGGTGATCGTCGACGTCACCGTTCTCACGTGATGCGAGCGCCGCGCTCACCACATCGTCGCCGATCGTCACACCGTGGAACGTCGCGATGTCGACAGCGCGTGTCTGCACCACTGCGTGCAACGTGTCTACCGGAAGCGGCGGCAATTCCACGAGTTCGAATTCGTCCACGAGTTCGCGATCGGTGCCCTGCAATCGCGCGAGGTACGACGTGGCAACAACCGCCAACAAGTGACTCGACGCGTCGGCCATACTCGCGCGCAGTGAGTCGAGCAGGTTGCCGTTGAATCCGCCCGGATAGCCCAACCCCAGCGCGATCTCGATGTCGTCGATCATCACGACACCCTTGCCCTGCGCCAATCGCAGCATCTCGGTGATCGCCGCGTTCCGTGATTGCGCGGCCGCGACTTCCGAATCAACGCGCACGACTTTGAGTCCGCGCGCATCCAACGCACCAGCAAGTGCAGCACCGACTGACGTGCGGCCCGAACCTTCGGCGCCAACCAACAACACCGGGCGCGGCGACTTGCGATCAATAGCATCAAGAATCTGCAGCACCACATCGTCGCGTCCGATGATCGAATCATCAGCAGCAACGATCGACGTCCAGTCTGCGTGCGCTTGCGGAATGGCTAGGCCCGTCGCAGTCACGTCACCTGGAACCGGCAACGACGACGCTTCCACTGCCACCGCCACTGCTGTAAGGATCGTAGGCACATCGCCCGTGCGCAGCTCATCGCGCAGTGCCTCGGTTTCGGGCAGCACGATCGGCGAGTCGTACGTCACTGGAAGAGACGCGAGCAGCGCCTCAGCGTCGGTCACGACATTTGGCTGCCACGCGGTGGCGACTTCGGCGCTGTATTTGCCGTTCATCACCACCGCGAGGTGGGCGGGCGTCACAACTCCATGCCCGCGCTTCTTGGCATCGGCGGTGGCGTCGTCGAGCAGAATCGACAGATCGCTCATTGCGTTCCGTTGTAGACAGCGCCGCCGAATTCCGTGACGTAGATGTTGTCCTGCTCGTCGGCGACATTGATCATGCTCCACAGCGGAGTGAGCAGTTCATCGGGATCGAGGAAGTCGCCGAGAATCGTGTGACTCAGGTAGATGTACGCCTGGCCGGCATGCTCGTCGCCCTCTTTGTAGGTTGTGATGC
>Ga0114966_10006082_pt1 | contig 10101 bp, 12 predicted proteins | sample M_130207_XF_Meta_FD_87029 | JGI IMG/M metagenome (GOLD analysis project Ga0114966, IMG submission 87029) | Freshwater microbial communities from Lake Montjoie, Canada to study carbon cycling - M_130207_XF_MetaG | ecosystem: Environmental > Aquatic > Freshwater > Lake | place: Lake Montjoie...
AGCGGTGAGACCAATAGGCTATTGGGTTTGGCCAAAGAGTTGGCACCTAGCACCACCGATGTGTCGTATCAACGCGAGCTAGATATGTTGGCCTCCACGGGAGAGCAGGTTTCTTCGGCCTTGTTGGCCATTGCTCTTCAATCTGAAGGCGTTGAGTCAGTGAGCTATGCGGGTTGGCAGTTGCCCATTCGCACCAACAGTGCCTTTACCAAGGCGCGAATTGAATCAATTGATGACCAGCGGGTGATGGGGGATTTGGCCAAGGGGAAGGTTGTGATCATCACGGGTTTTCAAGGGGTTGATGAACAAAGCAATGTCACCACACTTGGGCGCGGTGGCTCGGATACCTCTGCGGTGGCGATTGCTGCTGCGTTAAAGGCCAGCGAGTGTTTGATTTACACGGATGTTGATGGCGTCTACACCACAGACCCGCGTGTGGTGCCTGAGGCGAAACGTTTACTGACCATTAGTTTTGAAGAGATGCTGGAAATGGCCTCTATGGGCAGCAAAGTTCTTCAAATTCGCTCCGTTGAGTTTGCGGGAAAGTACAAAGTGCCGCTGCGGGTTTTGTCGAGCTTCACCCCTTGGGATATTGATTTACAAGAAGAGGCCCGTTCAGGTACTTTGATAAGTTTTGAGGAAGATGAAAAAATGGAACAAGCAATCGTTTCTGGCATCGCTTTTAACCGCGATGAGGCCAAAATATCAGTGATCGGAGTGCCCGACAAGCCTGGGATCGCCTACCAAATCTTAGGGGCCGTGGCAGAGGCCAATATTGAAGTGGACATGATCATCCAAAACATCAGTAAGGATGGTAAAACCGACTTTAGTTTTACCGTGCATAGAAATGACCATGCCAAAACCATGGACCTTCTAAAAGGCCAAGTGATGCCTGAGCTTGGAGCGGCAGAAGTTGTGGGTGACGCCAAGATTTGCAAGGTCTCCATTGTCGGTATTGGCATGAGAAGTCACGTAGGTGTGGCCAGTAAGATGTTCAAAACTTTGAGCGAAGAGGGCATCAACATACAGATGATTTCAACTTCTGAGATCAAGACTTCGGTAGTGATCGATGAAAAATACATGGAGTTGGCCGTCAGAGCTTTGCACAAGACGTTTGATTTGGACCAAGATAAGGCATAATATAACCCATAGGAAACGTGACCGAGTGGCCGAAGGTGCTCCCCTGCTAAGGGAGTATGGGGTGTTGAGCCTCATCGAGAGTTCGAATCTCTCCGTTTCCGCCAAGACTATTTCGAGCTGATTCCAAGTCGTTCGAACAATGGCTCTTCCCAATTAACTGGCTTCTTCATAGGCCTCAATGTCTTTGAGCCGGTTCAAGACTTTCCCCACGACGTTCAAGTACTGCGGGCCCTCACCGACGGTGCCCCAGCGCTGAAGGCGTGCGACTGAACACACCCAACGATCGGCGAGCATTATTTCGGTCAGGAGTTGGCGGGCAGGTTCGGCTGGAACCTCTGGAGCCAGGTGTTTGGGCTCGAACTTGGGTTCGTGAGCTGCGGTTTTGGCGATGTCACTGGACAAGGCGTCCAGCACGTCACCCATTTTTTCAGCCCGTGGGTTCGAATATGAGGTGTTGTTAGTAGCCATGGCCTTGCTCCTTGATGCCTGTATGCAGTGTTCTCATACAGGTTCATACCCAAGACTGTTTAGTTAATAATTATTCGAGGTGTGGGGTCATCACAACCCCAGAGGGGGTGAAAAAATAGACTTTTACCCGGCCCAAAAACAAAGATACAAAGAGCGCACGCAAGCGCAGAGGACCAATGGCAGACTAAAAGACGAATTTGGTGCACGCCACTTAAGAGTGAAAGGTCCCGTCAAAGCCATGTCACATTTGATGTTTGGAGTGGTTGCACTAACGGCAGATCAGATATTCAGACTTGTACCCTAGACCAACGAATTTTGCAGGTTGCAAGCGAGAAAATATCGGGTAACCGAGGAAGAGGCGTCTGCCTGAAATAAAAAAACAGAGTACGTCAGGGAGATAACGCTACAAATCTAAACTGAAAGACTGAGATCATGATCACGAGGTTGATTGATTCAAACAATATCTGAACTTAAAAATACTTTTGTAAGAAGCTCAGATATTAAAAAAGCGACTTGACTTTTATAACCCAGGCAAGATAAACTTAAAAAGAAACATAATTTTTCATTTATTATTTAACGGAGTCGCAATATGTTTAATAAATTAATATTAACAAAAGTTATTTTTTCAACCATCTTTCTCGGTTTTGTTACTGTTATTGGCGGCACTTCAATTAGTTATGCTGATGATAAAAAGCCAAAGGAACCAACTATCTATTGTCTCTTACCAGATAAAAGTACAGTACAAACCACAGCGACTCAGTGCAAAGCTTCCGGTGGCAGAGTAAAGTAAAAATACATCCAAAAAAAGCACTATAGCTTCAATCGGCAACTGTCAACCCAAGACTTGAAAAAGCCCGTGGTTTGCAAGAACTCGGCAAAAAAGGCCAACTGGGCATTGGGAGTCGCAGTCGCCGAATGGCCCCACTGCACATGAATTCGACCCCCGGGCGTGTCGACCACCATCGCTTCTAAATCTCGATGAAAACTCTGAATTTGCTTTCTTTTTGCTTCACACATTGGTTGTCCCCCCTCAAAATTCACTTAGACTGCGTAAAGTCTAGCTCATCTGAGAGTTGGACTCAGTCAAATGCTTTTTATAGGTTTATAGACTATCCAGCCAACTTTGATTGCCCTCAGGGTGGGGAAAGACTCCTATGTGCGTCCAAGTGCTACCGAAATACGCAAGTTATAAAACTGAAATTATTTCTTGCTGAAATGTGTTCAAGCGTGTTCAATCGTTGAAAATATTTGCTTTTGATCGTATGATTCATTGTGCGTTGATAAAGATATTGTAACACTTATCTTGCCAGAAATGGCCGCCTATATCTATATTTTTAGCGCTACATTAGCAATTTATTCTTCGCAAAGCTAGACTTTTGCAACTGCCTCTTGAGAAATTTAGATAAATCTTTGACTAATTGGGACTTGTTCAATGAAACTTACTTTTAAGAATTTTTTTATCTTGGCTTTACTTTTAATGGTTTGTTCACTCAACAGCGCACAAACCATTTCTAAAAATCCGTATGGTTTCAAGGACATTGATTTTGCAGACAAACTCATCAGGATGGGTGCAGGTCCAAAGGGCGGACTGATTTATCCTATAGCCGAGTCAATATGCATTTTGATCAATAAAAACACAGATTATTCAAAGGTACGATGTGTTCTGATAGAAACCCCAGGAAGCGAGTTCAATGTCATGGGTATTGGAAACGGTTCTTTTGAAGTAGCCATATCACAGGGCGACAATCTGGTAAGAATGACTGCGGAACAAGACGACGGTCCAACTCCCTTGCGACTTGTATCCGTTTTAGGCTACGCGCCAATTAATCTTTATGTCAAAAATAGTATCAATTCTATAGATGACCTAAAAGGCAAAAAATACAACGCCAATCTGCGTGGATCAGGACATGCTGCGAGTGGGGAAGACTTTTTAAACGTTGCAAAATTAAATGGACAAAACTTTAACTCAACAGTTCGAATCCCTCCCTCAGAAATTGGAAAAGAGTTTTGTAATCAAAATATAGATTTTGGTATTTTTACAGGTCCTCATCCATTGCCATTGTTTAATGAGATTTATAAATGCAACGGCAAACTGCTTGAAATACCCAAAGAAATGCTTGATAGCATGAAAGAAAATGTACCGACTAGTAAAGAAGTTCAAATTTCTAAAGGGATATATTCAAACTTTAATCAGGAAATGACTTCACTGGCTGTTCCTTTGGTTCTTATATCTTCAGATCAGACTGACAATGAAGCCATTTATAGAGTGGTTAAAGTATTAAAGAATAATTTTGAATTATTTAGATCAAAATTTCCTTACCTGTCTAAACAACTATCTACGTTGGAAGAAATGAAGGAATTGAATTTCGAAATGCATGATGGAGCAATTCAAGCTCTAAGTAATTCCAATTAAATTTACGATTAATCAGATATGAAGTACTCCAAAATATACGGCGCAATTTGTTTTGCATTCTCTCTCACACTCACACCAGTTGTGACCTACTCATTTGATTTGCAACTCAATGCCGATAAGTCTTTGGAATTGAAAGATATGGCCAAAGCCATGAGCGCAGCAGGAGACATCAAGTCCAACAACACAGTGAATCTCTTGGTCATTGAAGCCGTCAAAATGATCGGCAATTTAGATTTAGAGAAGGCCAGTTCTAAAATCAATCAAGCCTTGAAGCTAGATCCGAGCAACCCCAATTTGCACTTTCTCAATGCATTGAATTACCACATGCAAGCCAAAAAAGGGGATGTCAAGAAAACTGAGCTTGCTGTTGAGGGCTACAAGCAATCCATCAGCTTTGATCCAAGCAACGCCAATGCGCACTACTTTTTAGGCAACGCTTATTTTGAGATGCGAAATTACACGGAGTCGCAATCCTCTTTTGCAAATGCATTGATCCTCTCTCCCGAAGATACTGAAATCGCATTAAGACTCGTTGCCTCATCCTACATGGCAGGGGACCCGTCTACATCGTGTGCGGTCACCAATAAAGTACTTCGTGAAATCAGCAATAAAAACATCAACGCCAAACAAATGCTAAAGGTCAGCATTCCGGTTTTCTCATCGTGTAAAAGCTTTGATTTGGCTCAAAAGTCTCTAGATGAACTTAAAAAGCTAGACCCAACAGATCAAGACATCCCATTATTGGGCAGTCGAATTGCTGGCTGGAAGGTTTTCTTCACCTCACAACCATCTCTTGCATCAAATGACAAAGATCGTGGTCGAATGATCAAGACGGCGGATGGTGCATCTGATAAAAAGGAGGATGCCAAAGAGGAAGAGGAGAAAAAAGGCTCCTCTTGTGGTGACTTGAGTGGTTTAGAGGAAAAAGATCGCAACCGGATGGTTTTGGTTGACGTCGTACTGCTTCGCACCGAGGACACCATCAATACATCTAAGGGTGTGAACCTCATGAATGGCTTGTCCTTGTTGTTTGGCACTGCAGGAGCCGCGGCGAATGGCGTGGCGTTTAGCAAATCCATATTAAATGTAGATGGCAATACAACAATTACGCGGGGCATCTCTGTACCCGCACTGACCTACTCCATGAACATTGCCGATGCCAATAGCACACTGACTGAGGTATTGGCCAAACCCAGCTTGACCACCATGGAGTGTAAGAAGTCTGAGTTCTTCTCGGGAACCTCTTTAACCGCAGCGGTTGTCTCATCAGGCGTGGGAGGTGGATCGGTCACCATCGACAAGAGTTATGGCGTGAGATTAGGGGTGACCACAGAGATCATCCAAGGCAACCAGGTTCGAATGAAGGTGGATGCCTCTAGGACCTTCCTACAGCCTCCCAGCAACGACATTGGTTTTACCTACAAAATTCAAATTTCAGAAATTCAAGCCTCAGCCAATGTGGTCCTGCGTTTAGGCGACACCTTGATCTTGGGCGGCTTGAGTGAGACGGAGACTGATAATTTAAGAGATGGTGTGCCTGTTCTTCAAGATATTCCAGGCATTCAGTACCTCTTCTCCAATCAACAAGTCAAGAAATACAACCGATCCGTGTTGATGCTGATCACGCCAAGGCCAGCAAGCTACACCTGGTTATCAGATGCTTCAAGAGAGGCTGTGGATCCCAACAACCCGTTCTCACCCAGTATCAATGTGTTAAGGGCAAGGTATGTGGACTGGTTTGAGCCGTTTCCCAATCTCTCCTCAGTCTTTAATTCAGTGAATGCGACCAATCTCTACAGGGAGTTTAGAACGGGTGATGTCACGCTAGAGAAATGGGACCGGATGAATTCCACCAAATACAGGCTTCAGCAAGCCTTGGACTTTCTACATTATTAAGGACATTGCCATGCTTAAAAAGTTACTCGTCACCGCAGTCTCTATGGCCACTTTGAGCTCATATTCATTTGATACCAATGATGTTATTAAATTTCGCACTGGAAACTCCTGCTATCAATGCGATCTGCGGTATGAAATCAACTTTCGCAAGCAAGCACCCGGAGGAGATTTTCGGGGTGCGTACATGTTTAATGTGAATTTTTATAAATCCAATTTTGTGGACAGTGATTTTCAAAGTGCAAACCTCATTCAGGCTGATTTGAACTTTGTAGACTTTAGTCGATCTAATCTTAATAAGGTCGCTTTAAGATTGGCCAATTTAACTGGTGCGACTCTTAGAAGTGCCAAGATCAATCAAGCCAATTTATATGGAGCAAAGCTTGATATGGCAAGTCTGAATCGAGCCGAGCTAAAAACTAGCGATCTTCAAAAAGTTTCTTTCAAGAATGGTTTTGCTGTTAATGCAGTTTTTTCTTACGCCAACATGAGCAATGGGTCTTTCAGATCCACCAACTTTAGCAAATCTCGGTTTATTGGTTCTATTATGAACAATTCTGATTTCTATGGATCTAATTTGAGCAGCGCAAATCTGGCATCTGCAATAGTTCAAAATAGCGATCTTAGCAATACAGATTTGTCCTTTGTTAATTTTGATGGAGCAAGCTTGAAGGGGTCAAAATTAATAAATGCAAACTTGAGTGGTGCCAATTTATCAAATGTTGATTTAACTGATGCAGACTTGACTGGAGCGGATTACGAAACGGCACTCTTAAACGATGTGAAGGTATGTAGAACCAAATTGCCAAAACCAATTAAAAACAGTTTAGATTGTGACTCCAATAGGTCTTGATTAGCAGCCATGGACTTGCTCCTTGATGCCTATATGCAGTGCTTTCATATAGGTTCATACCGTTTGGCTACGCGTTTTTTCTCAGTGAGCTAGCAATGAGGGAAATCGCTCCGTCAAGTCGGATGTGGCAAAAACTGAATTTGCACCGTACCGATTGCATGCGGTTTTATGTGTTGCTGCCCACCAGCATGGACTCAAAAAATAGTCTTAAGGATGCCAACACCACTCATTCACCCCACTTCAGTTTATGCGCTTTTGAACCTGTCCGATGCTGATTTGAGATTCCCCTTTGCTTCAACCAGTAGACCGGCCTTCCCTAGACCAAAGGCAGGCATGTTCACGTAAACGTTCTCATAAGTACCTGGGCTGGCTTTGTAGGTTTCGTGCCATATGCCAACACTACCGTCTGTACCAACAGCTCTATTGAAGGCTTGCCAAGCCGGCAAATGAGCTGAATCTTTGTTCTTTGCGTAATCAATGAGTTGCTCCATTGAACGCCAGTATTGAACCAGAATGATCGTTCGAGAAAACCACATCTCGTGGTGAATGAAGCCCAACTCTGGTTTTGTATAAAGTTCCGTCAGCATCTTGGGCATCGCATTTAGCATTGGCAAATACTTGTGAACTGCCAATGGTTTGTTGATCCGCATGCCAATCAAAAACACAACAAAGTCACCCCCCATCTTTGCGGTCATTCGGTCTTTGTAAATCATATGCATCCTATCCATCCATAGAAAAAAACTTGAACTGACGATAAGTCAATGGCGATAAAATTGACGGCGTCTATTTATTCTACTAAATATTTAGACGCCGTCAAGCATTTCTCATAAAATGCCTCACATGAATTCCAAAAACCTAGGTAGACCCAAGACCGATCCTTCAAGAGACCTCAAGCGCGACTTGCTCCAGACCAGTCGGCAACTGTTGGATGAAGGCGGACCAGCGGCGTTGAGCATGAGGGAAGTGGCAAGGCGAACCGATTGCACACACCAGGCTCCTTACCACTACTTTGAAAACAGAGAGGCAATCCTCGCCTCTCTCGTGGCCGATGGTTTTGATGCACTGGCTACTTGCTTAAAAGAGGCCAATGACCTTGGCCTCGCCAAGGGGGGGCGAGCCGCTTTAGTTGCCTCAGCCGCAGCCTATGTCGACTTTGCACTGACACGGCCTGGTGTGTTTCGGATCATGTTCAGGCCTGAGGTTTGCGATCCCTCAAGGTTTCCGTCAGTTCAAGCATCTGGTGCTCGCGCAAGAGATGAGCTAGATCGACTCAACACCATCGTTCACGGCAAGAATGCGAAAGCCACGATGGCCACCATTCTTTGGGCGCATGTGCATGGCTTAGCCTTCTTGTTGCTGGATGGGCCGTTGGCCATCCAATTTGAAAGCGCTTCTGATCGAACGAAATACCTGCAAAGTGTTGGCGAACAGTTTGCTGACTTGATTCTGTCCAAGGCTGTTCAATCAAAGAAGAAGTCGGTAGCCCGTGCGCTCTTGTGACCTCAGCCGGTTGCGCTTTTGCGCCTTCGAATTGAACAAGAAACTTGGGAGAAAAAATTGCTGCCCCAACATTTAGAATGATGAACCGGACCCCAAGAGCTTGATCTACTTGTCCTTGGAAAACTTAGGCGGTTTGCGATCTGGTAACTTCTGGCCCGCCAATATGTCAATAAGTTCAACAACTTATTTTGATATTATTTATTTTCCCCACAATTTGCCCCCAATTAGCGGGCGCTACCCAATTAACGGGGGATGGGCATTTATCAAGCACGGTTGAATACTCCATTCCGACCACAGAGATTTGATTTCAGTGGTTGCTGACCCAATTTTCAACACGCAGCTCAGCGTAGTTCACAAAGTCCGCTTCGTTGTTGGTGACCCATGTTACCCTTAAAGCGATCGCTTGAGATGCGATGAGTTTGTCCAGAGCATCTCGGTTGCGATCTTTATAGGCTGCGCGTATGGGCTCTTGCTGAGGGAAGACGCCGCCCATCTTGACCTTTGGCTTTGTGAAGTGGATAATGCTTTGTATTACAAATACATAGGAGTGTTACAGCCATGACTGCCAGAACCATCAACGTACGCCTGCCTGAGGCGCTTTACAACCAGATTGAAGAGTTGGCCAAGGCGACCGCACGGACCAAGAGCTTTTTGGCCATCGATGCGCTGACCAACTATGTGCAAAGTGAATCCTGGCAGATTCGTGACATTCACGAAGGCATCAAGGAAGCCGATGCAGGCGAATTCGCAACCGACAAGCAGGTCAAAGCGGTGTTTGCCAAATACGGCGCTTGATCCATGGTGATTAAGTGGACCAAGACAGCGCTCGCTTCTGTTGATGAAATCGTTGGCTTCATCGCCAAAGACAACCCGACCCGCGCCACCAGCTTTGTGCTGGAGTTGCAGGCCGCTGTGACCAAACTTCAGGCCCATCCTGGCATGGGCCGGGCTGGCCGCGTCCCCGGCACGCGTGAGCTGGTCCTACACAAGAACTACATCACCATTTACCGAGTGCGTGGTGATGACGTTGAAATTTTGAGATTGCATCACGCAGCCCGAAATCTATGAAGAACCGGGTTAACCTCTGAAGCTGACCTTTGACCGCAAACCAACCCGCCCCTGGAAAAAACCTCGGCGGGTTTTTTCATTTCTGGAGTACCTATGCAATCTGTTTTCGATCATTGAGTTAGCCCCCGTCTACTTTGACATACTCACTTCGGTTTGTCGGGCACATGGATTCGCGCCGCGTGTGCTTCACGATGTGAGGTCAGTAACTTCACCGATCGCGTATGTAGGGTGCGGCCAAGGCTTCGCATTGGTACCCTGGCAAATAAAGAAGCTAGCACCCGAAAATGTAGTCGTGTGGCCTTTGTAAGGGGCCCACTGTAATGGGCCCACTTGACCGTCTTCGACATGCTATATACAATTACTATATACATATCTTCGGGAGTTAGCCATGTCCATCGGAACTGTTTTCGTCAACAACCGTACCCAAGCTGTCCGCCTTCCATTGGATGTGCGTTTACCCGAGGGTGTCCAAAAGGTAGAAATACGCGTCAAAGGCAATGAGCGCATCATCGCCCCTCTTGGCAAAACCTGGGACAGCTTCTTTTTGGATGGCCCCACGGTCAGCAACGACTTCCTCCCCGAGCGTGCCAGCCAGCACCAGTCTGAGAGGGAAGCGCTCTAATGCTGCGTTACCTGCTGGACACCAACATCGCCATCTACGTGTTGAGACAGCGCCCCATCGAAGTTCTTTCCACCTTCAACACCAACGCCAGCCGCATGGCAATGTCCTCCATCACCCTGGCCGAACTCATGCACGGTGCCGAGA
>Ga0114966_10006087_pt1 | contig 10097 bp, 10 predicted proteins | sample M_130207_XF_Meta_FD_87029 | JGI IMG/M metagenome (GOLD analysis project Ga0114966, IMG submission 87029) | Freshwater microbial communities from Lake Montjoie, Canada to study carbon cycling - M_130207_XF_MetaG | ecosystem: Environmental > Aquatic > Freshwater > Lake | place: Lake Montjoie...
ATATTCATGGCATCTTTACAGGTCTCGTTTAAAAATAATTGGAGGTTAAATGCTTTGTTATGAGAATTGGTAGTATTGTGGCTGTGACTGGTAGTGCCATTTTCCAATACCTTCATCATGATACTTTTAAAATCAGTTGTTTCCTTAATAAGTTCGGCATTTTGTTTCACCAACATTAGAATCAATTGGTCTTTATCATTAATATTTTCCTTGACTACTACACTATTCGATGTATCTTCTGCTTTACAAGTCTTTTTGTGACTGCATAAAGTAGATGAGTGTTTATATGTTTTTCCACAAATACAACTAAAAGAGTTTTGTGTTTTTATATTAGGATTTATTAGGATTTTGTGTTTATCTGTAGAAATATGTCTTTGGTATTGACTACTACGTGACGTAGAATAGTCACAGTATTCGCAATGGAACTTTTCGGAACTTTTATCGTTAGGAACCATTCCTATATAGTTCCTAAAGAAAAAGTTCCTAAATATTTACCCCAAAAAAAGAAAAAATTATCGTCACAAAATAAAAAATATTTTTTCAGCGCCCAGAGCATAAAATTCAATTATGGTCTCAGAAACATTTTTGGCATAAAGTATTTTGGGTTTTGAAAATTGGACAAAAAAAATGTCCAAAAATGGATTTTCCAAAAAAGTCTTCCCCAAAACATTTCATCTATACTACACGTGAAGGGACATAAAAATCAACAAAAACCCAATGTCCAACTACATTTTGTAGTGATTTTCGTCCTTAAATAATAAATGCTCAAAACTACTTAAAGAGAAAGTCGCCCTCCATGTTGAAGGTCCGTGAAAAAAGAGTACAGCAACACCCTTTTTCATTTATTTAGTTACATGATTATTGTTGTAAAATATTATGTGCTACATCTCTTTTCCCTTCTTGAATAACACCAATGTAGTTCTCAACGGTAACAGTGTCAATTTGTTCCTCTATAATCTCTTCTCTCGAAGGGAAAGAGGTCATTTCAAAACGCTCGACATAAACAGGCTTGGTCTGTCCGATGCGGTGGCATCTAGCGATAGCTTGGTCTTCAACGGCAGGGTTCCAATGTGGTGAAATGAAGTATATCTCACTATAATTCTCCTGCAAATTGAGGCCTTCACATCCGGTCTGAATTTGCAAAATAAGTGCCTCATTATTGGCTTTTAAAATCTGTAGTCTCTTACCTGTGCTGGTGCGTCCATCAAACGACGCCACATTGGTCATCCCACCAGCCTTTAATCTGGCAGCGATTACGTCGATTTCTTCGCGGAAATGACAGAAGATAAGCTTTCCACACCCGTTGTCCTTTCTCTCCAATATCTTATCCACCACAGCATCAATTTTACTGCTACAATTAAAGGCTTCATCGTAGACTCCATTTTCCATCACTTTAGCCATCAATTTAGGGTAAATACAAGCCTGTCTAGCGCGCATGAGGAGTGTCAAGAGTCCGCCATCTTCTAGGATGTTTAACACGATGTTTTTTTCAATATCGGCCGAATGAACGTGGCTGAATCCCAAGGCCGAATGTATTTCTTCCGCCAACTCCATTTCCTTACGGTTCTTCCAGGGGACGATATTTTTGTCTACGACCAAGGCAGGCATTTCAATACCGACCTGCGTCTTGGTTCTCTTGAGTATAAAGGCTCGCGCAAAGGCGACTAAATTGGCATTGTCGGTATAGAAGCTGGCGGGTAGTTTTATCATGGAACATAAGCTGTAGAAGTCCTTCCGGTTATTTTGCACAGGAGTTCCAGAAACGAGCCAACAAATGTCAGCCGTTAAAGTTTTGGCACTGAAGACCCGAGTCGTTTTATGGTTGCGGAGATGGTGTGCCTCATCGAATACCACACGAGACCAATGGACCTTATGTAATAGAGTCTTTTCTTTTTCTTTGATTTGTTTTTTAGTTAGGTTGATGGCGCCATACGTAGTGATAACAACTGGTGCCTTATTTAATTGTTCTTCGGTAATTGTTTTTTTATTTGGTCCGTGGTAGATGAGGGCACGGTGACCAGTGGTGCGGTAAATTTGTGCGTTCCATTGGTCAAGGAGGACAGGAGGTACGACGATGAGGGTTCTTTGGACAAAATTGCAGAGCATGACTCCAATCATCATAATCGTTTTTCCGAGTCCCATTTCATCGGCAATAAATCCGCCGCGCACGTTGCAGAGAGGGTCAGTGCGAAGTTCGTTATGGAGAATCCACTTGACTCCGTCATATTGGTATTGTTTATGGTCCATTTTGGTACGGTCCAAGTATTTGGTAAATCCGGCCATTCTCTCTTCAGAGATGAGGTCATTTATAGTGGTAGTCATGTTGATATAGTCGTTCGTTTAGTTTGAAACTTTGATATTTTGTTAGATATCTTCTAGAGTGGGGGATAAAAGTAATCAATTTTCTTCAATTGCCACTTAAAATCATAGGCTCTGAAATTTAGTACGGAGAGAATAAAAATTAAGGTATTATAAAATGGCGGCGAATTTATAAAAAAGTGAAATACTTTTTAGAAGACTAGACTGTATTACCCAAAAAATCAAATCAAGTTTTCAAAATGTCTAGCAACTCAAAATCAATCAAGAAGCCTTTCTGCAAAGTTTGCCACGATGCAGGTAAGCCAGAAAGTGAATATACGAGCCATTACGTGCGTTCATTGCCAGACCGTAACGGTAATACCATGGTAACGTGTCCAACTTTGGTGTGCACCGAGTGCCGTTATTGTGGTAACTATGGTCATACGGCCAAGTTCTGCTCTATTATGGCGGCCAATAAAAACAAAAATCAATACCAAAACAAAAATCAATACCAAAACAAAAATCAATACCAAAACAAAAATCAATACCAAAACAAAAATTACAAACAGAGAGAAATGCCAAAAACAAACGTTTCTGTCTCCAGTTTTGCCATTCTAGCGGACAGCGATTCGGAAGACGAAGAATACCCTGCTTTATGCGCAACCGCCAAAGTGGAAGCGAAGCCTGCTATCACAGGTTGGCGTGAAATGGCCGCCAAACCAGAAGTTCTCGTTGTTAAAGAAGTAGACCGCGTGGAAAATCATCTAGTGTTGACCGCCACCGCCAAATTTGGAAAAGTCGTGCCTCTACATACCGAGGAAACAGTTAGAATCAGCTGGGCCGACGCAGTTGATTCCGATGATGAAGACGAATATGACTACTAAGTAGATTATAAGTGTAACTTACATAAATAAAAGAATATAAAGAGAAAACGGCATCACGCCTTTTTTCCTGCCGCTCACTGCCGCTCCTGGCACCTATTTTGCTGCTCCCTCCTGCTGCTCCTTGCGCTTTTACCTAGACTGTGGATTGTTCGGACGTTTGAAGGTGGGTTGAAGTACGGTTGGGTGAGACGGTGAAGGGAGTCGGGTATCTGGCTCGAGGCACTGTGTTACAGTATTCTCTCCGCAACAATATTCAACGCCAACTCCATTTCCAACTCCATTTCCAACTCAAACACCTTAATCCAACGTCAAAATGTACTATGCAAATTATAAAATAAAATTGACAAATATACCAAGCATCCAACCCAACGTAACAAAGCGCACACAATATTTATATAATGCCACTCGCTGAAATTACCATAGACGAACTAATACATGAACATGAATACTACATTGAATGCAAAATTGGCAAGACAACATGGAAATACAAAGGCACCTTCTCGCATATAGTGGGTATTCAATGTGCTATTTTTATAAATCCATTAAATGTCACTTCTACTGGCTTCAAACTAGAAACTTCGACAGGATTTATTAGAATGTTCAGCCGTTGGGGAAAAATTTTCCATAAAACAAGTGACACAATTCGCCGTAAAGTAGAAAACCAGCATGAATACGTATATGAAGCAGCCCTCCAAAAAGTAACGCGTGACATATTTTGTCCGACCATCCATTATAACGAAAACGGTGCGCCCATATACGACGAAAATGGATTGTTTTTAAATTATAAAGATGTAATTCTAAACATGTGTATTACAAAGCAAACCAAAATAAAATAAAATTGATAAAATATCCCAAACCATTAGCAAAGACAACCAGTATTATTTATAAAAAATGCAAGAAAGCACTTATCCAAGTAACTCTCCTCATGGTATTTCATGGAAAACCAGACTATTATCCATTGGTATATCTATATCCATGACTATTCTATCCATAATGGTAGTAAATTTATTAGTTATAATCCTATTCCCAATAATAAACTATGTAATTTTGAATGATATTTTTAAGCACACTAGTTTAATATTATTCGGTGTAACTGCCATTTATGTATATGATAAATTTATGATTACTAAATTTAATTACAATCCTTTACAAAGCAAACAAACCGAATTAGAAGAAAAATTGAACGAATTAGAAAATACCATAGCTGAATTAGAAAATGAAAATGAATATTTAGTATCCATGGATACTATGCGTCAAGAAGAATGGGAGAAAATGATGCGCGCCCAATCAAAGGTATATACTCAATTACAAAGTTCTATCGATAAAAAATTTAATTGCTATAAAAAAATGTTGAAAAAATTAGAAAAAGAATTATAACCGCAAAAATAAAGAAATAAAATTGATTTTTTCATAAAACTACTACATAAACCCAACCAAAAAACAAAACAAAACCAAAAATAAAATGCCACAACAAATACCATTAGAAAAAACATTAGGAAAGCGAAAATATGCTGAATCGTTTGACCCATCCACTTTTGACGATGACCGTTATGCGCAACATATTAGTCCTGATTTCTTTGACACCCATATAGGACACGGTGTTTTCCCCATTTCGAAAAATACCCAAACCAATAAACCAATAAACCAATAAACCAATAAACCAATAAACCAATAAACCAATAAACCAATAAATCAATAAACCAATAAACAAATAAAATAAAATTGAAATACCAGTTCACAATAATATTATGACATAATAGTCATCATAAACAAAAATACCATGGATATTCACAGCTTATGTATTCCACGTGTTTTCTTAAATATAGACGAAAAACGTATACGAAAAATATTCAATGAATTACACTTAGGCGAAATACAACGCATAGACATTGTTAATAAAATAACTGAAAAAGGAGAAAAATTTAACCGCGTTTTTATACATTTTAAAAGTTGGTTCGAAAATGAAAATGCGAAAAATGCCCGTGACCGATTAATGAACGGCAAAGATATTAAAATCATATATGATGAGCCGTGGTTTTGGAAAATATCCGCCTCACGAACAAAAAACAACGCCTCCAAAATCACTCAAAATTAAGCACCGAAAATTAAGCACCATAATATTCGTCGAAAACATTTTTTTTATGTATCGCTGTATTGTAAATGAATATTGTAGTATCGCGCTATAACAAAAATGTTGATTGGGTCTATCGATTCAAAGGCGAAAACAAAATTTTCATATACGACAAAGAAAATCCAGAAAATCCGTATAATATTCCAGTGAATAAAGGTAATGAAGCCTCAGTATATTTAAAATATATTATCGACCATTATGACGATTTAAGCGCCTATACGTTTTTTATTCACGACGACGAATATACCTGGCATCATTTCGGTAGTATAGTAGACAAATTTGATGAAGCAGTAAGCGCTAATAAAATGTATTATAACATAAACGACAATTGTGTTTTAGGAAGCATACTGACGAATGAATGGTATAGCGACATTCTAGAATGGTATAAATTATATGTAGAAAACTATATTCCGCTTCATACTTTACCCAATAAAGATTGGACCAATGGATACCGCGGATCCGCACAATTTTTGGTGCACAAACAAATAATAACCAATTTACCCAAACAATTTTACGAAGATTTGTATCATTGGATAATTACTACGGATATGCCCAGTAGCAAATCTGGTAGATTTTTAGAATGGACGTGGCATTTATTTTGGGACATTTATCCTAATTCTATGGACTGTAATAGTTGTTCTGCAGCGAATCTATTGTAAACCTTAAACCTTAACATTTATCAATTTGCATATGTGTAAAAATATAATAACATGTTACTATATGTTTAACAATATAGCGAATTTTAATAATGTAAATGACTATTTGCCATTATTGAATGCTGTGCTAATTACCGATTTATTTGTAATTTTATTATTAAATATACGGATAATTAAATCCGATGTCTTAAGGAAATGGTATTCACAATACAACTTATCAGCTGTTATAGCGGATGTATTAATTATAGTAATTGGATTAATTATTACCAGAGCAATTTATTATTACATATTTGACAGTTTTTCAATATTAAAATTTATTATTATAGCCGTAATAGTGCAAATTACTCACGATATATTATTTTATATATTTTTTAGAAATATACCTAGAGGAGTAAATAAAATGCTTGATACATTCAAGGATTATGCAAAGGATGTATCTTATAAAGCAATTTTATCTGATAGTGGTATGATGATAATGTCATGTTTCATTGCTTCCTATCTTGTAAATAAAAACACAAATACTAATATCATTGTACTCATTTCATTTTTATATTTGTTGCCATATTTATTATACAACTAAATAATCAGCGGTTGAAATGTTACAGGTGTAAAATATATAAATAACTTTCTGGCATTATTTATATATCACTTTTCTATATCACTTTTCTTATGTTGGTTCGTTTGTAATTCTATTTTTGTGAGCGCATATTGTCCACAAGGACCACAATGGTCTTCATTGGACAAATCTATTTTGTGATTCGTTTTTGTGTTACATTGTTCTATATTCCATCTACCAAGAGTTTTTGGAAGTTCTTTGGGCAAAAATTTTCTTAGAATGTTTGTAATATATTTCATATTACCTTATGTATTATAATATTTAAGTGCTTTTGTTTTGTTTTTACAATAAAGTTACTTGTTTTTTGGATGGAAACCATCACATCCTAAACAATATATTTACATTGATAAGGTATATCAAATGTTTTGGCACACCAATAACTAAATCCACTACCGTGTTCATAATGTGAATAGGAAAAAATCGCCCCAGCGAATGACAACAAATAGAAATCCAACAATGTATTTATTACTTTTTCTTCTTCCAATATGACTCCTTCCCCAAAATGCGTAATAGGTTTTATGACCATTTTAAAGTCCGGAAAATATTCATGTAATAATGTTTTGATTCTATTGTTATCGGCCATCAATAAATAGTGCTGATTCATATGATTCATATTCGTAGAACCCCTTTGTCTACATCTATGAATATCAAATTGAATATGACTGACCAAACGACGAATATAATCATCACTGAAGGCATCCGTTTCATTTTTTAAATAACCATCGCCAGCCCTTATATGAATTACTATATAATTTTTACAGCTCAATTGCATTTCCTGTAACGTATGTTGTATTAAAAACTTCATTTCATCAATAGGTTCCAACATAGTTCGCATATATTCCTTATTTTTTACGGATAGAGTAGGATGTCTTGGGAAAGAATTACAAAACACAAAAGCGTTCCCATAATGACAAACACTTCCAGACACATAATCGACAAACTCCGCCATAATATGTTTATTGTCCTTTTTAGGGTCTACTATATAATTATTTATGATATTATATGCACTAAAGTTGTTATTCTTAAATATTTGTATGCCTGTTAACACGTTATGAATAAGGTTTAAATTATATGTTTTCGTTCGCAAAAATTTTGCTATATAATTATTAAATACGATTTTCGGTTCAAAATTATATTCATCGCAAAATTCTAAAATGAAATAAGAGCCTCGAATAAAGTCACCTAACCCAGTGCAATTGGCACGACCGAAATTATATTTGCTTTGATAGACATTATTTATAATTTTAATACATTTTGCGCGGATTCTCTCGACGTTGTATGGAACAACATAATTGTCTTCTTCGAAAATCAAATCATTCGACATGGGATGTTTTTCATGTAAATCCAATATGTTTAAAAAATGGGTGTTTACATTTTTGCCTTCATATAATTTACACATTTCAACTATTTCTTTGTTTTTTTCGTATTCATTGTTAGTCATATCCATATTTGTATTGTTGATATTTGCACCCTTTGCGCGGATTCTTGCGACGTTGAACGGAAGAACATAATTGTCTTCTTCGAAAATCAAATCATTCGACCTGGGTTGTTTTTCATATAAATCCAATATGTTTAAAAAATGGGTGTTTACATTTTTGCCTTCATATAATTTACACAATTCAACGATTTCTGTTGTTTTGTTAGGCATACCCATCTTGGAATTATCCATACCCCTATTATCTGTATCTGTATCTGCATCTGTATCTGTATCTGTATTCATACCCATATTTACAATATCTATTTCGGTTGACGTCTGTATACATAACTGAGTAACATTTTGAATTTTATGACTATCTACTTTATTGGTTAAATTAAGACAATTATTTATAGACTTTTTCTCGTTTAATTTAATTAGTTCCTTTGTTTGTAGTTCTTTTAATATCATTTCTTTTTTTTTATCTTGATTACCTCTTTTATAAGTAAAATTAATTTTAGAAAGCATAATAATAGAAAACACTATAATTTTATATTATTATTTAACAATCCTTCTTACTAAATAAGTAAAATTCTCTCCCCTACTAATTAAAATTCTTCTACTAAATAAAATCCTCTCTATTTATATATGTCAAATACAACCAATTATGGGACAGACAGTTTGAAAAATAACACTGGAGACAACAATACCGCTGTGGGGTCGTATTCGGCAATCAGTAACACCAGCGGAACTTGTAATACGACAGTAGGTTCGAATTCGTTGTATCATAATACCACAGGTAATCACAATACGGCTCTTGGTGCTGGTTCATTAAGTAATAATACCACCGGTTCGTTGAATATTGCTATAGGCTCTAGCGCTTTAGAAGGAGCAACCACCGCTTCTGTTGGAGACCAAAATATAGCAATAGGTGCACAAGCATTGTATAGTAATAGTGCGGATTACAATACGGCAATAGGCAATTATGCATTATTGAATAATACTGCCGGAACAAACAATGTTGCCTTAGGCGATTCTGCGCTATATTCAAATGTAATAGGAAGCACTAATATTGCGCAAGGAAACTCCGCTTTATACTCAAATTTATTTGGAAATTATAATATTGCGCAAGGAAATTCCGCCTTATATTCAAACGATTATGGAAGTTATAACATTGCGCAAGGACATTCCGCGTTATATTCCAACACAATTGGAGAAAATAATATTGCAATCGGCAATAATAGTTTAAAGATGAATACATTAGGTACGATGAATTTAGGTATAGGTAATAATGCAATGTATTCAAATCAATCTGGTACTAAAAATGTAGCTATTGGTTATAATTCATTATACACGAATTCAACAGGTATTAATAATGTTGCGTTAGGAGTAAATACTTTGCCTTTAAACACTATTGGAGCAAATAACATTGCAATCGGAACAAATAGTTTAACTGCGAATACAAGCGGTTCAAATAATATAGCACTCGGATCATCTGCTGGTCCAGGTTCATCTGGTTTAAACAATACCATTTCCATAGGTTCGGATGCACACACAACCGCCAGCAATACAATACAAATGGGTAATTCATCTATAAAACAAATGAATACCAGTGGCTCCATTGGTATAGGAAATTATTCTAGCGATTCGGCAGTATCAGGAATTACCGGTTCTATTTATTACAATACAACGGAATCCGTGTTAAAAGTATACAACGGTTCAGGGTGGACAGGAATATATTATAACAGTTTAAGAAACTCAACCATTTCAGGTTTAACGGGTTATACAGGACCAGTGGGTTATACAGGACCAGTGGGTTTCACTGGGTCTATAGGTATTACTGGTAGAATAGGTCCAACAGGCCCAACAGGTCCAACAGGCCCAACAGGTCCAACAGGTCCAACAGGTCCAACAGGTCCAACAGGTCCAATGGGTCCCACAGGTGCTTCATCTTCAGGCACAGGCCCAACAGGTACAATGGGTCCCACAGGTGCTTCATCTTCAGGCACAGGTCCAACAGGTACAATGGGTCCAACAGGTACAATGGGTCCCACAGGTGCTTCATCTTCAGGCACAGGCCCTACCGGTGACATGGGTC
>Ga0114966_10006088_pt1 | contig 10096 bp, 20 predicted proteins | sample M_130207_XF_Meta_FD_87029 | JGI IMG/M metagenome (GOLD analysis project Ga0114966, IMG submission 87029) | Freshwater microbial communities from Lake Montjoie, Canada to study carbon cycling - M_130207_XF_MetaG | ecosystem: Environmental > Aquatic > Freshwater > Lake | place: Lake Montjoie...
CCTCTCAATATTCGAAATGACTTTATGAATAGCGGACCATCTGCTCCTTCTGCCGAGATACGAGATATTCAGTTCTTTGCTGCTGGAGAAGCAACGGATTATGGTTATTCATCCGCAAAGATAAAGACAGAGAATATCGAACTCAATAGAACATATAATACCACGCATCAATATACTGATCAGGCAATCAGAAACAATGCGATATTATCGACAACTCCAAATAGCGTATTCAATAATGATTTCAATGAAAATTACGAAAACACGAATATTAACTTATTCGAACAATCAAACTTAAAAGTAGATACGACCAAGAACAATGGTCATGAAGAAGTCAGTAAAATGTCAGAGGAATTGCAAAGAAAAACTCAAGTTCGTGAAAAGGAAAGAGATGATGCCTTGACAACAATGGCATTGAATCAGAGAAAACGAGGTGGAGATGAACAAGACATCATGGATATACAGAGTGTAAATGAACCACCTCAGATGCAAATGTTGTCTGGTGCAGATACATTGAGCAATAGCGGTGTTAGAAGTTTCAATAACATGACAGGTAGATCAAGCACCATCGGAACATTCATAGAAAAAATGAACAGTCCCCCGATTTGGAGGACTGTTCTTGGTTGATTTTTAAATTGTGCTGTCTTACTCTGATGCCAACTTCTGGAAGTAACTCAGAGCATCAGATTCGTCATCTACATCCTGCTCGACAGGTTTCTTGCTCTTGAGAGATGGTTTCTTTTCGACCAACTCGTCTGAAACATCCTCAGCAGTCTTGCTTGAATTTGGTGCAGTGGCACGAACATCACCACCGAGAACTTCCTGCATTCGTGTCTTAAGTTCGTCATAAGACTTGAAGTTTGATGAATCCACTAGTGGAAGAAGAGGATACTGAGACTTCCAGATCTTCTCCAACTTGGCATCATCATCAAAGAGAACCGACTGTGAATCAAACTCAGACTTGTCGTAGTTGGTGAATCCACCGACCTTACGAATCTTGATGCGGAAGTTTGCACCCTTCCAGAAATCAAATGGATTGATTGGTTCCTCATCATTGAATTCTGGTTTCATTGCTTCCTGAATCTTCTCAAAGATCTTTGTTCCGTAGCGGTATAGGAATACCTTACCCTCGTTCTGAGGATTTGCTGGATCGGAAACAACATAGATGTTTGAGGTATAAGTCAACTTACGCTTACGAATACGCGCAAGATCCTTATCTGATTCAAGACCAGAATTCCAGAGTTGGTTGTTCAGTTCACCAACTGGATCCTTTTGACCGATGGTAGTGAGAGAGTTCTCAATATACCAACCACCTGGACCTTGGAATGCATGATTGTAAACCTTTGCCCAAGGAACTTCTTCTCCATCAACTGTGGGAAGAAAACGAATGATTGCAAATCCGTTGCCAGACTTATCCTGCTCTGGTCGCCAGAAACGATCATCCTTAAACCCTTCCTTCGCCTTAGTCTGATCTTCCATCTTCTTGATGAGATCTTCCATACCAGACTTAGACTTCTTCTTCATATCATTAAAACCCATGACTTCTACTTTCCCCAAGGATCTACCTTGGTCTTGTTAAGTTGGTGGGAACTCCCCACCGCATTATTATATCATAAACTACCCTGCTGTCAAGCAAAAGGCAGTTTGTTTTTAATTTTTGGTACTGACCTGTAATTTTTGTCTCTCGCCTCTTGTTCAATTTTTTCCCGCAGGGGTTGGTTAACCAAGGAGGCAACTAGGGTATCATCGTATGAATATTCTTCCTGGAAGTGGATAACTGCTTCCAAGTATTCAACGCCCCATTCTTTTACATAATTTTCGACTCTTTTAGAAAAGTCTTCTTTTGTTATATGGAATATCATGACCCCAGTATACCTTCAAAAAACATAAGTGTCAATCCATAAGTATATATAAATGTAAAGGAAATAATATATGCCATATACTGCTGATAACATTGAGATCACAATTGCAACTGGAACCGCTGTCATTGCAACTGACTACGGTACAAGTGGAGCAGTTGGTTTTAGTGCATCGCACGCTCAGATTTCGAAACTTGCATGGGGAGATGAAACATACACTTATCGTGTAAATGAGTCTTATCCAGCACCAGTAAAACTGTATGGATCTACAGGATCTGCAATCGGAATCACAGGAACCGTATCTGGTAATGGTTATTTTAATGTAAAGACCAATCCTTCATATCCACTTGTTGTCATTGGTTCAACCTTTACCAGTGATGCAAAAGTTGGAGTCACTGGAACGATTCAAGGTATCAGCAACGGAGTCCCTGTTGGTGTTACTGGTTATGTGAATATTCTCAATACTGTTGGAATATTTGGAATTAGCGGTGCAACATCAATCGCAGTGACTGGTGGCAGAAGACTTAGTTCATCTACCGATAGCGTGTATGTGTATGGTAATGTAGGAATCAGTGGTGGTTTCCAACTTCTTGCAGGATCAGATTCTGTATCTGTATATGGACCCGCTGGATCAACCTATGTCGAGACAAATCTAAATGTTGGTGGTTCGGCACTTGGTCGTTCTGGTGATGCACTTAAGGTTGCAGTTACAAATACTGGATTTACCTTTACCGTATCTCTATCTTCTACGATTGGCGTTACAAACGACACCAGCACTTCAGCATTGAAGATCCAGGGAATCAGTGGTGGCAGGGCAGTGACCATCCAAGGCAGTCTTGCTGGCGGTGCAGTAGAAATCGGTGCATATACCGCAGTGCCTGTAGGAGTCTCTGGAACGGTTGCTATCGATGATGCAGACCTCATCACAGAGATCGACAGTCTCAAGACAAACATCGACACCGTGGCAACCAATGCGGGATATGCTCTTGATATTCTCAATCTAGTGAATTCCACTGGTTCTGGTGCAAAGGTAAATGTTGCAACAACTACTAGACCTGGTAAATTCATACATGGTCAGAAGAGTGTAACGATCACTCCAAGCATTCTTGCTACAGATCAACTTAAGGTTGGAGTAACTCTTAAATCTCCATCCACCAATTCAGCTGATATCTACATTGGAAATTCATTGGCAGTATCTCCAACAACTGGATATATTCTCAGTCCTGGTGAAATCATATTCCTAGAAATTGCAACTCTTGGTACAGTGTACATGAGAGCAGCAAGCGGAACAGCAACCCTAGCATACATCGGATCGTGATTCAAAGAAACCTTTACATATCCAACAATAAGTCTCAGATCAAGAAAGAGAAGTTAGTTCTTGTTCGCGAGGGTGTATTGTATGGTCTTCTGATAGAGAAGTACAAGTCAGAGACAACCTCTTTGAATAGAGACATAACATCCACTCCAAATTTCATATTCTATGATAACAATCAAAGATGCTTGATTGATTACACAAATCAAACAAACAAAGATATAGAAAGCAAGATCAGTTCATTCTTCGATCAGTTGGAGAATGGAGTAACATTTGAGATCTCCAATGGATCATATAATGATACCAATCTTGCATTGAATTCAGATGTCTCTGGAGTGTACACATTCAAGGGATTTTATAAGGGAATCGTGGAAACAGAAGTCAATTCCGTTACTTCATTGAACGAGACAATCAATCGTTTCGATAAGAATCGTTTTGAGGAAATTCCATACATCACTGTTACTTCTCTCAAGAATACTACTCTACAATCGATCATAAAGAATCGTTTTGGTAAGAATACAAAGAATTCATTTGATTATCTTGGAGTGAAGATAGGCGACTATGTCAAGATCACTGAAATGTCTTCACCAGCAAAGATTTCAGATATGAATGTCGATACTGATGGAAATGAATATCTTGTAGTTGACATGGATATAGATGCAGTGGATCTTACCAATCTACAGACTTCTGTTCTTGTTTATATTCCAGTAATCGATGGATATTCAACAGAACCAGATCTCACTGAAACAGAGGTTGGATCATGCATTGAATATCTCAATGGAACCTTTGTTTCATGCACAAACAATCATACACTTTCCCAATGTAGATTCAGATCTAGCGAAAGCAAGTCAATCACCAGTGAAATTACACTTGGAACTTTCTGTGCTACACCAGAGACAGATACTGCCGTACAGAAAGACACTACGACCAATCTCATTCAAATAACAAATGCACTGGTCAACAGTGTATCAAATCTGAACAATATATCTGGTCCTGTTCTCAAGAATGCAAATAGCAAGACCAGTTTCTATGGTCGTCCGTTCTGAGGCAGCAGTCAATATTTTTGTTCCATCACATTGATGATGTCGATTTGCTGAGTCGTAGAGAATGCTCTCTGTTCTTTTATCAATTCATTTGCTGTCTTCATTGCTTCAGATTCACTTTTTGCCAAGATTGCGATTGAGTGAAAGATGATTTGTTCTGCGTTGACGGTGTAGAGGTGCATAGTGACTCCTCAAATGAATTTGATATCCCGAGGAGAGATACCGAATCTATCCTGGAGACTCTTGTTGTTTACATTGAACGATTCTTTATTCTCATATAAAACAGAAAGGGTTACGGTGTCTGTTGAAACACCGTAACCCAGGATCGTGCAGTCAGATTTTGATTCTAAAAATCTCTTAGGTTTACCACTTAACTCTAAGAAGGAGTAAGTATAAGATACCTTTAGCATTCACCTTTATTTATGGATTTACTTCTTTCCACAAGGAACCTTGCAGCACTTGTTGGATTCACACTCACGAAGATCCTCGCGAAGATCACGCGCAGTATCGTCAATGTGACGGTAGACTGCATCGAAGTCGCGATAGATGTCATTGCGCTCACGATCCTTATCCTTTGGACATGGTTGTGACCAAATAGCAAGAATGAATGCAGTGAAGAGAGTGATGACTGAAGCAGCATTGAATCCTTCAATGTAACCCTGCTTGAGAGCACCTGAGCAGATGAGAGGGAACACTTGCATTGCGAGTCCTGCAAAAGCAAGTCCGATAACAAAACTACGATTCTTCATGATCTTATTTCCTTTCAGTTTGAAACAATAAAAACTATTCGCCGCACGGTAATAATAGGGATCCCAATCCCACTTATTACCCTTAATTTTAAGTTGCCATAAGAGTTTATTCGAAACTCTACGAATTGATGGTTTGTAATTAGTCATAAACATTCCTGGCTGGATTCGAACCAGCGACCATCGGTTTAGAAAACCGATGCTCTGTCCAACTGAGCTACAGGAATATGCTATAATTATAGCATGACCTTGACTGTTGTCAAGGTCAAACTGTCAGTTTTAGGTTGCTTTTCGATGGGTCGATAAGTTTCTTGCCAGGAACGACAAGATTATTGACCACCACCGTGGTAAAATGTTCTGAGAGTTCCTTCTGTGGATCTACTGTGAAAATGATATGACGATTTTCCAGCGTGATGCCATTCTCAGTGTTTGCATATGGCAACCACTTTGCAAGCAAAAGTTTACCTTCGGGAGATGGAATAAGAACGGATGGATCCTTGAGGAGAACGGTTCCATCACCGTTGTCTGTAAGATTGCAGATAATTTCCTCACCACTCAATAGACGAATAATTTTTACACTCATGATATACTCCTTTGTATAGATTGTACACACTATTTATGGTTCTGTCAAATGTCTTGTTTTGGTTTTCGCGAAGTTATGTAGGATGTGACGAAGTCAACAGCAACTTCAAGTCCCTTCAAACCAGAATAACCCATCATAAATGCCACTGCATATTTTCCTTTTTCCTGTATCGATTCGGGGGCAATATTGAGAATCAACGGTGTTATGTAATTTGCACACATTGCTCCAGCAAATATGCACGCTATGGTCTTGCTTATTTTTTGTTTTTTCTGCTTGATGGAGAGAAGCAATGCTCCAAAGAATCCCGACAGAAGGAATCCTATGTCTATTCCATGCTTTGTTAAAAAACTTTCAATTGAATTGAAACTGTTGGGTTCTGTTCCTTGCATAAAACATCCTTTACTTTATAAGAATGATCTACCATCTTGAAACTTCATCAATATGTAGTGGTCAATGCAGGAATGTATCCTATATGTATACAACAAAACCCCTTACGGGGTTTTATGGTTTATTCACGAAGTGTTGCAATGTACTTGACATTCTACTGAGACTTGAATGTGCCAACAGAATCTCATTTGAAATTTTCTGAAGTTGCTTGTTGGTTTCTCCAAGAATGATGTTCTTGTCCTGATGTGCCGTATCGTACATCTTTTCAAGTTCATTGATTTCCATGTCAAGTGGATAATGCTTCAAGCATTCTGATGCTCGCTTACGAATTTCCTTCGGAATCTTTGGAGTCTTTGTTGGATCAAGAAGATCAAACAAGAACTGACGATTCTTACGAAGAGAAATAAACCATTCATTTGGAAGTGTCATAATACCCTAACGGGGACTCGAACCCCGACTCACCGCCTTGAAAGGGCGGGGATTTAGCCAGTTAATCTATTAGGGCATGAAATACGCCGTCTTGGATTCGAACCAAGTCTTAATCGATTATAAGTCGATCTGAGGTGACCAAGACCTCCCACGGCGCGTTGAATGAATTATACCAGATCTACCACTCTTGTCAAGCCTTCATTATAAATATTCTGCATGAAAACTTTTAAAACTTTAATCTCCGAACTGTTTGATCCTGAAAAACTTTCTACTAAGGGAATCACACCACCAAGAGAATATTTGATTCCTGGATTCTCATTGGATAGAACCTACAAAACTATGGTTGGCAATGATGAAGTCATGACAAAAATTGATCATAGTTTTCTTACCAATAAATCCGACATTAAGTTTTTTGTCAATGGATCTCTTGAAAGAATGAATCCCAAGACACCATCTGATGCTTTGAAGGTTTATAATACTGTTATGCAACATATAAAGCATCATTTGGATACAGCACCAGAACCAGTCAAAGCAATCAAATACTCATACAAAGAAAACCCAGAAGGATTGAAGAAGAATGAACTTTATCAGAAATTTGGTAAAAGATTCAATATTGATCTAGAACCAAGAATTGCTTAAAGATCAATTTCTTCATCAAGTTTTGACAAATTTTGCATTGCTTCAATTTGTTCCAGTTTTGGAACAGCAATTCTCGACTTCTTGTTATTCACATGACCATTTTCATTCTTCTGAAGATAATTGCTCTTCTGACGATCATCATCGTGACCAAGACGATAATTGATCTCCTCAACACCGATGGCATTGAGAATAAGTGCCTGAGTATCTTCCGATGCAAGAAGACCTAGAATCTGAATAGAAGCAGTGCAAGCTTCATCCTCACTCATATTGAGTGGAATGTCGATGTGTAGTCTGTAAGGCATTTTCAATCCTGTAGAAATTGGCAAACTTCCGAAACCTTCACTTCGCGAATCTCACCTGATTCTGTTTTGATTCGGTACATTTCCTCACCAAATAGATCAAAGTAATATTCCATAATCTTGCAAGTTTCTTTTGTTTCCTTTAGCACATATTTGCTCATGATTTACTCCATTTTCTGAATGCCTTCGTTGTCGGTATAGTATATATCGTCAAATACTTCACGACACCAAGGCAAGCACAATTCACACGGTCTTGACATTCTAAGTTCCTGAAAACGATTGTATCTGACATTGACAAGAGTCAATTTAAGACCACGAAAGTTCTTAGGAAGTCTTCGATACGCATCCAATTCCGAATGCATCTCTTCGTATGCATATCCAATTTCCTTCGCCTTTGGATGGGTCTTGAAGCAATTTCTTCCGATTGAAAGAAGTCTGTTCTTGTGAAATATTAGTGATACATGCTTCTTTTGCCTAGGAATTTCCATGCAAAGAGGATACGCATAATTCAAAACATTATCAAGGTCTGTCATAAAACAAAATGAGGCATTTCTGCCTCACCCTGTCGAAAAAGAATTGTAATTAGCTACCGATCATGTAGCGAGTGCCATCCTTGCGGAAAGCGTAGGTACGCTCACCTGGATGGGTATCGCGCATGAAGTAACGACCAGTCTCGGTGAGACGAATCTCCCAGTTGCCGAAACGCTCAACCTGTTCGCGAATGTCGCTCATGGTTGCGCGAAGGTTCTTCACGCCGTACTTGACCTTTGCTTCACGGGCATCGATGCCCCAACCGCGAGAAAGATGATTCATGACCTGACGCTTCTTGGTGAGAGTATTGCTGGTGTTCATACGAATAAAATCCTTAAGACCCTCTGAAATTTTAGAAACCGAACTTTGTGGGTCGTTCGCTGTTCGGTTGACTGCGTATAGTATAGCAGGGATGGCAAGGATGTCAAGCCCCCTGACCGACAATCCTAAAGTTTTCTAAATAGTTCATATGATCCTTGGACCGTTTTCCCACCACATAAAAGTTAAAAATAAAGATGAGCTATTAGCTCAAACTAATACACATTCTAAAATAAATCCAACCAAGATTGGAAGCATGGGAGGAATAGATCTACATCATTATTCTGTAAATATTCCTGGAATGGAAGGAAGACCTGATAAATGGGAAGTGTCTCTTGCTCATGCTCCAAACGAAAAAGGAGAAGGGGTCACCTTGGTTGGGTTTGGTCGCAACGGAGATTATACTGGAGAGTCATCAGAATTTGCTGCAAGCGGTCCAGTGTTTTTACGAGAGGCGTTGCCCAAGATCCTAGCACACCACTATAAAACGATGAAGGCGGAAGGAAAAAATCCTACCACCTTCACTATGGGTGCAGAAGATGTAAGACCAGAAATGGTCAGAAGAAAACAGAGAGTCTACCAATCGATGTTCAGTGACTTTGAACACGATCAAAGTCCAGAGACTCATCATGTCTCAGAGATTTTCAAGCAAATGGCAGGAAAACCTCATGACATGCCAATGTTCTCATTCAGGATTCCTAGGCATCTTACGGTAGTTTAATTTCCACAATGCCTTGGCAATTGTGGTTCCAGTCTCCAATACTGCTTCTTCAGATAATTCTGGGCGAATAGCATGAAGAACCTCATGGATAACAGTATCCATCAGGTCTATTGGTTTTAGACTTCGTTTTACCCAAATTTCTGGTTTAGCATATTTGGGATCGTCGCATTCTCCACATGTATTCGGAGAAAGTTCAGTCGATTTTACAATCTTAATCTTCCAGTTTTTGTTATTGATTTTTATTGTGATTTCTTCTTCTGGAACCATTGAAGACCTCCAAGATATCTAGGCGACCAATCAATAATGATCACCTTTATCCTGAAGTGCAAGATAAAGAAAAGTAATTCCTGACACTAACAAAATAATTGCAAAAGAAATAATAGCAAATTTGATCATCAATCTGCTCCATTCTTATTGGAATCTAAAAGTTTAAAATATAGACAATCTTCTTCATCCTGATGGAGTTTGCTGAGAATCTCCCTCAGTTTGTTTCTTCTTTCTATGTAAAACTTTACTTCTGCTTCGCTTGCCATTTGATTTCTTCTTTCCAAAGATTTTATCCCAGTTATCGGACCACTTTTGGTAGTCGATAGGTCTGGGTTTATCGCCTTTTCCTGCTGAGTGTCGTCTATTGTCATTCATAATGGTTGCGGAGGGACTCGAACCCCCGAAGACTAGGTCAACAGATTTACAGTCTGTCCTCGTTGCCGCTTGAGTACACAACCTAATTTGCGTTCTTCTACAGATTGCCCGCATCCCTCTGCGAGTTCTTGCGACGAACTCGATTTTGTGCTTATGTGCGTTCTTCTGAGGTACACGCACCCCACCTAATTAAACATCTTTTCCTGTCTTGATGCTAGGAGTCTTTTCCTTGCGCTCAATCTCCTCGCGAACACGCTGAAGATCCTTCTCGCGGTCTGCCTCAAGCGAAGCGTCGATCTTGTCGAACATCTTGCCCAAATCCTTGGCACTCACGGTGCTGCCATCTGCCGCTTCCTGCGCTGCCTTATAAAAGACCTCACGCATACGAGCGTACTTCCAATGAATGTGATCTAGTTGCATAAGAACATTCATGTCCGTTGGAGTACATTGTGGAGCATTTACCATGTGCTGAAGAGCAACTTCAATCTTCTTATCGCTCAGTTCAGTGAACGGAAGCATTGGGGGAGCAGAAACAACGAATGCAGATGCGAGTACTGAGATTGCCAGTGTCATATTCATAAGTAAACTCC
>Ga0114966_10006089_pt1 | contig 10096 bp, 10 predicted proteins | sample M_130207_XF_Meta_FD_87029 | JGI IMG/M metagenome (GOLD analysis project Ga0114966, IMG submission 87029) | Freshwater microbial communities from Lake Montjoie, Canada to study carbon cycling - M_130207_XF_MetaG | ecosystem: Environmental > Aquatic > Freshwater > Lake | place: Lake Montjoie...
AGGGGAACGAGCCTAAGCAGCAAGAAGCCACCGAGGCCGCGAAGTCGCTGCGCGAGTCCGCCGAGCAGCTCAAGGCCGAGGAGGACGCAGCGACCGACGAGGAATCCTCGCAATGACCGCACCATCCTCCCGCGTCGTCCGCGTCTTCATCTCGTCGACCTTTCGCGACTTCGGCGTCGAGCGCGACCTGCTGATGAAGCGCGTGTTCCCTGAGTTGCGACGGCGCGCGCGTTCGCGCTTCGTCGAGGTAATCGGCGTCGACCTCCGCTGGGGCATCACTGAGGAGGAGTCGCAGCAGGGCGAGACGCTGCCGATCTGCCTGCGCGAGATCGAGCGGTCGCGGCCGTACTTCGTGTGCCTGCTCGGCGAGCGCTATGGCTGGACGCCGGCGGCGGGGCAGTACCCGGAGCTCCTGCTCGAGCAGCAGCCGTGGCTTCGCGAGCACGCGGGCGGGAAGAGCGTGACTGAGCTCGAGATCCTGTATGGCGTGCTGAACGCGCCCGAGATGGCGGGGCGCGCGTACTTCTATTTCCGCGACCCCGCGTTCAGCGAGGGGAAGGGCGCCGACTACGCGAGCGAGGACGACGAGGCGCGCGGGAAGATCGCGCGGCTGAAGGAGCGGATCCGAGGGAGCGCGTTTCCTGTCGCTGGTTTCGCGACGCCCGAGGAGGTGGCGGACCGGATCACCGACGACCTGTGGCGGCTGATCGACGCGGAGTACCCGGAGGACGCTGTTCCCGACGAGCTCGAGCGGGACCGGCGCCTCCATGAGGTCTTCGCCGCGGAGAAGCGGCGGCATTTCGTGGGCAGGGAGAAGGAACTCGCGACGATTGCCCGGGTGCTCGCGGGCATGCCTGATGAGAGCGGCGTGGTGCGAACCATGCTCGAGATCTATGGTGATTTGGGAAAGGGAAAATCGGCGCTACTTGCGGTCGCGCTTCAGAAGCACTGCGCCAAGTATCCACACGACCTCGTTTTCGCGCACTACTTGTCGGCTTCGCCCGAAGCCTGCCGTACGCGATCCATCCTTGATGGGCTTGAGGCATTTGTAAGAAGAGCAGAATATTCCGACGGACGGCCATCTCCCCGACGTAACGCGACACACTCGGACGCCCGCGTCGTCCAGGATCTCGTCGCGCGCGCTGCGGTTGTCGCCGAAGCTCGTGGAGGAAGGTTCGTACTCGCCATCGATGGTCTTGATCGACTTGTTGGGAAGAAGGTGGAGTGGCTGCCAAAGCGGCAGGTGCGTGGCGCGTCCATTGTTACCGCGACGAGTGAGGTTACAGGCTGGGGAACAGAAGAGCGCCTCCACCTCTGGATGCTCTCGGCGAGCGAGACCCAGGATCTCATCAAGGCAATCCTGGCTTCGCAAGGACGAAAGCTGAGCGCGCATCACCTCAGCCGCTTCGATCGCGAAGTCGAGCCGCTCCATGCGGTCTTCATCGCTGCGGACCTCGCGATTGTATCCCGCTTCGAGGAGTTGCCTGCTCGGGTCGAGCGAGTCGCGGCGACAGAGGAAACCGATTCGATGGTCGAGCTGCTCTTGACGCGGCTTGAGGTTGACTTCGGCGCTGAGACGATTGCGACCGTGTTCGGCGCGCTTTGGGTTCTGAAATCGGGGCTTCGTGGGCAAGAGCTTCGCGATCTCGCGTGCCTCTCGCCGCTCGATTGGGCGCGCCTGGAGCTTTCGATCTCAGAAGTGCTCTCGCACTCGGGCGATTGTCTCCGGTTAGATGCCGAAGACGCAGTAGTTGCCGTTCGCCGCCGTTACATCGCGGACAGCTTGCCGACGGCGATAAGGGCTGATTTGCTCAAGTGGATGGACAGTCCGGCGAGAGCGGATGCGGATGTTGCGATCGAGTCAGACTCAATAGAAATCGAGTTAGACCCAAACTTTATGAGCGATTGGTTTCTCGAGCGCCACTATCTCCGCGTGAAAGCGGGGAGCGTGCTTGGTATGGCGCTGGCGCCGAACCACACCCATGATCTCCGCTTGGTCGCGTTCGAGCGTGAAGAGTGGATCGAGGTCAAGCATCTTCGGTCCTTTGGCGACAGTGCTGGCATGGAAAGTCTGGTTGTTCGGCTGCGCGATTGTCCAGCGTTAAAGCGGTTTCGGGGTGCGTTGGACTGGTGGAAGAAGCGCAGTCCCACTAGGAAGTCCCAGGCCATTTCCATGGGACTTTTGGAATGGAGTGATCAGCTTGCTGACCGTGGCTCGCGAGTCTCTGTGATCCTCGATTCTGCTGCCCACCTCGGCGATAGTGAACCTGCGGCCGCCGCCGCTCGATCGCTGCTGGCCGAGATTGCCTTCTCCCCACTGCCTGGCGACGGGCTCCTCATCGACAGCCTCGTCGACCTCGTGAACATGCCGGCTTCGGATCTCGGCGCGCTGCTTAACCCGATTCAGGACGCGCGGTCGGAGAGTTGGGCGGCACTCTCGGCACGGGACCGCGTCAGCATCGTTCGGGCGCTTCAGCGTTGCGGGGTAGACGCAACGCACGCAGCCAGAATTGCACTCTATGACGCATTGCAGGTCGATCTGTGGAACGTGGCGCTGCCATTTGAAGAGCGCATCGCGATCGTTGACACGCTGCGTGATCAGGCTGATCGCCTCTGCGCCGGCGCAGATCACCCGCGCGAGATGGAGTGCTGGCGTTTCCGCGGAATCACCCTAAAGCGATTGAAAGCCAAGATCCTCAGGGACCATTCTCATGGAGCTGAAACTGAGGTATTCATCCTTGATTGGGAGTGTTCACGAGCCTTGGCAGAACAGGATGGCAAATCGAGATCCGAGATCGCCGTGATCTCGGCGCAGGCGATTCGTACGGCAGTCACAGGATCCGCGAATACGCAGGCGGAGTGCGAGTTGCGTGAAGCTGTCGTAGTGCACCAACGGTTCGATGAACAATTGGATCCGACGGAGATCGTCACGAATGGGATTCGGTTGCTAGATCTGCTCCGGGAGTCGAATCAGGCCTCGAGTTTCGTTGACGATACGATCGCCGGCAGCGTAGGGGCGCTCTGCAGGCTCGGTCGTGTCGATGAGGCGCGTGCGGTGCTCGAGAAGATAGAGCACGAGGTTCGTGTTCCCCTCCGGGAACCGGGGAGGGTTAGGCCTCCGTACCTACGGCGCATCAACTCCGCGTCATACCCTGAGCACTCAGCTGCCTACCATCGGAGCGGACTTCTCGCGCTCGCGAGTTTCCACTTTGACATCGGGTCGTTCCATGACGCGCATCGCCTCGCTGCCGAAGTGCTGGCGGAGGAGCGCTCCATGGGTGATCGATGTTTCGCAGGCCCAGATTTCCGGCTTGAGCCTATCGATCTTCGGCGTGCACAGGACATCGAAGCGCAGTCGGCTTGCAAGGTCACACAGAGCCGAGAAGCGGCGGAGCGCCTCACCGCGCTTGTGTTGGAGCGCGCGAACCAGACCCTTGCATGGGAGGACATGAAATCCCTACTTGATGCTGCAGTGCAGGCCTGGCAAGAGGTCGGCGACTTTCACCGGCCTGTGGATCTCCTGCGGATGCGGGTAGAGCTTCTTGAAAGGTGGCGGCCTGGGACTCTGGAGTTGGGCTTTCAGCACGTGCTGCTTGCGGGTCATCTCTTAGAGATGAGTCGATGGGCCGACGGACGGAACCACTGGATGCACGGAACCGCGGTGATGCTCTCGAGCGATGAGATCGACGCCGCGGGCCGAGAGCAGCTGGAGCGGCAGCGGAGGCTGTTGCCACATTTCCTGGCGATGCTTAGATGGGGACGGTTTCTGTATAGCCCGCTTCTTGCCGTCGCTGCTGGGACCACTTTCCTATGGAGCTGCTCGCCGATCACAACAGCTCTGAGCTCCGCGCTCCTCGCGGTGATCGCAGGTGCTTCGGGTCGGATCTGGGGCGGACGCCATAGCTTCACAGTACTGCTGGCTATCTCGGCGATGCCCTTCTTCGTTGGCCCGTGGTGGACGGGCACGCTATCGATGGCGGCGCTGGTCTTGGTGTACACGTACCTATATCGCCTGTCACGCGTCTTCGCGTCGAAAGCGAGTTAGAGAACCCAATACGTGTCGAAAGTCGTGTTTGAGCGGTTCGCTCGGGCAATGGAGGCGCGATCCTCGATTCGGTATGCGGTTGCCGTAGATCGGATTCCTTACGGGCTTGCTGCGGTATGACTCCAGGCGAGGGGTTCACCGCCCAGTATTCGCTCACAGGCTTCCGCACGACGCTCGTGGACGGAACTCGGTACCCGAGTGCGAAGGCGCACGGGCAGAAGGCGCATCTCGCGGATTCGCACGGCAATCTGCGGCCATGCTTCAGCCTGTATCCATCGAGGGAACACTCCGCCCGGGAAGCTCTCTCCGACCATCAATCGTTCGACGTGATTCCCTTGCCGTCCCAAGAAGCGCGGAGCGCTTCGATGAGCAAGTCGCTCAGTCGCTCGAAGCACATGCTCTCCTCTCGTACGACCCTCGCCATTCGTGCCGAATCTCGCTCACAAACGATCTGGTTTCGGAGCTTCCGCAAATGATCAAGGCCCTCAGCCTCGGCTGGTCGAAGCGCGCCCGCCTCAAGGAGCCTTGAGATCTGCTCTTTCGCGGATCGTGTACACGGCCCGCCGGGGTATCGCCGCAAGTAGGCTTCCATGAGCTCAACGCTCACGGCATTCCACCAGACCAATATCGCGACGATCGCAGATGCATCTGGGATCGCCTTTGTGGCGTCGCATTCCGGCCGAAGCCAGCGGAGCAACTCCTGCCTCGTTGCGAGCCAGTGACGGTGATCGTATTGCAGCGCCTGGTGATTGCGGAGGTTGGAAATGTCGGGAGGCAGTTCCGCCTCATCCCACGAGAAACCAGGAAGTGTGATTGGAATCAGGGTTCTCGCTTGCTCCAGCGCTTCGCGAACCTCGCGTCGAAGCCAGTCATCCGACTCAAGGCAACGATTGAGCGAGCCCTTCGAGAGCACAACCACGACTGCGTCACAGCCGCGAATCCGGTTTGTAATCTGTTGATCGAAGTGCCCCGCGGCAAGGCTATCGACATCGAGGAAGACCTCGAGGCCGTTCTGCTCAAGCCAGCCCTGGAAAAGCCTTGCTGCCACGGAGCCGTGATCTCGGCGATAAGAAATAAAGACGGAAAGCGATGGCATTGATAGATTCTAAGGGAATGCCGCGAGCCCGTCCGTCAAGGTGGCTTGCGATTCGGATGGAAGGCTACGCCGTAGTGCGGAACCATCCCCATGTCCCACCCTCACTACCACTCCAAGTCCAGCGCCAGCCGCTTCGGCGGCGTCGCCAGCGACTACCACGCGCTTCACGAGTGGTTTGACCAAGTGAAGGCGCACCTTCCCGACGTGCGCCACCGCGCGGTGCTGTACTCGTCGTTCGGGATCTTCCTCGCGCAGCAGGTCTTCGGCGAGGTCATCGTCCGTAAGTCGGACGGCGCTGAGGTGCCCACGCGCCTCCTCGGCGAGCAGCATGTGCTCGAGGACCTCGGCTTCATCCCCACCGTGCAGGCTCGGTGGTGTTTTGTCCCAAGCGCGTAGGTGCGACGAAGCGGCCATTGCGTTGGATGGGGCCATTCGGCGAGGGTGGAAGGAGATTCCCTTGAAGTGATCCGCTTAGTGTCGATGCAGGCAGATGCACTGTTAGGTGGAAAAGGGAAATTGAGGCTGAGCGGTTCTCATACGCCGCGCTCGCACTTGTGCAGCGCTTGGGAGATCCGCGAATCATCGCGATCGCTCACGAGTGGCACGGCGAGACGCTCCGTAAGCTCGAGCGCCACGAGGATGCGATCGCCGAGTATCAGGCGGCGGTGGATGCAGGCACGAGCCCGGACCGAGTTGCCGACTGGAGCCCAGTCTCACCGTGGAGTGAAATGGTAAAGCGCCTGCACGCCCTCGGTGATCTAGACGGGGCATTTCGTAGCTTGGTTGATGTATTCATCAGGCAATCGTTTGTTCAGGAACAAGAATTTCTAAATCACGTGCGTGGTGATGCACCTGCTGTGACTGAAGAACCGGTTAAACAAGAACCTAGATTGGAGATGAAACAATGGCCTTATGGAAACTTGTACCATCATGTAAGAAGTCTCTGATTGAGAGAATGTATTATAAAAAAGATGGTAGTAGGCTCATGGTTGAATTCGGTTGGCGGTGGGGTGAATTCACCGTAGAAACCGAAGATGATAAAGAACCATTGATTGAATCAGGTACAAACTTGTGGGATTGTAAATACAATGTGAAGATGGTTGAACTAACGGATGGTTGTTGGGAAGACCATGACTATGACGGTTGTGATGAAGAGGCAACCGAATGGTTGGAAAACTTCTTTGAAGAAGGCAATTCATATCTTGACCTTGAAGAACACGGGTGGGACCAGATTGATGCTGAAATGATTATTGATTGTGACCCTGAGTTTATAAAACTGAAAGACTAAGGCTTGCCATATATAGCCTTTTGTGATTTAACATGCCTATGAAAATCGCTCTCTGCTCTGGCCTGCACCTTGAATCTGGTCCCATCTCTCTACAAAATACAGGCTGAGCAAAATGTACTTTCGTAGCAGATTCACGAGGAAGACTTCTCCGACGCCGCTGTTACAAGCAGATAGGATTGCAGAATAGAGCAGGCGCGCGGCGACCTCGACGGCGCGTTGGCGAGGTACGCGGAGAACCACGGGATACGGCGCGCGCTCGCGGAGGAACTGGGCACTCCCCAAAGCCGCCGCGACCTGAGCGTCAGCCTGAACAACGTGGCCGGGATCGAGCAGGCGAGGGGCGACCTCGACGGCGCGCTAGAGAAGTATGAGGAGAGCCTCGCGATCGCGCAGCGTCTCTTGGAGCACGATGTCACTCCGGCGACTCAGAACGGCGCACTGTGGACCGCTCACCTCACGGCCTCCTGCCTCGTAGGCCTTTCGCGGCTAGGCGAGGCGCTCGCGATGCTTGATGGAGTGTCGAGCACCGCCGCCGAACTTGAGTTGGCGTGCGACGACCATCTCAACATGCTCGACACCTGCGCGGCGTTCCACGAGACCTATGCAAAGGCGAGCGCGGCCCTCGGTCGCGCCAATGAGGCGCAGCGCCGGTCCGAGCACGGGGCTGCGATTCGTGCGCGTATCGCCGCGTTGAAGGGTGGTACCGAGCGTTGAGCGAGCCCTGATCTCTCGCGCGTCGCTGCCGCCAATGGCCCGTGCGTCACCACTGGCTTTCTCGGGTGACGGCGCTTTCGCCTGAGGTTTAGGACTTCCCGGTTACACGGCCCCTCGATGCGCCGGCTGGAACACAACCTCTCACTCCCCAGCATCGCGCGCTTGTGAGGCGATTGCGGACATCGGCGCACGTTACCTCTTCCGAAGGACCTCGAGCAGCTGGTCCCAGTAGCGGGTGTAGCACGGCTCGTAGAGCACGCGGCATCCGACTGCCTTGAGCGAAGCGACACGAGATGCACAGGGGGCGCGATCGGTTACAAACCATGAGTCTCGTGCCTGGGCATGCACGCTTGACGCCCGAAGCCGGGTCGCGAGGAGCCAGTACATCGTCCATTCAGTATGACGAAGGCCGCAGCCAGCAAAGATCAGAGGCGCCTGTAGACAGTCCTTCAGCATCGACACCGACTTGGGGCCATGAGGCTTGAAACTCGCGTGCGCAGATCCTCGCTCAATCTCCAAGAGTTTCAGGAGGTTCGAGTAGGCTCGCGTGCCAAGAGTCAGGGAGTCGAGGCGGTTGACATGGCCGTGCGGAAACCAAACGCGCCTTTCGCGACTCTCGGGGCACTTTGGGTACAGGTTGAGTCCTACGACCTGGTTGCCCGAGCGGATCGGGGTGGATTTCACGTCGCCGAATGGCACAAGCGTGAAGTTCAGCGAGATGAGCGCGAGGACATCGGCTCTCAGGAGGTCGGTGCCAAGATTGGGCCGCGTCGGGCGCTGGGGAGGTCTATCGACAAAGGCCTTGACTGCCTGACGGGCTGCCGACTCGACCGCTTTGTTGCTGCTGAACTGCCTCGGATGGGCGACGCGGGCACTGTGGATCAGCGCGTCCCAGTAGAGCGTCGGGAACTCCTCGGCCGCATGCTTATCGAATGGCACGCGAAGTTCACTCGCAACGCATCGGAGCATGCGGGTCCAGTCGGCAGTCTTCCCGAGGCCACAATGATGGAGCAAACCCGACCCTAGTACAAGAACAGGGCGGGTGCGCTCTTTGTGTTGCTCGCTGAGGAGGTGATTGAGTCGCGTCCAAGTGCTCATAGCATCTCCTTCAGTGAATCACTCTCGATGGTGCGTTGCGCCTTGACAAGAAACATGCCTTTCACTGTCTCAATCCCCGTGCTGATCACGCGCGCTGAATCCCCTCGTGCGCCGACTTGCCCGCGGCCAGACGATTCGGATGGTCCAGTCTTCCTTGCCCATCGACCTCCCCCGGGCTGGCGCCTTGACGCCCAATGCCTGTAGAAGCACCAATCCGATCCGCCGCGCGGCCGCACGCGTGTCGAGTTCCACATCGTGGGTCACCGGCTCTGCCTTGCGTGAGTTGCCCTCACTCATCAGCGTGAGCGTCGCTGGGTACGCAGCCGACCGAGGCAGTATGAACAGTTCGTTCCAGAATGGAGCGTCCTCGTCGTCCGACATGCCAACGCACCGCGCCGTCTCCCGCGCGGTCGCGCGACGCCACTTGCCCCCCGAGGGCACGAAGTAGCTCACGCCCACATCCCGCTCGTCAAGGCGCTCGAGGAACTCGTCGAACGACGCACTCGAAATCCGCAGCTCGCGGGGCGAGAACCCGTGGATCAAGCCGCGCAGGAGTTGCTCGCGCTGCCCACGATCGCGCAGGAGATACTCCGAGCGCAGGTCGTCGATCTCGCGTTGCTCGACCGCGACAAGCTTGCGCTCGACGGCCGACGCGTCGTCCAGCGACTCGACGGTCTCTCCGTCCTCGAAGATGGGGTTCCCGATCCAGTGCTGCTCGAGCGTCGCGTGGAGAAGGCTCGCGCGCTGCAGGTTCGGCGAAGTCGCGAGAAATCTCTCCAGCGAGGCAATCTCGCCGCCGTCGTTCGAACGCACCGTCCTCGTGCTCGCGCTGCGTGCCGACGCGCGATTCGGGGTTTTCTCTTTCTTCATCTTGCCTTCCATATGAAACAAGCTCAACCGCAACTGGCGCGCCGCGCTTCTTGGGTCTTGACCGCTCGGATGCGGGGAGGCTACCGCGACGGACGCAACGAGGCATCCCTGCTGCTCCGCAGGGTCTCCACTGGATAGTGGGTCGGCAGCAGCGAGTCGGACCCGAGCGGACTGCCAGCGGGTCAGCGGCGAAACAGGAGGTAGGACTCTGAGGCAAGTTCGGAACGAGTTGCCGGTTGCGATTGAGAACACGCGCTGTGCGGGACATTGGCTGGCGGTGGACCTTGCCGTCGGATGCTGCCGGATGGACACGTGGAATGGCCAGCCCAATCTTTCAGCCCGCTCATGTCCTCCCCGCGCAAGAAGCCACCCCCCCCACACTCGTCGCGCTCGTGTTCGACTGCGAGCTCTGCGCGAAGGTCAGGAAGCAGATCGCCTCGGACCAGTTCGCAATCTCGCCGCAGATCGATGTCGGCGGCGACACCTACTACCTCAAGGATCTCTATCCCGACGCGCTGCCAAAGGGCGGGTTCGAGGTCGCGCTCTCGGACTCCGTCCTGTCGGTGAAGGTCAGCGGACGCGTGGAACTCGATGTCGAGGACCTCGCCGAAGTCGCGGCCTTCATGCAGTGCGTCGCGGTTCACGCGCCGCTCCTCGCGACCGTCGCCGATGCGGACTGCGAGCCGATGGCGTTCGTCGGCCATGGCGAGGGACCGTTCGTGGTCGGGCACATCGAGCCGGCATCCGCCGCGGGTGGCGCACCGAGCTCACCGAAGCCCGCGCCGAAGCGGGGGGCGCGAACGGGCCCGCTCCTCGCGGCGCTCGAACTCGTCTTCACGCCCGTGAACGCGATCGCGATCTCCTGATGAAGCGCGTCTTCCCCGAGCTGCGCCGTCGCGCGCGCGATCGCTTCGTCGAGGTAATCGGCGTCGACCTTCGCTGGGGCATCACTGAGGCGCAGTCGCAGAAGGGCGAGTTACGATTC
>Ga0114966_10006091_pt1 | contig 10093 bp, 8 predicted proteins | sample M_130207_XF_Meta_FD_87029 | JGI IMG/M metagenome (GOLD analysis project Ga0114966, IMG submission 87029) | Freshwater microbial communities from Lake Montjoie, Canada to study carbon cycling - M_130207_XF_MetaG | ecosystem: Environmental > Aquatic > Freshwater > Lake | place: Lake Montjoie...
AACTGCACGCCCAGTTCGCCGAGTCCGCGAAACTGGAGCAGGCCATCAAAGCAAACCTGAGGGGGCTGGGTTATGGCGGGTGATTTCAGCACCAACGCATCCGTCCTCACACGGGCGGTGGTTCTCAGCGCCAACGGCGCGGCACATACCAGCCCAGGGCAACGCCCTGGGTATGCGTCATCATTTCATCAAGCCCTGAAGGGGCGGCACAACCGTTGTCTCGCCCCTTCAGGGCTGGGGATGTTTTGGACATCGAACCCAGGGCGTTGCCCTGGGCTGGTATGGGTCGCCCCTTTGGGGCTGCGGAAGGAGGGCTGGGTTATGGCGGGTGATTCAAAGGAAGTCGCTCGCGCCCATCTCGCAGATGCGGGCGTCGAAGAGCTGCCCGATGATTGGGATGTCGTCACGCTTGGCGACCTCTTCACCGAAGACCGTGGAATTGCTGTAGGCGTCATGTATCCCGGCGACCACGACCCCGATGGAGTGCCGCTCATCAAAGCTGGCGACCTAAACGGGAGCATCATCAATCCGCAGCCGGAGTTCCGCATCAGCAAGGACAAGCACCACGAGTATCGGCGCACGGCACTCGAAGGCGGTGAGTTGCTGATGACCTTGGTTGGTAACGTCGGCCAATGTGCTGTCGTTCCTCCGCGCATGGCGGGTTGGAATACCGCCCGGGCCGTTGCCGTGATGCGCTTGAGCGATTCATCCGAGACCCACTTCGTTCAGCAGTGTTTGCTCAGTCGCCCGCTCCAACACCTCATGGACGCTTGGTGCAACACGACGGTTCAGGCGACGCTGAATCTGAAAGAGATTCGCCAGCTTCCCCTTCCGTGGCCGCCCAAGAAAAGCCGTGATGCTATCGCGGCGTTTGGGAAGGCGCTGGACGACAAGATCGAGTTGAACCGGCGGATGAACGCGACGCTGGAGGCGATGGCGCGGGCGCTGTTCCAGAGCTGGTTCGTGGATTTCGACCCCGTCCGCGACAAACCCGGCGGCTTGGTGGTGGATTTGGCTTCCCAAGCCTCCACGAGTTAGTTGCCACACTTCACGAATCGCGCTGTCGCGCGGGGTGGTCCTTGGCCTCGCCGCAGGCATACGGGAATCCGATCGCCTGCGATGCACCTGCGGCCCCACAATCCGCAGCCCATGAAACTTCTCACGCTCGCGACGTTGCTGCTGGCGCTCACCTCTTGCAACGAACCGCCCCTCTACGAGACGCGGGCGCGCACCACCTTGCAGCACAAAGGCACCGACCCAGAACTCATCCAACGGCTGGTGACCAAGAGCCCTTTGTCCGCGAAGGAAGCAGAGGCGCTCTTGGCAGACGCGAGTATCCCCGTGCTCCACTTGCTCGCGAGCAATCCCACGACGCCGCAGCCTATCCTCCTGCAACTTGCGAAGCACAAAAACTTCGAAGTGACCACCGGCCTCGTCATCAATCCGGCGACGCCCATCGACCTCGTCCTGAGCTTTCGCACACCGGGGAAATACACGACCGTGAATGACGCCATCATCCGCAATCCGAATGTGCCCGACAAAGTATTCGTCGAGATGTTCGACGGACGCGAAACGGGCTACGTCAGCCCGGCGCTAAACCCGCGCTGCCCGCCCGACATCCAATGGCGGATCTACCGGGAAGGCGGCCACATCGCGCAAGTCTGGCTCGCGGCCAACCCAAACATCCAGCCTGCACTCATAGAGCGCCTCGCCGCAGACAACGACCCACTCGTGATCCAATACCTCCGCACCAATCCCGCCTACCGCACCCACAAAGAAAGCGAGCGCCGCAAGGAGGCCAGGTGATCGATGTCTTCACCGCCGCCGGACATTTGACTCGTTGATTCGGTCGTCGCCTCACGACGTCCTCTCCCTTCGGGCTGCCTGCGGCAGTCTATTTGCCTTCGGCCATCTCCGCTGCGCTCCGGTTGTCTCGGTCGCTCCGCACGTTCCCTCGGCTGCAATCCTGAGCGACCAGTTTCTCGCCGAAGTGCGCGGCCTCAAGCATAAGAACGTCGCCGCCGAGCTGCTGGAGAAGTTGCTCAAGGACGAACTCAAGGTCCGCGCCAAGCGCAACCTCGTGCAGAGCCAGGTCTTCAGCGAGAAGCTCAAGAAGACCCTCAACGCCTACCACAACCGAGCCATCAGCACGATGCAGGTCATCGAAGAGCTGATCAAACTCGCCAAGGACCTCGACGCCGCGACCACGGCCGGCAGGGAGATGGGGCTGACCGATGACGAGAAAGCATTCTCCGACGCCCTCGCCACCAACGACAGCGCCGTGCAAGCGATGGGCGATGCGAAGCTCAAGGTCATCGCCGCCGAATTGATCTCGCAGGTGAAGAAGAGCGTGACCATCGACTGGACCCTCCGCGAGAGCGCCCGCGCCAAGATCAAGGTCATGGTGAAGCGTATCCCAAACAAACGGCCTTGCACCCGGGCGTAACCTGCATCCCGCGGCCCGCTGGACGATCCCCCGGCGGAAACGCGAAACGGAGGGTTGCGTTGGGTCAGGCGTTTTGACAACGATCTGGCTTCCGTTTTTTCGCATCGCTACCTGACCTCTTCCTGAATCTCCATGACCAGTCCTGTTCATCCTTCCTTTTCCCTGACTGGCCGCGTGGCGCTCGTCACCGGCAGCACCACTGGCCTCGGCAAATCCATGGCTCTCGCCCTCAGCCGGGCCGGCGCGAAGGTCGCGATGAATTACTACAACAACACGCCCAGGGCGGAGGCGGCGTTTGCGGAATTCCGCGCCGCCGGTGGCGAGGGGATGCTGGTGCGCGGCGATGTGAGCAGCGAGACGGATGTGCCGCGCCTCGTCGCGGAAATCGCCGCGCATCTCGGTCCGGTGGACATCCTCGTGCTCAATGCCACCCCGGATCAGCCGCACCTGCCGGTCGAGGAATACGCCTGGTCGTTCTATCAGCAGATGCTGGATTTTTTTGTAAAAAGTCCGGTGCTGCTGTCGCAGGCCTGCCTGCCGCACATGAAGGCCCAGCGCTGGGGGCGGATCATCAATATCGGGTCGGAAGTCGTCGCGCTCGGCGTGCCAAATTTCACCGCCTATGTCGCCGCGAAAGCCGGGCAAAACGGCTTCAATCGCAGCCTCGCCAGGGAAGTCGCGAAGTGGGGCATCACGGTGAATATGATCGCGCCCGGATGGATCCCCGTGGAGCGCCACGCCGGCGATCCGCAGGAAGCGAAGGACGACTACCGCGCCCTGATCCCGGCCGACCGCTGGGGCCTCCCCGAGGACCTGAGCGGTGCGGTGGTATTTCTCGCGAGTGAAGCTGCTTCCTTTGTCACGGCTCAGAATCTACACGTGAACGGCGGACTGACCGTCCACTGATCGCATCCACATTTCCCATCCTCCATCCATGAAACTCATCATCCCCACCATCCTCGCCGCAGCCGCCAGTCTCGTCGTCGGCTGCAAACCCTCCGGCACCGGAGACTCCGGCTCCGCACGCCAAAAAATCGCCTACGTGACCAACGGGGTCGATCCGTTTTGGGATCTCTGCGCCGGCGGCGTGCGCCAGGCGGAGAAGGAATTTGGCATCGTGTGCGAGGTTCACATGCCCAACAAAGGATTGGTGGATCAAAAGCGCCTGCTCGAGACGCTGGTCGCCAAGGGCATCGGCGGGATCGCGGTCAGCCCCATCGATGCGGAGGGACAAACGGCTGACCTCAACGAAATCGCCAAGCAGACCAATCTCATCACGCAGGATGCCGACGCGCCGAAGAGCGCGCGTCTTTGCTACATCGGCGCCCACAATTACAAAGCCGGGCGCGCGGTCGGCAAGCTGGCCAAGGAAGCCCTGCCCGAGGGCGGCGAGGTGATGATTTTTGTGGGACGCCTCGAGCAGCTCAACGCGCAGCAGCGGCGGCAGGGAGCCATCGATGAACTGCTCGACCGGCCCGATCCGGGCGACGCCGAGCTGAAGTTCGATCCCGTGTCCGGCGTGATCAAAGGCGCAAAATTCACCGTGCTCGACACGCGCACCGATGACTTCGACAAGGCACGCGCCAAGGCCAACGCCGAGGACGCCATGACCAAGCACGAGAAGCTGGCGGGCATGATCGCCCTTTTTGCCTACAACCCGGCCGCCTGCCTGGATGCGGTGAAAGAGGCGGGCAAGCTCGGCAAAATCAAGATCGTCGGCTTCGACGAGCAGGACGCGGCCTTGCAGGGGATCAAGGACGGCTCGATGCACGGCACGATCAGCCAGCAGCCGTGGAGGTATGGCTACGAATCGGTGCGCATGCTGAAGCAACTCCTCGCCGGCGACAGCTCAGCCGTCCCGGCCAGCAAGTATCTTGAGATTCCGTTTCTCGTCGTGACGAAGGCGAACATCGACGAGTTCTGGGCGGAGAAGAAAAAGATGGAGTCGCTCGGCAAACAGCCGTGACGCCCGTGGCCCAGGGTGCTCCGCCGCTCTTAGAAGCGCGGGCGCTGAGCAAGCAGTTCCCCGGCGTGCGCGCGCTGCGCGGCGTCAGCTTCACGCTCCAGCGCGGCGAAGTGCTCGCGGTGATCGGCGAGAACGGTGCCGGCAAGAGCACGCTGATGAAGATTCTCGCGGGCGTGCAGTCGCCGGATGGCGGTGAGATTCTCGTGGACGGCCAGCCGGTGCGCATCGCGAGTGTCCGCGCCGCGCAGGCGCTGGGCATCGCGCTGATCCATCAGGAACTCAATCTCGCGGACAACCTCGACATCGCCGCGAACATCTTTCTCGGGCGCGAACCGCGCCGCTGCGGTTTCATCGACCGCACCCGCATCGCCGCGGAGGCGCGCACCCACTTGCAGCGCGTGGGCCTGGACCTGCCGCCCGAGACGATCGTGGGCACGCTGCCGATCGGTCGGCAGCAGTTGGTGGAAATCGCCAAGGCGCTCTCCAGCCAGGCGCGCGTGCTCATCATGGACGAGCCGTCGAGCAGCCTGTCGCAGCATGAAACCGAGACGCTGTTCCGCGTCGTGCGCGATCTGCGCGCGCAGGGCATCAGCGTCATCTACATCTCGCACCGGCTCGGTGAGGTGCAGGCCTTGGCCGATCGCGTGGTGGTGATGCGCGATGGTGAAAAGGCCGGCGAACTGGCGCGCGGGGAGATCGAGCATGCGACGATGGTGCGCCTGATGGTGGGGCGGGACCTCTCGCAGTTCTATCAACGCCACCCGCGTCCGCCCGGCGAGCCGGTGCTGGAGGTGAACCGGCTGCGCACACCCGCGCATCCCCGGAGCGAGGTCTCTTTTCAAGTCCGCCGCGGCGAAATCGTCGGGGTCGCGGGATTGGTGGGTGCGGGACGCACGGAGTTGTTGCAGACGCTCTTCGGTGTGACGCCCGGCGTCGGCGGCGAGATGCGGATGAGCGGCGAGGCGCTGCGGCCGCGCAGTCCGCAGACGGCCATTGCCGCCGGCATGGCGCTGGTGCCGGAGGATCGCAAACAGCACGGGCTGATCCTGGCGATGTCCGTGCGGGAAAACGCCAGCTTGCCCAGCTTGCGCCGCGATCAGCGCAGCGGCTTTCTCAACCGCACCGCCGAGCGGACCGTCGCGCGGGAAACCGTGGAAAAGCTCGGCGTCAAAACACCGGGATTGGAGCAAACGGTGCAGCACCTCTCCGGCGGCAACCAGCAGAAGATCGTGCTCGGCAAATGGCTGGCCCTGCAACCGCGGCTGCTTTTGCTCGATGAGCCCACGCGAGGTATCGACATCGGAGCCAAGCGCGAGATTTACCGCCTCATGGACCAGCTCGCCGCGGAGGGCGTGGCCGTGCTCTTCGTTTCCAGCGAAATGGAGGAAGTGCTCGGCATGGCGGATCGCGTGCTCGTGATGCACGAGGGGCAGCTCGCCGGCGAATTGGCGCGCGGGCAACTCAGCGAAGAAGCCGTCATGCACCTCGCCACGGGCGCACCGAACCATTGAGTCACATGAAAAAGAACATCCTCGGCATCCTCGGCCTTTTCCTCGCCATCTTCCTCGTCACCGCGCTGCAGAACGACTCCTTTCTCGGAGCGGGCAACATGCAGAACCTCATCAAATGGTCGAGCCTCTACGCCATTATCGGGCTCGCCGTGGCCTTCGTCGTGATCACCGGCGGCATCGATCTTTCCATCGGCTCGGTCATCGGCCTGGTGGCTTCGCTGTTGGCTCTGATGATGAGCAAGGGCCTCAATCCCGCCACCTGCATGGCGCTGGTCCTGACGCTCTCGATGGGGATCGGCCTGCTCCACGGCCTCCTCATTACGAAGGTCAGACTCCAGCCCTTCATCGTGACCCTCTGCGGCCTGCTGTTCTATCGCGGCCTCGCGCGCTACGTCACCGACAACCAAAGCATGGCCTTCCAAGGCCAGGACACGCTGGACCGTTTCTTCAGCGGCAAAGTGCAGGTCGCCGCCAATTTCTTTCTACCCGCGCCATTCTTCTTTCTCGTCGGACTCGCGGTGGTCGCGGCCGTGTTTCTCAATCGCACGGTGTGGGGACGCTATCTCTTCGCCCTAGGTAACAACGAAAACGCCGCGCGCTACAGCGGCATCAATACCGACAACCTCAAGATCCTCGCCTACGTGGCCTGCTCCACCGTCACGGGGCTCGCCGGCGTGCTCTTTGGGTTCGAGTTAAACTCCGTGCAGCCAGCCTCCACGGGCGAGTTCTACGAACTCTACGCCATCGCCGCCGCGGTGCTCGGCGGCTGCAGCCTGCGCGGCGGCGAAGGTTCGGTGCTCGGCGTCATCATCGCGGCGGCGGTCATTCGCCTGCTCTACAATTCCATCAACATGCTCGGCATCTCCACGCACCTGGAATACGCCATCATCGGCGGCGTGATCCTCGCGGGCGTGGTCACCGACGAACTCGTGAAGCGCTACGCGTTGCGCCGCCGGGCCGCGCGGGCGTTGCTCCCGGAAACCGCGTCATGAAGGATTCGTCCGTCTCCCTCGGACTCGATTTCGGCACGGAAAGCGTGCGCGCGTTGCTCGTGGATTTGCGCGGGCGCGAACGCGGCGTCGCGGTGGCGAAGTATCGGCACGGGCAACTCACGGCAACCCTGCCGGGCACGGGCGAGAAACTGCCGCCGGACTTTGCGCTGCAACATCCGCAGGACTGGCTCGACTCCGCGGCGAAGGCCGTGCGTGCCGCGCTGCGGCAGGCGCAAGCCGGGGCCGGTGACGTGGTCGGGATCGGCGTGGATTTCACGAGCTGCACGATGCTGCCCGCGCTGACCGACGGCACGCCGCTGTGCCTGACGGAGAAATGGCGCGGCGAGAAATACGCGTGGCCGAAACTGTGGAAGCATCACGGCGCGAAGTCGCAGACCGACCGCATCAATGCGCTCGCCCGCGAGCGCGGCGAGCCGTGGCTGGCGCGCTATGGCGGCATCATCGGGCTGGAGTGGTTCTTTCCGAAAATGCTCGAGACACTGGAGCGCGCGCCGCGCGTGCATGCGGCCGCGGAAGTGTGGCTGGAGGCGGGCGACTGGTTCGTGTGGCAGCTCACTGGAGGTCCCGCGCGCGCGCTGCCGCGCTCGACCTGCCAGGCGGGCTACAAGGGCATGTGGAGTCGCGAGGACGGCTTTCCATCGCGGGAGTTTTTCCGCGCGCTGCATCCGCGTTTGGAAAATGTGGTCGCGGAGAAAATGCCGGGACGTTTCCTCGCACCGGGCGAGTGCGCGGGCGGGCTGACCGCCGCGCTGGCGAAGCGCTTTGGGCTGCGTGCGGGCACGCCGGTCAGCGCGGCGATCATCGACGCGCACGCCGGTGTCCCCGGCGCGGGCGCGGCCGAGCCGGACACGCTGGTCATGGTCATGGGCACGAGCAGTTGCCACATGCTGAACTCCGCCGTGGGCCAGTCCGTGCCCGGCGTCGCGGGCATCGTGCGCGACGGCATCCTCCCCGGTTTCTTCGGCTACGAAACCGGCCAGGCCGCGGTTGGTGACGCCTTCGAGTGGACCCGTCGCCTCCTCGGCGCGCCCGATTTCACCAAGCTCTCCGCGCAAGCCGCCGCCCTCCCTCCGGGGTCCGACGGCGTGCGCTGCGTGGATTGGTTCAACGGCTGCCGCACCCCGCTCATGGACGGCGCGCTCACCGGCGCGTTCACCGGCCTCACGCTCAACCACACGCCCGCGTACCTCTTCCGCGCCGTGCTGGAAGCAAGCGCGTGCGGGCTGCGCTGGATCGTGGACACGCTGCGCGACGGCGGCGTGCCGGTTCGCCGGTTCGTGGCCACCGGCGGCCTCCCGCATCACAGTCCGCTCTTCCTGCAAATCTGCGCCGACACGCTCGGCGAACGCATCGCCGTCCCCGCCGCGCGCCAAGGCCCCGCGCTCGGCGCCGCCATCCTCGGCGCACTCGCCGCCGGCTGCTTCCCCGACGCCCGCGCCGCCATCCGCGCCATGTCAGCCTCCGGCAAGGCGCGCGTCGTTTCACCCAGTCGCACCGCCACCCGCGCCGCCGCGAAAATCTATGCCGACTACCGCCGGCTGGCCGCGCAATTTTCCAAGGCGTGAAGAAATCGGCGGTGCGTGTTGGTGGTGCTATGGGGGAGGCGCGTGGTGTCCTGGAGGGACGATGGAAATTAGCCGGTGGCGTGAGCCTGTAGACTGGAGTTGCTCCATTGTTCCGAACCGCAGCGCGGTTCCTCTCGTTCCCAAAGTGGGGCTTGGGGAACCCACATAGCACTGGGAAGCTCTGCTTCTCGCAGGGAGGGGCGATCACTGAGCCTCACTTTGCAACGAGGAGAACTCTTCCATCCTGGCCGGGGTCTGTGCAGACTTCCGCCGCTTCGCCGATCCCTTTTCCCAACGATGAAAACCGCATATCTCGTCGCCAGTGGCGACCTCCGACTCTCCGCAAATCAAGTCTGCTGGCCCGCGCAGGCCGCGATGGAGGAAATTCTGACGCTTGCCTTGAAGGCCGAGGGCTGGGCCGTGCGGCGGGCGCATCCGTTCGACAAGGTGAAGAAGCACGGTTTCATCGATGGGCAGCGGATGGGGATCGAGGTGTTTCGCGACATCCCGGCGGATGCGCCGCTGATCGTGGCCGAGGCGGTGTGGCAGTATTCGCATCATTTGCTCGCGGGGCTGACGACCCATCGCGGGCCGATTCTCACGGTGGCGAATTGGAGCGGGCAGTGGCCGGGGCTGGTCGGGATGCTGAATCTCAACGGCTCGCTGACGAAGGCGGGCGTGCGCTACTCGACGCTGTGGAGCGAGGAGTTCACGGACGACATTTTCCGCACGAAACTCCGGCAGTGGCTCAAGACTGGGCGCATCACGCACGACACCTCGCACGTTCGTCCGCTGGCCAAAGTGCAAGTACCCGCGGGGGCGCGGAAACTCGGCGAGAAGCTCGCGGCGCAGCTCGTGCGGGAGAAGGCGATCATGGGAGTGTTCGATGAGGGCTGCATGGGCATGTTCAACGCGATCATCCCCGATCACGCGCTGCACGCGTGCGGCGTTTTCAAGGAACGCCTCAGCCAATCCGCGCTCTACGCCGAGACGATGCGCGTGCCGGACGCCGAGGCGGATGCGGTGCGCGCGTGGCTGGAAAAACGCGGGATGAAATTTCACACCGGCCCCCGCCACGAGAGCGACCTGACCGACGCGCAGATCCGGCTCCAGTGCAAAATGTATGTCGCCGCCGTGCGGATCGCGGATGACTTCGGCTGCGACGCCATCGGCATCCAGTATCAGCAGGGATTAAAAGACCTGCTGCCCGCGAGCGACCTCGTGGAAGGCACGCTGAACAACTCCGATCGTCCGCCCGTGCGCTCGCGCGACGGACGGCGGGTGCTCTTCAAAGGCGAGCCCGTGATCCATTTCAACGAAGTGGACGAGTGCGCCGGGCTGGACGGGCTGCTCGCGAATCGCGTGCATCGCGCGCTCGGCCAACCGGTCGAAAACACGCTGCACGATGTGCGCTGGGGCGCGGAGTTCGGCGGCGAATACGTGTGGGTCTTTCTCATCAGCGGGGCCGCGCCGCCCGCGCATTTCATCGGCGGCTGGAAAGGCGCGGAGGGTTTCCGCCAGCCCGCGATGTATTTCCCGAATGGCGGCTCGACGCTGCGAGGCATCAGCAAGCCCGGCGAAATCGTATGGTC
>Ga0114966_10006092_pt1 | contig 10093 bp, 9 predicted proteins | sample M_130207_XF_Meta_FD_87029 | JGI IMG/M metagenome (GOLD analysis project Ga0114966, IMG submission 87029) | Freshwater microbial communities from Lake Montjoie, Canada to study carbon cycling - M_130207_XF_MetaG | ecosystem: Environmental > Aquatic > Freshwater > Lake | place: Lake Montjoie...
TAACGCATTGCAACAATAATTTTAAAACTTTTTAAACTAAGGATTAAATCACTTACTTTTTAAATTTTTTTTAATAGAATATTTAGTTAGATAAATAAATTCAAGTTTTATGAATAAAATTTTTAATCCAAAATTATTGGAAATTTTACGTTGTCCAAAATCAAAAAGCCAATTATTTTACGACCAAAAAAATCAAGAATTAATTTGTTATAAATCAAAATTGGCTTACAAAATTATTGACGGAATTCCAATTATGTTAATCGAAAAAGCGCGAATTTTAAATTAGATAAAATCATCAATGCCTCAAAAATTTCAACAATTAAAAAAAAGTAAAAAATTTTCTAAATCTTCAAAAAAATGGCTGTTGCGCCAAGTCAACGACCAATTCGTTGAGCGTGCTAAAATCGAGGGCTGGAGATCGCGTTCTGCTTTTAAAATTATTGAAATTGACGAAAAATTTAAAATTTTTAAAAAACATAAAATCGTTGTTGATTTGGGTTGCGCTCCCGGGGGCTGGAGCCAATATTGCGTTGGCAAAGTTGGCGAAGGTAACATAGTCGGAATCGATCTTCTGCCAGTTTCGCCAATTGTTGGCGTTAATTTTATGCAACTTGATTTTTTAACCGAAGAGGCTCCGCAAAAAATAATCGAGGAATTAAAAAAAATTCATCATAATGCCAGCGGTTTATGCGATATTGTCATGAGCGACATGGCAGCAAATACGACGGGTGATCAAAACACCGATCACCTTAGAATAATAGGACTTCTCGAAGAAGCTCTCAATCTTGCCCAAAAAATTTTGAAAGAAGATGGGTGTTTTATTGGTAAAATTTTTCAAGGCGGGAATTCAGAAGAAATTTTAGAACTTTTGCGTCAAAATTTTTTAACGGTAAAATATTTTAAACCCGAATCTTCAAGAAAAGACTCCTCCGAAACCTACTTAGTCGCCCGCGGATTTAAGAAACGAAATTCTTAAAAAAAATAATTATAATTTAATAAATTGGCTATTTTGAAAGTTGCAATTTATTTTTTTTTGCTTTAAAATTTTTTAAATAAATCTTTTACACTTTACAATTTAAGTTTTTCATTGAAAAATAAGTATTAATAAAAAACTTAGGAATTTATATTGAAATATATTATATTTCATAATGTTTTTTTAATTTTAAAAATATTTTTAAACCCAAAATATACTTGCAAATGCCTAGAGTATCAGTAATCGCTAAAACATATGCCAAAACTTTATTTTTAGCTTCAAAAAAAAATAATTCTATCGAAAAAGTTTCTGAAGAATTAGAATTATTTAGAAAAAATTTTAGCAATGAATTTGCCAATGAACTCAAAAATCCCGTCATTTCTAAAGATGACATGTTAAAAATTATCAACCAAATAACTTCACGTTTTGGCTTAGGTGCTCTAAGTTCAAACTTTTTTGCATCAATCGTAAAAAATCGTCGTTTAAATCTTTTTCCAGAAATTTACGAAGAATTTAATCGCATGGTTCTTGAATATAAAAAAATTCTTGAAATAGAAGTTGTGTCAACCGTTAACATTAATATTGATAACATTAAAAAACTATTTGAAAAATCTTATCCCGATAAGAAAATTTTAATCAAACATATCTTATCTCCAAAAATTTTGGGCGGTTTGCAAATTAAAATTGGTTCAAAAATTATTGACGCAAGTCTTAGAAATCAAATTGAGCAAATTAAAAAAGAATGTTTATCGGCGGTCAATTAAATAAAACTGATGTTGCATTTACAAAATTTTCTTCTTAAAATAAAAAAGATTATTGCCTCGATGCAAATCTTAAAACAAAATCATTTAATAAAACTTTTAACAAAAATTTAAACTATAATATGGAATTTAAAGTTGAAGAATTTTCAAATATATTACAAAAAACTATCGAGAATTTTCACTCTTCGGCCGAACTAAAAGAGGTTGGCGAAGTAATTAAAGTTGGCGATGGCATTGCTAAAGTTTATGGCCTTGATAATGTACAAGCCGGCGAACTCGTTGAGTTTGATTGCGGAGTTAAAGGCATGGCTTTAAACCTTGAAACTGACAATGTCGGTATCGTAATTTTTGGCGACTCACAAAAAATTAAAGAAGGCTCAAATGTTAAAAGAACTGGTAAAATCGTTGAGGTTCCTGTTGGTAAAGGCTTACTCGGAAGAGTCGTTGACGCCCTTGGAAATCCAATCGATGGTAAAGGTTCATTGCAAAATGTTGAATATCGTCGTGTTGAAGTAAAAGCACCGGGAATTATTGCGCGCCAATCAGTTTCCGAACCAATGCAAACTGGAATTAAAGCGATAGATAGTCTTATTCCAATTGGTCGCGGTCAAAGAGAATTAATTATTGGCGATCGTCAAACTGGCAAAACTGCAATCGTTCTCGACACTTTTATTAATCAAGCTAAAGCTCACGAAGAAAGCGACGAAGATAAAAAACTTTATTGTATTTATGTTGCGATTGGACAAAAAAGATCAACAGTAGCTCAAATCGTTAAAACCCTTGAAGATGCTGGAGCGATGAAATATTCAGTTGTGGTTTCAGCCACCGCTTCTGAAGCGGCGGCTTTATTATTTTTTGCTCCTTACACTGGTTGCACGATCGGGGAATTTTTCCGCGACAACGGCATGCACGCTTTAGTTGCTTATGATGATTTAAGTAAACATGCGGTTGCTTATCGTGAGATGTCGCTTTTGCTTCGTCGCCCACCAGGACGTGAAGCTTATCCCGGAGACGTGTTTTACATTCACTCACGCCTACTTGAAAGAGCGGCTAAAATGTCAAAAGAAATGGGTGGTGGATCACTTACCGCACTTCCAATTATTGAAACACAAGCTGGAGACGTTTCGGCATATATTCCAACCAACGTAATTTCTATTACCGATGGGCAAATATTCTTAGAAACCGAATTATTTTACAAAGGTATAAAACCAGCGGTGAATGTTGGATTGTCAGTTTCTCGTGTTGGTTCGGCAGCTCAAACTAAAGCCATGAAACAAGTAGCGGGAACAATCAAGCTTGATTTAGCTCAGTTCCGCGAACTTGAAGCTTTCGCTCAATTTGGTTCCGATCTTGATCCAGCAACTCAAAAATTGCTTGATAAAGGTCGTAAACTTACCGAACTTTTGAAACAAAATCAATATTCTCCGATGGGATTTGAAGAGCAAGTGGCTTCAATTTACACGGGCGTCAAAGGCTATCTCGATAAGGTTCCAAATAAAGAAGTAACAAAATTTGAAAATGATTTCTTGCAAAAATTAAGAAATTCTCATCCAGAAATTTTAAACTCAATTAAAAAAGAGCAAAAAATTACTGATGAAACCGAGACAAAACTTAAAAAAATAATTGAAGAATTTGTTTCAACTTTTTTAAATCATTCACCCTCAAGTCATTTTGATAAAGTTGGTTTGGCTGATAAATTGAAACACGAAAAAAAATAACATAGCTAACATTTGCCAAGCTTAAAACTTGGCATGTTAAATAAAACTTTATGGCAAATTTAAAAACATTAAAAACTAGAATAAAATCAGTTAAGTCAACTCAAAAAATGACGAAAGCCATGAAAATGGTGGCAGCTTCACGTTTAAAGAAAGCTCGCAATTTAGTTGAATCTTCGCGACCATATGCTGAAAAAATTCGCAACATGACTTCAAGTCTCGCATCCAACATTTCCGTAAGGGGCGGGCTCAATGAAAAATTTCCATTATTAACGGGAAAAGGCACTAATGAAAAACACTTAATCATTGTAGTTTCCTCCGATCGTGGCTTATGTGGAGGCCTAAACAGTGCCACCGTCAAATTTACTAAAAATAAAATCAATGAATTAATTTCTCAAGGTCGTGAAGTCAAAATAATGTGTGTCGGCAGAAAAGCATTCGAGCAATTACGCCCGATTCATGGCAACAAAATTGTAGAAAATGTTATTGGGATTTTTAGAAGCGTTATAAATTATGATGTCGCCCAAAAATTAAGCACTAAAATTATCGAAATGTTCAATGACGACCAATTCGATGTGTGCGAAGTAATTTATAGCAAATTTAAATCGGCAATTACTCAAGAACAAGTTTGTAATCAAATAATTCCCGCTCCAATAAATTTTAATGCTAATTCGGCAAACCTAGAATCACCAATGAACTACGAACCAAGCGAAGAAGAAATTCTTGAAGAATTATTGCCAAAAAATATTACCATTCAAATTTATAACCAACTTCTGGAAAATAGCGCTTCCGAGCAGGGCGCAAGAATGTCGGCGATGGAATCAGCCAGTAATAATGCTGGAAAGATGATTAAAAATTTAACATTGGTTTATAATCGAACTCGTCAAGCTAACATCACTAGAGAGCTGATTGACATAGTCTCTGGCGCCAACGCCGTGTAGTTTAAATGATAAAAATTTCTAGCATTTTTGCCAAAAATAATTTTGATTGGACTAACGAAAATTATTGGATAAATCTCGATAAGCCTCAAGACATTTCCTCAGCATTCGCCGTAAAAATTATAAAAAAAATAACTAAAGCCAAAAAAGTTGGACATGGCGGAACTCTTGATCCATTTGCCACGGGAGTATTGCCAATAGCAATTAATAAATCCACCAAACAATCTTCAAAGATTATGGATTTCACAAAAAAATATTATTTTACAATAATATTTGGAGAATTTAGAGATAGCGATGATATTACAGGAAAAGTTATTGAATCTAATGAAAAAAGAATTTCCTTGGCAGATTTTGCCAAAAATATTCCAAATTTTATTGGTAAAATTAAGCAACAACCTTCAAAATTTTCAGCCATAAAAATCAATGGCGAAAGATCTTATAATCTAGCACGCCAAGGCTTAGATGTTGAAATGCCATTTCGTGAAATTGAAATTTATTCGATAAAAATTTTGGGTTTTCATCAAGATTATTGCGAAATGGAAATTGAATGCTCTAAAGGAACTTATGTTAGAAGTTTAGCTCGCGATATTTGTAAAAAAAACAATATATGCGGTTATGTTGGAGCCTTAAAAAGAATGAATGTCGGAAAGTTTTCAATTGATAAAACAATTTCACTTGACGAATTAAAGAATATGATTAATTTTGAACAATCTAATAAAGATGGCTCGCTTCTGGCTTTGCATGAGATATAAAAACTGCAAAAAGATGATTTGAGTTATATTAATACCGATTTTGATTTAAAATAAAATATTTTTTAGATAAAAAATTTAAAACAAAAGCTTCGAGTTCTAGATCCGAAGGGTTTTAATAATTTTATTTAAATAAATTCAATTAAATTAAAAAAGTATAAATACCAACCCGCTTGAATTAAAATTTTAAGCATAATTAATTAAAAAATGTTGTTCGACAAAAAAACTAAAAAACAAGTGATTAGCGAATTCGCTCAAGGTAAAAATGACAGCGGTTCAACCGAAGTTCAATGCGCAATAATTACTAAAAAAATTGATAATTTAACAGAGCATTTGAAAATTCATAAAAAAGATCATTCTTCTAGGAGGGGTCTTCTTATTTTGGTAGGCAAAAGAAGAAGACTTCTTGATTACCTGAAAAATATTTCAAATCAACGTTACGAAGATCTTATCAAAAAAATTGATATTAGAAAATAAGTAAAAAGATTAATTATTTTTCGAAAATAAATTTATTTAAAGCGCTTGGAATCGAAAATTCTGATCAGTTTTAAATAAAATTTATGTTGCAATTTAAGTGATTAAATCACACTCCTCAAAAATTTAAAAAGATGAAAATATGTTCAATGTTGTAAAAAAAGAAATCAATTGGAATGGTAAAACCTTATCAATCGAAACCGGAAAAATCGCTAGACAAGCCAATGGCTCAGTGATCGTAAAATATGGCAATACCACAATTTTGTGCGCCGTAACTATAGCTTCAAAAGCTGCTGAAGGTGCGGATTTTTTTCCACTTACAGTTAATTATTTAGAAAAATCTTACGCTGCCGGAAAAATCCCTGGTGGATTTTTCAAAAGAGAAACTAAACCTTCGGATGTTGCGACTCTAGTTTCACGATTAATTGATCGTCCAATTCGTCCAATGTTCCCAGCTAATTTTTATAATGAAGTTAACGTGGTTTGCACAGTTTTATCTTATGATGCAACTTGCAATCCTGATATTCCAGCTTTAATTGGTGCTTCAGCAGCTTTATCAATTTCAGAAGCTCCTTTTGAAATGGTTGTGGCTGGTTCAAGAGTAGGTTTAGTTAATGATGAATTCGTTTTAAATCCTAGCAATGAAGAATTAAAAAACAGCACTTTAGATTTAATCGTCGCTGGAACTAAAACTTCAGTTCTAATGGTTGAATCTGAAGCCAAAGAATTATCCGAACAAAAAATGTTGGATGCAGTAAATTTTGGTCATCAAGCTTTCCAAGCTATTATTACAATGATCGAAGAGTTCAAAGCTGATTGCGGAAAACCAAAAATGGTAATTGCCAACCAAAATAATGATGCCTTAAAAACTAGCATTACAAATTTCATCGGCGATCGTTTAATCAAAGCTTACAAAAAGCTTGAAAAACAAGCTCGCGCTAGCGATCTTGACAAAATTCTTAGCGAAATTAAAGAAAAATTTGTGAATGCCGATCAAGGAATTGATGACAATAAAATCAAATCTATTTTCAAAATTTTATCACAAGAAATTGTTCGTAACGACATTTTGAAAAACGGTCTAAGAATCGATGGACGTAAGACTAATCAAATCAGACAAATTGAAATTGAAGTTGGTGTTTTACCACAAGTTCATGGCTCAGCTTTATTCACTCGTGGCGAAACTCAAGCTTTGGTAGTTTCAACCCTTGGTGCAGGCGGAAAAGATAAACAACTTATTGAAAATTTAGATTCAGTAATGGCAGAAGAATCTTTCATGCTTCATTATAATTTCCCTCCATATTCAGTTGGTGAAGTTGGACAATTAAGATCACCGGGACGTCGTGAAATTGGTCATGGCAAACTTGCATGGAGAGCCATTAATCCAGTTTACCCAAGTGCCGAAAAATTTTCTTACACAACTCGTATCGTTTCAGAAATAACCGAATCAAATGGTTCTTCTTCAATGGCTTCAGTTTGCGGAGCTTCTTTAGCTTTAATGGATTCTGGAGTTCCAATCAAATCTTCGATTTCAGGAATTGCCATGGGATTAATCAAAGAAGGTGAAAATTACGTCATCCTTTCTGATATCATGGGCGACGAGGATCATCTTGGCGACATGGATTTCAAAGTAGCAGGCTCAAGAACTGGAATTACCGCACTTCAAATGGATATCAAAATTAATGGTATCACCGCTGAAATCATGGAAAAAGCTTTGCACCAAGCTCTTGAAGGTAGAATTCATATTCTTGATAAAATGGATGCAGTTATGTCAGCTCCTAGAACTGAGCTTAACAACAATGTTCCAAAAATCGAAATTATTAATATCGCTCAAAAGAAAATTCGTGAAGTTATCGGCTCAAGAGGGGCGGTAATCAAAGAAATTTGTGCAGTTTCAGGAGCGGCAGTTGATATTGAAGATAGCGGAATTGTTAAAATTTCTTCAAACAGCGCGGATTGCATTAAAAAAGCTATTAGCATGATTCAAGAAATCACTTTTGAACCAGAAATTGGCGATATTTACGAAGGTCCAGTTGTTAAAGTTATTGATGCTGGAGCTTTCATCAGCATTTCCAATAATCGCGATGGTTTTGTTCATATTTCTGAACTTGCCGAATATCGCGTTGATTTCGTTGAAGATGTTATTAACGAAGGCGATGTTGTGAAAGTTAAAGTAATTGGGTTCGATAAAAAAGGTCGCCCTAAATTAAGCTACAGATGCGTTGATCAAACTACCGGCGAAGATATTTCTGACAAAATCGCTAACAAACCAAGCATGGTTGATGAGCGTGAGTTTTCTCCTCGTGGCGATGATAATCGTGGCGAAAGAGGCGGAGATGATCGTCGTGAAAGAAGAGGTGGCGGCAGAGATCGTCGCGATGATCGCAGAAGTGGCGATGATCGTCGTGGAAGCGATGACAGAAGAGGTGGTGATAGAGATCGTCGCAGTGGAAGCGATCGTGATGATCCTTCTAAAAAAAGACGTGGATTCTTTAGCTAAAAAAATTAATTTAAGGGCTAAATTAATTCAATTTAGCCCTTAAAAATTATAAAAAAAAATGCCAATAAAAAAACCCAAACACAAACATTACAAACTTCAAAACTTCCTCACTTTATTTCTAATACTCATTTTAATTTTTACTGGATTATTTTGGTTTATTCAAAAAACTCAAACATTTAATTATTCAGAATTTTTAAATGGATTTATTATTGGCATAATTGCTCAAGCCATCGATGGCGCGATCGGCATGGCTTATGGCGTAACCGCAACCACATTTTTATTATCACAAGGAGTTTCTCCGGCAATCGCTTCAAGTTCAATACACATTTCAGAAATATTTACGACGGGCGCTTCGGGCTTAAGCCATTGGCGTCTAAACAATATTGATAAAAAATTATTTTTAAATTTAGTTTTTCCGGGAATTATTGGCGGATTAATCGGCGTTCTTATTTTAACCAATATCGATGGCAAGCTTTTAAAACCGTGGATTTCATTATATTTGGTAATAATGGGAATTTATATAATTTTAAAAGCTTTCAAGAAAAAAATTTTTACTGGCAAAATCAGTGCTAAAAAAATTACCCCATTAGCTTTTGTCGGGGGAATGGTTGACGCCGTTGGCGGGGGAGGCTGGGGACCAGTCGTCACCACCACTCTTTTATCGAGCGGTCACGAACCCAAAACCACAATCGGCTCCGTTAATTCCGCCGAATTTTTCATTACAACCGCCACAGGATTATCATTTGCAATTTTCATCGGCATTAGCAATCCCGAAATTATTTTCGGACTAATTTTGGGAGGAGTTTTAATTGCCCCCTTCGCCGCCAAAATCACCACCAAATTACCAACAAAATTATTGATGTTCATCGTTGGCACCTTAATTACATCCCTAAGTTTAATCACCGTTATAAAATTTTTCTTTTAGGTTTTTTATCGGATATAATTAAAAAAATGTGATGCTATTTTTGCCTCTCGAGACTTATTTTACTTGCTTCCATAAATATATGTTAAAAAATGGAAAATTAAGAGGTAAAAATCGTTTAATTTTTAACTTAGTAATTTAATTATTCACCACGGATATTAAAAAAGAAATTTATGAATGAAAAAGAATTAAAAGAATTATTAAAAGAGCTTTTAAAAAAAGATGAATCGGATTCATATATAGAATTTAAAGCCGATCTAGAACCTTGCCTCGTTGGCGAATATATTTCAGCATTATCAAACTCCGCATGTCTAAAGCATACAGATTTTGGCTATTTAGTTTTGGGAATAGAAGATAAAACTAAGAAAATTGTCGGAACCAAATTTAACATAAAAACCGCTAAAGTAAAATCAGAAAATAATAAGGAGAGCTTAGAGTTACATTTAAATAGAAATATTTCTCCTAAAATAAATTATGAATTTTATGAGTTAGAAATTGATAATAAAAAAGTTGTTACTTTAGAGATTGCTTCCGCAGATGGTGAACCAACATTATATAAGGGAAAAGGTTATTGCAGAATTAATGAATCAAAAACATCTTTGGGTAACCTTCCTCAAAAATTAATTAAAAAAATTTATAATTCTAATACAGATTGGTCATATGAATTAGCTGAAAAGAATAATAAAAAATATAGCTTTGACGATCTTGACGAAGATGCGGTGGACAAGGCTTGTAAAATAATAATTACAAACAATCCTCATTTTGAAAAATTTAAAAATTTTCCCAAAACACTTTTAACTAAAGCAAAAATTTTAAATGAAGATGGTGATGTTGTTAATGCAACAATGTTATTGCTCGGTAAGAGTGAATTTTTTAGTGATTTTGGCGAAATTAAGATTAAATTTATCGGCTGGAAGGTTGGTATTGGCGAACTTGGCGGAGCAGAGACTTTCAAAATTCCGTTTTTAACCGAGGTTGAAAAAATTTATATAAAAATTAGAACTGATATAATCAAAACCTTTCCCGACGGATCTCTTTTTCCAAATCACGATGTTATTAATAAA
>Ga0114966_10006093_pt1 | contig 10092 bp, 9 predicted proteins | sample M_130207_XF_Meta_FD_87029 | JGI IMG/M metagenome (GOLD analysis project Ga0114966, IMG submission 87029) | Freshwater microbial communities from Lake Montjoie, Canada to study carbon cycling - M_130207_XF_MetaG | ecosystem: Environmental > Aquatic > Freshwater > Lake | place: Lake Montjoie...
GCCTGCGGGCCCCTGTTTCGTCTATTCGTCAAACACCCACTGGAGTCAAATTCCGCCGCCAATAATCCACGCCGTCTAAGTGCTCTACGACACCGCCGGCAACACGCGGCTGGAAAAGCTGCCGTGGCGCATGTTCTGGTCGCGTGCGACACTGGCGGCCGCGGAGTATCCGCGCGTCACCCTGAAAGTGACGATATACACGCTCAGTCTGGACAAGGCATGGCTGCAATTATGAAACCCTGCGTAAGATGGCAAATCGTTGTTGCGTGCGTTGCAGCGCTCGCCCACGGCCATGTGCAAGCGCAGGTGGTCGCCGACCCAACCCGGCCGCCCGCCGACCTGCAATCCGCGGCATCCGGCAGTGACGGGGCGGCCGCGAGTCCGATGCTGCAAAGCATAATGATTTCGTCGTCGGAGCGTTCCGCCATCATCAACGGTGAGCGCGTCAAACAGGGTGGCAGCTATGGCAACTCGCGGGTATTGAAGATCAGCGAAAACGAAGTCGTGCTGCGCACCGCGACGGGTACCGAGACCTTGCGCCTGTACCCTGGCGTCGACATGAAACCCGTCAAGGCGGCAGTCCCTGAATCCAAATCCGCGCCTAAACCCAGGGCCGTTCGCAAGGCGAGCAGCAACAGTACCGAGTCGCGAGGAAAACCACAATGAAAATCATACCGATCTTGATCTTGGCGGTATTTGCACTAAGTGCGTGTCAGACGTCGACGATACGCAATGACGAGACGCAAAAGCGCGCCGAGGCCGAAGTGGCGCGCGCCGCGCAGGCGCGCGTCAAGCCCGCGCCGCAGGAGGCCGTGAATCGGGCGCTGGTGCCGGCGCTCACCGTCGACATGCCGAAACCGTCCCGGTCGGTCGAGCCGCGCTTCGACTTAAACGTCAATACAGCCCCTGCGCATCAAGTATTCATGGCACTCGTCTCGGGCACGCGCTACAGCATGCTGGTGCACCCGGACGTCAAGGAAACGCTATCGGTCAACCTCAAAGACGTGACCATGAACGAAGCGCTGGAGGCAATCCGCGAGCTCTACGGATATGAATACAAGATACAGGGCACGCGCATCTACGTGCAGCCGGTCACCATACAGACGCGTTTGTTTCAGGTTAACTATCTGGCGGGGCGCCGCGTCGGGAGCGCGGACATGCGCGTGTCTTCCGGTTCCATACAGCCGTCGTCGGGTGCGTCGACCGCGACGGCTGCACCAGGTGCGCCGGCTTCGTCCGCGGCAAGTCAGCAGCGTACCGACAGCAGCCGTATCACCACGACCTCGGACAACGACTTCTGGACCGATATTGCCAACGCGATCAAAACCATCATCGGCGCCGATGCCGGCAGCAACGTCGTGGTCAATGCGCAGGCCGGCGTCATCCTGGTGCGCGCGATGCCCGCCAATCTGCGCACCGTCGAGCAGTATCTGAAGGCGATGTCACTGGTGGTCGAGCGGCAGGTCATGCTCGAAGCAAAAATCATCGAAGTGACGCTCAACGATCAGTACTCGGCGGGTGTTAACTGGGCAGCGTTCAAGGGCAATTTTGCTGCCGGCAGCGTGCAGCCGGGTACGACACTGGCCAACAGCGGCCCGCTGTCGTCGTTTACGGCGCGCGCCCCCGACGGGACGCCTTTGCAAAACTCCAATGTCAGTGCACTGCCGGGTACCGTTGCCAGCCTTGCCGCAGGCTCCAACGTTCCCGGTTCTGTTTTTGGCCTCGCGTTTCAGGCCAGCACATTTGCGGCGCTGCTGTCTTTCCTGGAGTCCCAGGGCACTGTGCACGTGTTATCCAGTCCGCGCATTGCAACCCTGAACAACCAGAAAGCCGTGATCAAGGTCGGTACCGATGAATTTTTCGTGACTAATATCTCCACTACCACGACCACAAGCGGGACAGGCAATACGATATCGCCCACCATCACCGTGCAGCCATTTTTCTCCGGCATTGCACTCGATGTCACGCCACAGATCTCGGACGACGATCAGATCACGTTGCACATACATCCGTCGGTCAGTCTCGTAACCGACAAAACCAAGACACTCAACCTGGGCACGCTGGGCACCATTACCCTGCCGCTGGCGTCGAGCAATATCAATGAGAGCGACACCATAGTGCGCGTGCAGGACGGCGCAATCGCGGCGATAGGCGGATTGATGAAACAGGGCCAGTCGAGCAACGACTCGGGACTGCCGGGCACCCGCAATTCGGCGGTGCTGAGCAATATCTTCGGCAGCCGCAGCCAACTGCTCAGCAAGAGCGAGCTGGTGATATTGCTGAAAACCACCATTATCAAAGGCGACGCGGCGTGGCAGCAGCAGGCGCAGGAATTGAATGAACGCATGCAGGGCATGCGTCGCGACCCGCCGCCCGGCGCGGCGAGGTAGCCGCGTTATCGACGCGGCCCGATAACCATGTATCAGGCGCATTTCGGTTTGCAGGAAATGCCGTTCGGCATCACACCGGACACCAGCTTTGCCTATGCCTGCGCCAGCCATCAGGAAGCGCTGAACACGCTGCTGGTCGCGGTCAAGAGCGGCGAAGGTTTTATCAAGATCATCGGTGAAGTCGGCACCGGCAAGACACTGCTGTGCCGCAAATTTCTCGCCACGCTGGATGACTCGTATGTGTCCGCGTACATTCCGAATCCGTATCTGGAGCCGCGCACCCTGCTGCTTGCCCTGGCCGAAGAGTTGGGCGTGACGCTGACGCGCAGCGATGACCAGCACCATTTGCTCAAGGACCTCGGCCTCGCTCTGCTGAATTTCGCGCGCCAGAAAAAATCGGTCGTGCTGTGTCTCGACGAAGCGCAGGCCATGCCGGCGGAAACGCTGGAGGCGATGCGGCTATTGACCAATCTGGAAACCGAAAAACGCAAGCTGATCCAGGTCGTATTGTTCGGTCAACCCGAACTCGACGAGAAGCTGGCGCAGGAGTCGGTGCGTCAGTTGCGTCAGCGCATCACGTTTCAGTACCGGCTGGGCGAGCTTGGCCGTGATGAACTCGATTACTATTTGGCGTATCGGCTGCGCGTTGCCGGTTATCGCGGCCATCGTCTGTTCACCGCGTCGGCGGTACGGGCATTGCGTGGCGCCAGTGGCGGCATTCCGCGACTGGTCAACATCGTGGCGCACAAAGCGATGTTGCTTGCATTTGGCGAGGGCGTACAGCAGGTTGCGCCGCACCACGTGCACGCGGCAGTTGCCGATACGCCGGCGGCGGTTCGGCCCGGGCGCTGGAGGTGGTTGGGTTATGCGACGCTGTTGATCGCGTCTGTCGGCGGTGTCGGCTGGGTGTTGCTGAAATGAGCCTGATCAATCAGATGCTGCAGGATCTCGACAAGAGGCGCGCGTCGGGTAGCGAGCGTGGCGCGTTGCCCAATCAGGTTCGGGCATTGCCGCCGGTGCACGAGGCGCGCGCGCGCTGGATGCTGCCGGCTATCGCAGGCGTGTTACTGGCCGCAGGGGGGCTTGCGTGGATGCTACACAATCAGCCGGTGCAGGCGCCGACCGCCGCGCCCAACGTGGCGCCTCCGACTCCCGCGCAGTCAAGTGCCGCCGCGTCGCCGTTGACGCTGGAACTTGAACGATTGCCGGCAACCGCCAACCCGGGCGCGACTCCGGTAGCGGAACGCAACGAACCGAAAGTACAGCCGGCGCCAGCGCGGGCACCACCTGTCGCAGGCGTGCCGTTGGCGGCGGGCGCAGTAGTCGCCGGTGCATCACCGCCGGCGAAGGCCGTCGAGCGTACCAAAGCGCCTGAGCCTGTCCCTGCTAAGGTGGCGGCGCCATCGTCTACGCAGGGAGAGCCTTCTGCACCTTCGCCGACCAAGCCGGTAGTCTCTACAGTCGCGGTATCCGCGCCTGCCGAAAAGGCAGAGCCCGCCTCATCCAATGCTCAGATAGACAAGCGGTCCCAGCAACTGACACCGCAGCAGCTTGCGGAAAACGAATATCGCGTCGCAGCCAATTTTCTGAATGACGGCCGCTTGCCGGAGGCACAAGAGGGATTTCGCCGTGCGCTCCAGCATTTTCCCGGACACAGCGGTGCGCGCCAGGGCCTGTTCGGTTTGTTGCTGGACGCGAAAAAAAGCGCCGAAGCGGAGCGCGTCCTGCAGGACGGTCTGCGGTTGAATCCCAATCAGCCCGGATTTGCCATGGCGGTTGCTCGTCTGCAGCTTGATCGCGACGATTTGGCGGGCGCGATCGAGACGCTGCAAAAGACCGCACCGGTGGCGCTCAACAGTCCCGAATATGTTGCGTTCATGGCGGCCTTGTTTCAGCGCACATCGCGCCATGCGGAAGCGGTCGAGCATTACCGCACCGCGCTGCTCCTCGCGCCGGGCTCTGGCGTATGGTGGATGGGCCTCGGCATATCAATGCAGGCGTTGAATCGCAACGCCGACGCGCAGGATGCATTTCGCCGCGCCAAGGCCGCGAATACGTTGAATCCCGAGCTACTGGCATTCGTGGATCAGCGCTTGAAACAGCTGGTGAATCCGTGAGTGGTTAGCGGTGAGAAGTGAGTAGTAAGTAGTAAGTAGTAAGTAGTAAGTAGTAAGTAGTAAGTAGTAAGTAGTAAGTAGTAAGTAGTAAGTAGCAAGCGATGAACCGTAAGCCGTCAACCGTGAGCAGCGAGCCGCGTTTTTCACTCCTCACTCCTCACTCCTCACTCCTCACTCCTCACTTAGCGACCTACCGCGGCAACGTCCGCGCCACCACCCAGCCCTGAATTTCGATGGCACCCGCTTTGCGCAGATTGCGGGCAAGTTCGTTGAACGTGGCGCCGGTGGTCATGACATCGTCAACGATCGCCACGCGTTTGCCGCGCAGGTCGGCATCGCACACGAAGGCGCCGCGTATATTCTTGACGCGTTCACTCCACGGCAGCACGGCCTGAGGCGTAGCGTCGCGCACACGCCGGCAAGCGTTCGCATCGAGCGCGACGCCGTTGTGCTTGCTCACGACGCGCGCGATCTCCAGCGCCTGATTGAATCCGCGGCCACGCAAGCGGGCGGGGGCCAGCGGCATTGGAATCAGCACATCCACCAGATGCTGGTGCGCGCTTTGCGCTAACGCGCGCCCAAAAAACCGTGCCAGCGCAAGGTTGCCCGCGTACTTGTATTGATGAATTAACGGCGCCAGCGGCCACACATACTCAAACGCCGCGCACACCGTATCGAAGCGCGGCGGGTGGCTGAGGCACGCGCCGCACACGTCGCCGGTGGCGGTGGGCAGTGCACATTGCGGGCAGCGCATGGCCGTAAGCCATGGCAAGTGCCGATAGCACGCGTCGCATACCACTGACCCAACAATGGTGGCCGTGCACAGCATGCATTGCTGAGGCCACAGGCGCTGCATAATATTTGAACAGCTGTTCAAAAATCCAGCGTGGCTATTTGACAGGGGCGTGCTCACAATCTAAACTTATGATTCAAAAGTCTTTTTTATATTTTCTCGGGGGAGAGCTGCGATGGATACAGTAACAAACAACGCGCCTGCGACGTCTGTCGCCGACACGGTTCGCCGCCAAATGTGGAGCGTGGAGCAGATAGCGGCCCTGTTCGATCTGCCGTTTAATGATCTGATCCATCGCGCCCATGAAGTCCATCGCCAGAATTTTGATCCCAATGCGGTGCAATTATCGACGTTGTTGTCGATTAAGACCGGCGGTTGTGCGGAGGACTGCGGCTATTGTCCGCAGGCCGCGCGCTATCACACCACGGTCGACAACGAGGACATGCTGGGCGTGGATGCGGTGGTCGCCGCAGCGCGTGCCGCAAAGGACAATGGCGCAACCCGCTTCTGCATGGGCGCGGCCTGGCGCGGTCCCAAACAGCGCGATCTGACGCGCGTCATCGATATGGTGAAAGCGGTGCGCGGTCTGGGCATGGAAACCTGTGCCACGCTCGGTATGCTGAAACCGGGTCAGGCCGAGCAGTTGAAGTCGGCCGGATTGGACTATTACAACCACAACCTCGACACCGCGCCGGAGTTTTACGGGAACATCATTTCGACGCGCACGCAGGAAGATCGCCTGGATACGCTTGCCGAGGTTAGAAATGCGGGTCTGCACGTGTGTTGCGGAGGCATAGTCGGCATGGGCGAGACGCGGCGCGTGCGCGCCGGCCTAATCGCGGAGCTTGCCAATCTCGACCCCTATCCGGAGAGCGTGCCCATCAACAACCTGGTTCAGGTCGAAGGCACGCCGTTGCACGGCATCGCCAAACTCGATCTGTTCGAGTTCGTGCGCACTATTGCGTGCGCGCGCATCACCATGCCCAAGGCCATGGTGCGCCTGTCCGCGGGACGCCAGGAAATGCCCGAGGGCATACAGGCGCTGTGTTTCCTGGCCGGCGCAAATTCCATTTTCTATGGCGACAAACTGTTGACGACCGGCAATCCGGAAGCCGCACGCGATCGCGATTTGATGGATCGGTTGGGAATGTACCCGCTGGTGCCTGCGGGTGTGAAGAGGGAAGAGTAAGGAGTCGGGAGCAAGCCGCGGCGCGGGCGTGGCGTCGGCTGGTAACGCTTGTGCTCGCTACTGAACTGCAAACTTGATGTCATTTGCCGATCTTCCCGCTGAACTCGTGGCTATCGAAGAACGTGGACTCAAGCGCCATCGCCGGGTGCTGGCGAGTCCGCAAGGTGCGCACGTTGTTGTCGACGGTCGTAATGTCATTGCGTTTTGCAGCAACGACTACCTGGGGTTGGCGGCCGACCCGCGCCTTGCAGCCGCGGCAAGTGCAGGCGCCGCGCGCTATGGTGTCGGTGCCGGCGCTTCGCATCTCATATTGGGCCATGGCGCTGCGCACCATGCCCTGGAGGAGGCGCTGGCGCGGTATGTGGATCTGCCGCGCGCATTGCTGTTTTCGACTGGCTATATGGCCAATATGGGCGTCGTAACGGCGTTGATCAGGCGCGGCGATGCGGTATTTGCCGACAGGCTCAATCACGCTTCTCTCAACGACGCGGCGCTGTTGTCGCGTGCCGATTTCAAACGGTATGCGCATGGCGATATGGCTGCACTTGAGCGGTTGCTCGCTACGTCATGCGCGCGCCGCAAGCTGGTCGTCAGCGATGCGGTATTCAGCATGGATGGCGATCTTGCGCCCCTGCCCCAAATGCTGGCGTTGTGCGAACGGCATGACGCATGGTTGCTGCTCGATGATGCGCACGGTTTCGGCGTGCTGGGTGCGAGCGGCGGCGGCGTGCTGCAGCATTTTGAGGTCCGATCCGAGCGTATCGTATACATGGCGACGCTGGGCAAGGCGGCCGGTGTATTTGGTGCGTTTGTCGCGGCGCACGGCGACGTCATTGAGATGCTGGTGCAACGCGCGCGCACCTATATCTACACCACCGCGACACCACCGATGCTGGCGCACGCACTGCTGACCAGCCTGGCCATCATGGCGTCCGAAGGGCATAGGCGCGCGCACCTGTCGAAGCTGATTGCCCGTTTGAAACAAGGTGTCGCCGGTTTGCCATGGTCACTGTTGCCTTCCGACACCGCGATACAACCGCTCGTGATCGGCGCCAGCGCGGAGGCATTGCGGGTTTCGTCGGCACTCGAGGCGCGCGGTGTGCTGGTACCGGCAATCCGGCCACCCACCGTGCCCGCCGGCACGGCGCGCTTGCGTATTTCTCTTGCGGCGGCGCACTCGGAAGGCGATATCGAGCAACTTCTTCGCGCGTTACACGATGTTGCGGTGGAATCGTGAAGAAATTGCGTGTGGCGATCAGCGGAAACGGCCCTGATCTCGCCCTGTTGCATGGCTGGGGCATGGATATGGCGATATGGGATGGACTGGCGACGCATCTGCGGTCACGCTTCACAGTCCACAATGTAGCCTTGCCGGGCTATGGCGGCAGCGTGCCGTGCGTGCCGTATGACCTGGACGGTGTCGTCGCACGGCTGGCCGCCACACTGCCATCGCAGGTTCGCGTGTGCGGTTGGTCATGGGGCGGGCAGATTGCGTTGGCATGGGCCGCAAAGTGTCCTGTACAAGTGGAACGCTTGATCCTGATTGCAACCACGCCGCGATTTGTGAGGGACAACGCTTGGGAGTGCGCTATTTCCGCCGACATGCTGGAGACTTTTGCGCACAGCCTGGACCACGATAGCCAGGCCACATTGCAGCGTTTTGCCATGCTGCAGGCGAGAGACGATGCCGATATGCGCAGCGTGTCGCGGATATTGCGCGCCAGTGTCTCCGCTCATGCCGTCGCCGATGCGGCGACGCTGCACGCGGGGCTGCGCCTGCTGCTCGAAACCGACTTGCGCGGTCTGTTGGGGCAGATCGCGCAGCCGGCACGGATCGTTCACGGCGAACGGGATACCCTGGTGCCCCTGGCGGCGGGCGTTTACTTGCGCAGTACTTTGATAAACGCAAGCCTAGAAATCATCGATGGTTCCGCGCATGCGCCGTTTATTGCGCATCCGGCGCGCGTCGCGCAATGCATATCGGAGTTCTGCGGTGGATGGTGGTTTTGCGGTGGACAAACGCTTGGTGCGACATTCTTTTGATCGCGCCGCGGCGGGCTACGATGCGGCGGCGGTATTGCAGCATGAGGTGTGCAGCAGGATGTTATCGCGTCTCGAATACATTAAGCAGTCGCCTGGCACCATACTCGATGCCGGCAGCGGCACCGGCAATGTGGTGCCGGCTTTGCGTGAGCGTTATCCCAATGCGATGCTGATCGAGCTCGATATCGCGCTGGCCATGGTCAAGTTGTCGAACGCACGCGTTTCCCGGTGGCAGCGATTGCTCGGACGTGGTGTTACACCCGTCTGTGCCGACATTGAGCGCTTGCCGCTGCGTGCGACATCAGTCGATATGATCTGGTCCAATCTCGCATTGCAATGGGTTAATGACCCGCAACTGGCTTTTTCAGAAATGCGGCGCGTGCTGGCGCCGGGCGGACTGTTGATGTTCAGCACATTCGGTCCCGATACCTTGAAGGAGTTGCGCGCCGCTTACGCCGGCACCGATCGCTACACACACGTCAACCGCTTCATCGATATGCACGACCTTGGCGACATGCTGGTGCATGCAGGATTTGCCGACCCCGTGATGGACATGGAAACCATGACGCTGACCTACGCTGATGTGCGCGCATTGATGCGCGACCTGAAAGCGATAGGCGCGCACCACATGTCCGCCGGCCGGCGCCCCGGGATGAGTCCGCGCGCAGTCCTCGCTGCGGTGGAAAGTAATTATGAATCAAGGCGTTACGATGGCCGTTTGCCTGCGACGTTCGAGGTGGTCTACGGCCATGCATGGGTGCCGCAGCCGCGCACTACAGCGGATGGCCGGCCGATTATTCCGATAAAAGTTAGGCTTTAGGAATGAATTCGTGAGAGGAGCGATAGGGTCGTGAGCTTAGGATTTTTTGTGACGGGGACTGACACCGGCGTCGGGAAAACGCTGGTCAGTTGCGCTCTCATCCACAGGTTCACCGCGCTTGGGAAGTCCGTTATCGGCATGAAACCGGTCGCCGCCGGTGGGGAGCGCGGCGCCGAGGGACTCATCAACGATGATGTGCGATTGCTGCGCGCGGCAAGCAATGTCAACGCCGCGCTCACGCTGGTGAATCCTTATTGTTTCGAACCGCCGATTGCACCGCATATCGCCGCTACGCAGGCGGGTGCTGTGATTGAAATCGATCGCATAACACAGGCTTACCAACAGCTCGCCGCGCTTGCCGAGGTCGTGATCGTTGAGGGTGTCGGCGGCTATTGCGTGCCGCTAAACGACACACAAGATACAGCGACTCTCGCGCAGCGCCTGGGGTTGCCGGTAATCATGGTGGTCGGCTTGCGCCTGGGCTGCCTCAACCACGCCTTGCTCACCGCGCGATCCATCACCGCGGATGGACTGACGCTCGCAGGGTGGGTGGCCAATCGCATAGATCCCGCGATGGTGGCGGCCGTCGATAATATTCGAGCACTGTCGCCACGAATCACCGCGCCATTGCTGGGCGAAATTGAATTTGCAGCAACGCCCGATCCGCGCCGCATTGCTGCGTCTTTCGACGTGTCTCCACTGGGCTCGTAAGTATTCACAGGTGAGCACAGTGATGCAAA
>Ga0114966_10006095_pt1 | contig 10091 bp, 10 predicted proteins | sample M_130207_XF_Meta_FD_87029 | JGI IMG/M metagenome (GOLD analysis project Ga0114966, IMG submission 87029) | Freshwater microbial communities from Lake Montjoie, Canada to study carbon cycling - M_130207_XF_MetaG | ecosystem: Environmental > Aquatic > Freshwater > Lake | place: Lake Montjoie...
CTGTTCGGGGTGGTTGATCGTCACCACGAAATCTCCCTTGTCCGTCAGCCCTTGCAACGAGTTCATCCAGTAGTGCGTCGACGTCGCCCGCTGGCCGTCCTTGGTCCAGGTGCGGTAGTTCCAGGAAGAGCGGGCCTTCGGTGTCCGGGGGAGGGGGCCCACGTCGGTGTGCACGATCGCCGTATTCTGGTTGTACGCGAACGTGGCGAGAATCCGGTGTTCCTCGGCCTCCGTGTCACGAAGCAAGGCCAGCGTCGTCGGGGCGTGCGTTGCGAAAATCACCCGGTCAAAGCGTTCCTCGCCCCGGTCGGTCGTGACGACCACGCCGCCGCCCTCGCGCCGGACCGCGGTGACGCCTTGGCCGAGCCGTCGGTCGACCGGATGCGCTTGCAGCAGGGCTTCGACGTAGGTGCGCGAACCGCCCTCGAGGGTCAGCCACTGGTGTTGGGTGTCGAGACCGAGGAACCCGTGGTTATGGAAGAAGCGCATCAGCGCCGCGGCGGGGAAGCCCAGCATCTTCTCCGCCGGCGTGGACCAGACCGCGGCGGACATCGGGATCAGGTAGAGGTCGAGGAAGTCTTGGCCGAGGCCCTTCTGGGCACACCAGTCGCGCAGGGAGGTCGTCTCGGCCGCCGCGGTCTGCCATTCGGTCTTGGCGAGTCGGTTGAAGCGGTTGATCTGCAAGAGGAGTTTCCAGAACCGCAGGCTAAACAGGTTTTTCCGTTGCGCGAAGAGGTGGTTGAGCGAGCTCCCGCACCATTCCAGACCCGTGGGGTCGTGGCGGACCGCGAAGGACATCGAGGTTCGCTTCGGTTTCACGCCGAGTTCCTTGAATAAGCGACAGAGGTGCGGGTAGGTCACCTCGTTGAAGACCATGAACCCGGTGTCCATCGGGAGGGCGCGCCCAGTGCCTGGCTCGGTGACGTCGATGGTGTGGGCGTGGCCGCCCGGCCGGGTGTCGCGGTCGAAGAGCGTGACGTCGTGGTGCGCGGCGAGGAAGCGCACGCAACCCAGTCCGCTCACGCCGGAGCCGAGGATGGCGATCCGTTCACGCACGCGTCGACAAGGACTCGGTCGGGGGGCGCGCGGCCTCCTCGTACACCGAGGCGGGCACTCCCTTGAGGCCCCAGATCAGGCCCAGCCACGACAGGAGTTTCAGTAGGTAGTACGTGGGGTCGAATTCCCACCAGTAGAAGCCCTGCTTCGTCGTGGCCTGGTAACGGTGGTGGTTGTTATGCCAACCTTCGCCCAAGGTGATGAGCGTCAGGATGAAGGAATTACGCGACTCGTCCCCGGTCGTGCGGAAGCGCTTGGTGCCGAAGACATGCGCGAGTGAGTTAATGCAGCCCGTGCCATGAAAGAGGACCACCGTGGAGATGACGCCCCAGACCAGGAGTTGCGGGCCATTGGTGTCGTAGCCGTGGGCCCCGAGCCAGGCGCCGACCCCGTAGATCGTAAGCCCCGCCAGGGCCGGTACGAGGGTGTCGAAGCGATTGAGGAAGACCAGTTCTGGGTATTTCGCCAAGTCGGGGATCCGGCGGTAGTCGGTCGGGAAGTTTTTCTTGGCGGTGATCCAGCCGACGTGCGACCACCAGAAGCCGTCGACCACCGGCGAGTGTTTATCTTCCGGGTCATCGGAGTGCAGGTGGTGGTGGCGATGGGTGCCGGCCCACCAAAGGGCGCCCCGCTGGACGCTCGTCGCGCCCCAGACGGCCATGACAAATTGGAAGGCCCGGGAAGTGCTGAAGGTCTTGTGCGAGAAATAGCGGTGGAAGAAGGCGGTGATGGCGAACATCCGGACGAAGTAGAGACCGACGGCCATCCAGACCGCGATCGGGCTCACCCCGACCCAGATGACCGCGAAACAGACGAGATGCATCAGCACGAATGGGATGCTCCGAGGCCAGTCGACCTGCTTGGGGGTGTTGCGGAGGGTTTCCGCCCCCTCGGGGAGGTAATCCGAGTCAAACCAACGGATCAGCGACCGGAGCAGGCCGGTCGGGCTGGCTGGTGCGGGGGGGGCGGGCATCTGTGCGGAGTTAGGGGGTACTTGCCGGGTTCGCAACTGCTTTGACCAGTTTAACCCTGGGGCGCAGAATGGCACGGTCGGTAGACAAAACCGGCCCCTTGCCTCGCTCCTAATCATACTCCCCCGCATGATTGATGCCCATGCCGATCAAGATTGGCGGGCCTGGTTCGCCGAGCACGGCGCCCGGCTCCGGCTCATCGCACGCCAGTGGACCCGTTCGGAAGCGGATGCCGACGACGTCGTGCAGGAGGCATTTGTACGCTTTTGGAAACACCAACGTCACCTGCCCGGCGACCCGAACGCGCTGGTGGTGACCTCGATCCGCCGTGCGGCCCTCGACTTGTTGCGCCGCACCGACCGCCGCTCCGGGCGCGAGCAAGCCGTCGCGGCCGAGGCCGAGACCATGACTTGGTTCGAGCCCGAGGCCGACCCGCGCCAGCAGGCCTTGATCCAGTCGTTGACTTTGCTGTCGGCCGAGCAACGCGAGGTCGTCGTCCTGAAGGTGTGGGGCGAACTCACCTTCGACCAGATTGGTGAACAATTACAGGTTTCGCCAAACACCGCCGCCTCCCGGTGGCGCTATGCCATGGAGGCCCTTCGTAAACACATCACCGCCCGCGCCCATGACTGACCCAGATCACGACCTTACCTCGGCCCTCGCTAGCCTCCGCCCGCGGCCGCCTGGTCCCGCCGTGACCGCCGCCCTCGCTCGCGAGCTCGACCCCCCGGCCGCCCGGCGCGGCGTCATCCTCGCCTGGTCCGCGGGTCTCGCCGCGGCCGCCGCCCTCGTGCTCGGCCTTTATCTCGGCGTCGCCCCGGCCGAGGCGCCCGCGCCGTCTTACCAGTTGGTCCGTGCCGAGCAGTCGCCAGCTAATGTCGAGGTCCTCCGCCCCGTCCGCTTGGACGATGGTTCCTTCGCTCGGCCGGTCCGGGTGCGCTGGGATAGTACCACCCAGTGGGAGGACCCCCGTTCGCGTACCCGCTTCATCAATTTCCGGCCGAACGAGACCACGACCTTGCTTCCGTTGGAGACTTACTGAACAAATCTGTCGTCCCGTGCCGCCTTTATCCTGAAACCCATTCCCGCCATGAACATCCCCCTCCACATGCTCCTGCTCGCCGGCCTCGTCGCCCCGTCCGCCCTTTCCGCGCAGGCCGCGTCGGCCGCCCCGGTCGCGGCCGAGACCCCGGCGGACATTCAGCCGTACTCCGGCCTTAACCTCGGCTACCTCTCCGAGAAGGCGCGCGCGGCGACGCAGCCCGTGCTCCCGGCCGGCATCGGTGTGCTCGTCGGTTTCGTCGACCCGACCGGCCCGGCCGCCAACAAGATCGAAGAGGGCGACATCCTGACCCGCCTCGACGACCAGATCCTGATGAACTCGTCGCAGTTCCAGTCGCTCATCCGCCTGCGTCAGCCGGGCGATACCGTGAAAGTCACCTTGGTCCGGGGCGCCGAAGTCCAAGTCGTCGAACTCAAACTCGACGGCCGCGTGCCCAAGGCTTTCGCCGCGCGGCCTTCCCCGGTGCGCAGTCTCGTCAAGCCCGCGCCCGCCAACTCGGCGAACCCGGGCCTCGGCGGCGGCGGGCGCGCGTCCATCACCATCAACGGTCAGCCGATCGAGATCGACCTCAACCATGGCGGGACGGTGCAGGCGGGCCCAGGCAATGTCGTCGTGATCGGGCCCAACAACGCCCAGTTGCCGCCCGAGGTGCTCAAGCGCCTCGAAGAGATGCGTGCCCGCGGTCTCCCGATCCCGTCGCTCGACCCGTCGGGTGCGGTCGCCGGCGGAGGTACGGTGGTCGTCGAGCCAGGCGTGAGTTCCTCGACGTTCTCCAAGAGTTTCTCCTTCGGCACCGGTTCCGGTCACGCCTCCAGCTCGGTCGCGTCGGACCAGGATGGGACGGTCTCGCTCGAGGAGAAGGACGGCAAGCGTCATGTCACGATCAAGGACCCGGCCGGCAAGGTCCAGTTCGACGGCGACGTCACTACGCCCGAGCAGCGGGCCGCGATGCCCGAAGAGGCCCGCCGCCGCCTCAAGCTGGTCGAGGGTAATGGTTTCTCGATCCCGGGTTTTCCGAATGGTCCCAGCGTCAACCCGAAGGCCGACGGTGCGGCTAAGGGTGGCGTCGCCCCCGCGGAGGAGAAACCCAAGAAGAAGCGCGACCCCAAGGAAGGCGCGTGAACCCTGGAGCGCGATGAATGAAAAGGCCTCCCGGGCGGGAGGCCTTTTTGGTCGCGGTTATTTCGCGGCGGGCGCTTCGCCCTTGGGCGGACCATCCGCCGGCGGCGGGCCATCGAACGGCGGCGGACCATCGAACGGGGGCGGGCCGCCCGCCCCACCTTTACGCATGCCCGCGCCACCCTTGCCCTGACCGGGGCCGCCTTTGCGTTGGCCTGCGCCACCGGCTTGGCCGCCCGCCTGTCCGCCGAGATTGGCGTGCGGGTCCATCTTCTGCTTGCTGAAGGACGGATCCGGCGTGCCCTTGAATTTACGCGGGATGAACGGGAAGTCTTCGGTCAGGACGTAGTAGTAAGTGCCCTTGGGGAACTCCGGGGTCACCCCGGTGCGGCCGCCGAACTCATCGAGGTCGCCCGAGCCGGCGACATACTCGAAGTCGAGCGCGTACGACCCGTCGGGCTTGCCGGTCGGGGTCTCCTTGCCGTCGCCACCCCGGTCGGCGGTCTTGAGGCGGTAGCTACTCTTCATCTTCTTCAGCTCGCTCTTGGGGTCCTCGGGCTTCGCGTAACCATAGATCGCATACGCGGGGTAGCCATCGGCCGCCCACCCGACGTGCACCATCTTCTTCTCGCCGGTGGAGAGCCGCTCGACGAGCAGGGTGGGGAGGCCGTGGTAGTGGTAGGCGCCGTTGGGCTGGACGTGGCCGTGGTTCTCGTCGAGGCCGAGCCCGGTGGGGATGCGGGGGGTGGTGCCCATGGTGGTGTTACTCCGCAAGGCCTCGTAGTGCCAGGGGTTGGAGCGTTCGCCGTCGTTGTAGACCTCGGCGGTGCCCGGGTCGAAGACCACGCCGTTCAGGGCCACGCCCCAGGCGGACATCATCCGGCCGGTGGCGCCGCCTTCCGCGGGCTTGGGGTTGGCCGTCACTTCGAGGTGGTACTTCTGCTCGGAAATGGGGTTCGGGTTCCCCCGGTTGGGGAACTTCGAGACCTTGTGGTCGGGGATGCCGTTGGAATCGATCACCCGCTTGTCGCCCTTCACGGTGATGGTGACCTTGTTTTGGGCGGGCGGTTCGGAGTCGGCCTTGGCCAAGGCGGGGCCTTTGGCGGTCGCCGGGGCGTCGGCCGCGGTCAGGCCGGCGGTCAGGCCGAGGAGGATGAGGGGGAGGAGTCGGGGGCTCATGGGTTAGGCTGATATCTTACGCTTTTGCCCCTTAAGCAAAGGTTAAGAGACTCACGTCGGGTTGCCTTTTTTAAGCGGGAAGGTTCTGGTGGAGGCATGGCTTCCACCACCGAACTCCTTTCCCGCGGCGTCGCCGCGATGAACGCCCTCGCCACCGTCTTCCTGCTCGTCGGCTACGTGCGCATCCGCCGGGGGGATCGGGCCGGGCACGGTCAGGCCATGGCCACCGCCTTCGTGACCTCGGCCCTCTTCCTCGCCCTCTACCTCGCCTCCAAGGTCCACCTGTGGGTGGCGCTGGGCAAGACCAACATCCTCTACCGCCCGGAGGTCGGCCTGACCTGGGATAAGCTCCTCTATTATATCATTCTCTTCCCCCACATCCTCCTGGCGATAGCCGTGACCCCTTTCATCATCCGGGCGGTGATGCTCGCCCGGGCCGGTCGGTTCGAGGATCACAAGCGTCTGACGCGCTGGGTTTTCCCGGTCTGGCTCTACGTCGCCGTCACCGGGGTCATCGTCTGGGCCTTCATGGAGTTCAGCGGCTCGCTCGCCACGGCCGCCGCGGCCGCCCGCTAACCCCGCCATTTTCCCCTCGCCCGTCGGGGGGATTCGGTTTCACTCGCGGGTCGTCATGGAGAGCGCCGAAACTTCCTCGAACCCGCAGACCGAGAAGCTCGTGCTCTGGGCCGTCTTCTTCCTTTTCTGCTCCGTGCTCGCGTTCACGGTTTCGACTTATTCCGAGGAGACCGAACGGCTCGAGGCCCTCGGTCTCTCTGAGCGACAGAAAAACAGCCAGCTCACCGCCCTGGAGCGTCAGCGCGAGCAGACCTCGCGTTACATCGAGCGGATGAGCCGCGACCCGGAGTTCGTCCAGGACCAGGCCCGGGAGCGGCTCGGCGTCGCCAAGGAAGGCGAGATCGTCATCCGCATCGAAGGCGGCGCGACCGCGGGTGCGCCGATGCAGATCGTCGCCAGCGTCCCCAACCCTTCCGCGGCGGCCAAGAACCCGCCGGCGAAAGGCGCGGGAGCCAAGGATAAGGCCGCGCCCAAGGCCGCCCGCTGAGCGTCCTTGCTTGCCTGTCCGGCTTGCCCGGGGCATGGATGGGTCATGTCCGCACGGAAGAAGGCACAGGCAACCTGGGGCGGCCGGTTTACCGCCGGTCCCGCCGAACTCATGCTGCGTTTCGGCGAGTCCGTCTCCTTTGACCATCGCCTCTGGGCCCAGGATATCCGCGGCTCGAAGGCGCATGCCACGATGCTCGCCCAAGCCGGCATCCTGACCAAGCGGGAGCGCGACGCCATCGTGCGTGGCCTCGACGGTATCGCCCGGGAGATCGCCGCCGGTAAGTTCACCTGGAGTCGCGACCTCGAGGACGTGCACATGAACATCGAGAGCGCGCTCACGAAGCGCGTCCCGGCCGCCGCCAAGCTGCACACCGCCCGCTCGCGCAACGACCAGGTCGCCACCGACGTGCGTCTCTGGATCAAGGACCAGTGCGACGCCGCCGACGAGGTCCTCGTCTCGCTGCTCAAGACCTTGGTCAAGCTGGCGGAAGCCAACGCCGATGTGGTCCTGCCGGGCTACACGCACCTGCAGCGCGCCCAGCCGGTCTCCGTCGCCCACCACCTGCTCGCCTACGCCGAGATGTTCGGCCGCGACCGCACGCGCCTCGCCGCCGCCAAGGCTTCGGCCAACTGGTGCCCGCTGGGCTCCGGCGCCATCGCCGGCACGACTCTCCCGATCCGCCGCGAGGTCACGGCGAAGCTGCTCGGTTTCGTCGACGAGAAGGGTCGCCCACAGGTCACGCGTAACTCGATGGACGCCGTCGCCGACCGCGACCCGGCCACGGAGTTCTGCTTCGCCGCCGCGCTTTGCGGCGTGCACCTCTCGCGCCTCGCGGAGGATATGGTCCTCTGGTCCTCCGCGGAGTTCGGCTTCGCGCGTATGCCCGACGAGTTCTCGACGGGTTCGTCGCTGATGCCGCAGAAGCGCAACCCGGACTCGATGGAGCTCCTCCGGGGCAAGGCCGCCCGTTTCCAAGCGTCGCTCACGCACCTGCTCACGCTCACCAAGGGCTTGCCGCTTACGTACAACCGCGACCTGCAGGACGATAAGCCGCCGCTCTTCGACGCCGCCGACCAGCTGATCCTTTCGGTCGCCGTGGCCGACGCCACGCTCGCCGGTACTAAGTTCCATAAGGCCCGCTGCCTCGCCGCGGCCTCGGATCCCGCGCTGCTCGCCACCGACCTCGCCGACTGGCTCGTCCGCAAGGGTATGCCGTTCCGCCACGCCCACCACGCGGTCGGCCGCCTCGTCGCGCTCGCCGAGAAGTCGGGCGTGCCGCTCGACAAACTTTCCGATGCCGCCGCGCTGACGGCCGATCAGGCGTTTACGCACGGCTGGCGCGAGGTTTTCAGCCTCAAGCGTGGTTTCGCCGCGCGCGAGAACACGGGCATGCCCGGCCCCAAGGCCGTCGCCCGCGAGCTCGCCCGCTGGAAGCAAGCCCTGCGCTGAGCGACGATGGACGTCGGCATGCTGATCGCGGTGTGCTTCGTCGCGAGCCTCTCCCCCGGCCCCGCGGTCCTGTCGACCATCGAGACCTCCCTGCGTTACGGCGCCCGCCGGACGCTCTGGCACACGATCGGCCTGGCGACTGGCGAGATGCCGCAATCGCTGCTGGCCCTCGCGATCGCGATCTGGATGACGGGACAGTTCACCTCCGCCCGCGCGGTCGTCGCCGGGGCCGGCGCGCTCTGGTTCCTCTACCTCGGTGGCAGGCTCTTGCTGCGGCCGCGCGACGTATTGCCGGATGGGTCGAGCCTCGAGGGCTCGCCGGGGCGCCTCTTCTGGCGCGGCGTCTGGGTCAACTTCTCCAACCCGAAGACCGTGCCGTGGATCCTGGTGATCATCCAGGCCGGACGCCTCCCGACGGATGGCTTCCACCTCTCCTCGCTGCTCGCCTTGTTCGCGGTCACCGTCGTCTCGGAGACCTCAGTCATGAGCCTCTACGCGTTCCTGGCGGACCGCCTGCGCCGGCACCTGCGCACGCCCGCCATCGTGCGCGCGGTCGACCGCGTCACCGGCCTGCTGTGGGTCGTGCTCGCTGGTATGATGGCCTGGCAGACCTGGCAACTGGTCCGCCCCTGAGGTTTTAACCCAGGCAAAGGGGTCAGGCCGTTCGCGGCGCCCCCTGTTAGTTTAAACGGCCAAAACCGGCCTCTAAACTAACAGCCTGAACTACGAACGGCCTGACCCCTTTTCGGCTTCGTGGATCGCGTGACGCGCGTACTCTGGACGGTGATGGGACTGCTCATGGGGTCGCAGGTTTGGCAGCTCGTCCGGGCTTGAGCCCCTCACCGCTCGGCCCATCCTGACGGCATGCCCCGCTTACCCCTGCTGGTCACGATGCTCGGACTGACCTTGTCCGGGGCCGAGCCCGCGGCGGAGCCTTTCCAGAAGGTCGGGATTGTCGGGCTCGATACCTCGCACGTCGTGGCGTTCACCCAGACCCTGAACCGCGGCCCGAAGGTTGCCGCCGACGCCCCGAAGTTCGCTGGTTTCCGCGTCGTCGCGGCGTTCCCCCAGGGGAGCCGCGACATCGCCGCCAGCGTGGCGCGCGTGCCGGAATACACGGCCAAGCTCCGCGCGCTCGGAGTCGAAATCGTGCCGTCGATCGAGGTGCTCTGTGCCCAGGTCGACTTCGTCTTACTGGAGTCGAATGACGGTCGCGTCCACTTGGAACAATTGAAGCCCATCCTCCGCGCCCGGAAGCCGGTCTTCGTCGATAAGCCGATCGCGGGCTCGCTCGGGGATGTCCTGCGCATGCAGGCACTCGCCCGCGACGCGGGGGTCCCGCTGTTCTGCTCCTCGTCGCTCAGGTTCGGGGCTGGTACGGTCGCGGTCCATGGTGGTTCCCTTGGCGTGGTTCGCGAGGCGACGACCTTTAGCCCGGTACACCTCGAGCCCACGCACCCCGACCTTTATTGGTACGGTGTCCATGGCTGCGAAAGCCTCTACACGGTCATGGGGACCGGCTGCCGTTCCGTGCGGCGTGGTTTGACCGAGGATGGTAAGGTCGAGGTGGTGGGCGATTGGGGGGATGGCCGAAAGGGTGTCTTTCAGGAAGAGAATGGCAAAACCCGCAAGGGCTACGGCGGCCGTGCCTTCGGCCCCAAGGGTGAGGCCGTCGTCGGCACGTATGATGGCTACGACCCGCTCCTCGCGGAGGTCATCACCTTCTTCCGCACTGGTCGAGCCCCGGTCTCCGCCGAGGAGACACTCGAGCTTTACACCTTCATGTCCGCCGCCGACGAGAGCAAGCGGCAGGGCGGCGCCGAGGTCAGGCTCGCCGACGTCCTCGCCAAAGCCCGAGCCGAAGTCGCCGGCAAATAATAGGTAGGGCAATACCGCGTGCTGCCCTAGTTTGCCTCGGGTAGGAGCGCCACTGCGTGGCGTCCGTGGGCGGAAGGAGCTCGCAAACTCGGATGACTCGCCCGGCTCTCTGATGCTCACCTTGCGAACAGGTATCAAAGGGGTCAGGCCGTTCGTGGCGACCCCTGTTAGTTTAAACGGCCAAAACCGGCCTCTAAACTAACAGGTATCAAAGGGGTCAGGCCGTTCGTGGCGACCCCTGTTAGTTTAAACGGCCAAAACCGGCCTCTAAACTAACAGCCTGAACTACGAACGGCCTGACCCCTTTGCC
>Ga0114966_10006096_pt1 | contig 10090 bp, 14 predicted proteins | sample M_130207_XF_Meta_FD_87029 | JGI IMG/M metagenome (GOLD analysis project Ga0114966, IMG submission 87029) | Freshwater microbial communities from Lake Montjoie, Canada to study carbon cycling - M_130207_XF_MetaG | ecosystem: Environmental > Aquatic > Freshwater > Lake | place: Lake Montjoie...
GCCATCAAAAAAACTGTAGAGAAGTATTATAACGTAAATAAAACTTCTAAATAAGTTAAAGTAAGAGGGATATATAAAAAGGGACAATTTTTTTGTCCCTTTTTATATTTATTGATATGGATTTTCAAGTACTTATAGATGATTTATACAACGGAGGAGATCTCGCCAAATCTTTTTTTGGAGATTTTCAAACATTTTTTGCCGTGTTGGATAAAAGAGGTTATTTAGACCAACTAGACATTGAGGATTCAGAAATACAAAATGAACTCTTACTTTTCCTAAAAAAATCTAATCCTCAGAAATTTAATCAATTCATAATGGATAAGTTAACTGACTTGGAAATAGATGAAGATGGTAGAGTGTTTTTAGACCTTTCAGACCAATCTGAGTTAGCCGAATTATTTTGTGACAACTCTAGAAATGGTTTATCTCGATCTATGGTTGAAGAAATTCTAAATGGTGAATTTGATAATTGGTTTGATTACACAACAGACTCAGTTTATGATGACGTTATTTCTGAATTGACCCCAAAAAATCATAAAATACTGGCCGATTACATTGTTAACTCATTACAAAATACTCAAATTAGTCCTGAAACTGAAGTTCTTTCCGAAATTGCCATTGAACAAGGACATCCCGAATATGTAACGATTGATTCATCTGTTGTAGAAACAATTTTGGATGACAAAGAAACTATGTCTCATCTTTTGTCCGAAGAACTTCAAGACCTTAATAACAACTTAGATAGTATCCACAGTAATGCTTACTCCTCAGCATATGAAAGTGCCTCGATTGATTCAATTTGGAGTGAACTACAAGAATACGTTGAAGGTAAAGGTCAATTTTACTCAATCCCTCATAGATTCAAAAAGGACACGATGACTCAAAGGTTTACAATACCTGTTTCATCCAACTTTCATGGAATAATCGAAGACTATTTACGAGATAAAGCAAATCGTGGAAATAGAGGCTTATTAGAATACTATGGGTCATACATATCACTACTTGCGGATAACTTCGATTGTTTAACAGTACATGGCCCAGATTATCCTGATTACCGTGAAATCAAAAATAATATCAATGAGATTTTCACAGATTATCTGTAAAAATTCTATTCTTTTTGTTTTTTTATTTTCTTATCATTCAACAAATTATAGAATTTAATGGTACTTAAAAAAACAAATAGCAGAGTCTACATTATAAATTTATTTTCAGACTTTTTATTAACAAAAATACCTAACACCGAAGAATCAATTTTTTCTGTGGTTGATTGTAATAACTTTGTAATCATAAAGGGTAAAACAACTCATAAAGAAATTTTAGATATAAGTTCAATTACAAAAGAATTCAACGAAAAGTATGAACCATCAAAACCAATATCTCATACAATAGATTTAATTGAATATGATAGTAAATTACCTAAAGTAAAAAACTTAGAATTAATTTTACATAAATCTGAGAATTGTTCTTATCACAAAAATCAAGTTGAAAAATTTTTAATTAGTGAATCATCTGTGGATTATAAATGTTTCCCATCAGAACTTACTGACGAAGAATTAGTTATCACATCAGAATTTCCTCATGGTTATTCATTAAATCAAGGGAGATTGATTTACCTTTATGGTAAACATATTTTTTATAACATCCCGACTAACTACATTGGATCATCTATGCTCTTCAATTTATCTTTGGATAAAAATGAAGAGAATGAAAATATAATTTCAATTTTTAATGTTGATAAGAATTCTGAGGATGAAAAATTAAAATCTGCAATATTGGACGTATTTGATTTTGATATGTCGTCCCTGTCCTCTGAAATGAAAAAAGTGGATTGGAGTATTGAACTCACAAATCCACTCGAAGATTATTCCTTTGTAAAAAAGAAAAATAAAGATTTTATTATTTTTTAGATAATACCGATATTTTTTCGGTGTTCTTTGATTATTTGAATTGCTTCAGTCAACTCATTATAATTTCTGTCAGGAGTATATAGGAAGGATTTATAATCCTCCCCTTGCCCCTCAATAATAAGTAATGCAGGTATCAAATCATTTTCTGTTATTTCACTGAATACATCATATTCATCTTTATATTCATCGATATCTCTATCGAAAAACTCTATACCTTCTTCCTTTAACATTTTTTTGAAGTCAACACAGAAAGGGCATCCTTTCATGGTATAGACAATAACATTCAAATCTTTCATAATCCTTAATCTAATAATTGTAAAAGTTGATCTGGTGACATGACACCTGGTTTTGAAAAGGTTTCCTCTCCATTTTCGAATATTTTAATCGTCGGAACTCCTCTTACATTCCACTCTTTCATGAGATCCATATCTTGTTCAATATCAAATTTATAAACACCATATTTTTGTGTTCCTTTTTGAATTAGAGATTCATTAACTTTTTCAAGGTTGCCCAACATTATTTTGCAGGGTCCACACCAAGTCGCAAAAAGATCAAGGACGAAGTTTTCCTTGTTATTAATTTTCTGTTTTAGTTCTTCACTTGTTAATTGTTTTGTCATTGTTAAATTGTTTTAATAATTGTGATATGAATATTGTTAATTCATTTATTTGGTGTTGTTTATAGTACACGACCATTGGAGTCTCCTCTTCATTTAATAATAAATACAAATAGAATCCTTGTTTTGTCTTGTAAATTTTTTTTCTGAATTTTATTTTTCCTGTTTGTTCATCAGTATTTCCTTCACTCCAAACGACCGTGAATGTCTTATTACTTATGAATTCATCAATCCCTTTTTTTTGAAATTCAACTGTAATTTGAGAAAGTACTTCATCCTCAATACTTTCAATATATTTTGGTGTTTCGATTATAACCATTCGTGAATTATTATAGTGTTCCCTTCGATTGTTTTATATACCCATCTAATTATACCATCTTCATCCCAATACGAATCTGATTCTAAAAATGTGCCGTTGTGACATTTTTTTGTGATTTTGACTGTATCAAAATTTTTATGGTTTAGGTAATATAACATTTTCAAATCTAATTTCAATAGTGGTGATGTCCATTGATCAGATAATACACTATTATACTTACCCAAACTTTGAACTCTACGACATTTTACTTCGTCCCCTTCTTTATAAAGTCTGTATTCAATAGTTGCTCTATCTTCTGATTCCAAAGAACCTTTACGTAAAGATATAATTATATTCGAAGATTTCCCAATATAAGTTTTGACACAGTTAGATTGAATGTTACTTTCTTCGTTATAATTTGTTGAAGAATTTAATACAACAGGATAATATTCTCCAATCGGTTGTTCCAAATGAGTATAAGTAAATTCTGGGTATACTCTTTGGTAATGCCCTTTTCTATAAAATGACAATTTATCTGTCCAATCCAAGTGTTCATTTCTAAAAAATGGTGTATCTGGTTCATTGGACATCCACTTGATTTCAGTTTCCCCATACATTTTTAATTCTGTATACATTCTGATGTGGTCAATGAAACTATACATATCCAAAGAATTTTCGAAAAAAACTTTCTTGAACAAATTGAATACCCTACGAAGTTCATCTTTACCAATAACATTTGTAAATTCGGCAGGAATTTCACGTTCAGGAATTTGGTATTCTGAATTCAACACATCGAGTATGAAATTGTCATCTTGGTTAATCCAATCGTCCCCAAATAGTTTTCGAGCAATCTGATACAAATCAACATTAAGACGATGACAATTATGAAGAGCTTTCTTTAGTTGTTTACCAGTCAATCCATTGTGAATCATAAAGGTGTCAACTAACCTTTTATCATTCTTTTTTAATATTTTTCTTATTTCTTTTCCCACTAACTTAGTAGAATAAAGATAGAAGTTATTTGGATATTTTATCCCTTTCTTATCCAAATAGAATTTGAATAATCTTTTATCAAAACTAAGGTCAGATGAATCCTCCCTTCCATCAACCTCATACATAAACTTTGAAACCGCTTCTTTGATTACATCAAGGTGATTGTAAGAGAATGACCATATGTGGTCTCTCATAACAAACGTTAACTCATTCACAGGTTCATTGTAAAAAAAGTTTCTTCGTAATTTATTATACACTTTTACTTTATTTTGACGGTTACGTAAATGCCCATTGTAAACATCTCCTGTCTTAAGATTGACTGTGATAAAATTAAGATTACGAACTGTTTTGAACCACGTGTTCCCAGCATTACGTCGTCTATAACCCTCATATACCTTGATAGAGACCTTATCTTCCGTTCTCTCAACCAGAACCATAGTGTAAGTTTTTAACACCATACAGAGAGGATTTCCATAGTTATAGACATAGTCCTCTTCAACATTAGAAGTATAATCTTCTATAAAAAGTTGTTGGTTTTTCTTTTTCTTTTTGTCCACCAAATCAAGATAATACCCTTCAAAAAATTCTTTATCGGGATTTGGATAGGTTATTGGGCACGAGTCCTGATACGCAACAACCGTGTATGATTCAAATTTAACTTTGAAAATTTCATCTTTCATAATTGAAGTATAACAAAAAAAATGGGGAATAAAAATCCCCCATTTTAATTAACAATAAGATTCTGCTAACTCCCAAAGATTAGTGTTAATCTTGTTGACCGCCTGAAAGTCTTTCAACTGTTTCATTGAAGTCACTCTCCCTTTTTCAGATTGGTATTTCAACCCACCTCTGACAAACTTCTCCTGAATCACGTTGAAGGTTTTCCAAACTGTGTTTCCATTGTCTTCATGTCTGAGAGGACGAATAAAATCTTCAACATTGATTTTAGGTATCGAACCTTTTTCCCAACGGATAAGTGCTGACTTATTAACAAAATCAACCGTTCTTTCTTCGTTCAAGAAAGAAGTTTCCATCTTACCTACAGAATCTTGGATTACTGGCAGTCTCTCCGCAAATTGGTCTGTAATTTCTCGGACAGTATCCATGTCAAACTTCATGTGTCTAACTGAGATTTTGTCTGAGATAGATGTTGGAACTGTCAATCCGTTGGAACAAACAAGTCTGTAAAGACCAGCACTCACAGAGAACGTAGTGGTTCCATCGTGAGAGTTTCGGATAATCGCCTCAATCAAAGAATCTCCTACCTGAGGAAATTGACCATTACGTAGTCTCAACTCATGTTTAGAGTGAAGACCACGACCAACTTGACTAGCGGATGCCACATACCAACCTTCACGGTCGAAATTTTCAAGAATATCCATTGTAGGTACGAAAGTGTACTTGTTGGACATTTTTGCAGATGGACTAGTCGCGAACACAGAGGGGGTGATTGTTTTGAGAATGTCAGTCGTTATCATATCTTATTAGTTTAGACTTCAAAGGTAAGATAAGAAATTTAATTCTCCAAATTCAATTCAAAAAAAGATCTCCAAAAATTGTTTTTTGTATTCCGTGAATTTTTTTTTCTTTTGATTGATTAATTTCTGAACACAAATCAAGTATTTGCGAATGGGTGAGGATAACATCCTCACCCTTCTCATAATTCTTAGTCGCGACTTCTTTAACTTTCTTATAAAAAAATTCTTCCTTGTCTTTAGATACAAGGTTTAATAAATCATTAGGATTTTCTCTGAAAAACTTAATGACATTATTCATGTATATTTCTACATCAAGATTCATTCGAATCGTCAAATGGTGTTTCAAAATCCCACATACCAGGTACTAATTCTTTATACTTTCCAGTAATAGAAGCTGGAACTTTCACATTAGGACAGTCTTTTAGGTTCAAAAACATAAGTGATTTTGAATTTCCCAAACACTCAGGTATCGTCGTCAACTCAGGGTTTTTCATGACCGCCAAAAAATTCAAGTTTTTCAAATTACAAATAGACTCAGGAAGGCTACTGAATGAAATATTTTCAGTCATTAGATGTTTCAAATTTTTGAAATTTCCTATTTGTTGTGGAATTTCTATGTCAACAATCCTGTCTCTGTTGATTACTGAAAAAGATTCCAATGTCTTAGGTAAACTCTCAAATAAGTCTTCTAATCCATACAAGGCAATGAATTTACCAACAGAACCAGACGTTAAACCATCAACTTTGAAATCTACACCTGAAGTACTTATAAGTCCTTTTGCAAATTCAGGTTTGAAGAAGTTTTTAAGTTCATTCATAGGACCGTTCAATAGTGCCACCAAATCCTGTTGACGGTCATCCTTATCCATAAATTGATTTGATGGGAAGTGAAACTGATATCTAGTTTTAGGTAGTCCTGTGTTTGGACTAATATCAGTATCATTTGGGTTGAAAACAACATATAATGGTCCGTCTTTGATATATCTCTCGAACCAACTTGCTCCTGGAGCTGAAGTACACCATCTTGTTTCTACGTTATTACCTCCGTAAAAGCATGCAGCCTCTTTTCCAACTTTTCCTTTATCTTCAATTTCAACAACTCTCCAATTAGGTCCGTCAAATACCAATTTAGCACCAGGGTGAACAGGCGCAGATTTTCTTTCCGCTTTAGTTGTAGTCGCTAATGTCAAATCGAAATCCTTAACCGCGTCATATAATTGGTCAGGAGTCAATTTATTAATGTCTCTCATTTCTTTAGGAAGACGACCTTTGAACCTCTCAAACTTTTTGAGGTCATCAGTAACCTTATAAAGGTCTTCAAGAAATACTTCTTTCGCTCTCTTTAATTCTTTTTCGTATGTATAATCACCAGGCTTACGTTCGCTCTCTGTTGTTGGCATCAAATAATTTTTTACCAACCATGGCACATAACTACCAGCTTTGATTTTACCCAATTCCTCAGAATTCGCAGTTTCAATATCTACGTTGTTCAATCTAGTTGTTGGGTCAGCTAACACTAAATCCAAAAATTCTTTTTTAGAAAGTTTTGGTTTTGTCCTATTACCCTCTTTATCCTCACCAGGTTTTGTTAAAGCATTCAATAATACCTCAAATCTTGACTGTTCAACTATGATCGATTTTAATAACGAAGTAAATTTCATCTATTTCTTGTTTATTGATAAATATATTACAATCACAAAAATAATTAATAATTCAATATGAATAGCTCATTAGCAATATTTTGTTTCACATTTTTTTTAGCTGCTGCCGCTTTTGTAAATAATTTAGATTGCCAATTATACTGATTTTCAGGAAACCAATCATGTAATTGTGGAAAATCATAATATGAAATCCCAAATTTACCTTTAACTTGACTCAATACATTTGCCAATCTTTCATGATCTTCTCTGTCGAAATCGTGATTACTATAATAGTTTTCAGTTTTATAATAAGGTGCGTCAACATAATGAAATGTGTTTGAAGAATCATATTTTAGAATTAACTCTTCAAAATCCATATTTTCCACATCAGTAATTCTTAAAAAATGTTCAATCCAATCAGGTTTACTTAACTTATCTCTAAAAGATAAATATTTTGCTTTATACTTACCCTTTAAGTCAATAAAAGATGATTTTTCAGGCTTTGAGCCAGAAAAAACAGATGTAACAACATAAACATATTTAGCCGCCATTTCATAGTCGTAATCCTGTAAGATTAAATTCGGCGAGAATAGTTCAGCCTGAAAGCTCACAAACTTATCCCTAAACTCTTGTGGTGTATCATAAACCCCTAATTGCTGTACGGATATACTATCCATAGCCCGTTGTAATTCATGAGGATTTTGAACACATTTGAATAAATTATAATTGAGCACATTAAAGTCATTATAAACTATTTTTTTAAGTTTAGTAAACTTACTTAAATCCATATTAAAATAACACCATGCCATTCCTCCGAAACTCTCAGTATATATTTCCATATCATATGGATAATACTCAACTAACCATTTTCCAATTTTTGATTTTCCTCCGATCCAACTTAACATAACTTTTTTTTTAATTATAATATTATTATTTTTTATATCAAAATATTTGAACTTTTTTTCAAATTATCTTCAGCCCATAATGGTTGGAGATTACTATAATGACATAATTCATAAATTTCTTTTTCCGTTTTTGCCGAACTTAATGGTATTATATGGTCAATATGCCAACCATATTTTCCATGATTTTCCCAACACATTCCTTGAGTAAATTTTTTTTCTAAATGTTTTTTTAGCTCAACAGGTGAACACCCAACAATATAAAAACTATTTATTTCTTTTTTGTAAAGATATCTATTAACTGAACTTCTAACACAATTTATTAATCTAAACATATAATCGTGTTTTCTCTTTTTTTTATTGTATTTCTTATGATATTCATTTAGATTATTTTTTTTGTAATAATTCTTTTTATATATTGTTATACTTTCAATATTTTTTTCTCTATATTCTTTCCAATAATTTTTATTATTTGAATACCATTTTTTAGTACTTTTATTAATTGATTCTGGATTATTTTTTTTCCTTTTTTGATACCTACTTTTATCATATTCAGGATTTATTTCTTTTCTTTTTATCCAACTAATTTTAGATTTTTCACATACACATTTTTTGCATACCGATGTATACGAATTTCTTTCTTTTCTATAATAAAATTCATCTACATTTTTTTCAATCTTACATTTACTGCATATTTTTTCCATCATAATATTCCCTTACTAATCTTTGTATAAATTTAGACACACTAATTTCTTCTCTTTTCATTCTATCAAAGAGGTGTTTATCAATACTAATTCCATATTTGATTTTTTTGTCCGACACATCCTTGGTCGGTCTACCAATTTTTCCCATATATTATAAATATATGGAATGATAAAAAAAGTGCGTTAAAAAGTAAAGTTACTTATAACAATTTTTGTACGGGCGGCATGAAGCTTTCTGAGTAAATCCCATTTCATCACACGGGGTGGACTCACAATAGGATTTACTATACTTGCGAGGTTTTTTATATTTTCCCTGTTCCTTCTCGTCAAGGTACATATAAAGAATTCGACGAATTTGTTCACTTAACATACTTATAATTATGGCAGAATGTAAAAAATGTAATCAAAAACCAACCAGTAAGACTCAATATTTTACCATTATAGTTGGAGTTTATCTATTATCCTCTTCAGTATATGGTACAATTAAAATATTTGAATCTATTTTTGAGCTATTTAAGTAGTCTTCTCGAATTTAACGTTCAATTTCAAATACATATCCCCTCCATTATAACCCTTTCCTCTCAGTCTCAATGGCTTGGAGGTATCAAATATTTTTGGTGAGTCTATTCTTAACTCACCATCTGGATGTGGTATACTATATTTTTCTTTTTTCAAATCTTCCAAGTTGAAAAATAAATTATATATCAGGTCGTTGTTGAACTTTTCGAATCCATCTTTAGGTACCACCTCGATTTGAATAACCAAGTCACCATATTCCCCATTCTTAAAATCACCAGCCTTATCAATTTTTAGATATTGTCCGCTATCAATACCCTTTGGTATTCTTATTCTTAAATCAGCGGCGGATTGTTTGGTACCACGACCATCACATCCATAACATTTGTGAACTAAAGTATGACCTTTACCCCCGCAAGTAGGACAAGCCGACCTAACTTGTTGGCTCATAAATGCCGTTCCAAAAGTTTTGGTAAAAAACCCTTGTCCTTTACAAGAACCACAAATTTGTTGTTCACCACCAGATCCACTACATACATTACAGTGTAACTCTTTCATGTATTGTATATTTTTATCCTCACCTCTGTAAGATTCTACAGGACTGAGTTGTACTTTCAGAATTTTGTCAGGAGCACTTTTTCTTCTTGGTTGTTGAAATCCTCCTCCTCCGAACATTTGTGAAAACATTTCTTCATAGGATGTACCTTGAAATGGATTCTTCCCTCTGTTATCATATACTTGACGTTTTTCAGGATTACCGAGCGTATCATATGCCTCAGCGATTTCTTTGAACTTTTCTTCTCCTTGAGGATTTTTGTCAGGATGATATTGGGCAGCAAGTTTCCTGTAGGACTTTTTTATTTCGTCCTGAGAAGCTTTCTCTTCAACTTCTAATATTTTATAGTAATCTTTCATATATGGAGAACTACTTGGTAGTCTTGTTTAAGAATAAAAAAAAGAAAAGAATTATAAAGAAATTTATAACATTCTCCCGTGCTAAACAATTTTATGATAAATTAATCGAAGAATCAAA
>Ga0114966_10006097_pt1 | contig 10089 bp, 11 predicted proteins | sample M_130207_XF_Meta_FD_87029 | JGI IMG/M metagenome (GOLD analysis project Ga0114966, IMG submission 87029) | Freshwater microbial communities from Lake Montjoie, Canada to study carbon cycling - M_130207_XF_MetaG | ecosystem: Environmental > Aquatic > Freshwater > Lake | place: Lake Montjoie...
CCCCTGGAATCGACGGCAGGTTATCGCTCGGATCGCCTCGCAGGGCGGCGTAGTCGGGATACTGCGCCGGGGTGAGCCCGTAGCGCTCCTCGATGGCGGCGGGGTCCATGCGGGCGAGGTCGGACACCCCCTTGCGGGGGTACAGCACGGTCACGTGGTCATCGACGAGTTGAAAGGCGTCGCGGTCACCCGAGAGCACGAGCACGTCGAGGTCCGCGGCGCGAGCCCGGGTCGTGAGGGTGGCGATGATGTCGTCTGCTTCGTAGCCCTCCATCTGCAGGGCGGGGATCCCCAGTGCCTCGAGTACCTCGAGGATCAGCGGCACCTGCCCGGCGAACTCGGGGGGGCTCGCCGAGCGGGTCGCCTTGTATTCGGGGAAGAGTTCGGTGCGGAAGGTCTGGCGCGACACGTCGAACGCGACAGCAAGGTGCGAGGGGCTCTCGTCGCGCAACGTGTTGATCAGCATGGACGTGAACCCGTACACAGCATTAGTGGGCTGACCTGTCGACGTGGAGAAGTTATCAACCGGTAGCGCGAAAAAGGCGCGATAGGCGAGCGAGTGTCCATCGAGAAGCAGCAGGGTGGGGCGGGTCGCCCGATCGGTCGGCACCACTCGATCCTAGGGTGACCTGCATGACACCCGATTCGACTCAGCCCGCTGAGGGCCAGGGCGCCCACTCGGCTCCCGACGGTTCCGACGTCCTCGACGCTCCTGGCCTTCTCGACGAGTCCGATGAGATCAGCGAATTCCTTGACATGGTCAACGCGCCCGGCCTCAGTACCCGCCTTGGAATCGAGTTCACCGAGATCACCCACGAACGGGTGGTGGGCACCATGCCGGTCGCCGGGAACACGCAGCCCTACGGCATCCTCCACGGCGGCGCCCACGCCGCCCTCGCCGAAACCCTTGGTTCTATCGGCGCGGCACTCCACGCCGGACCCACGCGCTTCCCGGTGGGCATTGAACTCTCCTGCTCACACCATCGCTCAATCTCCGAGGGACTCGTTACCGGAGTGGCGACTCCGATCACGTCGGGCAGGACACTGAGCGTCTGGGACATTGTCATGACCGACGAGGCTGGGCGCCGCCTCAGCACAGCCCGCCTCACCTGCCTGCTGCGCGACCGCTGACCCCAGTGCCCTGAACGGCGCGCCTGACAGATCGAGCCGACGCCCCACTGGTGTTGAGTCAGGACGTGGGTACGTCTGCCGCAATGGAGTCGATCGGCGCGATCGTGTTGTCTGGTCCGAACTGCCAAATGGTCATCGTCGCGTACGACGGGTCGCCGTTGGGCTTGATGCCCGTTGCGCCCGAGGGCCCGACGTAACTAATCGCCTTGCCGGCCTTCAGCAGGGCAACACACTCAGCGAACTTGCTGCACGGTTCATTGCCCTGTGCGGAGACCGCCGGGACCTGTGCGGCGATATCGGCACCCTTGGTCGACTGAGCTGCCTGCGCCGCAAGGGCCACGAGGACAGTCGCGTCGTACGCCTCGGGGCCGTAGGTGAAGTCCGTCAGATTGGGGTTGGTCGCCAGCATTTGGGCGCGTAGCTTCTCGCTCGCCTGCACCCCCGGGATGGTTCCCTTGACGCCATTCATGAGACCGGCGGGAAGACCAACAGCGAGGGCGTTGCTCATCTGCCCGTCGCAGAGAAACAGTGTCAACTTCTGCGGACCGATGCCCTGCGCCTGCAGTTGCTCGATGACTCCCTTCGACTCACTGAAGCCGATGAGGATCAGCGCGTCGGGTTCGGCCACCTTGACCTTGGCAACACCAGCTGTGTACGACGCGGGTGTGGGGTCGTAGTTCACACGAACGGCAACGGTGCCACCTGCCGCCTCGAAGTTCGTGGTGACATCGTCGGCAAGACCAGTGGTGTAAACATCAGTCAGAGCCATGATGGCAACATTCTTGGCGCCGTCCGTGTGGGCAAGGGCCGCAAGAACGGCACCCTGGAACGTATCGGGGGCGGCGGTTCTAAAGTACAGGCCCTTGGTGATGGCCGGGTTGCTCAGCTCACTCGACGTGTTGGCCGGCGAGAAGAGCACGACGCCAGCCGCAGTGGTGGTGTTGATGACCGACAGGCTCACCGCCGATTGCGCGGCGCCGATGATGGCGCTCACGCCCTGCTTGATTTGGGCATCGACAGTCTGGGCCGCGATGGTGGTGGTGTCGTCGCCCGAGTCACCCTCAATTTTTTGCACTGGCTGACCGAGAACGCCGCCCGCTGAGTTGATGTCGGCGATGGCTGCGTCGACTCCTGCGACCTCGGATGGGCCGAGGGCGTCGAGCGAGCCCGTCTGGGGCAGGAGAGTCCCGATGATGAGCGGGGAGGCCGGTGTTGCTGACGCCGAACCACTGGCGCTGCTGCCTTCGCTGTTACTACTACCGCAGGCGGCCAGCGCGAGGCTGGCAATGCTCAGCACGATCCCACACCGAAGCACTGTGGATCGGGACATCAATCAAACTCCTCTACTGTGGGGCACTCCCCATTCGGGGTCGCTCACCAGAATAGTGGGGACGCACGATTCACTGTCTCATCTGGACGACACGTTCCTGACTGTGACCGAGGCGTGACTGAATTGCCGTCGGGCCGTGGTCACGACCTGCTGCCTAGCTTTGAGAGGGCAGCGGGGGCAGCGATGGTTCGGCCAGAACCTGTTCGGCCACCACTCTCATGGAGGTGCGTCGGTCCATGGCCGCCTTCTGGATCCAACGGAAGGCATCAGGCTCGGACACGCCGAGTTGCAGCATGAGCACCGGCTTCGCGCGATCGACAGCAATACGGGTGGCGAGCCGCTGCGACAGATCGGCCACCTCATCGGCCAGGGCCTGCATCTCGCGGTGTCGGCTCAGCGCGATCTCGATGGCAGGCACGAGGTCGGCCGGCGTGAAGGGCTTGACGAGGTACGCCATCGCTCCAGCGTCGGTGGCCCGCTTCACCAGCTCGCGCTGACTAAACGCTGTGAGCATCAGCACGGGAGCCACGCCGGCAGACACGATCTGTTCGGCGGCACCCAAGCCGTCGAGCACCGGCATCGCAACGTCGAGAATCACGAGGTCGGGCTTGAGGACCGCAGCTAGCTCCACAGCTTTTGCGCCGTCGCCCACTGCCGCCACCACGTCGTAGCCCAGTTCCCTCAGGGTCTCGACCAGGTCGAGACGGATGATCGCCTCATCCTCGGCCACCAGCACCCGCGGGCGGGCGCGACCTTCGGTGTCGGGTTTCGGCACGGTCATGACCCCAGCCTACCGACGAGGCTGCACCGAGGGCCTAGCCTTGGTCGTGGCCCCGGTACTCCAACCGGCAGAGAGGGCGGTCTCAAACACCGCACAGTGTGGGTTCGACTCCCACCCGGGGCACCGCTCGCAGTGAGGTCAGCAGATTCCCAGCATCTGCCCGAACTTGTGTCACAAACAGACATTGAACGTCCTGTTCCGACACAAGTTCGACTCGGAAGCGGGGTGCGGGTCGTCGACGTGGGCACGCTCGGCGCCAGATCCCGGCCAGATCCCAAGCATCTCCCCGGCGTCTCCTCGAACTTGTGTCACAAACAGACATTGAACGTCCTGTTCCGACACAAGTTCGTCTCCATGACGGCCGATCGAGGTGGCCCTTCGAGGTGACGCAACGGGCCGGGCTGGACTTCGACTACACGACGAGGCGTGGCTTAAGTTCCTCGATGCGACCGAGGAGCCCGTTCACGAAGGATGCGGAGTCGTCGGTGGAGAGTGCGCTGGCGAGTTCAACCGCCTCGTCGATGGCCACCGAGTCGGGTACGTCGTCGTTCCAGAGGATCTCGAAAACTGCGATGCGCAAAATGGTGCGGTCGACCGCGGGCATGCGGTCGAGGGTCCAGTCGAGCGAGTGGGTCTCGAGCAACTCGTCAATACGTGCACCGTGAGCGATCACTCCTCGCGCGAGCACGAGTGCATAGTCGTCGATGCCGTCGACCTCGCGCTCGGTCACGAGGCCCGCCGGGTCGATACCCCGAATGTCGGCCTCGTACAGCAGGTCGAGTGCCCGCTTGCGCGCCTTGCGTCGGGCTGTCATCGCGGCTAGTTCACCCGACCGATATACGAGCCGTCACGAGTGTCGACCCTGACCTTGGTGCCGTTGTCGATGAAGAGAGGCACCGCGATTTCGGCACCGGTTTCGAGGGTGGCGGGCTTGGTGCCGCCGGTCGAGCGGTCGCCCTGCAGCCCCGGCTCGGTGTAGGTGATGAGCAACTCGACCGAGGCCGGCAGCTCGACGTACAGAGGCGCACCCTCGTGTACGGCCACGACTGCATTCTGGTTCTCGAGCAGCCACTTGGCGTTATCGCCCAGCACGGCCGTGGATATAGGGAGTTGCTCGTAGGTGTTGGAATCCATGAACACCCAGTCCTCGCCGTCGCGGTAGAGGTACTGCATATCGCGCTTGTCGACCGTGGCGGTCTCGACCTTGATGCCAGCGTTGAAGGTGCGGTCGACCACCTTTCCGGTGAGAACGTGCTTGAGCTTGGTGCGCACGAATGCCGGCCCCTTGCCCGGCTTGACGTGCTGGAAGTCGACGACGCTCCACAGCTGCCCGTCGATATTGAGCACGAGGCCGTTCTTCAGGTCATTGGTGCTCGCCACGTGGGTCTCCTGCGGTTGGGCGACATCGGTGGGGCCTCAGCCCAGCACCAGCAGGTCGCGGCTCAAAGTCGTCATCGGTTGTGCACCATCGGGGGTGACCACGAGAGAGTCCTCGATCCGTACACCCCCCCGGCCGGGCAGATACACACCCGGCTCGACGGTGATCGTCATGCTGGGCTGCAGTCTAGCGATGGCGGCTGCGCCCATCAGCGGCGCCTCGTGAATCTGCAACCCTATGCCGTGACCGATGCCGTGGCCGAAGTTCTGGCCGTATCCGGCCGCATCGATGACGCGACGCGCGGCGGCGTCGACCTCACGGGCCTCCACTCCCGGAGCGACAGCCGCCCGACCCGCGCCCGCCGCCTCAGCGACCAGCCGGTGCACCTCGACTTGCCATGGTGATGCCGGCGCACCCACCACGAAGGTGCGGGTCATGTCGGCGTGGTACCCCTGCCACCGAGCCCCGAAATCAATCTTGAGAAGGTCTCCACGCTCGATGACCCGGTCTGTGGGCTCATGGTGAGGCTCTGCTGAACTGCTGCCGGTGGCCACGATGGTGCTAAACGCGGCGGCGTCGGCGCCCTCCTCGCGCATCAGGAACTCGAGTCGGGCGGCCACCATGCGTTCGCTGATCCCGACCCGCACCTCGAGCATCAGGCGCTGAAGGGCGCGCTGACTGATCTCGCAAGCTGCGCGCAGCAGGCCAATTTCATACTGATCCTTGATCTGTCGGAGGACACCAACCTGGTCGGGCGTGGCGACCAACTCGACTCCGAGTTCGGCCGCCAACTCGCCGAGGCGATCCGCCGTGGCAAGAGAGGTGGCCTCGGCCTCGATGCCGACTCGGACCAGCCCGGCAGCAGCCGCCTCGCGGAGGGCGCCCGCCGCCGCATCGCGATGGAGTGCCACGGGAAGTCCGGGGCAGAGGTCGGCCACGGCCGTCTCATAGCGGCTGTCGGTGATGAGCGTCGCGACGTGTCCCGCCAGCAGTGCAGCGTTGCTGCCACTGAAGCCAGTGAGGTAGCGGCAGTTCATCAGATCAGTGACGAGAAGAGCCTCAACCCCGAGCCCCTCCAACGTGCCGGCGAGCCGGACCCGCCGCTCAGCATGAGCCTGGGCTCGCCCCACGTCAGACACCGGCGGCGATGGCACGCAGCGCGAGGAGGTACGACTCGACGCCGAAGCCGGCGATGGTGCCGGTGGCTACCGCGGAGACCACCGAGAGGTGCCGAAACTCCTCCCGAGATGCCGGATTCGACAGGTGCACCTCGATGAGGGCCGCCGTGCGCTGGGCAACGGCGTCTCGCACCGCGTAGGAATAGTGGGTGAAAGCCGCCGGATTGAGCACAACCGGCACAGCATCGTCGGCGGCCTCGTGCAGCCAGCTAATAAGCGTGGCCTCGTCGTCAGTCTGCCGCACCTCAACCTTGAGACCGAGCGAGTCGCCGAGCGCGACGACCTGTTCGGACAGCTGCGCATGGGTGAGGGTTCCGTAGACGTCGGGCTCGCGCGTGCCGAGTCGACCGAGGTTGGGTCCGTTGAGAACGAGTACGCGGGTCATGCCGTCACCCTATGACCCGCAAGGCCTCCGCGCGATTACCCGCAGGTGCGAGCGAAGGCCTCGTCGAGCACCCGTGCGTCGGGTCCGGCAAGCAGCACCGGCACAGCTTGAGCGTCGCTGGTACTCACGTTCTCGAGCACCACGAAGCGCAGCAACGAACCACGTGACTTCTTGTCACGGCCCATGGCAGCGAGCAGTGGCTCACGCTGGGCCACGGGGTACGAGACTGGAAGCCCAAGCCCGGCCAGCACGTCACGGTGCCGGGCGACCGCGTTATCGGACAGGAGGCCGGCCGCGCGTGAGAGCTCAGCCACGAACACCATGCCCACGCTGATCGCGTCTCCGTGTCGCCAGCGGTAGCCCTCGACGTGCTCGATGGCGTGGCCGAACGTGTGTCCGTAGTTGAGAACCTCTCGCCCGGTCACCCGCGGAAGTCCGCGCGGTGACGGGGCGATTCCGTCGACGGCGACCGTGGTGGCCTCCCGAAAGTCGCGGGCCACCACCTCAGCCTTGACCCTCACTGCGCGAGTGATGAGCTCGGACTCAGCTGCTCCCCCGGCCCTTGACGCCATGGTGAGGTCAGCCTCCACCAGGTCGAGAATGTGAGGGTCGCTGATGAAGCCACACTTGACCACCTCGGCTAGCCCCGCCGCATAGTCGGCCGTTGGGAGCGTGACCAAGGCGTCGAGGTCGCACACCACGCCCGCCGGCGAGTGGAACACCCCGACCAGATTCTTGCCCTCGGCCGTGTTGATTCCAGTCTTGCCACCCACTGCCGCGTCGACCATTCCGAGCAGCGTGGTGGGGACCACGATGTGCTGAACCCCGCGCAGCCAGGTTGCGGCAACGAACCCGGAGAGGTCGGTAGTGGCCCCGCCCCCGACCCCGATCACGGCGTCGGAGCGGGTGAACGAGGCGGCCCCGAGTTGGGCCCAGCAGTAGGCCGCCACCTCGACGGTCTTCGCGGCCTCGGCGGGGGGCACCTCAACGACCAGCACTCGGATACCGGCATTCTCGGCCTCGGCAGCGATTGCCCGGGCCCGGTCGGCCACCGCAGGGGCGTGGAGCACCGCCAGTTGCCGCGTATCGGAAGCCATCAGCGAGACTGCAGACCGGCTGACACCGTGCCCAATGACGACGTCATATGGAGTCTCCACCTCGACCGTGACGGTGGTGAGTTCCGTCATGAGGAGACCCGGTCCGCGAGCCAGGCGGCGATGTCGGCTACCGACGCCTCAACCTCCAGCGCATCAGTATCGACCACGTGGTCGGCGACCTCGCGGTAGAGCGGAGTTCTCTCCGCAAGTAGGGCCACCAGGCGCCCCCGGACGTTTCCCATCAGCACCGGCCGTGACACACCCATACCCACCCGACTCGCGGCCGCCCCGGAGGATACCTGCAGCCACACCACGGGCACATGAGCGAGAAGGCGGCGCGTGGGCTCCGACAACACAGCACCTCCACCCAGCGAGAGCACTCCCTCGTGGTCGGTCAGCGCAGTCGCCACCGCGGCCTCTTCCCGCTGCCGGAACACGGGTTCACCCTCGTCGACGAACTGGTCGGCGATGGGCTTGCCGACCGACTGTTCTATATCGACATCGGTGTCGCGAAAGGCAACGCCGAGGCTGTCTGCCAGCGCGCGACCCACGGTGGTCTTGCCACTTCCGGGAGCCCCGACCAGCACCACCCGAGGCCCCGTCATCAGCTCACCGACAGCGTGTCGAGATAGGAGCGATGGTTTCGGCGAGTCTCCGCCAGCGAGTCGCCGCCAAACTTCTCGAGCATTGCGTCAGCGAGGACGAGCGCCACCATGGCCTCGGCCACGATTCCAGCGGCGGGCACCGCGCAGGTGTCGCTGCGCTGGGCGATAGCCCTGGCTTCCTCGCCGGTGGCGACATCGATGGTGCGCAGTGCCTTGGGCACCGTGGAGATGGGCTTCATCGCCGCACGGGCCCGCAGCACCTCCCCGGTGCTCATGCCACCCTCGGTGCCCCCCGAGCGGGTGGTGAGGCGGGTCAGCACACCGTCGGCACGAACGATCTCGTCGTGGGCCTGCGAGCCTCGTCGCGATGCCGTGGCGAAGCCGTCGCCCAGTTCCACGCCCTTGATCGCCTGGATACCCATCAGGGCTGCGGCGAGTCGAGAATCGAGGCGCCGGTCCCAGTGCACGTGTGAACCGAGTCCTGGCGGAAGGCCGTAGGCAAGCACCTCAACCACACCGCCGAGGGTGTCGCCGTCGTGCTTGGCGGCGTCGATCTCGGCAAGCATGGCAGCGCTCGTGGCCAAGTCAGAGCACCTCACCGGGTCTTCGTCGAGTCGCACGCGGTCGGACGGCAGCGGCAGGGGGGCGTCGTCGGGAGTTGCCACAGCCCCGATGCTGACCACATGGCTGAGCACCTCGATACCAGCGACCTGCAGAAGGAATTGGCGGGCTACGGCACCGAGGCCCACCCGCGCCGCTGTCTCGCGGGCGCTCGACCTCTCGAGAATGGGTCGGGCGTCGGTGAATCCATACTTCTGCATGCCCGCAAGGTCGGCATGGCCCGGGCGGGGGCGAGTGAGGGGCTCATTGCGCCCCAGCCCCTCGAGGACGACTGGGTCGACGGGGTCGGGCGACATCACTTCGGTCCATCGGGGCCACTCGCTATTGCCAATGCGCAGGGCCACCGGACCACCGAGGGTAAGACCGTGGCGGACTCCGCCCAGGATGTCGAGCTCATCGCGCTCGAACTTCTGTCTCGCCCCTCGCCCCACGCCAAGCCTCCGGCGCGCCAGGTCACGCTGGATGTCGTCGGAGGTCACCGACACCCCGGCCGGGACCCCCTCAAGAATCGCCGTGAGGGCTGGTCCATGGGATTCACCGGCAGTCAGCCATCTCAGCACTCCACCATTGTTCCACGAGTTGGACCAAAGGCTCGAACTCGCGCCGCGAAGCTAACTCGGAGTGCCCGCCTGGCTGTCAGTTCCGGCCGGAACCGGTTCTCCGCCAGCCGGTGCCGCCGGAGCAGGCACGACGCTGGGAGTGCCGAGGTCGGGGTTGATGAACACCGCTGCACGAAGGGAGGTAGTCAGCGTCGCGTCGGTTCCCCCGGTGCCCACCGCGAGGTCGAGACCGTGCACCAGCACCGCCCGCTTCATCGACTCGAGCGCCGCGAGGAAGGCTTGGGTCTGCGCGTAGGTGCCGGTGATGGAGATGGCGAGCGGAACCTCCTGCAGGCCCCCGACCGCAGCAGGCTGCGACGCGTTGCCAGCGGTAGGGGGAGTCACGAGGAGGGGCGACGACGGCGTGAGCTCGCCCAAGGTGACGCCGGCCGACTTAGCAGCGGCGGAGATGTCGCGAAGCAGCGTGGGAATCTGCTCGCTGGCAGGGATCGTCGTCGCGAGCGCCTTGAGCTGAGCGCGCCGTACCGAAAGACCCGCGCTCTGCTTCTTTAGCCTCGCCACGTTGTCCTGCGCTGTCGCATTGGCCGCCTCCTGTGAGGCGACCTCGTCCTGTACCGACGACGTGCGATCGCGCATCGGAGAAATCAGCATGGTCCACCCCAGCACCATCACGACGACGGCCGCGAGGGCCCCCACGACGAGCCACCCCTTGGCAGACGCGATTCTCATGGCGTCTCCTTGGTGACGTAGCGACCGGACTTGGCCGCGGGGGCGAGGTCGACGGTGTTGTCGAAGCCGACTCCGGGGTTGGCATCTCCACTGGTGGTGGAGGCGTGGGTGAGGGTGGGGTCGAGCAGCAGCTTGTCGGCCGCTAGAGCGTCGAGCCATCCGGCGACCAGTGCGTAGGAGTCGGCTGTTCCGGCCACCGTAAGCCTGCCTGAGGGCGTGACAACCTCGGAGGTTGACCCAGCTGACCCGGCAGTGCCGTTCGCGGGTGCAGCAGGCACCTGTCCGACACCCTCC
>Ga0114966_10006100_pt1 | contig 10088 bp, 4 predicted proteins | sample M_130207_XF_Meta_FD_87029 | JGI IMG/M metagenome (GOLD analysis project Ga0114966, IMG submission 87029) | Freshwater microbial communities from Lake Montjoie, Canada to study carbon cycling - M_130207_XF_MetaG | ecosystem: Environmental > Aquatic > Freshwater > Lake | place: Lake Montjoie...
ATGATGGGCGTGTAATCACTAATTTTATTAATCAAATAATGAAAGACCAAAACTTGAAAATTTATGGAGACGGTAGTCAAACCAGAAGTTTTTGCTATGTTGATGATATGATCCGAGGACTTGTATCTATGATGGAAAGTTCCGAATCTGGACCAATCAACTTGGGAAATCCTAATTGTGAATTTACATTGAATGATTTAGTTGCCGTATTTGAAAAAGTGGTTTCTAAAAAATTAAATGTAGATTATTCTGATGCAACACAAAATGACCCAAAACAACGAAAACCAGTGATTACCAAGGCACGAGAACTTCTAGGATTTAATCCAACAGTTGAAATTGAAGAAGGAATACAAAAAACGATGGATTTTTTTAAGAAACTATAAAAATAAAAAAATTGATTTTTTAATTATGTTTCAGTAATAATCAACCAACACTAGCAAACCCTACTCAAAAATGAACCACGCTCAACTATTCGTATTCTTATTTGTTACATTTGTTGCTTATTGCGTAACAAATGTAAATGCCAGAGGGGCAAGTTATCGTAAAAAAGTTCGTAAAGAAATTGAACGAAAATGTAATGAAGAAATTATGAAAAAAGATTTTATAACCATAAATGATAAAATTGTTTGTGATAAAACGATCCAGTCTGTTACAAAAGAGTATATGAAACAAATATGTCCGGCAATTATTGATTTAACCTTAAAAGAAATAACTGAATATTACATTATTGAAGGATTGACAAAAAAAGAATTCCAAGACTACATTCTTAGAAATATTAGTGACGCATATATGACTAAAGTATATACTGATAAAAATGTTCCAACATATCGTCCAAATATGAAACTAGTGATTGACATTAACGATATTTATACTTACCAACATAATCATTGTCAGTACTATTTTGTTGATATTAAGAATCATAATGAATATAAAGAAAATTTACACAAATACAAACAAGAACTTCACGAACATTTTATTAGAAATGATGACAGTTTGATTACTATTGAAACAAAACCATTATATGATGTTGACAAATATGATTTTCAAAAAGTATTATGTCCTACTATTGAAGAATTATTGGTTACAAACAAAACACGTTTAAATTCAAACAAGTTGATGAATAAAATTCTTATTGTACAAAATATTTCAAAAGAGTTTATGCAGAACGTTTATACTGAAAAAAATTTCAAAGAAGTTAAAATGAAAAATGCACGACTAAAAGCACCGTCTTTGGAAGATATTTATAGATACTATGAGAATCATTGCAAAAAACCAGTTGATGAAAGCAGCACACTTGACTTTGCATTGTTTATCGTTTATATACTTAACCTATTGACTTTTATAATAATCTTCACTTGTTTTGACGAGTCACAAGTCAAACTATTACTCAGTAAATACTATAATAGTTTAACACAAAAAATAGGGAGTTTTATATATAAATCAACTGAAGAAAAAGTAAATAAGAATGAATAATAGAAAATTAAAAAACATTACTCGTCGTCTTCTATGATGAGTAACCGTTTTTTATTTTTTTTACTAAAAACAACACCACGATTTTTCTGTTTCTTTGTTTTTGCATTTTCTTTTTTATCTTCCGACTCAAGTTGTATTTGAATAACTGGGTCGTCCTCCTCTCGTTCTATAATAATCGTTTCATTTCTTTTTTTCGCCCTTGGTTTTCTTTTCTTTGAAAAGTTTTCCCTTACAAATGTTTGAATAAAATCTTCTACGGCTATTTTTTTATCAAACGCATTTGTAACACTGTCTATACAACTATCTTGTATTACATCCAAAGGTAGTATGACTGAGTCTTCTCCACCTTGGATTAATTTATATTTTGGAGCCACATCTATTTTAACGGACGGTGTTACTATGAAACAAAAACTATCCGAGTTGTCACCGTAAGCAATAAATACTTTGTCTTCATTATTTGCTTGTAGTATTGGTTTGCTTGAAATAAATATTGAAGGTATTTTATATTTTTCTAAAAGTAACCACACATCAAAATTTGTAATGTAATAGTCTTCGTTATATATGAAATGTGTAAAATCCATCGTTTTTGCCTTCACTTGGTCACCTAATGTTTTTTTACCTTCGTTTATTAGTATATCTACAATTTGGAGTTCATATTTACTCAAATACTTGAAATATTCTTGTAATAGTTCTAACCTAACTTGTCCAACAGATAATACATTGGATGTTTTTAATTTAATTAAATCAATCAACATATAAAAACCACTGTAAGTAATATGTTCTTTTTTATTTTTATCTTGGTACAATAATTCATTGAAAGTAGGAGGAAAACATTTCTTCCAAAATGTAGAACTTATTTTTTCTTTTACTATATCTACACCTTCTATTTCATTTTCCTGAATATTTGCTAGTTGATTATTCAACTTTATGTTGTTGTCATATACTTGACTTTCTAATGGTTCTGCATCATCATAGTTATTATTTTTTACGTATTTATTTATAACTGCTGGTACTAATCCCTCAAAATATTCTTTTTCTAGTAACGACTGAATTAAAATAATTTCATCATCTCTCAAATTGTAACCTAGAGCACCAAAAGACAAATAAGTTTGAGGTTGAAATAAAAAAGTTTTGATACGATTATACCGTATCAACTCATCTGCCATTTTATCATAGTAAAAAATCTCGTTATTATTTTTTTCATTTATTAAATTTTTCTTCGGTATAGTTAACTGGCATATTCCGTCTTGGCCTACTTGACAAGAAGTATTTGGAAAACACTTTGACTGTTCATTCATAATACAAGTTGAAATTTCCGAAACAACCATTGCATCATAGTCATATTCCTTTACAAATTTAACTTTTTCATCAACTAATTCCCTTAGATATGCATTTATACTTCTTAGTTTTTCATTATATAAAATATAAGGTGACTTTATCTCTTCTTCTATTTTCTCTCTTAAATTTAGATTTTTAAAATCATTCAACAAAATACGAATTGTATTTCTAAACGCATTGTATAAATTCGTTTCTATTTTAATTTTGTTAATGACTTCAATACGTTCGGCATCTACATCACTTGATAGTAAGGTTTTTTTATCCGCATCATAGTAATCATTATATTCCAACTCGTCCAAATTATCTTTGATACTAGACAATTTTTCGTAGTTATTAATTTGTACAAATTGATTTGTTTCTGTTAACAAACCAACAACAATATCACCTTCAACTACTTTAAACATGGGTCTGCATTTAACAGTTCCTTTACTTTTATTGTACAATTTATTCAAAAATTGAATAGTATCATTATAGCTACTAAATAAGTCATCTTCGTTCATTAATACATAAGGATATGTATAGTTAATTGCTGAAGGATAACAAGGAACAAATCCTTTTTTTGTATCTAAATCTTGACATACAATACCAATCACTTTATTTTCAAAATTGACAACTTGATTTATGATTGTATATTCCAATTTGTTCAATACAGCAATTAAACTGCTCAAAATAAAAGGGTGTTTGAAGTTATATTTATTTGGCATACTTTCCAGAGGCAAACATGTTTTAAGCATTAACGGTCTAATTATTTTTTTAAATAATGCGCGTATTGACTTTGGTAACTTTGGATCCATTTCAGTAAATGTTTGGATAACTTTTAATTTTTTTTCTTCATTACGATATGAATAAATTGGTTCATAGTAGTTACCTTTTTTAATTATCATCAACGTCGGACGAGTTGCTTTGTATGTTTCACTTGAATAGTGATTGGTAGGACATACAAAATTTACCGTTTCATTAAACTCGTTTATGTCTAGAATTACCAAGTTTATACCTTGTTCAAACAATTTTGGGTTTGGTTTAGATATGAAGTCCCACAAATATGTATAGTCTATCATAACCGTATCGTCTCTCAAAAAAGTTTTGAAATTTTCAAAGGAAGAAACTATTTTATCAAAATAGTCCAAGTTTCCACTGTTTTTTGCAATATTGTATATTTTTGAATTTTCATACTCTCGGTAGTCAGTTGTACTATTCACTTGCTCAACATTATCTAAGTTAAAACTAATAAATAAATTTCCATTTTGATAAGTTAGGTAATCATCTATGTTCAACGCCGAAATCAATATTTCTTTCATTTCTTTAATCGTTGGAACATTATTTACGTTACTGTAATACAACGCATCTGCAATTACTGCCACAAATGACTGGTTTTCGTTTTCTTCTACACCGTGTCTTAACAAACAAGTATGGTTCAAACGAATATTTGTATTTGTTTTACTTATTTGACAATCCGCATTATTTTCGTGCAAAAAATATTGAATACTTAATGGTAAGTAACCCCACCGTTGAGGGTCTAACGGTATTTTTTCTGCGGCCATCACATAGTCTTCTTTTTCAATTACCTTTTTGCTTTTTTTTGGTGCTTCTTCTCTTTCAGAAATAGAAGGCGCAGTTTCTTCTTTTTCTACTTGTTCATTTTCCGATGCATTTCTTTGCTTTACATTTTGATTTGCACATTTTTCCTTTCTTGTAATGTGTTCTTTTGTGTCCCAGTTTTTGTAACAACAAGGAATACATAAACCGTCTGGGTGTTTTCCTTCTTTTACAAATCCGGGGTAATGTTGGACATATTTATCGTTATCTTGAGATACGTGTTCTTTTGGATCAAAAAATTCGTAAATGTATGCACCCGAAGGAACTTTATCCGCATTTCTAGGAATCACTTCACCACAAGTTGGATGTCTTTTCACTAGTTGGCCTTTTTCGTTCAACTCTTCAACTATTTCAGAAGGATCAATTGGCATATTTGTTTTTAAACACCAGTAACGAGGGCATATGTAGTAATTTTCATTTTCGGATGTTGACCCATATTTTAAAACATCTCCTTCTTTAAAAAACCCCGGCTTTTCTTCGTTTATTTTGTTGAATTCATTCGGCGTCAATACAACGGGTGTTTTTCTTGCATTGGTTGCACAAGTTTTACCATATGGGTTGTATTTTCCTTGTTCTTTTTTTAAAAATAAAGCCGAATCATTGTCATACAGTTTTGTTTCAAAATAGTTTGGGTTTTTTATACTCATTCCATCTAAATTTTTCACACTTTCGTTATTATTTAAAGCCATATTTTGAATTTTAGACTTTTTACTTTTTCTCTCTTTTTTTGCAAGAATCGGTTCGGGAATTAGCGATGGTTCTTTCACTATAATTTCTTGTTCTTGTGACGAGCTACTATTCATGACAATATCATCTATATCCAACACTTCCCCACTTTGAGACGATGTAGCACCACCCAACATTTCATCTGACTCACCATCCCCTACGTCTATGAGATCCAAGTCAAGCAAGTCAAAAGCATTATTTACTCTTTCTTCATTTTCTTCATCATTCTCTACAAAATTTTGAAATTCGTCCTCATCATCCTTATCACTACTTGTCCTACTAAAACTTTTAATAGAACTCAACGAACTGGATGATGACTTTGTTTTTTCATCAGAGTATGATGAGACTACATCCTTTACAATAATATCTTTCTTTATACCAGTACTGCATAACTTGTGAATTACTTTTGAGGGAACACTCGTTGAAGATGGTTTTTGTGACAAACGAACAAACGAGTCTATATATATTGGTATCGTTTCCAAGTATTGAATGTCATTTATACTATCAACTGTTATTGTAACTATATCTGTATTTTTTTTCAAAGCAACCGTTGTTTTAAATCCCGGATTTATTTTCACTTTACTGTCGCCTTTTCTTGCGCCTTTTTCAACTTCTAATTCAGAAGCATATTTTGAAAGTAACTCGCGCGCTTCTGGTTCGGACATTTTGTAATTTTCTACCAACCCTTTAATAATATCAACACCAGAAACCTTGTTGTCAATTTGTTCAATGATGAATGCTTCTTGACTGGTTGTTTTATTAAAATTAGCAACTCTTTTAAATCTCATTTCAATTCCTTTTTTGAAATTTTTTGACTCTATCAAAAAAACACTTGACAAACAGCCGACCAAGTCTTCTATTTTTATATTTGTTTCTATTTGAACAGATGTTTCATATGTCATTTGTTTTATACTAACATTATCATCATATATATTATTGAACAAATTAATGGTGTAACCGCTTTTTTCTATATATGTTTTTACCTCATCTATCACTGGGTTCACTGCCGTTTTAAAAAGTTCATTTATTTGCTCTGGGTTTAATATTTGTTCAAACTCACATTCAATTTGAATATTACCATTTTCTTCAAAATCACAAAATATCTTATTGTATTTTTTTCTCTCGTACTGGTGTTGAATATATATCGAAACAGATTTTCCTTTTCCCATGACTTTCATTAAACTATTTATATCTGCTTTGGTCAAAAATGGAATTTTACGTCCGTCTTTTGCAATTTTATCGGTATAAATTCTATAAATATTTTCTTGACGTCGTACTGCTGGGTTGAACTTAACTAACGGTTTGGTTCTCTCTGCGTGTACTATTTTAAATATTACGTCAAGTGGAATTTTGATATCATAAGTAGGGTGTATTACAAGTTTAATATGTTTTATACCACTTGAGTGGTATTTTAATTCTTCTTTTCTCTCTTTATATACATCATAAAACAAGTCAACACTAGAAAACATTTCAAAAGTAGAATCATTTACTTGTTTTAATGACTTTTCAATTAACAATTGTCTTTTATTATTCAACAAGTTGAGAGAAAATACGTCATCTTTAAATAGAGTTGGATAATATATTTTTATACCAATCTGTTCACTTAGATTTTTTGTTTGAATATTTTCTAATACGTCCTCTGCTAGACATAAATATATGTTGTTTTTGTGTATTTTTCCAGTATTCATTAGTAAATTACTATTTAAAGACGCCAAAGACTTTCTAGCATATTTTTCTATTAGTTCATCAAAATGCCCAACTACAAAAGGGTTACTTATAAAAGGATACTCATTTTCAACGAGAGAATATTTTTGCCCAAGTGCTTTTGTTATTAAATATTTCTTTTCTGTCAAGTTGAGAGAAACTATGTCGTCATATGAATAACTAGCCTTATTCAGTAAATCAAAATGAATCGGTTCTGGACAAGTTTTGTCATTTACAATATTTGATAAAAACTGCATCAGTCTTGGTTTGGTTAATTCTATTTTTCTAGCTGTCAGTCTATTCACTTGTTTTCGGTCAGTTGGGTTACTTACCAAAGTTGGTGTATTTATTTTTTTTTGTTTCAAGCTTTGATATATATTTATTGGGTTCAACATTTCTTCTTTTACTGCAAATAAATATATTTCTTCCAACGAAAAAGTATTTGAAAACTCATCCATTATTTTTATTTTTATTGCAGCGACTGAATCGTCAGAGTGAATCTCTTGGTGAGAAAAATTAACCTTGACATTATTTTTTATAATGTAATTTAATTCTTCAACATCAAATATATTTGAAAATAATTCATTGTTTGGATTTTCCAAAAATAGTTCATTTAACTTATTGTTTCCGACGCTATAGTTATTACCATAAAATACGTGTATTGAACTAATTATATTTTCATTTGTTAATAAATTTACCTTATATATGGAATTACTTGATGTCATTATATTATACTATATATATACTATAATTACAATTTTTTACATTCTTTTTGAATTATATTTTCAATAATTAATAATTTTTTACGAATCGTTTCATCACTACAACACATTAACTCTGCAACGTGTCTATTACTACGTACTTTTTGTAAGTAAAAATCATATTTATACTTCATAATTTGTTGGTACTCTACATCTAAACTGTTTATAATAGACCATATTTCTGACAACATTTGATTTTCCGAAGTATTTTCTAAATTATTTGCTTTTGAATCATTTTTATCTTGAGTAATGTTGTATAAGTAATCATCATTCCCCACTAACTTGGTATTTGTTAGCTTTTTGTACAAAATTCTATTTTCATTCTTCCATTTTTTACTTAATCTCAAATTTTTTGGTATAGTTGTTAAAGGTTGTAAATCTGATAATCCAATATATAACTGACTATTTACGTACAACGACATATGATTTGAAAATGGATATTTTGGATTATAATTTTTAATAGCTAATAATAATCCTTTTGATGCATATTGATTCATTTCTGTCACTGATATATGACTGCATAATTTACTATATTTTTTTTTAAACTCGTAAGCAATACCATATGCTTTATACCTATAGTGTTGATACAATACTTGGTGAATTGTATCCGTCATGTAACTTGTTCGTTGGGGGTGTTTCAATATATGTTTGATTAAAGTCCATTGACTGTCTGACAAGTAGTTTATTGCGTACATAGTGGGAATAAAAAACAATAATAATAATGAGAGCATTTTACCTAGTATAATATAAAACAATGTGTTTATATTTGTTATTATAGTTATTAGGAAAATTTAACATAAAGATTTTTCACGTATACTATGTATATAACTAAAAATGGTTTTTTATAGTTGTGAAAAGTGTGGTAGACAATTCAACCAAAAAGGACACTATAATAAACATATTAATAAAAAATTACATTGCATAAATGAATCCAAGCTTAAAGAATTGATTAGTGTTGTTGTTTGTGAAAAATTAGATGAAATTAATAATAAAAAAGAAAAAATTGATTTATTTACTTCAAAAGATTCAGAACATACAATAAAAACAGAAATACCAACTATGATAACAAAACATAATTTAGGACAATACTTTACAACCCATATTGCACTGAAAGAAAAGGTGTTTGAGTTTATATTAAATAATCCTTCTAATATCTTGGAACCATCTATTGGACAAGGTGACTTGATTACATTTATTATGGACAAAATACCAAGCGTAACATTTGACATGTACGAGATTGATACCAATATTAATTTGTTGGATAAAATACAAAAAAATGACGTTATCTATGGTGACTTTATCAAACAAACAATACCAAAAACATATAAAACAATCGTAGGAAATCCGCCTTATGTTAGAACTAAAAAAGGAAACTTGTACATTGACTTTACCGAAAAGTGTTATAATTTACTTGACGATAATGGTGAGTTGATATTTATAGTACCGTCTGATTTTCTTAAATTAACGAGTGCCTCTAAATTATTGGATACTATGATGACAAATGGAACATTTACTCATATATTTCATCCTAATAATGAAAAAATGTTTGAAAATGCGTCTATTGATGTTATTATATTTAGGTATTGTAAAAATAGTTCAATTGAAAAAAAAGTATTATACAACGACAAACTACTTTACATTACAAACAGTAACGGGTTAATTACCTTTGGACAACAAGAAAATAGTAACAGTGTTATGTTCCAAGACTATTTTGATATTTATGTTGGTCTTGTTAGTGGAAAAGAAGAAGTTTATAAAAGTGAAAAGTTAGGAAATATTGAACTACTAAATGGTAAAGATAAACTTGATAAATATATTTATATTGAAAGCTATCCTTGCGAAAATGACGAAGTCAATAAATATTTATTACAACACAAACAAGAACTTATTGAACGAAAAATACGAAAGTTTAACGAAAATAATTGGTTTGAATGGGGGGCACCAAGAAATATTACTACTATAAATACCAACCTAGGTAAAGACTGTATTTATCTTTATAATTTAACAAGAAAGGACAATGTTGCATTTTTAGGTAAGGTAAGTTATTTTGGAGGTGGATTAATCATACTTATACCGAAAAAAAAGTGCAATTTAAACAATGTTGTGTCCTACATAAATAGTAACACATTTAAAGAGAACTTTATCTTTTCTGGAAGATTCAAAATCGGCCATAGACAAATATGTAATTCCTATATTCCAAGTGAATGCCTATAAATCTAATGTTCTTATATTTGACATAAATGTTTCCTTCCAACTTGGTTTTGGACTTTGTAAGCATTCAATAAACTGCTTAATTTTTTTATTTATATTTTCATACTTGAAATTTTTATTTTTGCTCCAATTTACTTGAAACGGTAAATTATTTATATTTGGTGTTAATAATGTCAAACCTTTTACACTATTAACAATTATGTCACTTGCATCTGTCTTATTCAACACTATAAAATAATAATCTTTTTTGTTGTATTTATTATATTCTTTATTTTTTAA
>Ga0114966_10006103_pt1 | contig 10087 bp, 10 predicted proteins | sample M_130207_XF_Meta_FD_87029 | JGI IMG/M metagenome (GOLD analysis project Ga0114966, IMG submission 87029) | Freshwater microbial communities from Lake Montjoie, Canada to study carbon cycling - M_130207_XF_MetaG | ecosystem: Environmental > Aquatic > Freshwater > Lake | place: Lake Montjoie...
CAGGACAAGTGGATCAAAGGACAACATGCGCTCTTCCAAGTCCCGTTCGCGTTCGAAAACGAACCGCCCGCGCACGCTCGGTAACATCATCAATCGGGTTTTTGACAGTTCAGGCCCTGATGGCAAGGTGCGTGGCACCCCGGCCCAGTTGATCGAAAAATACCAGTTTCTTGCCCGCGATGCGCAGCTGTCCAACGACCGCGTTGCCGCTGAGAATTTTCTTCAACACGCAGAGCATTACACAAGGCTTTTGGCCGAAGCCAACCGCGAGCTTGCCGCCGAACAGGAAAGCCGCCAGCAATCCTATCCCCAAAATGGTCAGCCAAACGGTGGGCAAAACAGCCAGCCGCGCGAGCGTGGGCAAGGCGAGTATCGGTCAGACTACCGCGATGAGCGCGGCGATGATCAGCCCGATATCGCAGGCCATGATATGGTCGAAATGATCGGCTATGACGAGGCAGGCTTGGTTGAAACCCCCGAAGCCGGCCAACGCGAGCCGCGTCAAGATCGGGGCCAAGACCGTGGTCAAGACCAGCGCCCCCCGCGCAACGAGGATTACCGCCGCCCCCAGAACGGCCAGCGGAACGATAACCAGCGGAATGACGGGCAGCGTCATGATCATCAGCGCGGGGATGGTCAACGTTTTGACAATCAACGGAACGACAACCAACGCAATGACAATCAGCGCAATGATAACCAGCGCAGCGACAACCAGCGTAACGATGCGCCGCGCCCTGATAATCAGCGCAATGATGCCCCCCGCACCGAAGGCCAGCGCCGCCCCTATCCGCCACGGGTCGAGCAGAACCGGCCCGAAGGACGGGGCAATGATCAGCCACGCCAAGACCGCTCCTATCAAGACCGCGCGCCTCAGCAAGACCGCGCGCCCTATGATCGAGGGTCGCAAGACCGCCCTTCTGAATCCCCGCGCTACGAAGCCCCGCAGCCCGATCCGCAGCCCTTGGCCCCCATCGTTTTCGGGGCAACGCCGGCAGCACCGGTTGAGGTAGTAGCAGCCCCCAAAAAAACCCGCGCCCCAGCGACCCGCAAACCGGCGGTTAAAAAGCCCGTGGCGGACGGCGGCGAAGGTTCGTCAGGAAACAGCGCCGACTAAAGCGCAGGCCGAAAGGGTCGCTCAGGCGTCCCTTTCGGCCACAGCGCGGGCAAGGGCGCAAAAGCGCTCTAGCTCAATCTCTTCCGCGCGTGCGGTGGGGGGATATTGGCCGATAGCAGCAGCGCTTCCACATCCCCACCCAACGGCTTCAGGCTGGACCGCAGCATTTTGCGCCGCTGGCCAAAGGCTGCAGCCACCACGCGGCTTAGGGTCTTGGGATCAGCCGGAAAGCGCGGTTCTTCCAGCCGTGTCAAATGCACGACTGCAGAATGCACTTTGGGCGCAGGGGTAAAGGCTTCGGGCGGCAAATGCATGACGATCTTGGCGTCCGAGCGCCACTGGCACAAGATCGCCAGCCGCCCGTAATGGTCATCGCCGACCTTGGCCGTGATCCGCAGCGCCACTTCGCGCTGGAACATCAGGGTCATCGATGTCCAAAACGGCGGCCAGATTTTTGGCGTCAGCCAGCGGATCAGCAATTCTGTGCCCACGTTATAGGGCAGGTTGGCGGCAATGCGCACCGGTGGGGTCAACAGGGCTGCCATATCCACCTGCATGGCATCGCCTTCCACCACCTCCAAACGGCCGGGATAGGCGGCGGCAATTTCCTGCAAGGCTGCGATGCAGCGTGGGTCCTTTTCCACCGCCACCACGCGCCGCGCGCCTTCTACCAGTAGCCCGCGCGTCAGCCCCCCGGGGCCTGGCCCAATCTCCAACACATCGGATCCCGAAAGATCGCCCGCCAAGCGGGCAATCTTGGCCGTCAGGTTCAAATCCAGCAAAAAGTTCTGACCCAGCTGCCGCTTGGCCACCAGATCATAGCTTGCGATCACATCGCGCAACGGGGGCAGTCCATCAATCGTGGCCAAAACAGTCTCCCTACAGATGGCCTTACCTGTCGCGGATTGCAGCCCTTAGCAACCCCCAGCCAGCGCCGCTGCGCGCCTTTGGGGATGGCGTTAGGCCCAGATGGTAAAGGGGGCCACCACAGCCTTCGTCAGGCGCTGCAAGTTCGCGGGCGCGATAGCAAAGATATGATGCGGCGTGCCTGCGGCGGCCCAGACTTGGTCAAAGCCCATCAAATGCGGGTCCATCCACAGGGGCAGGGGGCTTAGGTGCCCGAGCGGAGAGACACCGCCAATCGCAAAGCCTGTCACCTTACGCACCACATCCGCCTCGGCGCGCAAAAGATTCTCGCCCGCCAGAGCAGCGGCTTTCGTCAAATCCACCTGTTGGCCCCCTGCGGTCAGGAACAAATACAAAGCCCCGCTTGGCCCCTGAAACAGAATAGATTTCACAATCTGATCCAGCGCCACACCTGCCGCCGCTGCCGCCTCAGCCGCGGTGCGGGTTGAGGCGGGCGTTTCCACGATCTGCACAGACACCCCCGCCGCAGACAGGGCATTTTCCACGCGCTTTAGGCTTTTGCTCATCGGTTATCCTTTTCCTCTATAAATTCATCCTGCCTTGTTCTGCGCAAGCCCCCGCCCTGCATCTTTGACCAGTTGACCGCAGAACGGCGTGGCATCAGAACAAGGCTATGACCCAAGCCTTCGCCATGCGCCTAACCCTATGCCCGCAGGTTTACGACCAAGCGGTGGCAGACGAGGTGGCTTTGGCATTTGCCGATCTTGACGCCCCCTTGCGTGCCCTCATCGCGGCCAGCGCCTCTTGCGCGCCCTACCTGCGCGATTTGTCGCGGTCTGAAGCGGCGTGGCTGCGTCAGGCGTTGACCCTTTCGCCCGAAGACGGCTTTGCGGCCATTCTGGCGCAGATGGATCAGGGCCCCGACCTTTCCACGTCTCTGCGCCAAGCCAAGCGGCGGGCGGCGTTGCTGATAGCGCTGGCCGACCTTGGCGGCATCTGGGATTTGGCCCAAGTGACCGAGGCTTTGACCCAACTGGCCGATTGCGCCGTGCAGATGTGCCTCACCACCCTTGTCGCCGACGAGATGCGGCGCGGCAAACTGCCCCAAGGCGACCCTGCTGTGGGGGCCGGCATGGTGGTGCTGGCCATGGGCAAGATGGGCGCGCGCGAGTTGAACTATTCCTCAGACATCGACCTCATCTGCTTGTTCGATGAAAGCCGCTATCCCGACACCGCGCAAGACGCCCGCACGGCGTTTATCCGCGTTACGCGGAAAATGTCAGCACTTTTGTCCGACAACACGCCCGAAGGCTACGTCTTTCGCACCGACCTGCGCCTGCGGCCAGATGCGTCTGTGACGCCCGTCTGCCTGTCGATGGCGGCCGCGAGTGCCTATTACGAGGCCGAGGGCCGCACATGGGAGCGGGCCGCTTATATCAAAGCCCGCCCCTGTGCGGGCGATATGGCCGCAGGCCATCGCTTCTTGGCCAGCCTGACGCCCTTTGTCTGGCGCAGGCATCTGGATTTTGCCGCCATCCAAGACGCGCATGATATGCGCCTGCGTATCCGCGAACATCGTGGGCTTAAAGGGCCTTTGGTGGTCGAAGGGCATAACGTCAAACTGGGGCTAGGCGGCATCCGCGAGATCGAGTTTTTCACCCAAACCCGCCAGTTGATCGCCGGAGGTCGTGACCCCGATCTGCGCGGGTCTGGTACCGAAGGGGCCTTGCAGGCGCTGTCGACCAAGGGCTGGCTGCCCGCAGATGTGGTTGCAGAACTAACCCAAGCCTACCGGGACCTGCGCCTTATAGAACATCGCTTGCAGATGGTCTTGGACGAGCAAACCCAGACCATGCCCGATACCCCCGCAGCCATTGCCCGCATCGCGGCCTTTTGCGGTCTAGATGAGCCCGACTTTCGCCGCTGCTTCCTTGACCGCTTGCGCCGTGTGGACCAACTGTCCGATGGCTTTTTCTCGCCCACCGCCACCGAAACCCTGCCCGACATCTCGCCCCAAGCCCGCGCCGTGGTGGAGGGCTGGTCGCAATATCCCGCCCTGCGGTCTGACCGCGCCCAGATGATCTTTGCCCGCCTAAAGCCGCAACTTATGCGCAAACTGATGCAAAACGCCCATGCGGACGAGGCTTTGATGGCCTTTGACGGCTTCTTGGCGGGACTGCCATCGGGCGTGCAAATCTTTTCCCTGTTCGAGGCCAATCCCCCCCTCGTTGATCTGATCATCGACATCGCGGGCACGGCCCCTGCACTGGCGCTGTATCTGTCGCGCAATGCGGCGGTGCTGGATGGGGTGATTGGCGGGTCCTTCTGGGCGCCTTGGCCCGGTGTGGCGGGGTTGCGGCAGGATTTGGAAAAGCGCCTCAGCACGGCTGTTGATTACGAGCGGGTCTTGGGCTTGGCGCGCATCTGGCTGAAAGAATGGCACTTTCGCGTGGGCGTGCATCATCTGCGCGGCCTGACTGACGCTTTTGAGGCGGGCAAATCCTACGCAGATATGGCCGAGGCGGTGATCGCCGTTATGTGGCCCTTGGCATTGGCCGAATTCGCCCGCCGCCATGGCCCGCCGCCGGGGCGGGGGGCTGTTTTGGTGGCGATGGGGTCGTTAGGGTCGGGGCGGTTGACGGCGGCGTCTGACCTTGACCTGATCGTGATCTATGATCCTTTGGATCAAGAAACTTCCACCGGCCGCGCGCCCTTGGCGACGCGCCCCTACTACGCCCGCCTGACCCAAGCCGTGGTCACGGCTTTGACGGTGCAGATGGCGGAAGGGCGGCTTTATCAAGTCGATATGCGGCTGCGCCCATCAGGGCGGCAAGGGCCTGTGGCGACAGCACTTTCCTCGTTCAAAGCCTATCAAGAAAACGATGCCTGGACTTGGGAGCATCTGGCTTTGACCCGTGCGCGGGTGATGGCGGGGGATGCCACTTTGGCGGACGAAGTGGAGGTTTTTCGCCGCGATCTTTTGGCGCGCAAGGGGCAGGGCGCAGCGCTTAAAGCCGATGTTGCCGATATGCGCGCCCGCCTTGCCACAGCCAAACCCGGTGTCAGCCCGTGGGAGGCGAAAGACGGCATTGGCAAGTTGATGGACATTGACCTGTGCGCCCAAATGCTTGCGCTGCAAGCCGCCAGCCCTGCCCGCAGCCTGGATCGCCAACTGGCCGCTGGCCGTTCTGGCGGCAACCTGTCGCAAACGGACGAGACGGTTCTGGCCAAGGCGGCGAGGCTTTTTTGGCGGCTGCATGCCAGCGCGCGGCTTTTGTCGGACCAAGCTTTGACCCCGCAAGATCTGGGGGCTGGGGCGCGGGCCTTCTTGCTGCGCGAAACGGGGGTTGCGGATGAGGCGGCCTTGACGCTGGCCGTGGCCCAAGCCGCCGCCGAGGCTGCGGTGGTGATTGATAAAACCTGCGCGGAAAGGACTTGATGTGAACAGAACCGAGGCCGACCCGAAAGGGCTTGTGCGCGAAAGCTACGCGATTGAGGGCATCACCCATTGGGAATGCCGGTCGATCTTTGTGGACTGGGCGCTCAGCCTGCCCGTGGGGGCAGACACTTCGGCCGCCATCAACGTGCTGTTGGAGCAATACGCCAGTGCCGCGCCCGATCACCCGATGAATGCTACTTTGACCGAAGGCTTGGGCACAGCCGCAGCGCCCAAACGGCGTGGGGGGCGAATGGGCCGTCACGCTGGGGCCGAGTAGGCCCCCCTTAGCTTTCTAAGCGCCCCATACGCCCGCCGCGCCGCTTGGAGAGGCGCGGGGCGCGGGCGGGCAACTCGGCCATGATGGCTTGGCGTTCGGCGGGGGAGTAATGCGGCCAGCGCCCGATTTCATCAATCGACCGCAGGCAGCCGACACAGAGCCGCTCTTGTGGGTGGATCACGCAAATCTTGATGCAAGGAGATTCAATCTCGTCCCGAGCCCAGATATCGTCGATCATGTTGCATCCTCGGCCATGTGGCGGCGCAACGTGTCCAGCCTGTCAAGCGCCCCTTGCAAGATATAGCCTGCAGCGACTTGGTCAATCACCGCCGCACGCCGTTTGCGCGAAGCGTCGGCTTCCAATAGGGCGCGTTCGGCGGCCACGGTTGACAGACGCTCGTCCCAAAAGGTGATGGGCAAGTCGGTCAGTTTCATCAGATTGCGCGCAAAGGCTTGGGTCGCTTGCACGCGCGGGCCACTGGAACCGTCCATGTTCAAGGGCAGGCCCAGCACAATCCCAAAAACGCCCCGCTCGGTCAGCAGGGCCAAAAGGGTTGCGGCATCGACAGTGAACTTGCCGCGGCGGATCACGGTGATGGGGGTGGCAACCAAGCGGCGCAGGTCAGAGATGGCGACGCCAATCGTCTTGTCGCCCAGATCCAGCCCGCAGATGGCTTTGTTGGGCGGCAAGAGGGGGGCAAACTCTAAGATATCTTGCAAGATCACGGCGCAATCCCCGCCGCCGTCGCTGCGGCCTTTAGCGCCGAAAGTTCGCCCGGTTGGCCCGCAAAATCGACCTGCGCCTTGGCATAGGCGGCTTTTGCGCGGTCAGCGGCGTGCAACACGCCCAAGGCGTTGATCAGCTTGGTCCAATCCTCAATCGGTCCGCCATCGGCCAAAAGGCGGCTTTCAAGACCGCCTACCATGCCTTCGATCATGGTCTGACGATCTTGGGTGCTCATCTGGGCGGCATTGGCCATATCAGCAGCGGTGGGCCCTTTGGCCTCGGGCGCTTGATAGGGGATGCCTGCAGCGTCGGCGATCTGTTGCAAGTTTTGGGTTATTTCGGGGATCCAAGGGGCTGTGTCGGGGCCTTCATCCAACAAGGCTTTCCACAGGGGAAAGGTTTTGTCAGGACGGCCCACTTGGGCGGCCATCAGCCCCATGTAGAACCGCGCCGCTGGATGGGTGGGGGTGCGGGTCAATGCTTCGGTAAAGGCGGCTTCGGCTTGGGGCGAGACAATCCCTTGGGCGGCATAAAACATGATAACGCCCAGATTGGCGTAATCATCGGCATTGGCTTGCGCGCCCTTTAGGCGGATCACGGCGTCTTGCGCACTGCGGGCGGCGCTATAATTGCCAAGGTTCGCTTCTTGCTGCGCCAGATAGATCTGGCCTTGCAGCGCCTCAGGGTTTTTTGCAACCGCCGCGCGAAGTTGTTCGACGATGTCCAAAGTGATTTTGTCCACATCGCTGGGGGGGGCAAAGGCGGGCAGGGCAGCTTCCAGCGTGTCTTGGCTGGGGCGGTTTTGGTAGTCGGCGTCGGAATTGGCAAGGCGTTCGGCAATGGGCAAATCCGGATATCCCGGCGCGCCAAGCGACAGGTAGATGCCGCCGGACAAGACCAACGCCAGAAGAACGGCGCTGCCCGCAAGTGCCGGATGAGAGGCTTTGCGGTTTGGCCCGTCAGGCTGGCTGCGACCCGCTTCCAAAATACGGCGCTGTACTTCGGTGCGCAGACGTCCCGCTTCTTCGGGCGGCAGCACGCCCCGCGCCAGATCGCGGTCCACCTCGGCCAATTGATCGCGGTAGATGATCAGGTCTTCAGCACCAGTTGGGGCAGCCTCGGTTCCGGCCCGCCGCAAGGCTTGCAGCAAAACCACGGCCACCATGACGGTCATCGCACCCGCTGACAGATAAAATCCGAACATCGTTGACCCATTCCTTTGTTGGCCCTGATTACGCCTTTCGGTGGATCGGCAAAAGGGCAAAGGGCGGCGTATGGGGGCCGTGCGCGACATCGTGACCAGTGAATGGCGCAAATGTGATAGAGTGCGACAGGCTTTGTCGTAATTTTCCCCATTGTGCCGTTTGCGGCGGTGCATATATCGGCCATGCCTGCCAGAGGTGGAAGCACCCGAAATCACGGAAAGGGCCCCCTCATGAAACGCTATTCTGCCTTTGCCATCGCGCGTGAGGCGCTGTCCAACCACATGGGATGGGAGCGGGCTTGGGCCGCCCCCCAACCCAAAGCGGCTTATGACGCGATCATCATCGGGGCAGGGGGCCACGGGCTGGCGACGGCTTATTATCTGGGCAAGAATTTCGGCATCACCAATGTGGCGATCCTTGAAAAGGGCTGGCTCGGCGGTGGCAACACGGGGCGCAACACCACGATCATCCGGTCGAACTATTTGCAGGATTCCTCGGCCGCGATCTACGAAAAAGCCCGCAGCCTGTATGAGACGCTGAGCCAAGATCTGAACTACAACGCCATGTTTAGCCCGCGCGGCGTGATGATGCTGGCCCAAACCCACCACGAGGTGCGCGGATATCAACGCACCGCCCATGCCAATGCGCTGCAAGGGGTGGTGACAGAGTTTATCTCGCCCCAGCGCGTGAAAGACCTGTGCCCGATCTTGAACATCGACGGGCCGCGCTATCCGGTCTTGGGCGCTTTGTGGCAAGCGCGCGGCGGCACGGGGCGGCATGATGCTGTGGCTTGGGGCTATGCGCGGGCCTGTTCCGCGATGGGGATGGATATTATCCAGAACTGTGAGGTAAAGGGCATCACCAGTGCCAATGGCGTGGTGACGGGGGTTGAAACCACCAAGGGCTATATAGGCACCAAAAAGATCGGAATCGTGGTGGCGGGCCATTCGGGCCAAGTCGCTGATATGGCGGGCTTTCGCCTGCCCGTGGAAGCCGTGGCCCTGCAAGCTTTGGTGTCAGAACCGATCAAACCCTGCATGGATGTGGTCGTGATGGCCAACACGGTGCATGGCTATATGAGCCAATCTGACAAGGGCGAAATGGTCATCGGCGGCGGCACGGACGGGTTTAACAACTTTACCCAGCGCGGATCGTTCCACCATATCGAAGAAACCCTGCGCGCCTTGATTGAAACCTTCCCGATCATCAGCCGCCTGAAGATGCTGCGTCAATGGGGCGGGATTGTGGATATGACGGGCGACCGTTCTCCCATCATCTCAAAAACCCCTGTCGGCAATTGCTTTATCAACTGCGGTTGGGGCACGGGCGGTTTCAAGGCCATTCCGGGATCGGGCTGGGCCATGGCAGAGCTGATGGCCAAGGGCGAACCGGGGCCCTTGGCGGCAGAGTTTGACATGTGGCGCTTTAAAGAGGGCCGGTTCATCGACGAATCGGTCGCTGCCGGGGTGGCGCATTGAGGGCGCGGGGGCACGATTTTTCGCCGAAAAATCGGAAGGGTCGAATTTTCTGCGAAAATTCGAAGCCTGCGCAAGACGTGATGAAAGGAACAGTCCTATGCTGACGCTCGAATGTCCTTACTGCGGTGTGATGGCCGATGAAACCGAGCTTGCCCCCGGCTACGAGGCGCATTTGAAGCGCTACGGTCCGGGATCAAGCGACGAAGAGTTTGAAGCCTATATGTTTGCGCGCAAGAACCCCAAAGGCGTGCATTTCGAACGCTGGCGGCACGCTTATGGCTGCGGCAAGTGGTTCTTGGCGGCGCGGGATACGGCCACGCTCGAGGTGTTTGGCACCTATCCTGCCCAATCCTCGGCCCCGCCACAGGACCTGCAAGACAAGATCAAGGCCAAGCGGTCCGACTGGAAGGGTTACAAATGAGCACCCGTTTGTCCAAAGGCGGTCGTTTGATCGACCGCGCTCAGGCTGTGGAATTCACCTTCAATGGCAAGCGTTTGCAGGGTTTTGCGGGCGATACTCTGGCGGCATCTTTGCTGGCCAATGACCAGATGCTGATGGGGCGCAGCTTTAAATATCACCGCGCGCGCGGCGCTGTGGCTTCGGGCGCCGAAGAGCCGAACGCCTTGGTCAATCTGGGGCGCGGCGCGTTCTTGGAACCGAACCAGCGCGCGACCACGACCGAAACCTTTGACGGGTTGGAAGCGCAAAGCCAGAACCACTGGCCCAGCTTAGAGATGGACATTGGCGTTGTGAACAACGCCTTGGCGCGGTTCTTGCCGGGCGGGTTTTACTACAAAACCTTCATCCATCCGCGGGCTGCGTGGAAGCATGTGTTCGAACCGATCATCCGCAAAGCAGCCGGCCTTGGCCCTGCGCCCAAGGAAATGGACGGCGACCGCTATGAGCAAGCCTATGCGTTCTGCGACGTTTTGGTTGCGGGCGGTGGGATTGCGGGCTTGCAAGCCGCACTCGCAGCAGC
>Ga0114966_10006104_pt1 | contig 10087 bp, 6 predicted proteins | sample M_130207_XF_Meta_FD_87029 | JGI IMG/M metagenome (GOLD analysis project Ga0114966, IMG submission 87029) | Freshwater microbial communities from Lake Montjoie, Canada to study carbon cycling - M_130207_XF_MetaG | ecosystem: Environmental > Aquatic > Freshwater > Lake | place: Lake Montjoie...
CGACGGGGGTGAGGATTGCTGCATGGCCACCAACTCGGTCTTCGGCATCCTGCCGATTGTGTGGAAGTGGAAGTATGGACGAGACCGCGCGGTTCTGGCCGAGACCTGCTATCCGTTGATGCGGGCGGTCGCTGATTTTTTTGACGACTACATCGGAAAGCCGGTCGACGGGCGATACGAGGTGTACGGTTCAGTCCATGAAGGAGCAGACTGGTTTTCGAAAAATGACATGTTCAGTCTCGGCGCCATTCGATTTCTCTACCGCGAGATCCTAGCGGCGAGCATGGAACTCGGGCGGGACGCCGACCGCCGGGCCCATTGGCAGGACATCCTTGAACACATGAGCGAGTATCCGCTCCAGGAATGGGGGGATACCGTCACCTTCAGGCCGGACGCCGTTCATGATGTAATGGAAGCCCTGCATTACCATGGAGGTGCCAGGAACACCGGCATCATGTTCACGACGACATTTGACAACATCGGCGCTTCGACCTTGCCGGCGTATAAGATAGCCACCTGCAACACGCTGGATCGGGGCAATATGTTTCACCCTCAGCGATGGAGTGGCTGGCAGAATGGAAACGACTTCGGGATGATGTTCGTCATGGCCGTCAGGGCCGGTTACCCAGCGCAGCGAGTCATCAAAGCGATCAAAGGTTGGAAGCCGGAACCGAACGGCATTGTATCCCAAAAGGATGGAGGAGGCATCGAGACGGCGGGCATTATTGAAGCCATCAACAACATGCTATTGCAGAGCCATGACGGCGTCATTCGGATTTTCCCAAACTGGGACAAAGCAGTGGATGCTCAGTTCAAGAGGCTGCGGGCAGTGGGAGCGTTCCTGGTCGAGGCGCGATATCGCGCTGCAGGGCAAGTGGTGGGTTCGGTTCGGATCTACAGTGAAAAAGGCAACGCTTGCGTTTTGCAGAGCCCGTTCGACGGGGCTTCCCTCAAGGTGACCCGGGCGGACGATCAGCGACCTGTTGCGACCGTTCAAAATCAGGACGATTACACTTTTCGCACGACTTCCGGTATGACCTATGACATCGCCCGTGCTGAACATCCACAGGCTCTCGCCGGTGCGCCGATCATCACAAAGCATCCCGTGGACATCACGGTCGTGCTTCCTGAGAAAGCCACCTTTTCAGTATCGGTTTCCGGCAAAAACCTCCGTTACCAGTGGCAGAAGAACAGGTCTGATGTTCCCGGAGCGACTTCTCCAAGCTATTCCACACCCGCCACGACCTTGTGGGATATCGGGAGTGAGTATCGCTGCATTGTCTCCAACCGTTCCGGCACCACACGAAGTCATGTGGGGATTCTGAACCCGAGGAAAGATGGGTCCAAGGAGGATAAACGTTAGTCCACGGTATCGAGTGCTGCTGCCGACGCGTCTCTCGTGAAGCAATTCATTTAGCCTCGAAACGACAAGTAAAACGGACGTAACCCCCGACTGAATCGCACCGTGATGCAAACTGTTATGTCGATCAGAAAGACCTTGAGCCTGTTCGCTGGCATGGGTTGGTTCCTGCTTGGTGCGCAGGCGATGGTCTATCAACCAACTCTCGTTCCCGGGATGGGCGATCAATGGCTCTATTACCACGAGGGGGTTCACTACCTCTATCACCTCTATGAGCAACCCGCGGGCAAACTGTACGGCGTGTACCTCGCCACGTCGAAAGATGGCGTGCATTTTCAGGAAGTTGGCCCGGTGATCGAGAAACAGAAGGACGCCGACTGGCTGGGGTCCGGTGCCGTCTGGCGGGCCGGTGGCAAGTACATCATGAACTTCTCTGAGTCCCGGGCGCACCAGTCGATTTCCTTCGCGGAGTCGGACGACCTGATTCACTGGCGAAGACTCGGCGACGAATACCGCAGCAATCCGGATCCGCGCTGGGACGAAGTGAACCGCTGGGATTGCATCTGGCCATTAGCGCGCGAGGGAGGCGGCTTCTGGGGATATCTGTCCGCCAATCCGTGGCGCCACAGCGCCCGACAGACAAACGGCGTGACCTACCGATCCACCGGCATGCTTGAGTCGAGCGATGGCGTTCGCTGGACGGCCATCGCCCCGCCCCTCTTCGAATGGGGCAAGATCCCAGAGATGGTCAATGTCGAGATCGGCGCCGTCCGGCGGTTTAACGACAAATACTATATGCTGGCGCAGACTTGGGGGCCTTACCCGGGCGGGTCTTACCTGGGTGCCACCGGTCCCGGCGTCTATACCTTCATTGGCGATACGCCCAAGGGACCTTTCCGCCCGGATACCGGAGCGTTCCGGTTCTTGGGAAACACAAACGCGAACACTCGATCGACGCATTTCGCGCGCTTCTACGAAACGCCCAACGAAGTGCTCGCCAACCACTTTTTGTTTACTCGCAGTCTGAAGGCCTGGCTGGCGCCGTTGAAGAAGGCTGTGGTGGATGACAAAGGACACCTGCGACTGTCCTATTGGCACGGAAACGAAGCGATGAAGGGCAAGCCCGTTCCGCTCACGCCTCCCCTTCCGCTGACCGTCAATGGGAGTGGCGGAATCGCAGTGCTGCCATTGGACGGACGATTCGATGTTAAAAATGGTGTCGTTCTTGAAGGTACACTGGAAATTCGGACCGCCGGAGAGAAGCCCGGCCGCTGTGGTATTTACATTGAGGAAACGGAGGAACAAGGCACGGCTGTGCTGGTGGGCACCGATGGTAAATCGCAACTGGGCTATCTGAAATGGGAGGGCGCAACCTCGTTCGAACCGGATGATTTTGTCGAAGTGGGTATCACGCCTCATCGCAAACAGATGTTTCGTCTGTTGACCCGCCAATACATGCTGGAGTTCTACATCGATGATCGACTCATCCAGTGCTACAGCATTCCAGAACGGGCGACGGGGCGAATCGGGTTCGTCGTGCAAGGAGGGCGCATGCTGGTGGATAAGTTGAAAGCTTGGGAGATGACCTTCCCTGCCGGCAGGAAGCAGGTCGAAGGTGCGGAGTAAGAAGTCCGTGGAGAAAGCCAAAGCCTCTGTGCAAGCTTTTGTAGAACACCCGTTCCACATCGTGAAGAATCTGTTTCGCCATCGGAAGGTGCGCTACCGAGGATTGGCCAAAAACGGACATCAACTCTACAATCTCTTTGGACTTGCCAACGTGGTGATCGGAGGAAGAACCGCCACGACGTAAAAAACCTGAATTAAACCTGTTGAAAAACTGAAAACAGGCAGCAAAACCGCGCTACCAAACCAAAACTGATCCGCGAACCCGAGTCGCCGGACTCAATTCTCCGCAGCTCAAGGATCATTTTTCATGCACTCAAACTGAAAATCGAAAACTTGGCTTTATTCAGCGTCTCCTTAGAAGGCCGGTGAAGTGTGCAAATTTGGATTTCGGGGAATGGATCGTTAAGGAAAGAAAAAGGTGTAAGGGTGCTTGAAATCATCGCAGATTAAATCCAATGCGTCCCTGCTCGCGAAAGCGTATGGGAGACTGAACACATACTCGTCGCCAGCCACAATGGTTTTCGAAAAAGGCGTCGTCTCAGGAGTTGCACCAGCGAGACGTTTTGAGATGCCATTTATCTTGACGGCTTTCTTCGATTGATTTTTAACAACTATTTGCCACACGGCACTCGTTCGAAATACGCGGATAAGCAGGGATGGGCACTCTCCTTCCTCGACTAGTTTTTGTTGCTTTTGAATGTATTCCTGCTGACCTTGCTGTTGTAGTGCTATGATGCGATCAGTTGCAAATCGCCGACAGGTCATCCCCGCCTTTATTGTCTCGTTAGTTCCTTGCTCCAGCTTTGCGCGTGCATACTTGCCTTGTGTTTCTACCACATTGACAATACCCATCTCGCGCCCATCAATGCGGGTCGAAAGTCCAGAATCAGGATCGGGAACGCTTTCCGACAAGGAATAAACAGAGAACCATTGGCCATTTTGAACGCGATTTCCACCTTGGTTCAAATAAATCGTACCATCGGCATCGACGCGGAGAATTTTAACCGGATAGATAAGATCAAGAAGCTCTGTAACGACCGTTTCTGCTGTTGAATTCAAAAGGTACTCTCCGACTTGCGACCGATTATTCTGAATCCCCAAACGCTGAAGTGCCTCCTTTGGGAGGCGCAGATTCGCAGTGTTTGCCCATCGAACTTCGCGAGGCGCAAGCTCCACTACGCGATATTCCACGATGAAGTTTGCCTCGTCTGCTGAGTCCAGAGTTGATGCAGAGTTCATTTCAAAGGCTGAAATCTCACCAACCACAACGTAGTCCGCTCCGATCTTTTGCCCAATTCGAACTAGTTCAGAGATGGGTGTCTCACCTTGTCGCAAAAGAGCTTCTTCCGAGGTAAATTCATTCGCAAACTCACGATCTAATACGCGGAACCGGCGGGATTGCGCAAAATGCGAAACCAGCTTTGCGCCCCAGCGGCGGCTTAATGTGGACGTTAGAAGATCGGTTTGTGGAATGCTGTTACGAAATGGCAAAATCGCAATGCTTCTAAGACTCGAACGGTCCGGACCTGGTGACCGATATTCGGGTAAGGACACGCGAAGGTTGGCAATCCATCGCCGGTCTTTCGGGGTCATAGAAATTACGTCATAGCTGTGTATTTGGCCTTTGCTCTTCGATCGGATATTCTCTTCGAGTTGGGTTCGCAACTCCTGTTTGGACTCCGTCTCAACGAGAGAGATACCGAGTGCTTTTTCAGATTCTATTGTCAACCCTTGGAATTGACGCACCGCTTCGATTAATGCAGCCACGATAGCAGCATCCTCACTGTCCCCATATCCGGTCGCTTCGCGGGAAACCAATTCGTAAGTGGCGGCTTCCACGCGGGGTACAAAACCGAGCGCGAGGGACAAAACAATCCAGAGAACGGCTTTCTTAAAAGTCAGCGTCTTTGTCAAAATCTGGACTGATGCGAATTTTGTTTTCATTTGTGCGTGAGTTTCCCGTTCCCGGCTTGGCGGTAAGCTTGTTATTCAAGCCATGAATGGCTGCATCTCGTGAAGTCGGACTCCACATCAAGATGTGACCGACTAGCAGGTGTCCGGTTTCAGGATGGTTAACTGTCCATTCTTTAATAGTCGCGACGCCTTGCAGTGTCGCTTTTCCATTCTGTTTGATTACAGTCCGAAGTGTTTCTCCAATGGCGAGCGACTCAACCTCCTCAATGCTCTTGGGGCTAATAATTCGGTTGAGTTCGGCACTTTGCCACACTGAACTGTCTGACTCGAACACCAACGTACTGTTGACGAAATCGGTTAGCGCACCGTCCGCGAGGTTCATCGCTTGAGCCCGTGAAGTCTTGATCGCAGTATCACGACGGAAGCGACTGTCTGCTTGTGTCACTGCGGGAGACCACTGCCCAAATGAAACCAGCACCCGGTCTCCGTTTTCGTCTGTCATCACTCGCACTCCGAAGGCATGGGCGAGTTCCTTTTCCCCGTTTGGACAGGCGGCTTCTATTTGCTTCAGAATCTCTTCCTTCTGGTTTGAAGCATTTGACTTTGCGATAGTCCGGCCAATAAGAATACTCTTAGCTAACTCCCGCTGATTGTCTGAGTACACGATGAGAACGCCGACAGCGTTAAGGTCTTCAAATGTCGCCAGCACTCGCACACCAGTTACTGATTCCAAAGCGCGAATTTTGATAGTTCTTCTTATCGAGTCTTCGAGTAGTTTTCGCCTTTTCTCGATTGGCTGTGTTCTGGACTGCGCCGAATCTACGCCTGCTTCTTCGAGTGCCTTGTCAAGCTTTGCATCTGTCAATGCGAGTATTTTTTCCCCAATCACCTTAAGTCGACTCCCCTCCTTTGCCGCATCCTCCTCGCTGATTTCTCCAGAATCATGAAAAAACTTACGGAGCGTTTCGGTCGTGGTGATCCGTTGCTGAAAACGTACGAAATCGCCTTTAGCCTCCATTGACGCTGATTCGAATGCCATAACGCGGGATTGGCCGAATTTCACATCGTCCGGCTTCGCTTGAAGAGTGCCTTCTGCCCAACCGAGATATGCGGAATTCGGGTTGGAACGAGAATAGCCGAGCACCCACTTCCGCGCCTTAAGGTACTCGTCGCGTTTTTTAATCAACTTGGTTCCCGAAACTTCTTCCGCCAGGGGAAAAATATTTTTAGCTTGGCTGACTTCTTTGTCAGCTTTTGCTTCGGCAGCAGGCGCTTGAGGTTTTTCACTTACCGGTTCAGCAGCCTGCAATGAGAACGCGACGAGGAGCGCGGAAAAAAAGGCGGTTTTCATAAAAACGGACAGCGGTATAAGTTTTTGTTATTTAGGTGACTTCCAGAAACTCAGCTTTTTAAAAGTTCAGGGCTGGTTTTGCTGGGTTTTTTGAATGACATTTTTTAAAGCGGGAGGTTTCTGGAAGTCACCTTTACCCAATCATTAAATCATTAAGCGAAGAATTGGAGGTCCCTGTCAAGCAACAATGTGGATAATGTCAAAGCTCTTTAAGAATGTACTCATTCTTAACTCGTTAGAAATGTCCCCTTTTTCATTCTCATTCCCTGTGTTTTTGTTTCTTGTTTCCTCGGATCTCTGTAGGGGGTCAGGACTTTTTGCTTGAACGCCTTGGGCCGAGACCGCCCTCCGTGCTTTCCACGCAACCCATGAATCAAACTTTTATCCCCCGTCAATCCAAAGCACTTCCAAATTCGTTTGGCTTGCCGATAACCGATCTCCATTAGATCCGCTGCTTTAACCAACGTTATTTCTTTCCTTTTGATCCGACCCATCAACTCCAAACAATGTCTTTCTTTCCCACTCATTTTTAATGTCTCCATCGGAATTTACTTCCACCCAAAAGGGGACATACTTAAAAGAGCTTTGATGGGGACATTCTCATTGAGCTAAGACAAATGCCTACTCTCGATCTTGACAAACCACAGCAAACGCTGAAGCGACGGTGTATCGCGGGTCTGCTGGCGTCATGGTTGGGCATCGTGGCCGCATTTTCCCTCACAGCTGAGGCCGCCGAACCTTCTCTAGCGCAGCCCCAGCCGGAGACGCTCGCCTTCCCGGCGAACCCGCCATCGACGTGGTTGACCTATCATCTGGCCCACCCCGGAACGACGGCACCAGGCGACCCGAACGCCGCGTTTTACTGGAAGGGGCGCTACCATCTTCACTACATCTACGAGGCCAAGGCAGGCACCTCCTGGGCGCATGTGTCCAGCACGGACATGGTGCATTGGAAATGGCATCCCACCACGCTCACTCCTGCCACCATGGGGCACGGTCTGTTCAGCGGGACCGGCTTTCTCACCAAGGACGGCAAGCCGGCGATCATCTACCATGGCGCCGGTTCGGACCGGAACCAGATCGCCTTCGCCGAGGACGATTTGCTGGAGCGCTGGTCTAAACCGGTACCGGTGAACCCCAAGACGCGATCTGGGGATCTGCCAGCGATGCGGCACTGGGATCCCGACTGCTGGCTCGACGGTGAGACTTACTACGCGGTTTCCGGCGGCAAGGATCCGCACCTGATGAAGTCCGCGGATTTGCGGAACTGGGAGTATCTCGGCCCCTTGATTCACGCCCAGATGCCGACCCTCGACGTGCCGCGCGAGGAAGACATCTCGTGTCCAAACATGTTTCGCATTGGCGACAAGTGGATGCTGCTCTGTCTGAGTCACTGGATTGGGAGCCGCTATTACCTGGGCCGCTTTCAGGACGAAAAGTTTCTCCCGCAATCGCATGGCCGGATGAATTGGATGTGCGCGTTCAAAGGGGGAGATGAGGACGCCGACGTTTTCGCCCCCGAGAGCCTGCTGACTTCGGATGGCCGGCGCGTGATGTGGGCCTGGTCGCGGGTCAAGCATCGGCTCAAGGACGTGCCTATTCAAAGCAGCATCCAATGCCTGCCGCGTGAGTTGAGCCTCCCGGCGGATGGAGTGCTTCGTATCAAACCGCTCAGGGAACTGGAAAAGCTCCGCTATGGGGCACGCTCCGAAAGAAACGTGACGATCCCGGCGAACGCTGTCCACCGACTCAAACGGATCAACGGGGACACGCTCGAGCTGAGCATTGTTTTCGAGCCTAGTTCGGCCCGGAAATTTGGCGTCCAGGTCTATTGTGACCCGGAGGGCAGGAATGGCTTTTCCATCACGTTCGAGCCGGAGGCAGAAACACTGACCCTGGGTGAAACGAAGATTCCGTTCACATTGAAGCCGACCGAAAACTTTGAGCTGCGGGTCTTCCTGGATAAAAGCATCATTGAGGTATTCGCCAACGATCGTCTCGCCGCGCTGGCGCCCCATCGTTACGCTCCGCAGAATCTCGGTGTCAGCCTTTTCAGCGAAAGCGGTTCCGTACGCGTGAAAGAATTTAAAGGCTGGAAACTGCGATCGATTTACGAGGGGACCAGTAATCTTGCGCCGGCGAACACCTCGGGTCGCCGATGAACACTCTGAGACACTCGTTCTTTAATATGAAATCCCCATTCCCATATCTGGCCATCCTTCTTTTCGCCAATCTGGCCACAATCCACGCCGACGACGCGCCTTCTCCGCCTGCGAACACCGGTAAGCCGGCAACTCCGGAGGTGAAAATCGAGCCGTTCGATTTCGATAAAGAGGATGCCAATGCGCACGCGGCGTATTTTCTTAAGAAGAGAAAATCCGCTGCGGCCGATCCCTATCGACCGCTCTATCACTTCTCGCCGCCGGGCTTTGGCCTGCACGATCCCGCCGGTTTATGCAAATGGCAGGGCAAATACCACCTGTTTTACCTCTATAGCCCACCCGGATTGCAATGGAGCCGGGGACATGCCGTCAGTGATGATTTGGTGCACTGGAGCGATCTGCCCATGCTGCCCACGTCCATCCGCCTCGGCACCGGACAGGCTTGGGCCGACAACGACCGGGTGCTCCTGACGATAGGAGAGGGGAAATTGTTCACCGCCAGCGACCCCTTGCTTGAGAAGTGGACCGAACACCCTGTCAAGTTTCCGGGAGCAGATAACTATATCTGGCGGGAGAAAGACCATTATTACATCACCAAGGCGGCGGGTGGACCCAATACCGCCTTGGAGATTCTCCGGTCCAAGGATCTGACGAAATGGGACTCCATGGGAAACTACCTGAACGACGGTTATTTCACAGAACCTGGCACTGACGGATCCTGCAACAACGTGCTGTCCCTCGGAGGCGGCCAGCACCTTATCCTTTTCTTCAGCCACAATCAGGGTCCGAAATACTACATCGGCAAATCCGATCTCGGGAGCGGCCGCTTCTCTATCCAGCACCACGGACGGATGAACTACGGACCAGTCATGCGCGGCGGTCTCCACGCCCCCACGGGATTCGTCGATACAGACGGCCGGTGCATCGGCATGTGGAATGTCATGGAATGCACGATCCAGGACAACATGCTCGGACACAAGGGCGAGATGATTTCACTGCCGCGGGTGCTGGCGGCGAACAAGGAGGTCACCGCCGATGAAGGCTGGAACATCCGGCCCATCAACCCGCTCACGATCGACCCCGTCGAAGATCTAAAAAAGCTGCGCTTCAATCCGGTGAAGCTCGAGAATGTCACCATCCCCGCCAACGGCCAGCAACTACTCGCCGGGGTGAAAGGCCGGGCCATGGAATTGGAAGCCGTGATTGATCCGAAGTCGGCTCGGGAAGTCGGGTTGCGCATTCTGCAGAGCCCGAACGGTGAGGAGCAAACGACCATCAGCCTTTCCATGCACGGATACGCCTGGCCGTGGCACTCCAACAAACGGGAGCTGATGATCGATGTTTCCCAAGCCTCGCTCAGCCCCGACGTGGCCTCGCGAACCCCGGAGATCGGTCCACTCTATCTCAAGGATGGCGAGCCTCTGCATTTGCGCGTCTTCATTGATCGAAGCGTCATCGAAGTCTTCGCCAATGGCCGCCAGTGCCTGACGCTGCGGGCTTACCCAACTCGTCCGGACAGCACGGGAGTGTCCGTCTTTGCCCGCGGCAGCAAAGCACGCCTGGTTTCCCTGACGGCCTGGCAGATGAAGAGTATTTGGCCTGAGCTGAAAGAACAGGAAGGGCGGTAGCCGGCGCGTGGTCTATTTGGAGCGAACAACAATGAAGCGAGAACAC
>Ga0114966_10006105_pt1 | contig 10087 bp, 10 predicted proteins | sample M_130207_XF_Meta_FD_87029 | JGI IMG/M metagenome (GOLD analysis project Ga0114966, IMG submission 87029) | Freshwater microbial communities from Lake Montjoie, Canada to study carbon cycling - M_130207_XF_MetaG | ecosystem: Environmental > Aquatic > Freshwater > Lake | place: Lake Montjoie...
CATTCGAAAATTTGCTTTATATTCTTTTTACTTATCGCTTTTATCGCATACCTTAGTTGGCTTCGATTCACATCTTCTTTCCTCCATTCATTATCATCTTTTATGTATAACGTCTCTCTTTTAGCATCACTACAGTGAATTGGTCTTTTATTTACTTCTAGTTCATTTAACCCTTTTATAAAGATTCGAGATACTCCTTCACTATAACCTAATCTTGCGGTATCTTCTAGGTCTTTTAGTTTCACTTCTAGGCCATCTACGAACTCTTTTAAATTTATCGCATCTTTACATGTCTCATTCAAATATATTTGTAGATTAAAATGGTTGTTAGTTGTATTCATTGTGTTTGTTGTATTATTTATAATTGTCGGTTCTTTAGATTGGGTTATCAGTTGTTTCTGAAGTTCCAAATTTTCTTTCAAAAGTTTCAGCAATAATTCTGTTACATTTGGTTCTAGATCTGGCTTTACATCTGGTTCTGGCTCTTTTTGTTGACATTCTTTTACGCATTTGTTAGTTTTTTTATGTCTCCATAATCCAGAATTATCTTTATATGTTTTGTTACATATATCGCAGTAAAATTTGGGGCAGAATTTTGCCGATTTTTCATTGATGATTATTGACTTCCGGTGCTTAGCACTCAATAAATGATCTCCGTAACTACTTTTCTTGCTTGTAGCATAGTCACAATTTTCGCAGTAAAATTTTGGGCAGATTTTGGCAGAATTTTCATTGCTAAACATTGCTATATATTACTACAAGAAAAGTCTCCAAGCTTTTTTTCGAAAAAAGAATAATTTTATCGTCACATTTTTTTCTCACATTTTTTCGAAATTTAGAGCATTATGGTCTAAATTCATTTTTTTTGTGTTAAGCCAAAGGCTCCTATAGGTTCTTAAAATTGGACATTTATAAATGTCCAAAATGGAAAACCAAAAGTACCTTTAAACTGAGTAAAGTTCAGAAGTTCAGAAAATATAAGCAACCCATAAGAATATCTATTTATTTAATTGGTTTATGATGAAACAACCTAACAAAATGTGTTACAATTTTATCAATATTTGAGACCATATGTTCAAAAAATATTAAACTAATATTGTTATAAATTAAGTAAAATCGAGGCAATATATAATACATGAATAAATGTAATGAAACATATGTGGAAAAATATGATTCCGCATATGAAGCAGATGATGAATATGAAGATATAAATGATCTTATAAATGATCCTATTGTTAATATAGATAAACAAGTATTCATCAATATTGGCATCTATATGATGGAATTATGTGACGAACCCGAAGACAAAATGTGCCGGGTTTTGGCCGAATTGGTTGCCCTACATGGATGTAAGGAGGAACCTACAACGCAGATAATACCCCATGTAGGCGCATGTAGGCCACCGATAAAGTCGGCATCATCAGGACTATTTAGTCTCTCTAGTAATGAAACCGATGACTCTATATTTCGATATTATATTTCAGATGATGAAATAAATATTGAACTAACATAATAAAGTATTTCAAATAATTAATAATAAAGTATTTTAAAATATTAAATAATAAGACATCAAATATTATCTTTACTCTTTTGTTAGTATATAATGTCTGGATTGTGTGATACTGAATTAAAAAATACCCTAGATAAGTCTTTTGGGGTTCCAAATGTAGGAATTCATTCAAATAGAATATTTAATATAGCCTATGTGGATGTTATTATGACAATAATTGGAGCTATTTTGTTGGCATGGGCAATGAAATGGAATTACTTTAAAACAATTGTTGGAATGTTTATATTAGGTATAATAGTTCATCAATTATTTTGTGTTAGAACGACATTAGATAAATTGTTGTTTCTTATTAATAACTAACAAAATAAAATGGTTTATTTATTCATTGTAAATGCGCAAGTAATTTATAACATGTTGAATTCAGGTATGCTATAATTTTCTCCAGTCCTAACATATTTTGCGATGATTTTGGGGTTCACTTTGTTAGTATATATGTCTTCTGTTTGATATACATTATGATTTTTATCGATATAATAAACAATGCCTTGAATATCTTGAACCCAAACTTCTATTTTTTGTCCTAATGGCTTCTCTGTGTCGCCGGAATCGCAAACACCGTGAGGCGTTCCTTTCAAATGAGTGCCACAATATTCGTATCCTTCCTTCTTACGTCGAGTGCACTGTTCGCAACTAGCGCGTTTCGCACCACATCGGTCAGATAGATGAACCGCATTTTTTACGCGTTTGCGTTTCATGAAGTCTTCTTTCGACAAAACAAGACGATCATAATCATATACGTATTTAACCAGTGCGGCCAAATTAGGGTCTACGGACACCCCGAGTTGTTCCGCTTTAGATAACACATCTTCTTTGAATCCGGTAACGTAAGCCTCAATTTTTCGGTTAATTCGTTTATCCATTATGTTTCTTTAAATTGTTTTATATATATTATATGTTGGGCAATCTTTAGTTCAATTTTTTATATATATATGAAACCGGCTTAAAGAAAAATGATTAAATAGATGTTCCATTTATTTCTTTTTCTTGCGTTTTCTTTTTGCTGCGATTTTATCTGTTGTTTCTGCTGTTATTGTTGCCGATGCGATTATTGCCGATGTTGAAGTTGTTAGATCATTATTTATTTTATCGTCTGTGTCATTTTCTTCATCTATTTCTGATTCACATACAGTGTCGACATTTTCTTCAAATTTTTCAACAGATAAAACATTTATTGTATCAGATATTGTTTCTAACAAAATAGCATTACTCTCCTCATTTATAATATCAATGTGTTTTTCAACTATTTCATCAATAATAGCATTATGTAAATATTCATTATTTACATTATTTACATTATTTACATTATTTTCATTATTTTCATTATTTACATTATTTTCATTAGTTTTAAATAATGAACCAACAAATTCATCACTATTGATAGGGCTATTGATAGGAATAAAATTAGATGAATCAATTGAATCGAATGAAGAAGTTGACGCAGAAGATTTTATACTATCATTTTCTCTGTTACGTATACCCTCATCAAATTTAATGTCTTCATCTAAATAATCATTCATTAATTTTATTTTTTTGGAAAATCGTTTAAAATGTTTAGTATGAATATTATGGAAAAATTCCAAATACGATAAATATAGAAGACATTTTTGCTTTATTACAATGACGTCAAAGTCAAATGTGTTTACAAAGTTATTAATATTCAAACCAGTTAATTGTTTTAATTGGAATGTTTGTAACTGAGTTTCTTTAGTAATTATATGTTCATTTAAATTATTAAGTAAATTAACGATAGTTTTGTGAATTTCTTCAATTGTTTCAAAATTATATTGTTTAAAAGGTTCAAGATCTTTGTAAATAGGAAACAATGTGTTAGATTTTAACATTTCGATGTTTTTGTTAGTTCCAATTATTTCTTCTGTATATTGTAGTATTAATTTATATAGTTTATAATATTCACAATACAATCGATTGTTTAATGCGAAATAAAATTTTTGCATATCATTATATTCATAATCAATTAATTTTCCTTGAAACTGAAAAGAGTCTAACCCAAAAACAAAAATAGTATCTTTGTTAGTTCTAATAAATTCACTAGTTGTTGTTTTTAATTTTGTTATTTTAATTTCTAATGCGTTAAAACAATACATGACTTGAGTTCGAATTTCCTTTATTTTATTAAAATTTATTTTAACGGATTGTATTTTTTCGTCCATTTTATAAAATGAATTTATATTATTTATTTATATAAATAAATAATCGAGAATAAATAATTATGATTAAAATAAATTATAATTATTTAATATGAATAATACAGCGAATCTAACAAATACGAATGTAACAACTACATCGAATACATTAGAAACAAATGCGTCAACTGACGTGATTCCGTGTGAGTGGACAACCGATCACGAAGATATTCTTATTGAATGGGCAGATAAGGCGATGTGTTATAATTGGCTTCATTCAAGAGCTCATGCGATGTATAGTAAATTAAATTATAGCTATACTATTCCAGTAATTATAATTTCTACACTAACAGGGACAGCAAACTTTGCTCAAGCACGTGTTCCGATATCATATCAAGGATATTTTGGAATGATTGTTGGATTTTTTAATATTTTGGCAGGAATCATAACAACTATACAGCAATTTCTTAAAATAACGCAATTAAATGAAGCTCACAGGGTGTCAGGTATTGCTTGGGATAAATTTTACAGAAATATCAAAATTGAAATAGCGAGGCATCCAGATGAACGTATGGATGTAAATCAGCTTATAAAAATGAGTAAAGAAGAATTTGATCGTCTAATAGAGACGTGTCCGGATATACCAGATCAAATAATAAATGAATTTAAAATGGTATTTAGAGGTAATTTTGAATATGATGAAATTGTTAAACCAGAATTATGCGGGCAATTAGTTTCTACTGAGAGGTATAGAAATCAATGGTCGACGAGCGAAAATATGGCAAAGAAGAATAATTTGAAACAGCAAAGAGAAAAGAAAATACGGAATTTTATAGAAAAGTTTATTAACGATTTTGAAAAGATTAATGGTCGTGATCCAATTGAAAGTGAAATAATAGATAATTTAAAAGATCAAATAGACATAGCCCAAATAAAAGATGTTTCTATCAAAATTTTCAATGAAAAACAAACCGATGATATTGTTACAAAAAAACCAGCTAATCTAACAAATAAAAATGCGCTAAGTATAGATATATCTGAACTGCCAATTTAATATATATTAAGTATTTTAATACTTAAAGACAACTTACAAAACTACATTTTAGAATGCGGTATGTCCAAAAAACTAGCGCATAATATTAGAAACACATAAAACATTAAATAAGAACCATATTTATCGGCTCCTATTCCGTAGAAATTCAGTATTTTTGTTATAGCATATATGGTCAATATAGTGAGTCCAAATATTGTTAGTTTACTTATACTTTTATTAGAATTAGAATTATTATTACCCAAAGCTGCGACACCTGTATTTACTGAATTATTTACAACTAAATTGAGATAAGACATTATATATTTGTTTAAGAAATAAATATATAATATTTATACTGTGGTATATTTATTACTTAATGTTTCGAATTTATACAACATGGTATGACAGTGGAGTAAATGACTCATATTCTTTTACTAATATCATTTGATTGTCGTGTATACTACATAAATCATTTTCAATAAATAAAGCATATCTATTTTTTAGGGGAACCATAGTGTCACTAGTAAATCCTTTTTTAGAAAAAGATGAACTGAACTGAAAAGCATCGCTGAAAACCTTTGGTGGTCCAAATATGGTCCGAAATTCTGCTTCTTTTATATTATCACAATCCGTATATACTACATCTGGCAACAAATATGGTTCTTTTTTCATACCAGTCTTGTATAATACGCCCAATTCAGGCATTACATAGGTAAACAAATAGCTTACTTTTTCCGAAATAGGTATCTCGCAAATGCTATTTATATTAATAATTTCTGTCGGCAAAGCAAACCATGTTGTAACAGATTTAGTTAAATTTAGACAACTAATATCTACTGAACTAACATCTATTAGAGCATATACATTGTCTTTACCTGAGTCATCCGTAAAGCTAAATATGCCTTTGTATTCATTGGTTGTTAGTAAATCTATCTTACATTTTAATCGTTTTAGTTCTGCCTTTATCTTTCTTAATACCATATTTGATATATTTAGATTGGTAAACTCTTTGCCAATTGTTACAGATGGTAAAACAAAAACAGAATCTAAATTTGAATTTAAATTCGAATCTAACTCTAACATAATTTGAATAAATGGATATTTACCGTTACTAGTAACGTGGTAACAAATATAGTGTAATTGCCCATTTATCAAATCATCAAATATATCTACCGCATTTACATCTAGATTACAGCATTTGTTAGCTAAATAGGTATAATCTGTAGGCGTATTCATATTCATATTCATATTCATATTCATATTCATATTCATATTCATATTCATATTCATATTATACAATTAATATGTATAGACACATTTTTAATGGTGATTTTACGAACTTTTAAGTCAGGTCCAGCAAAGTGAAAAACGTCTGATGTTATTTAAGTATAACAGCCTCTTTTGCTACTTTACTAACAATTTTATCAATATTTGACAGTTGTTCTTCCGTTGTTAGTCCGGACATAGAATTGCCTACAATTTTTAAATACAAATCATTCTTTTTTGAATCAGATGCCATACAACCAGGATACTTGTTTCGCCATTCGCTTATTTTTTTGATGTTTTCGAATGCGATTTGTTTAATTGCTTTTTTCAAAATTGGTTTGGCATCATCTTCTTTTGTCCATTGATCATCATTTTTGATGTATAATACTTCTCTTTTTAGATCTGAACAATGAATTGGTCTTTTGTTTACATCTAAGACCTTGAGGTTCTTATTCATTATTCTAGAAACCCCTTCTACATAACCTAATCTACCAGTAGCTTCTAAATCTTCTAGTTCTACTTTGATTGAACTAACAAATTCATTGATATTTAAAGCATCTTTACACTCTTCATTAAGAAAAAACTGTAAATTGAAAGTCTTATTATGCGAATGATTAGTGTTGTTGTTATTAGCATTATTGGTTATATTCATGTGATCTTTTTTAACCAGTTCTAAAATTAGATTTTTAAATTCGGCATTTTCATGAATAAGTAATTTAATTATTTCTTTATCGGAACTGGAACTGGAATTTTCCGAGTTTTTAATTTCTGGCGATTTTTCAGGAGCGTTTTTATTATCGTCTTGTTTCTTTTCAAAACATGTTTTTTTATGTCTCCATAATCCAGTTCGATCTGTATATTCTTTATTACATATTTCACAAATCAATGATTTTTCAGAGATTTTTGTTGCTAAACCGTTCGTTTTTTGCCTTTTTTCATGTTTAGATGTGGAAATATGTCGATTCCATTCACTTTTTTTACAGCATTTATAGTCACATAGTTCACATAGGAAACTTTCGGCGATTTTCTGTTGCTGAAATGTTGCTAAATCCATATATATAAGCAACATACAAAAAATGCGCAAAATCCTCTTTTTTTGAAAATATTTATTTTTTTTCGTAACAATTTTTATCGAGTTTTTTTCATTTTTACAGCATTATGATCACAAGTCACTTTTTTATACCTCCTTTTCCAAACTTTGCTTTCGGATCTTTTTTTTAGACATTTTTAAAAATGTCCAAAACGCAAAAAAATTTCACAATATTTTGCGTAAAAGTTCAGAAGTTCAGAATTACAATATATTATATTTTAACTTAAAGAAAAAATGGCGACTTTACGCGGCTGATAATTATTTTTATATAGAATAATTTGTTACCATATATGCTGACAAATTTTTTGAAGCACTGTCTAAAGTTGAGACCTACCAATTGATGATGATTTCCTTACAGATGCCATTATTGCTGCTGAAATAGGAGCATTTGACCTGAGATATGGTAATGTCCGCATCAACTAGAATAGCATGTAAATGCTCGATAATCTCTTGATCGGTCTTTTGTTGAGAATTTCATTATGGGCTTCAGAAATGCTGTATATATGTTTGTAACTGGCGTCTTTATCTTGTCCTCTTGCTTTGTGAACTACCTTACTAACAATTTCTTGTATTTCGGCAACAAAATTTTTATCTATTTGTTCTTGATGTAGTCCTTTTAGCTGTAATTTTGTATATGTTTTCTCACATATAATTAGATCCATAAGACCTAATATAATGACAATGATAATCGCAATAAATAATTTGAACATTGTTGTTTATTAGTTTTTAGTTTGTTAGATTATAAACACCATATTGCTGTAAAAGTATTTCAATTTTTAGTGATTACAAATTTAAAAACAAAATCAAAAAAATTGAAATATATTTTTCAATGTATACAAATTTTATATTTTAAACAAACTTACATTTCAAAATGACTGAACAAATGAAAATGAGCGCAGCAAATGCTGAATTTAAAAAGGTTTATACTATTACTTTCGGGGATGTCGCGGAAAATCACGCAAAAATGCAGAAAATAGGGACTCTACATGAGAACGGCTATTCTGTCGAAAAGTTACAACAGATCCAGGCAAAATTGTCTGGTTATGGACTTCAAACAGAAATGATCGATCTAAATGTTGGATTTGACACAACCTTTTCTGAGGCAAAAGTTTTGGTGATTAGACGAGGCGCCCAGCATATTTTAGGTGAAGAGACGACTGGATTAATTGCGGAAAATGATGGACTAACGATGGACAAGAAGGCGTTAATGAAAGGCAAAGAAGTGAACAAAGTAGCAAGATGGAATCTCTGTTTTGCGGACGAAGATCAAGAGCCGAATTATAAAGACGGAAAAGGTAGAGTAGTTGCCTGGCAACATATTCCTAGAATGGCGCGAATTAGGCAGGTAATTTCCGAATGGACGGAAGATGTCCTGTTAAATGGTGAGGCAAATTATTATTATGATATTTCTAAGTGTGGAATTGGGTTTCATGGAGATGGTGAAAGACGCAAGGTTTTCGCTGTCAGAATGGGCGAGACAATGCCGCTTTATTTCAGGTGGTATCAAAATTCGCAGCCAGTTGGCGAGCCTTTTGAATTGGTCTTGAACGATGGCGACATGTATATTATGTCGGAAAAGGCCGTTGGATTTGACTGGTTAAAGAAAAAAGTCCCAACTTTGAGGCATTCAACCGGATGTTCAAAATTTACAGGAATAAAAATAGGAGCAGAAGTAGAGGCATTAGCCCAAGCAAATCAGGTAAAACAAGAAAAGCTGGCGATAAAAGAAGCTGCTGCGAAGCAAAAAGAGGATGAGAAGAAGGCAGCAGCAGAGCAAAAGAAGGCAGCGGCAGAACAGAAGAAGGCTGAAAAGCAGTTAATTATGGACCAGAAGAAGGCTCTAGCTGCGCAAAAAAAAGCGGAATTAGCAAAGCAAAAAGAAGACCAGAAGAAGGCTTTAAAGAAAAAATAAATTAGTTGTAGATTAGTTGTAGATTAGTTGTAGATATATAGTATATTATAAAATATAGTAAATATAAATATTTTTTATTGCTTGTCGCTTGTCGCTTGTCGCTTTAAGTCGCGTAAGCCAGACCGCAATTGCCGCCAATAAATATCACTTGATTAATGCGCTCCTCAAAAAGTGTCATATTAAAATTGTAATCATAAATGCGCCAAGTCGGTTTATTAATACCGATAATATCACCTGTCGTCGGATCACAAATTGTCAAACTTTGAGCCAATGGATCGAGTGGCGGAATAATGGTGGTAAATTCTAGCTCAATCTGATTAAAACGGCTCATATTTATCGCACCAGATGGTTGTAAATCTGAGTTGCTAGAATTCAAACAAAAATTATAACAATACAATCCGGGAGGCGCATTCCCACTAGTTCTAGTATATTTTTCAATGTAATTAAAAATACCAGCAGGCTGTATATTCTCTCGATAAGATCCATCTAACAAAATACCCATAACAACCAAAATATACTTGTCATTTTCTGGCGTATAAGTTGGCGTAATTAACAGCCCGGTCAAATTACCACTGGGATTCACACCTGGTCCAATATTCACTGGAACCAATTGGTTTAAAGCGTCCGTTCGATAAACAGTATACGCTCCAGCCGAAGGCGCCGGTATTATATCTTGCGGCATGTAATTGTAAGGCCAATTTGTATAATTAGACCATTCATTGCGTAAATTGACATCACTGCGCTGGAAATAAAACATCCAATTAGCGACCATTCCGAGTGAATCGAGTTCTATCTTGTTAGGTCCGGTCACATTGTAAAATATTTGCTCATGGACCTGTTTTATTAAATATTTCTGTTCTTCTAATGCGAACACTCGCTCTTCTTGATTAGATAAAAAGCAATAAGTGCAATTCAAATGAACGTCGGCATTCCACAATGTTCTTTGATCAGAGTAAGAATTGATGCCGATATTGATGTCGGGGGGAGGTTGTAAAAATCGATAAAACTGCATATACCAAGTATTAAAATTGGGCGCCACATAAGGGAAATTAAAGGTGGAATCGAATACATC
>Ga0114966_10006106_pt1 | contig 10086 bp, 12 predicted proteins | sample M_130207_XF_Meta_FD_87029 | JGI IMG/M metagenome (GOLD analysis project Ga0114966, IMG submission 87029) | Freshwater microbial communities from Lake Montjoie, Canada to study carbon cycling - M_130207_XF_MetaG | ecosystem: Environmental > Aquatic > Freshwater > Lake | place: Lake Montjoie...
AGCAGAAGGGTCGGCAGGAGGAAGAGAAGGGTCTTGAGGTGCCATAGCAGAAGGGTCGGCAGGAGGAAGAGAAGGGTCTTGAGGTGCCATAGCAGAAGGGTCGGCAGGAGGAAGAGAAGGGTCTTGAGGTGGCATAGCAGAAGGGTCTTGATTAGCGTCTTGAGTGGGCATAGCAGAAGGATCTTGAGTGGCCATAGCAGGAGGAAGAGAAGGGTCAGCAGGAGGAAGAGAAGGGTCAGCAGGAGGAAGAGAAGGGTCAGCAGGTGGAAGAGAAGGGTCAGCAGGAGGAAGAGCAGGAGCTTCTTGTGGGGCCATAGCAGAGGGGTCTTGATTAGGAACAGGCTGACCACCCACAAGATTCATATAAGCATATTTCTTCAAAGTTTTATTTGCTAAATTTAATCCTTTTCTTTTTCTAAATGTATTCTTCTTATTATTCGATTTAGAATTTTTCTTATACTTTTTCATTGTTTGTTTATTTTTTTTGTACAGTTTCTTTAATTTACCTTTAGTTAAATTCATTCTTATATAAATAAAATAATATTTTTATTTATATAGTTATATATTAATATGAGTAATAATACAACAAATTCACCAATTAATATAAGTCCGCAATCAATAACTGGCAAATGTGACTTAAAATGTGCTTATAATTTTGACTACCAAACTACTACTTTAGTAGCTACAAATAGCGGAGTTGTGTTATCTTTAAATTGCGATAATCAAACTAGCACACCAGTAACATTTAATAACAATAAATATACTGTTGAAGGAATCTTCATTATTAGTCCATCATTGCATTTATTTAATGGAAGCAAAGCAGCTGCTGAATTAATTATTATGCATGCTCCTCAAACTGGTGGTGCAAAATTGTCTGTATGTATTCCAATAGTTCAATCTGGAAATTCGACGGATGCTACTAATTTAGTAACCGAAATAATAGATTTAGTTTCTTCAGGAGCTCCTTCAGTAGGCGAAACAACTACTTTAAATATATCGAATTTTACATTAAATAACATTGTTCCTAAAAAACCATTTTACAATTTTACTAGTCGTTTTTTAGGTGGTGATTGTATTGTATATGGTATTATGTTTGCTATACCATTAAGTCAATCAACATTAACAACATTATCGTCAATAATACAACCTTATGATATAAATGATATAGGAGACGGTAATTTATTTTTTAATTCAACTGGTCCTAATCAAAGTAGCTCTGGTGGTGATGGAATATATATTTCTTGTAGTCCAACTGGTAATTCAGTAGAGACAACAGATACTACTACTAATAATACAAATACATCATCATCCGGTTATTCATTTGATATTAAGAAATATGAATATTTATTATGGATATTCCTACTTATAGTAATTATTTTACTTTTAGTACTAGGTATTAATTTTATTATTAGTAAAAATAGTAGCCCTAAAGGTTTGACAAATAGTAAACTAAATCCAGATAGTGGTAAAAGTTTATTTTCAAGTCTAAAAGATAAATTTACATAAATAAATTGTAAAAATGTAGAAATGTAAATTATAAATTATAAAAAATGTAAATAATTATTCTATTAAATTTAATAAATAATTATTTTATTAGTAAATTAATTAATTAATTGGCGAAGCATCGTGTAAATCTTCTAAAATAGGTGAATAACTAGCTTTAGACATTGAAGACCCGCCTTGAACAATAGGAGCCATCTTTTTAACGACTTCTTGTTCTAAAGTGTACGGAAATTGATTTAACGCCGTAAATTGAGATGATTTTTTCTCTTCAGTTGGCTCATATTTTCTTAAAGCATCAATACCAGTAGCAGCAGAAGAACGACGAATCAAATCAAATGCAACAAATAAACTGAGAACTGCTAAAATAGTATTACTATGCATAAATAAATAAACAACGAGCATTAATATAACAATTTTGCCGACCATTGTATCCACAGCATTAGCTAGAGGTTCAGGTGTTTTATATCCCATAATCAAATATATTATAAATAAGATTGATAGCAATAATTCACCCATGTGTTGTTTTTTAAATAAACTAGAAAACTCTTCCATATATTATATACTTATACTTTTTATAATAAAATTTACAAAAAGTATAGTAAAATAAATAATTATAAAAGTATAAAAATAAGAAATAAATAATTATAAAATATTGCTTAATGTTGTCTATTTTACTAACTATAATTACGCTTACATTTGCAGATTTTGATTTTTAAAAAGCAAATTTGTATTATTATCGCGTAAAATTATGCGATCGTTTAATAAATCATTAATGCAATATTGTATATCTCTATCTAGTTGGCTTGGGTCATTACCATCATCCCATATTGGTAAAATTGTTTCTGATATATCTTCATCATACAATATAGTTTTTAATTCTTGTAAATCCATGTAACGAATGTTTCCGTTATTGTCATATCTATTAAAAATCCCTCTTATTCTTTCACAAAGTAAATTTCTATCCATAGTTGTTAATTTATTTCTTCCACCACGTTGTTTTCTTCTTTTATTTGTTTTTCGTCTTTTCAATGTTCTTCTTTTATTAGATTTCCTCTTTTTATTAGATTTCCTTCTTTTATTAGATTTCCTTCTTTTATTAGATTTTCTTCCTCCACTATATTCTCCATCTGGACCTTTTTTTCCGGATAATTCATGGAATTCTTTCCAATCGCTTGAGTCTATTTGATTGAATACATTTTTATCAGGGTTTAGACCTTCTTTTACGGCATACATTGTATTTATTGTATTTATTGTTGATGTTGGATACTCGTCTATAATTTTAAGAATATCTCTGTATTGGGTTTGTTTTTCTGCTGTATCTGCGTGGTGTAATTTTATTTGTGCAATTTGTCTAGCATTACCTGTATATGATCCATCTCTAATTGTGCTGTCAGCACCTCCAACAAGCATTGCTCTTACTATTTCTTTATTGCCAGATTGTACTGCCATATGAAGAGGAGTATCCATGTTCATATTCTGTATGTTTGGATTCGCTCCGTTTTCCAAAAGCAATTCAACCATTGGAAGATTTCCACCATTAAATGTGGCGTAATGAAGTGGTGTAAATCCGTATCTGTCCTTCGCGTTAACATTAGCTCCATTCTGAATAAGAAAATTAACTACAGGTATATGACCTTTTAATGATGCAATATGAAGTGCTGTGTATCCGTATGTTTTAGCAGCAGGATTTTGCCATTCAATATTGACACCGCCATTGCCTATTATACGTTGCACTGTTTCTAAATCTCCAGTTTCCGCAGCTTTAAAAAGTTGTTCTTCTCTAGTAGCCATATATTATTATATATGTTTCTAAAATATATATTTCTAAAATATTTTGTAAAATTTCATTATAAAAAAGTATATAAACACATTCTTATAAATACAATTAGCATAATGAATATTAATACAGATACCAAAATTTTAAATACATATTTAGGACAAAAAGGTTACACTATAAATAAAAATGAAATAACTATTGAAAAACAAAAACAAATACGCGAAGATTTAACTATAAAGCCTTTTACTCATGGAGCCCCTGGACAAAATACTCAGGTTTCATTTCCGGCTTACCGTGAGTCGTCTAATAAAATGTATGTTCCTCATTATTACGGAGTGGAAAAATTCGGTGCGCCTAAAGAAATTAAAATTTCAGAAGGTAATGATATTAATTTAGATTTTGCTGGGGCTTTAAGGGAAAATCAAGAAGTAGTTGTTAAAACTTACGTTGACCATGTTAATAAATGTAAATATGGTGGTGGTTTATTAGAGCTTCCATGCGCATATGGTAAAACTGTTCTCTCACTTAACATAATTTCTCGTCTCAATAAAAAAACATTTATAATTGTTCACAAAGAATTTTTAATGAATCAATGGATAGAAAGGATTCAACAATTTCTTCCAAAGGCGCGTATAGGTAAAATACAAGGTCAAATAATTGATATTGATGATAAGGATATTGTTATAGGTATGTTACAGAGTTTATCAATGAAAGATTATCCTAGTGACCTTTTTCAAAGTTTCGGGCTAACTATTATTGACGAAGTCCATCATATTTCAAGCGAAGTATTTTCGAATTCATTGTTTAAACTGGTAACAAAATATATGTTGGGTTTATCAGCTACAATGAATCGAAAAGATGGGACAACAAAGGTGTTTAAAATGTTTTTAGGACCTGTTGTATTTAAAGGGAAAAGGGATGAAGAAAGGGATGTAACAGTTAGAGCAATCGAATATTATGTAGATGATGAAGAATTCAATAAAGTAGTTACCGATTTTAGAGGTAATGTGGCATATAGCACAATGATTAGTAAATTATGTGAGTATAATAGAAGAAGTGAATTTATTTTAAAAATTTTGGGTGATATGCTTCAAGAAAATCCTGAACAGCAGATTATGATATTAGCTCACAATAAAAATATATTAAAATATTTACACGACGCAATATCATTTCGAAATCTGGCAACGGTTGGATATTACGTTGGTGGTATGAAAGAAGCCGCATTAAAAGAAACTGAGAGCAAAAAGGTCGTGATTGCTACATATTCCATGGCGGCCGAGGCATTGGACATAAAAACACTTACTACATTAATTATGGCCACACCTAAAACGGATATAGAACAAAGTGTTGGAAGAATATTGAGAGAAAAACATAGTCAACCAGTTGTTGTTGATATTATCGATAGTCATGATACATTCAAAAAACAGTGGCAAAAAAGAAAAGTATTTTATAAAAAAGAAAATTATAAAATAATTCATACAAAAAGTAGTAATTATAATCCAGACACTTCTAAATGGTCAGTAATATATGAGTCATCTCAAAAAATAAATAAATCAGCAGAGTGTGATAATTCTCATGATGATGATGACACAAAAACAACAGATGTTTTTTTACATAATAAATGTTTATTAAAAATTAAAAAATAAAATTATTTTACACGGTTTGAAAGCCTTTATTAGTAAAATGGTTATAGTTATCAATACAATTAGCAGTTCCACCCAAAAGTTTATAAGGTACCGGGTTTGCTAAAGCAGATTCAGAAGCGCTTAATACTCCGCCAGTAGAATAACTTGGTGTGTTTGGAACATTACTTCCAAATTGTACGTATGTTCCGCCTCTTTGATGTCTTCTACGTCTACTAACACTTCTATTTCGTCTACTTGAACGTCTACTCATTCTTCTACTTCGACGTCTTCCACCCGCAATAGCCAGAGATTTGGTTAAAGATTTACTTTTAGAAAGCTGTTTCATAATTTGAGATTTGGTTTTCTTTTGTCCGCCTTTCATCTTCTTATATTGTTTAGTGATATTTTTTATTTTTCTTTTTAGTTTTTTTCCTCCTCTCATACAAGAAGTTGGTATTTCAGTGCTTCCAAAACTACCCGCATAACTTGAACTATCTTTATTTACAAAATCTCCATTAATATTTGAGCCTGGTGTTTGATTTCCGTATCCTAAAAATGACATTTATATATTATATATTTATTGTTTATTTTTTCCATTAATATATATTTCATTTAATTCTTTTCTATTTACTAAACTTGAGTTTTCATTTGCGATTTTATTAGGAACCCATTTTTTAAACTTAAAATTATAAACACAATACATTTTATATGACTTATCTAAAAATACAAATTTATCCGCTCTATCATCCTCAAATTCATCTTCATCGTCACTTTCTTCTAACGCATCTAAATTGTCATTTTCCTTAATTTTTCTAAACAATTTGTTCATAAATACACTTTTATTATAATCAGGAATATATGCGGTGTCATATAATAACTCGCATGAGTTATCGTAACAATATAAATGATATATATCGTTTTGTATATCAGGCTTAACGTTAAATATTATTTCTCTCTTTGTAATATGTGTATGAACATTTTTAACAGCATTCTTATTCAATTGTTGTAGAGGGGATGGAGGTGGTATAACAGGAACTATAGAAGGAGCTATAGCAGTTTCTATATTTTTTAGAGAATCGTTTTTAATAACACATGGTTCGCTATTTAAAAAATAATTTATATTTTTATATGGCACAAATAATAACACATTTGCCTTATTAAATAAAATAAATTGAATTTTTTCTATTTTATACTTGATATTTTCAATTTCTTTTAAAAGTTCTTCTAAACTATTTTTAATTAATGGCAAACCAAATACAATAAAAGAATTATTATAAGATTGTTGTTTGATATGATGCGTCATTATTTCATTTATAATGCTCAATTTTTTCCCCCATTGAAAAGAAGTTGTATTTTTCCCTTTATAATATAAGACATTTTCAATTGTAAAAAATGTGTTTCCTTTATAAAACTGTGTTCCGTAAAAAATTGTTCCATAACTTAACTCTCTTGAGAAACAACAGTTCATTATTTTGATATTTGTAATTTTATAATTGTTAGAATTGTTGTTAGAATTATTGATAGAATTTTTATTATTATTATTATTATTATTATTATTATTATTATGATAATTGAAAACTAACTCCATAATAAAACAAACATCCTGGTTGTTATAATTTGTAAACCAGGCAAAACATTTTTTTCCTTCAGGAATAGCTGTTACATAATCTAAATTATAAACTTTCTTATGTATAATATTTTCATAAGAAAGTTTCACACTCGGGAATTCGTCTAATATTTCTTCATAATTTAATTTCAAATAAGACATTGTTATATATAAATACATATAAACAAATCTTTATATCTTTTTTTAAAATAAAAAATAACACTATTTCTAAAAACTTGAATATGCGCTAGATTCAGAAAATGACTTTAAATTGTAACTTTCACTACCATTTGAATCCATTTGTTTTTTTAAAAAACTCTTTAACTCGTTTTTCATGGAACTTTCATCTGGTTTTGGTAACAAATCAATTTCTGTATAACTAACTTGATTGTTAGAAATATTATTGTTATTAATATTATTAATATTATTGTTAGAAATATTATTACTATTGTTATTAGTATTTTGCTTATCAGATAATGACATTACATTGAACATATTTTCATATTTTTGTGTTGGTGTATTTACTAAATCTTTTATTTTTGGAACAGTTAATGTCGATTTAAAAAAATTAATTAAGTAATGAACTAAAAAAATTAATATAATTGATAGTAATGTAATTTGTATACTCCAAAATAACATATAATATCTAAATATTAGTTTAACAAGGATAAAAACACATTTATTATTTCTTTTTGTAAAATAATATCAATGTTTTCTTTATAAAAAACTTCAAAATAAAAATTATTGAGTAAGAAATTTTCATATTTGTTTTTTGAATCATAATTATTATCATAATTCGGTTTCATATTTTTCACACCTTCTATTACTAAATTAATCATGTTCTGGTTCTGGTTCTTTAATTGATTCGCATTAGGTAAGCCATAATAAAACTTTGTAGTATTTATTGAAAGATGATCTGGTGGTATTTGATATACACTTGTATTTGTAACATCAGTTTCATCAACAAGATAATTTACATCATTTAAACTTTTTCTTACTACATTTTCATTTAATATAATACGTTTATAACAATTATTATTGTCAATTATATATATTCCCTCGTCACAATATATTTCGACTATATCTTTTTTGCAGAGAAAATATGTATCTAGTTTCTCTAGTTTTTTCATTAATTTACACGGATTATAATTTTCAATATAAATTTTCATTAATAAATTATTAATTGTAAACTATTTAAACCTATTCATAAAACAATATATATTAAAAATAGTAATGGCTCTAAATATTATAATTGTTGAAAAAACAGGTGTTTTAAAATCACTTGCTATTAAGGAATTCAAAGAAGAAGAATTATTTAAAAAGTGTGGATTTAAGAAGGCCGAAGATTTTGTAAAGCAACATGAATGGAATATGAAAACCGAAGGCAGGAAATTTATAATACAAGTTTTTGCTAAAACTGAAGGAAGACCAAATAGTGAAAACAAATATGATTTTCCTCCACCAATAGACACGAAGTTATTTTTCGGTAATTGTGCTATAGTAGGAAAAATAAGAAACGATGATGGAAGCATTAGTTTTACAAATTTATCATTGGAAATGTGGGAAAGAATGTATGAGAAATTGTTTGGCGGGTTTGAAGATTTAACATCAACTGCCGCCGAAGATGAGAATGAAGAAGATGAGCTAGAAAATGTGCCACAAAATAAGAAAACTAAGCACGGTTATTTGAAGGACGGATTCGTGGTAGATAGTAGTGATGGAGATGAGGATGAAGAGGAGGAGGATGAAGAGGAAGAAGAAGAGGAAGAAGATAGTGAAAGTAATGGTGAAGAAGACGGTGAGCTTGTTCTCGAAGATTTAGGGTCTGAATTGACAGAAGATAGTTATGATTATGAAAGTGAAACGGAAGATGATATAAAGAAGAAAGACAAGAAAGAGAAGTAAAAAAGAAATATATATTTTATTATATAATAACATGAATTCTTTTTTTGTTGGAAATAAATCAAAACCATCCTTTTTAGTTGAAGTTATAGCAGATAAAAAAATAGTAAGTATTTACAAACCAGATAAATACAGTAAAAATGAAGAATTTCATGATAAATATGCGCTTGGAGAAATGTTAATTAGAACAAAGTTTAATAATATTTATTTTATTGAAAAGCCGGTTTCATATAAAGATTTTTTATTTGTTCCAGAAATAATTTTAAAGATTAAAAAAAAATATTTGATTGTTTCAAAAACAATTACAGAAAAAGAAAATATAAACTTTGAATAAGTCAAGGTTAATATTTATATAAAAAAATTGATATTGATTTAAATATATAATTTGTATATAAATCAATATACTATGTCCTCTATAAGAAAGATTGAAAACCCAGATAAGTTTCGTGTAAATATTAAAGATAAATTGAACCTGATTTTAGAAAATGAAAAGCATAGTTTAAATTTAGAAAAGGGTATTTATAATTACGCGTTAAAGGAAGCTACCAATAGAAAGGTTCTAAAAAAGTGGGACAACCCTTATTTTGTCCAAATTTATATTGACCGATTACGAAGTATATATAATAATTTATCTAATAAGGAATTGATAGAACAGGTCAAAAATGGCTCTATAAAGGCGCACACAATTGCCTTTATGACGCATCAAGAAATGCAACCAGATAAATGGAAGGATCTTATTGCTGCTAAAACTATCCGCGATACACATAAATTCGAAACAAATATTGAAGCTTCTACTGATACGTTTACTTGTCGCAAATGTAAGTCAAAGAAGTGTACTTATATGCAGATTCAAACTCGCAGTGCCGATGAGCCGATGACATTATATGTAACTTGTATCGAATGTGGTAACAGATGGAAAACTTGTTAATAATTAATATAAATTAATATTTAATATAATATAAACAATTTATTCTTTCAAGTCTCTTAGGAACCAGACTTCTTCATAATCATCTTCATTTTCATTTTTGAAAGTTTCGGGAAGAACGTCAAAGTAATCATTTTTTTTATTATTGTCTTTAAAAACAAAACGTTTAAACATTAAAAAAAATAAGTCGTCAATAAAATCTTTTATATTTATATTTATCATTTATATAAATATAAATTATAAGTTTTTGTTTAAATAATTATATAAAGATTATAAATAATTTATTTATAAATGGAAGGGAATATATGTTATATACCAGTTTCAATTGGTGAATTATTTGACAAATATACTATTTTACAAATAAAACAAACACATATCAAAGATATAAAAAAAATAGCAAATGTAGAAAACGAATTGGCATATTTAAAACAATTTATAGATACGTATAAATTAGAAGAAAAACTAGTACATGAGTTAAAAGAAACAAATGAAACCTTATGGACTATTGAAGATAAAATAAGAGAGAAAGAAAAAGAACACAAATTTGATGAAGAATTTGTAAAATTAGCGCGAAATGTTTATATAACAAATGATAAAAGAAGCGAAATAAAAAATATTATTAATACAAAATTAAAATCAGGACTACATGAAGTAAAAAGTTATTCAAAATATAGTAATAGTAGTAATAATAATAGTAGTAATAGTAGTAATAATAGTAATAGTAATAGTAATAATAATGATAATGATA
>Ga0114966_10006110_pt1 | contig 10080 bp, 7 predicted proteins | sample M_130207_XF_Meta_FD_87029 | JGI IMG/M metagenome (GOLD analysis project Ga0114966, IMG submission 87029) | Freshwater microbial communities from Lake Montjoie, Canada to study carbon cycling - M_130207_XF_MetaG | ecosystem: Environmental > Aquatic > Freshwater > Lake | place: Lake Montjoie...
ACGCCAAGGCCGAGAGTTCGATCCTCTCTTGGAGTACTATATTTTTTTGCTTACTTGTAAAGTATTTTTTTTGCTACTTATCGCTAAAATATAAAAAAAGAATTGCGCTAAGAAATAAAAAAAAAATTTAGGTTACAAAATGACTGAACAAGTTCAAGGAGGTACGGTAAAACAGGATACAGGTGAGCATATTTTGGGTTCTGGATTAGCAGATGAGGTAAAAACTGCTTATAAAAGCGCAAACACTCATTATACTCATACTGGAGCTTTACAAACAACTAAAAATTCTGATCCTAATGGAATTACAATTTCAAAGCGTCCAGATCCAGAGGCTTTTGAAGATGAAGAGTACGGACAAATTCTTGCAACTTCAAAACAAGTTTATGAGTATTTAAAAACAAAACCAAATCCCTTATCAATACAACAATGGGAAAACACTGTTTCTTTGCATAGAGATACAAATTCTCTAGATGCTTTTGTAGGTATAAGAAATGTCAAGTATCTCAACAATGGTATAAGAAATGTCAAGTATCCTCAACAATTTTTTAAGAAAAACGGTGAGTGGTATAAAACTGTTTTAAAAAATGTAACAGAATATGTTGATCCAATTGTAGATACCTCCACGGCGGAAAATTTAGTAAATGGTTTTCAGGTTAGTGTCATTATGTGGGAATACAATGTCGAAAAAGATGTTTTTGAAAAAGTTGCCGGAGATCGTATTGGAAATGATCAAGCTCTTTTTACAAATACCGACTTCTTAGAAGCACTTGGTCAAAGTACAAGACAACAAGCACTGCTAGAAACATACGTAAACATTTTACAGAGAGAAGAGAGATTTTACAATAATGAAAAATTGTTAGATGCACAAGAACTTGCACAATTAAAAGTTAGAGACGCTGAGTTTACAGCATCTGAAGCTGCCCAAGGTAATGTTTTTTCTCGATCAATTGGATTGTTAGGTACTGCTACTGCTGGTGCTCTTGCTTCCGTTTTACCTAGTGCTCCTGTAGCTGCTGCTGTTAGTGCTGCACCTGCTGCTGCTTATTCTGCTGGTGCTGCTGCTGCTGGTGCTGGTGCTGCTGTTGGAGGAACTAGTGCAGCTTCTGCTGCTCCTCTTACTTTGGCAGGTGCTGCTGCTGCCGCACCTTTTGCCGCTGCCGTCGCAGCTGCTAGTGCTGTAGCTGGTGTTGGTGGAGTAGCAGTTTCCCAATTTCAACAACTATCTGCCAATGCTGCTGTTGTACAAGCTGAAACTGAACTTAAAGTTGCTAGAACAGCAGTTGAAACTTCTAAAGCTGCAAATGAACCAGCTCAAGCTCAAGCAGATGAAAGGGCCAAAAATTTAATTGAAGTATTAGGATCAAATCGTCGGTCGAATGAACTGGTTAACGGGCTGGCTGAAAGCAGAGCACGCCGTCAAACATTTGCTAACGTGGCGCAACAACATCGCATTCTTCATCAAGAGCGTTCTCCAAACAGTGCTAATCAAAATCAAATTAAGCGCACTTTAAAAAGCAAAAGTAAGCGCACGCCAAAGTCCAAATGCAAAAAATACCAAAGCAGAAGCAGAAAGACTGGTCACTGCAGAAACAAGTCAAAGTCACGCAAGACCCCCTGTAAAAGCGGAAAGACACGCAAAGGGACCGGTCGATGCCACAAAACGAAAGCCTAGACACTTTAAAATGCAATTTTTAGCGTACACCCAAGCGCTTGCCTCATATTTTGTGTTGAACATAAATCCACTGTGTATTCCCCGTCTTGAAAAGTAGTTGTGTAAATTCCCCGTCTTAAAAAATTGTGCAAATTCCCTTTTCATAAAACAAAAATTGAATGGTTACAAAACACAAAAAAAAAGGGTTGAAAGGAGGTAAGGTTGACCAAAATGGGCATATTCTAGGAACTTCGTTTGATGATGACATTGATGAAACTTTAGACCAAGAGTGGAATCCGACGAATGGGTTTCGGTGGTCCGTTACTGGGGCATTGCTGGGCCCAAATGGTGACACAATTGGAACATCTGATCAAGTATACGATTATATTTCATCATTAAGACCAGGAATTCGAAAGCAACAATTGGAACAATGGCAAAATCGCGTATCCCTTCTTCGATCTGCTCGTCGGAACGCTAAAAACCCAGATTATCAATATTCATCTTCAACAACAAGAACATTATTTTACAAAGATAAACTAACAACTCTTTTGGATGAAGACGGAATCGTAATTTCTAATTCTGAAGATATTTCGCAATGGAGCTATGATACTTCCAGTAAAAAATTTATAAAAGTTAAATTAGACAATCAAACACATACTTTTAGTCCAACTTTCAAAACTGAACTTAATGCATTTTTAACTTCAGAGCAAGAATTTTATGATGCTGAAGAGCAGAAAGAAATTGCAAATCTAAGGGCAAAAGAAATTTTAAATGCTTCATCTCCACCACCACCGACAACAAGTTTATTGGGACAATTGTTAGGGTTTGGGGTGGTAGCGCCTTCACCAGCCCCAGGGCTACCGCCTGTTGCTCTTGATACTTTGACTCCTTTGTTGGCTTCGGATCCTTTAGCGACAGCTCAAGCTCAAGCGCTACCTAAAGCAGCAGCTCAAGTTAAAGCAGCTCAAGTTCCAGCTCGAGCTCCAGCTCAAGCGCAAGGTCAAGCGCCTTTCGAGCAAGCTCAAGCGTCAGCTGGTCGTCCGGCTGCCTTGCTTCTTCCTGAGGTTCTTCTTCCTATTACAAGATGGGATAAATTTAAGATTGGGGATACAGTTTCATGTAAAGGTGGGACAAGTACAAAGAAAGGAATTATTGTTGGATTTGAAAAGGACACCCGAGGTAATGTTTTAGTTAAAGTAGATAACGGACAAAACGGATCTTGGGGTAGAGCAGCAATTGTTTGTAACCTAGTAACATCAGCAGAACCAGCACCACAAGCTATTGCTCCTGCTCTAAATTTGGTAGCTGCTGTGCCTCCTTCGGCTTCAGAGCCTTCTCCGGCTTCACCAGCTCGAGCTCCTCCTCCTCTTGCTTCAACGCCTCCTCAGGCTTTAGCTAGTGCTCCTGTGCCTCCTCCGGCTGCAAATCCTCCGAAACCAGCTACGGCTCAATCTTCTTTGATTAGTGCTTTACTTGGTTTAGCGCCTCCCCCGGCTCCAGCTCCAGCGCCTCCCCCGGCTCCGGCTCCCTCTCCAGCTCCAGCTCCAGCTCTAACTCAAGCTCCAGCTCCCTCTCCAGCTCCAGCGCCTCCGGCTCCGGCTCTAGCTTCAGCTCTAGCTTCAACGCCTCAGTCTGCTTTAAATGCTTTAACTCCTGCTTCGTCTCCAGTTTCTCGTTTTAATCAAGCAGGAGTTAATGTACCTAATCCTAGAAGATCACCATCAAGAAGAAGCTTATCAAAAAGGAAAAAAAGGCGTAGCAGATCTATACAAAATCGTTGCAGTTGCCCCCCAAAAAGGAAAAAAAGCAAAAAAAGCAAAAGGGTAAAGAGCAAGTGCATGCGGTAAAGAGTTTTAATCAATGTTTTCAACCCAATCTGGGTGATCTCCCGGAAATACCACGTGATCTAGAGCCTGTTCCTCCGTCACCTCCTTCATTACCCCAGATTTCAAAGCCAGCGCATTCAAAACCCTTACCTCGACAATGTCGGCGCTGTCGTCCTTTGATTTCCCTTCATGCTTTGCAAAGACAAAGTGCACTCGTGTATTCGATTTCGTGTCTGCCCTGAGAAACCGGAAGCCGAATTGGTATGACGTAATGGTTGAATAGTTTGGAGATACAAACGCGTGCCTCGGAAACTCTCCGTGCTTGTCGTCGAGGTCGATTCCGGACGACGCAACGGTCAAATTTGCGATAAGCAAACGTTTCCTTGTGCTCGCCTCCTCAAAGTCCCTCAAAATCTTGGCGCGATTTCTTACGCTAGTGCTTCCTCGCAAGATCAACGGATCAAAATTATAGAGCAATGAGTGTAAATCCTCAATGGTTTCCGAAAAATTGACGGCAATAACCACCTTTGTTTGCGGTGACTGATCCAAGACTTGACGAGCGATACGAGCAAACAGAGCAATTTTTCCGGTTTCGATGATTTGGAGTGATCTCATAACCGCCGCCATTGCTCCACCCAATGCCAAATTGGTCAAGTTTACATTTACTCCGTCAAAGTTAGATGCAAATTTTAACCCCTTTAGTCCCCTGCGTAATATTTCAGTCGCATCAGCATCGACGTTATAGTAAGCGTTTCTCTTGTCAAGCTCGTAATTAGACTTTGGTGGAAGCATATAGGAAGCGCAAGAAGGCTTGAAAATGCCTTGAAACAAAGTAAAGCAGTATTTTTCAAAGGACTCAAAAAATGGTTTCTCGGGACAGTTGCCGCCACTTACCGGAAGAAGCGTACAAAAGGTGTGAATTTCTCTCATCCCCCTCCATTCCACTTCGCGAGTGTGAATATTTTGCTGCGCAACTCGATCCGATAGCATGATTCCGAGAGACCTGAAAAGATGTAGGGCGTGCTCTTTCTTGTCCATGGGAGAGCCAGAGAGCAGGAGAACTCGGCTCTTTGTCCCTTCCGCGCGAAAATCTTCACCCTGCTTGACCCTGAATCGAATCTGGTTTTGGTTTTGGGTTTGAGGAAACCCGACGTTCTCCACCTTTGAAACAGTAATTTCGCGGATCATTTCAGAAGCAGCGTGGAATTGCACGCTAACATTCTTGATGTGCTGAATTTCGTCAAGAATCAGCAAGACCCCTTCCTTTATCAATTCCTTGTAAAGGGGAGTGGGCGAAAACTCAACTTTTTCCTTCTCAACCATGATACCGAATTCGTCGGGAACAAATTCGCTCAAGTCTCGCCGATGCAAGAAACCGTGCTTTGGTTGCTTGAACTTATTGCTGCGCAGGCCCTGGTAAGAAAGAATCGCTCGTAATGGCAAGCCAAATTCATTTTTCATATTTTGCCATTTAGGAGCCACAGAAACTGGGCAAATTACAATAACGTGCTTGTACTTTTCATTCAGAGCAAGAAAAGTTGACGTGAACGTTTTTCCAGACCCGAGCATGCTCAGATCAAGAGCAAACGGAAAATCTTTATGCAAGCTCTTGATTCTTTCGTAGTGTGTAATTTGTGACGGATACAATAAGATTTGTTTAAAGGCTTTATCTTCCTTATTTAACTTTGCTTTCTCTCTGTTAGGGTTAGGGTTTTCAATTTCTTTTTCTTTATCAGGCTTATCACTACTACTAAGCCTCGCACTGACTTTCACGGGCTCATCCTCATCCTCTTCTTCATGTTCCGACATGACGTCAACATGATCAAAATCCATTTTTTATATATTATTTACATAACATATTATTTAAAAATATAAATAAGAAAAACAAACTTACAAAATGGCCAATGTAAATGTCTGGGGACCACAAACATGGAGCGTCTTGCACGGCCTCTGCGGTTTGTGCTCTCCCTCTTTGATCAGTCATGAGTACAAAATAAAATCCACTCTAAATATAAGCGATTACGCTGCATTAGCAAAAATCTTTCAGCTTTTGCGTACATTACTTCCTTGCGAGTTATGCCTTAATTCTTATCGCGATTTTTACCTATTGATGGATGCAGAACGACCGATTATTGAAGAAATACAAGCAGGAGGCGCATTTGCCTTTTGCTACAGAATGCACTCTTTGGTAAACGAAAAACTTTTTCAGCAGCGAAAAGGCGATGTATACCTTGGGCAAAACATTGATTCAAACAGAGCAAAACAACTTGATGATTCCTTTAGAAGAGTGCAAAATACGCCAACTCTTCTGGTAGTTGAGAAACGTTTTAAAGCGAGCGACATGCGGCCCTTTTCAGAGGAGGCAATTTGGACAACTCTTGCTTCATTTTGCGTCCACATTGACAAGGAGAAAACAGAAACCGCAAAGAGAGAAAGAGTAAATGCAATTCGCGATTTTTGCGGAACGATTGGTCCGCTCCTGTTGCTTGGAAACGATTATGAAGACTTAAATTTCAGAATTCAGCTTTTTGAAGCTCTTGTTTTAGTGTTAAGTCCCATGGATACATCAAAATCTCTAGACTTGCTGTGTTTCGCAAAGCACGAAATAAACTTTAAGAGAAAGTTGCCTTTGCTGCTTCCGATCCCTAATACTAAAGCAACGCTTATAAAAGAAATTTACCAGGCGGCGCCCGAGGAGTTGGCCAAGAGGCAATTTACAAAGACAGGCTACCTTGAATCATTGACAGTAAAGTCTTGTGCAGTGAGCTGCCAGTAGAGTAAATTTTTATTTAAATTTATATGAACCCTAATCATCGTCTTCCCTCTTTCGCTTCAGACCTAACCCGACATCTTCAACCTCATCCTTAGTTTCGAAATCTTCTGCGCGAATTTCAAATTGCTTTCCCTCGGAGTCCACGCAAATCTGCGGTCTTATTGGCGAATGCGAAGGAACAAACTCCCAATTAAGTTTTTTCCAAAACTCTGCACGCTTGGTCTCGCGCTCTGACGTTCGGGCTTCTTTCTTCACCGGAAAATGCTCCAAAAATTCGTACCATCCATTTAAGATACACACGCAACGCAGCCAATATGGATATCCTCCCTTGAAAGTAAGAGTGGACGACTTGATCCTATCTGAGTGGTAAACTGGCGCTGAAACTGTAAACATTCGGCGTATTTTGTCCTCCTGGTCTGCATTAAAGCGACGCGGCCAAAACCCGGAAATCGTCGCTCCGTACTTGGCCGAATTCTCGTAAAGCTTTCTTACATTTCCAAACCCTCTTGACACAAGCGTCTGCATAACTCGTCGTATCATGGAGCCATTCACTCTCTTCATGTCAAACTCAAGACTGGGAATCACGCTTTGAAGTCTGCGGATTGCATCCTCGGCATCCAAAAAGTCACCTCCAAGTATGTATTCGGCGCTTACAGCGTTAATTACTTCGGGGGTCTGCAAATGCGGAAAATAATCATTGACGAGGATTCGAGTAAGTTGCAGCGCGACCTTCTTGTCAATTTCTATGCACTCCTTAGCCTGTGAAAATTGAACCCATTCAAGCAATCGTGACTTGACCTTGATTGACCCATTAGGAACAAAGTCAGACTCCATAGAGCTCGTCGCGGACGCGTGTGGAACTGCGCGCGTCTTGGCGCATTTGGGGCAGCCGAGCAATGAATCGCTCGCAATCACCAGCATCATGACTCCGCAGTCATCGCAGAAATCCCCAAGCAGGGCATGCTGGAGCTCGGTTTTCTTTGACTTGTCAATCAAACTGCGACGCATTGCCAAGACAACTTCTGAATCCTTAGCATCTGAAAACCTAACGAGTTTCGGAGTGACTTTTACATCCGCCTTGCTCATTCGATTATGAATATCAAGCATTGGCTTTATTTTTGCCTCAAAGTCGATTAGAAGCTTTCCTGAGCGAGCGCTCTTTAACTTTCCTTCAAGCTCTGAAATTAGAGAGATAGTGTCGAGCTGGAGTCTTTTTTGGTACCGTGCAGTGCATTCAGAAACCTTTTTTCTTAAATTTTTAATTTTTGCTTCTAGTTGCTCGCATGCATCAGTAGACTGGCATTTTAGAATTTCAGATCGCTGCTCGATCAATGCGTTTTCAATGTCCTTTGGTAACATTTAGTATATTTATACTATTTTTTTTTAGAACGATCTGATTAATGTTTAAAAAATCTACAAAATCAAAAAAAAATATTATTAATTAATAAGGCTAAGAAAAAACAAAAAATGGTATTTTTGAATGATCCTTCAAGGATAATAATGAAACAACAGAATTTCAATTTTGTCTCTAAGAGGCTGATGCCTAACGGTGGAAGTGGTGGCGGTCTGGGCGGAGGACAACGTGAACGGATCATTACATATTCATTTTCCTCTGATACAGCTTACAATGAAAAACATCACAATGTTATCGTGGATTCTATATTGCAAGATGTGGACCAGTGGAAACCTTTAAATGTAAAATTTGTTCCATTTTGGAATTCTCCATCTCGGCAAGCAGATGTATACATTCACCTGTCAAACGATAAGACAATTAAGAAAAAATGCGGTTTCGAGGGCTTGTCCTGCGCAGTATTGGGCGGAAATAACATTTATCTAAATGAAAATAATTGGACGCGAGGTTCGGCAAAATCGGGTTTATCTCTTGGTGACTACAGAAAGTACGTCATGACGCACGAAATGTGCCACATTTTAGGTTACTTGCACGAAGAGTGTTCGGGAGCAGGGGACAAAGTTTCGATAATGACACAGCAAACTTTGGGGACCGGTGAATGCAGACCTCATGGCGGAAACTTGCATTTTAATTCTAGTAATCCTCCAAAGATAAATACAAAGTGGGACTAGGACGTTCGTTGAAATTATTATTTTTTTTTGGTGTGTCGAAAGTAAAATCGAAAGTATAGAAAGAAAGGAAGACTTGAAAAAATGGGTGCCACTGAAAGTGCAGTTTACACGGAGCTCGCATCGAACGGCGAGGCCGACAAGATTTTGACGGCCAAGACCGTGGCGGAGGCCCAGCACTCTTTCTGGCGCTTCGTGCACGCAAAGCACACTCCGTTCGCTATGGAGCCCGTGGATTTCGACGCCACTGCGTCGCAGTGCAAGTTTGGCGGCAAGGCCAAGTACACGTTCCCGCGCCAGGGCGACCTTTGCTGGCAGGTCTATGCGCGCTACTCTCTGCCCGGCCTTGTCGCGGTGGGCAAGGATGGAAAGGTATTGAGGGGCGAGGCCGCGCCGTGCTGGCACGATGCCATTGGATTCAAGCTTACGCAACGCGCGACTCTCGCCGTGGCGACGACGGTCATTGACACTCTGACGGACACCTTTCTTTACGTGTGGGAGGAACTGAGCGCCAAGCCTGGAAAGAAGCTTGGCGAGATGATCGGCAAGTTTGATACTCTGGAAGAGAGACAGGCTTTTGCCAAGCGCAGCCACCAGCTCTACGTCCCGCTTCCCTTTTCATTTGCTAGAAACAGTGGTCTGGCGCTGCCCATCGCCGCACTGGCGTTCCAGCCCATCGTTATGGAGCTAACGTTTGCGCCCAAGTCGGAGGTCATTTGCAACAATGACACGAGAGCGCAGATTTGCGTACGTCCCGACGGTGTCACGGACGATGACATTGACTCTGGTAAGGTTTCTGTATCCGCCATGCAGGATTCCGACTTGGAGTGCACGATGGAGGCCAATTACATTTATCTGGAGGACGACGAGCGCGAAAAGTTCCAGAAGGGCATCTTTGAGCAGATTGTCGACGAATTCCAGTTCCAGTCTCAGCAGGCGATCGCGAACGCCGCGACGGGCTCGACCGAGCAGTCTGCAGGCGTGCGGTCCAACGTGCGTCTTCAGCTCAACAACGTCGTCATGGAGTACATGATGGTTGTGTCTCCTCAGGCAAAGAAGGACAAGAACGAGTCTTTCGACTTTTCTGGTCCTGTTGATCCTGCGTCCGGTCTCGTCCTCGACCCTGTCCGCAACATTACAATCAAGTTTAACAATTCTCAGCGTGTTCAGACGCGTCCGGGCTCTTATTTCAGATTAGTGCAGCCGTACCAGCACCACACGAACGTTCCGGGCGACTGTGCGAACAAGAAGCAGAACTTTATCTACGTATGGTCTTATGCGACGGACCCCGAAGATATTGAGCCAAACGGAGGCGCCAACCACTCCAGAATCGACAACTGCAACGTTGAATTTATGCTGGATCCGCGCATTTTTACGAACGAGGCGCCGACCGCCGAGGTTATGATTCTCGCGCGTAACAAGAACGTCCTTCGTTACAAGTTCGGCATGTGCCACAAGAAGTTTGCGTAAAGCGTAGAATATTTCAGATTGAGAAAGAGATTGAACACTTATTACCCCCATCCGCTTTTTATCCCCCTACAAACTTTACCCCACAAACTTTAATTAAGCAATTTTCCGGATATTTGCCACCCTTGAAGCCCCCACCTTGGAAACTATCATATCGTATTGTTGCCTCGACAGCAAGAGCTCGTAATGCCTTTGATTGGGCAAGAACAACAAATTAATGGGAATAGCACACGACACATTTCCTGGCTCGATGCAGTCCCTCATTACGAGTTTTGATCGATCCG
>Ga0114966_10006112_pt1 | contig 10078 bp, 7 predicted proteins | sample M_130207_XF_Meta_FD_87029 | JGI IMG/M metagenome (GOLD analysis project Ga0114966, IMG submission 87029) | Freshwater microbial communities from Lake Montjoie, Canada to study carbon cycling - M_130207_XF_MetaG | ecosystem: Environmental > Aquatic > Freshwater > Lake | place: Lake Montjoie...
AGTTCGTGGGCACCAACGGGGTACGGGAAGATGTACAGTCCGTCGGCTACTCGAACTTCCACATGGCTCAGGTTCGTCTCGATAAACGCTTCGCGAACGGTGTCCAGTTCCTCGCCAACTTCCAGTGGTCGAAGTTCCTCGAAGCCACCAACTACCTGTATGAGGCTGCTCCAACGCTGCAATATCGAGTGGCCGGCGAAGATCGTCCTTTCCGCCTCGTCTTCTCCGGCTTCTACGAATTGCCTTTCGGCAAGGGTAAGAAGTTCGCTGGTGGTGCCGGTCCCATGCTGGACCGTGTCATCGGCGGTTGGCAGTTCGCCGGTATTCTCAACATGCAGTCCGGCTCGCCTGTGGAATTTGGCAATGTTCTCCATTACGGAGGTGACCTGCAGTGGAACGCACGCAATCTCGCACGGGTCTTTGACACCAGCAGGTTCGAAACCACTGCGGCACGTCAGCTGGCCAGCAACCAGCGTACTTTCTCGCAGGCCTTCTCGGCCTACCGCACCGACAAGATCAATAACATCGATCTCTCGGTCCTGAAGACCGTCGCGATTGTGGAAAAAGTGAAGATTCAGATTCGTGGCGAAGCCTTCAATGTGGCCAATCGCGCCATCTTCAACGGCCCCACCGTCGACCCCGTCAATCGAGCCTTCGGCACCATCACCTCACAGGCGAACCTGCCACGAGTCTTTCAGGTCGCCTTGCGCCTCACGTTCTGACCGCAAGCGGTGGCGGCCCTCACACCTCCGGCAAAATTATTTTCTGTTTCGAATCAACGTTTTGCAGAGCTCTCGCAAACGAATGACAGGCAGCGGTTGATAGTTCTCTTGTCAGGAAGGCCTCTCAGGAGGCACCGGAAAGAGAGACAACAGCAACATGCCAATCGATGCAAATGCCCCGCGCAACAACGACACCAGATCCCGGCTCAAATTGATTCAGGGCGGAAAGAAGCCCTCCAACAGCGAGGCGCCCCCCAGCGGGTATGCCCGGTTTGAGCGCGGCATACTCGAATCTTTCGAGCCTGTCGGGTTCAACGAGCACCATTTGGCAACCTCCATTGCTCATTGCATGTGGCGTCAACAACAGGTCCGCAATATCGAAAATCGGATCTATGCGGCAGGGCTACCGGAGGCTGCGTCAGAGCAGCAGGCCGCGGAGGCAAATCTGAAGACCTTCATGACTCACTCCCGCTACTTCGCCGACATGTCGCTGTACGAAGATCGAGTCGATACTCTCCAGTCCAGCTACATGAGGGCGCTGCTCCGCGCGCAGCGTGAACGCAGGGCCAACCAAGCCCGGGCCCGCAAGGACGCCTGCGCGATCCTGCGCAAGGGCATTGCCGAAGGCAACTCCCCCGACCCTCAACGGGAGGTGGAGCAAAATGGCTTCGTTTTTTCAATCGGCGAACTTCTCACCGATATCACTCGCGAGCACATCCTGAGGTCGGCACGAGCTTCGGCCAGGCGAACCCGCCAGCCGAAAGCATCGTGAGTCTTACCTCGCCGCTGCACATTAAGCAATAGCGATTCCTCAATACGACCCCGATGCGTATACAATAGCTGCGTCGGGGTCGTCTTCCCCGAAATTGTACCGAGAGGCAATCCTATGAAACTTTCCATTCTCGCGGCCCTTGCCGCCACTGCCCTGATGTTTGCTCAGGCACCGGCCCTGAAGCGCACAATTGTCGCCCAGGCCGACGTTTCCATCCCCAATCACGAAGCCGTAATCGCCGAAGTGATACTTGGCCCAGGGGCTTTCGGTGGACGCCACACCCATGCCGGCGAAGAAATTACCTACATCATCGAAGGCGAACTGGAAGTCATCGTGGAAGGCAAGCCGACGCAGAACCTGAAGGCTGGTCAGGGCTTTATCATCCCCGCCGGAGCCGTTCACAACCCGCATAACACCGGCTCGAAGCCCGCCAAACTGGCCGCCATTTTCTACGTGGAAAAGGGTAAGCCCCTGTCCACGCCTGCACCGTAAGCCCGGAGAACAGCTATGAACCGCAGAACTTTTACTTCGACTCTGGCTCTGGGCGCCGCTTCCCTGCCGCTATTCGGCAAGAATCGCAAAATTGAGATCGGCCACACGGGTCTGACGTGGATCCCTCTGGGTGGGCAGATGAATCCTCCTCCGCCGGTCAACGCTATCGTTGACCCGCAATACATCAAGGCGGCGATCCGGGACATTTCCGGCCTGGGTTTCCGCGGCATCGAGCTCTTTGGCAACCAAATCGAAGCCATGGAAGCAGAAGGTGGCGTTGGCAAGCACCTGGAAATGCACAAATTGCCTCTCATCTCTGCCTATTGCGGCACGAATCTGAGCGATCCTGCCCAGCGCAGTGCGTCCATTGCCAAAACCGTGGCCTGGGCCAAACTGGTTAAAAAGTACGGTGGCAAAGTCATCGTCGTGGGGCCGAATGGTGTGAAGCGCGACACCTATAAGTTCGCCGAACACAAGGCCGACATCGTTACCACCCTGAATGAACTCGGCAAAGCTCTCCAGGACCTCGGCTTAACCGCCGCGCTGCACCAACACACCGGGACCTGCATCGAGTCAAAGGAAGAGACCTACGACATTCTACATTCCGTCGATACGAAGGTGATGAAATTTGGACCCGACATCGGGCAGCTCCAAAAAGGCGGAGTCGATCCCGTCCAGGTCGTCAGGGATTTCCTGCCCATCATTCACCACATGCACCTGAAGGACTTCAACGGTGGAGACAAGTTCCTCGGCTATTGCCCTCTCGGAGAAGGCAAGGTCGAGCTGGCCAAAATCCTGGATCTGATGGAAGGTCGCAAGCTCGAGGGCCGCGTGATGGTGGAACTCGACTCCCCGCCACCACAGCCCATTCCGGCACTCGATACGGCCAAAACCGCCAAAGCCTGGCTCCAGAAACATGGTGTTAAGTTCGTTAAGGCCTGAACTAAGGTTTCTTCATCAGTAGATCCAGTTTGTGTCGGATGTTTCCGTCGGGGTCCTGGAAGAGCATGTCATCGCCGAGATGCTTGCTCTCCAGGGCCCCTTTTTTGTCGACGAATGCCACAATCGGGACAAAGTAGCCCTGTTCCAGAGGTTGGGCCAGCCACTGCATCACAGTGGCCTCGTCGGAGTAGCCCAACGGGTAGCCTTTCACAAATTGGGTTCGAAATTTCTCCAGCCCCTGCTTCGCTTCTTTGTCGAAAACGGCGGCGATCACCTGCACACCCTTCGGCCCATACTCCGCCTGATACAGGCTGAGTTGCTTCGCAAAGGCCTGACAATGGGAACACCCGGTGTTCAGGAAGGCCACTACTACCACCTTGCCTCGATACTGGCTCAGCTTGAGATCTGCTCCACCCGCCATGTGGAAGGCGAAATCCGCCGGGGCCTTCTGCGCGAAGGCGAGGCTTGCCGAAAGTACCACTGCCAGGAGCCACTTCATGGCTCCCATTCTACGGGGTAACGACCGGTGTAACCACTTTCGCCCGCACCGGAGCCCCTGCCTTATCCTGCCGGTAACGAGCCAGTCGGGCCGCAGCCTTTGCCCTGGCCTCTTCGGAAACTTCGATGTGGTTCAGGACCGCTATCGCCCCACCCAGCTTCGCCAATCGGGTGGCCACGCCCTTGTGCTGGATCACGTTCGTTTTCCCTTCCAGCATGGCCACGCCATCCTTCACGGTTACAGTGAACTTCTCTTTGCTCACCAGAGTCATCTTTGACCGCGCAAATCGTGCCCGGATGTTGCGTTCAATCTGAGCATCCGGCAGGCCGCGCTGTGCGGGTGCCGCGTTGGCAGCTTTGGTTGCGGCGGTCCCGGATGAGGGCACCGTCGCCGCCTGGCCAAACCCTGTCAGGACAGCGGTCAGGGCCAGAACGAAAAGGTATTTCGTCACGCTCATCTGAGACTACACCTATCCGACCGAGTTGTCTGTACCTCCTTTTTGAAAGGTGGTATGTTTTGTCACTTTGCAACTCAGTTGCAAAATAATTTGATGGGGTAAGCGCTCCAGGGTATATTGGACTTAGTTGGTCCTATATCCACAACCCATGCTTCCTATGACACGAATCCCCGTGAGCGTGCTCACCGCCCTCGCAATCATCACCGCCTGTTCCTCGACTTACGCACAATCGGGTATCTCCGGACAAATAAGAGATATAACAGGACCTCCCGTCGCCGGCGCGAAGGTCCAGGTTGTCAGCAAAGCCGGGGCAAACGCCGCCGAGACCACCTCCGGTACGGCCGGGGACTTCACTCTGCAGGTCCTGCCGGGCACCTACACCCTCACAATCATCCACCCTTCATTTCTGGAATACCGAAACTCCGTCACCGCCCCCGCCAACCTGAATGCAATTGAGTTGCAAGTACGGCCGCAGCATTCCAGTGTCACCGTCGCCGAAAACGGCGGTTACCTGGCAACTTCCACCGCAACCGCCACCAAGACGGCCACGCCCCTTCTGGATGTCCCCCAGGCCATCACAGTTGTGACCCGCGAACAAATTGCTGACCAGCTCATGATGAGTATCGCCGATGTTGTCCGCTATGTTCCCGGTGTCTCCGTACATCAGGGAGAGAACAACCGCGACCAGCTCGTCATTCGAGGTAACAGTACCTCCGCCGACTTCTTTGTGAACGGAGTCCGCGATGATGTGCAGTACTACCGCGACCTCTATAACCTGGAAAGCGTGGAGGTTCTCAAAGGCCCCAATGCCCTGATTTTCGGGCGGGGCGGTGCCGGAGGCGTCGTCAATCGGGTCACCAAACAAGCCGGTGGCCAAGTCGGAGAACTCGATCTTCAGCTGGGCTCCTGGCGAAACAAGCGCGTTGCCGGAGATTATGGCCAGACCCTGGGTAAACGTGCAGCCTACCGTTTCAATGCCATCTACGAAGATTCAGACAGCTTCCGCCAATTCGTCGGCCTCAATCGCTACGGCATCAGCCCGACCTTCACTTTCGCTCCCGGTCCCCGGACCCGCCTCACCTTTGCCTACGAGAACTTCCACGACCACCGCGTCGCAGACCGAGGGATTACCTCATTCCAAAACCGGCCAGCCCAGGTAGATATCTCAACGTTTTACGGTAACCCCGCGCAGGCGAGCACAAGGGCTCTGGTCAATATGGGCTCATTCAGGCTCGACCAACAGGCGGGAAGGGTAAACATCACGAACCGTTTCCAGGCCGCTGCCTATGACCGGGGCTACGTGAATTTTGTCCCCGGAGTGGCCAACTCTTCTGCGACCCAGGTCAGCGTCTCCGCTTACGACAATGCGACGGCTCGCGCCAACGTATTTAACCAGACGGACGTTAGCCTCAACGTCACCACGGGTCGCATTCGCCACACTCTCCTTACCGGTACGGAACTGGGCCGCCAGTTCACCGACAATCTCCGCAATACCGGCTATTTTGGCAGTGCTACGGCAGTTCTGGTTCCTTTTGCCAACCCGCTGACGGGGCCCGCAGCGTTCCGGCCATCCGCTACTGACGCGAACAACCACCTGGTCACTGCTCTGGCGGCTACCTATGTGCAGGACCAAATCCAACTCACTTCGTGGCTTCAGGTAGTTGCCGGAGGAAGGTTCGATCATTTCGACCTCCGCTATCGCAACAATCGAAACAACGATAACCTTCGCCGGGTCGATAACGTCGTTTCGCCCCGTCTCGGCATAGTCCTGAAACCAAGAGCCCAGCTTTCTCTCTGTGGCAGCTACAGCGTTTCCTTCCTGCCAAGCTCGGGCGACCAGTTCTCTTCCCTGACCAACATCACTCAACAAGTAAAACCAGAGCGTTTCAAGAACCTGGAAACCGGCGTGAAGTGGGCACCAAAGCAATCTCTGACTATCACTGCGGCACTGTATCGGCTGGACCGCACCAACACGCGAGCTACTGACCCCAACGACGCTACCCGCATTATCCAAACGGGTGCCGCCCGCGCGAATGGTCTCGAAATCGGAGCCACCGGGCAGTTAAACAGGTTCTGGAGTATCGCGGGTGGCTATGCCAACCAGAAGGCCTTCGTGGTGTCGGATACTACTGCGGCCAGGGCTGGTGCTCTCATTGCCCTGGCACCTCGCCACACTTTCTCGCTGTGGAACAACTTCCGCCTGACATCCAGGCTGGGGGCCGGGCTGGGCCTGGTCTCGCGCAGTGATACGTTCGCTGCCATCGACAACACCGTGGTGTTGCCCGCCTACCTCCGCACGGATGCGGCAATTTTCTGGAATGTGAGGGAGAACCTGCGAGTGCAGGTGAATGGGGAGAATCTCTTCGACCGGCGCTACTTTGCCAATGCCCACAACAACTTCAATATTTCACCGGGGAATCCGCGGGCGATCCGCATTGCGCTGATCGCCCGCTTCCGTTGAGTTCTTCCTGGACTACTGCTGCGAGACGATGCCTTTGGCTTCGTCGATCGTCACCAGCTTGTTGGCCGGGATATTCTTGAAGCTCTGCTTCGTGCCGCTGGGCCACTCCACCGAGATGTTGGTCACGGAGGTGTCCTTGCCCAGGCCGAAGGTCAAGGCCAAATCGCTCTGCGACGCATAGCTGGAACCGCTGCGAACGGCGCTCCACTGTTTGCCGCCGGCCGACTCAATCCGCACAACAGCACCAATGCCGTTGCGGTTCGCTTTGGTCCCGACTGTCTTCACGCAAAGCCAGTGGTTCTTGTTGCCACCGTCGTTACGGAACAGGCGCGCCGGACCCGCGTTGTTGGTGAACAGGACGTCCAGATCGCCATCGTGGTCGATGTCTGCATAGATGGCTCCACGCGCCACCATCGGTGTAGCAAATGTGGGGCCCATTTTCGCCGAGACGTTCTCGAATTTCTTGGCGCCCAGATTACGGAACAGCAGTGGCGGTTCGCGGTACTTAATCTTCGGCTGCACACGACCGATCTCTTCTTCGATATGGCCGTTCGCCGTCAGGATGTCGGGGTAACCATCCAGATCATAGTCGAAGAAGAAGACACCGAACGCGAGATAGAGCAAGCTGTCGCGGCCAATGGTAGAAAGCGGCGCTTCATCCACAAACAGACCATTGCCTTCGTTGTGATACAACCCCAGCATCTGGTTGGAGAAGTTGCCGATCAGCAGGTGCGCCCGCCCGGTCCGGTCATAGTCGGCCCAGTCGCTACCCATCGCGCCACGGGCGACGCCATCCTCACCGTAAGCCACGCCGGCTGACATGCCGGTTTCGCTGAACGTGCCGTTCTTGTTGTTCCGATACAGCTTGTTGGGCTGCGTATCATTCGAGACAAAAAGGTCCGGCCAGCTATCGGCATCGAAATCGATGACGGTGACGCCCAGGCTCTTGCTGGTGGCATCACCGACGCCGGCTTTTACGGAAACGTCTTCGAACTTCCCGCCGCCCAGGTTGTGATAGAGCTTGCTTCGCGTCCCTTTGTAGGATTCCGGAGTGCAATACGACTTCGCGGTGCCATCGAGAGAACACCAGATATCGCCCTTCAGCGTCCACTGGACGTAGTTGGCGACAAAGATATCCAGCTTGCCGTCTTTGTCGAAGTCGAACCACGCCGCCGAGGTGGCGAAGTTCGCATTGGCGATTCCGGAGAGCTTCGTCACATCTTTGAATTTCCCGGCACCTTCGTTGTGGAACAGACGGTCGCCCTCCAGCGCGGTGACGTAGACATCGTCTTTGCCGTCATTGTCGTAATCGGCAACTGACACGCCGATGCCGTACATCTCGACATCCAGACCACTTCCCGCCGTTACGTCGGTGAAGGTGCCGTTCTTGTTGTTCCGATAAAGGGCACTCAGGCTCTTACGGCCCTTGGGCGCCCAGTCCTTGCTGTTCACCAGCAGAATGTCCTGCCAGCCATCGCCATCGAAGTCGAAGAACGCCCCGCCCGCACCCACCGTTTCGGGGAGATACTTCTTGCCGGCCTTTCCGGCGTTATGGACAAACTTGATTCCGGCCGCAGCCGTAACCTCGGTTAGCTTCACATCCGTCGCCGGGGGGGCAGCGGCATACGCCACCGCCGCAGCTACTGCGAACGCAACAAAAATCCTACTCACTCAGTTCCTCCGTTGGTACCGGTCTTGCCCGCCGTTTTTGCGACTGCGGGAGTCGAGCCCGGCTTCTTCCCTGCCACCTCGCGGGGGCTCGGTTTGGCCTTCGGCGTCAGGTCCACGCTCTCGTGGTCGTGAATCACCTGCCGCTCATTGTTCTCTTCGGGACTTGCCAGACGCCGTTTTGCAGTCAGTGACTGTGACGACTCCTCGGCTTTGAAACGCCGGAACAGCTTCTCTTCGCGCTCCGCCGCCGTCTTATCGCCGAGACCCCGGTACGCCAGCATCAGCGTATAGTGCATCTGCAGATCTTCCGGGTCCACCGCGTTGACCATCTTCAGGGCCTCAATCGACTCCTTGTACTTGCGCTGCAGGAAGAGAATCCGGCCTACCTGGTTTTGCACCACACGATCACGCGGGTACTTGTCGGTCACCACTTTGAGCGATTTCAGCGCTTCGTCGTAGTTCCCATCGGCCTTCTCGATCAGGGCCTTGAAGTAGTAGGTACGTCCCAGCTTGTTGTCGGTTGCCAGCGACTTCTGGATGAACGGTTTCGCGGCTTCGGTTTCACCTTCCTGGACCAGTGCGCGCGCCACGTTGAGCCAGCCATCGGCGTAGCCCGGTTCGGCCTCGGTGACCTTGGTGAAGGCATATTCAGCACCCTTCAGATCGCCCTGCAACAGCATGCCGATACCCCAGTCATTCCAGCGCTCCCGGTCGGCTTTGGTGGCAACCTGCTTCCACTCGGTCTCTTTCGCATTGGTAGTGAGCGCAATATCCACTTTCGACTCGGCCAGAACGGTGATCGGGAGATCCGGAATCCGGTCCTTGATGGCGTTCGAGACGTTGGCCGGAATGTTCTTCGGGTCGAAGCTGTATTCCATGCTGTTGAAGTGTTTACTCAGCAGCGCCGGATCCTGCCCTGGCTTTGGCTGCCCGGCATACGCGAATTCCGTGTAGTAGCGGCTAAACTTGCGGTAGTTCAGCTTCGCGGTCAGAGTTATCGGGCCTTTTGCGTCTTTCGGAATGCGCAGCAGGAAGTGTGAGGTATCGGCCGCGCCGGGGCCGATCTGACGGACGTAGAGCACCGTCCGCGACTGCCAGGCATTGCGTTTATTGATCGGATTGCCTTCCGCATCCAGCTGGAACGCCTTGAAGAAGTGGGCGCCCGGTTCCACATGGCCCTTACCCTCTTCGTCAACCTGGCCGCTCCAGTAGATCACTTTACCTGTTGCGTCCTTTGCCTGCATTTCAATCCAGATGTCGAACGAGTCGAGCGTGCCGCCCGGGAACGCATGGCCGATCTTCCGGGTTCGTGTCACGACGTCAATGCGAGCCGTGGACCCCGGCGTCAGCTTCAGCCCTGCCTTGTTCAGCGGCGCAGAAACTTTACCAACCTCGCGGATGAAGACATCGCCCGCCTGGTCGCTTTCTTCACCCGCCGCGATGCTCGACATGGTCTTTGGACCCTTCGCTTCGCGCCGGATCATCGTCGTCTGGCCCTTGTTCTCTTCCACCGGGGAGGCGGAGAAGATGTCCATCGTGATAAATCCGGATTTCAGGAACTTCTGGGTCTCGGCCAACTGAACGGCGTCCTTGTTGACCGTGGAGAGGGCGGTGTTGGCCGTCGCGAAGCGGTGCGAGTGGATCTTACCGTTCTTGTGCCCCGGTTCTTTCGAGTCTTCCTGCGGCATGTGGCAATCGCCGCAGGTGGAGGTCTTCGGGGGGTAGTAGAACGAGCGGGCACCCTGGCCGGAAACGCCGGAGGCCTGCCAGTTGTCATAGTCGTTGAAACCACGGAACCAGCGGTAGTTGTTCACCGGAATATCCAGGTGCACTTTGTGGCATGATGAGCAGAACTCTGAGGTGTCCTTCTTCATGAACGGCTTAATGAAGGTCTTGCGGTGGGGTTCCGGGTTGAGGTTTACCAGGAAGTGGTTCATTGCACGGATGTACTTATTCTTGCTGCTCATGTACTCATGCAGCGCCGGGTATTCAATGGTGAAACCGCCATTGCCCATGGTGCTGTCCACCTTGGAAATCGCATGGCAGGAGGTGCAGGCCAGGC
>Ga0114966_10006114_pt1 | contig 10078 bp, 7 predicted proteins | sample M_130207_XF_Meta_FD_87029 | JGI IMG/M metagenome (GOLD analysis project Ga0114966, IMG submission 87029) | Freshwater microbial communities from Lake Montjoie, Canada to study carbon cycling - M_130207_XF_MetaG | ecosystem: Environmental > Aquatic > Freshwater > Lake | place: Lake Montjoie...
AAAAAAGTTGGAGATACCCTTTATGGAATTGGTTGGTTACCATTGGGCGGATATGTGAAGATTGCTGGTATGATCGATGAGAGTATGGATAAAGAACAACTTAAGCAACCTGCTCAGCCATGGGAATTCAGAAGCAAGCCAGCTTGGCAGCGACTTATTATCATGATTGGTGGCGTTACAGTGAACGTATTGTTGGCATTTTTTATTTATGCCATGATCTTGTTTACGTGGGGTGAAACAAAGTTGCCTAATAATAATCTTACGAATGGAATTTGGGTAGTGGATACCGTTGTAAATGAAGTGGGACTAAAAAATGGAGATAAAATTGTAAGCGTAAATGGGGAGCCTGTTAAATATTTTGAAGACTTAAACGCAGCGATGCTACTAGGTGAAAAAATGACTATCGATCGTGGGGGTGAAATAAAAGATCTCAATATCCCTGTGAATTTCATTGAAAAAATTGTAGAAAAAGGAAAACGTACTATTCTGCTGATGCCTAGGATTCCAGCACTGGTTGCGGATGTAGATTCAACATACGATGCTGCTAAGCAAGGACTACAGGCACAGGATCAAATTGTCGGGATCGATTCAACTGCCATTGGTTTTTTTGATGAAATTAAACCCCTTATTCTCAATCGAGCTGGAGACAGTATTTCGTTGAAGGTAAAACGTGGAAATGAATTAGTTGAAATCAAGACTCGAGTTGGGGTAGATACAACCATCGGTTTTCATGTAGCTATTGCCAGTATGGATGAGATGGAGAAATCAGGTCTTTACCATTTTGAAACAACAAAGTATAGCTTCTTCGCTTCTTTCCCTGCAGGTGTTAATAAAGCCATTGATAAACTTGGTTTTTATGTATCACAGTTCAAGAAAATATTAAACCCTTCAACAGGGGCTTATAAAGGGCTAGGTGGTTTTAAATCTATGGGCTCTATTTTTCCTAAGTATGGTTGGGATTGGGAAGCGTTCTGGAATATTACAGCGTTCTTCTCTATTGTACTCGCCTTCATGAACTTATTGCCAATTCCTGCGCTCGATGGCGGACATGTACTTTTCACGTTAATTGAAATGATCACGGGTAGAAAGCCAAATGAAAAATTCCTAGAGTACGCCCAGATTGTTGGGATGGTATTGTTATTTGGATTGATGATTTATGCCAATGCAAACGATTGGTTAGGATGGGGCAGAAATAGATAACTCGAATTATTATACTTCGAAAAAGGCATCCATACGGGTGCCTTTTTTTATAGAAAAAGATAATAGTCTTTTAGTAGCTCAATGAATCGAGTACTATACTCGTTTTGCGCATTTTTAATAACAATAACTTCTTCTTTACTATCTGTTGTCCCAACACTAAATCCAATCATGTATCGAAATGGGTCGTGCATTGGACTTTGTTTCACGGCAACACTATAGTGTGGAAATAGATCAACTTGTTTTGCCAGTTGAATTGTTTCATCTTTTCGATTCGAAGGTATAAGTACAAAGAAGTAGCCATCTTTGTGCATCAATCTTTTTGATTGGCTAAAGAGTGACGTGAAGGAAAGTCCTTCTTCATGCCTGGCTAAATTGACACCCTGTGTAGGAGAAGTTAGTTGCCCTTCAAAAAACGGAGGATTTGATAGGATGAGGTCAAAGCGTTTGTCAGATTCATATTCTCTGATGTCCTGGTGAACAGCATTACATCGTTTTTCCCATGGGCTTTGGCTGATATTCTCATTCAACTGTTCATGACACGATGAATCAATTTCAACAGCTTCAATGAAGGCATCATTTTTTTGAGCTACCATGAGCGACAACAAACCAGTTCCTGCACCAATGTCTAAAACATGTACTGCGTTGATTTTCAGTGAAGCTACCCATGCACCAAATAATGAAGCATCCGTAGTAACTTTCATGCTGCATTTTTCTTGGTGGATGATAAATTGCTTGAATTGAAAATAGGTATTGCTCATGGAAGTTGAAATGGATTACCAAGACGCTCTTGCAGATGCAGAGGCAGAAAGTGGGGTAGTGATGCCATTTAAAAATTTATGATAACCCGTTAACGCAATCATTGCAGCATTATCCGTGCAATATATCGCTGAAGGTATATGGATATTCCAATGATAGGTAATCCCCATTTCATTCAAGCCATCTCTTAATCCCTTGTTTGCTGAAACACCACCTGCTATGCAAATCGTTTTGATGCCTGTCATAGCACTTGCTTTTTTTAATTTATGCAAGAGGATATTTATAATACAGTGTTGAATGGATGCACAAATATCATTTCTATTTTTTTCTATAAAATCGATATCTGCCTTAACTTGTTTTTGCAAGAAATAAAGAATAGACGTCTTTACGCCACTAAAACTAAAGTTTAGTCCCTCTATTTGTGGCTCAGGAAATTGGAAACGATTTTTATCTCCTAATTGAGCGTATTGATCAATCAACGGTCCTCCAGGATAGGGAAGTCCAAGCATCTTTGCTGCTTTGTCAAATGCTTCTCCGGCAGCATCGTCAATCGTTTCGCCTAGTACTTCCATCGTTAGTGGATCTTTGCACAAAACAATTTGAGTATGTCCACCGCTTACGGTCAGACAAAGAAAAGGGAATGCGGGTTGAGGAGATTCAATTAAGTTGGAAATGACATGTGCTTGCATATGATGCACACCAATCACTGGAATATTTAATGACAGCGCTAGTGACTTAGCAAAACTTGATCCAACTAGTAGCGCCCCTATAAGTCCGGGAGATTGGGTGAATGCAATGGCATCTAGTTCTGATAATATAATATTTGCTTCTTTAATTGCTTTATCCACCACGGGCACGATGTTTTGCATGTGTGCTCTGCTAGCCAATTCGGGAACAACTCCTCCGTATTCTGTATGGATGCTCTGTGTGGCAATGATGTTCGAAACAATTTCTCCATCGATGCAAACGGATGCAGATGTTTCATCACAAGATGATTCAATGCCAAGAATAATCACCTTTTTGTTGATATTCATTTCGCAAAGTTAAGGATAGCCGTCTAATACTTGATTTGAAAGAATCAATCTCTATTAGGTTGAAAAAAACACCTAGAATTATATTGGAAATTATTTTGAACGGATGGCTACCACAGGGTCCATTCTAGCTGCGATCATAGCTGGTATAATTCCTGCCAATATTCCAATGGTTACACATATTCCTATCGCAAGGGCAAGAATATTTCCTGAAACAAATACGGGGAAATTAAATATGCTTGAAAGCAATTGAGCCATCCCCATCACTAAGATGATTCCAATAAGACCACCAATGATGCATATCAAGGCACTCTCTAACAGAAACTCCATAAGGATTGTTCTTTTTTTTGCTCCTATGGCCTTCTTTAAGCCAATTACAGGCGTTCTTTCTCTAACCGTAACGAACATAATGTTCGCAATCCCAAAAGCGCCTACAATTAGACTGAGGAGTCCTATCATCCAGCCACCTAAGTTTACATTGGCAAAAAGGCTGCTTACATTTTTTGTAAAATCACTAATGGCATTCAATGAAAAATCATCTTCCTCTGTAGGACCAAGTCTTCTGATTGATCTCATCGCTCCTTTGAGCTCGTCTCTTAGGGCCTCAGGGCTCATATTTTCGGGGCCTTTTACGATGATTTTAGGATTATTATATTGCTCATTAAACAGCATCTGTTTCATGAACTTATAGGATAAAACAATACTCTGGTCGAAAGCCCAACCGTCAATCATGCTTTTACCTTGTTTTTTCATGACACCTGCAATGACAGCTTTCTTATTTCTAAGCGTTACAATTTTACCCACTGCTTTTTCAGGCTTACCAAATAGTTTTTCTGCATTTTCATATCCTATGATAATGCTATTGATACCACTTTCAAATTCCATGGGTGTTAAGTACCTGCCATAGGCTATTTCAATAGGTTGTATTTTGTCGAATTCATCTGTAACGCCGTGGTAGCTGATACCATCTAATTTGTCGTTTTCATATTGGATGAAGGCATTCGCATCAAAACTGAATACAATATTGATGTCTGCTTTTATCTTGTCACGAATCAACCTCGTTTCAATAAGTTTTGGGCTAGGCCTATTAACATATTTCCACCATGGGTAGTCTGCACCTCCTTGATAATCCCACTTATCAATATAAATGGTATTAGACCCTAATGATTTGATACCGTCTTGAATATTTTTCTCTAAACTACTTACGGTAGAAAGCACTCCGATAATGCAAAAAATACCAATGGTTACGCCAAATAAGGATAGGAATGTCCTCATTTTATTCTTTCTCAGCTCTTGCAAAGCGAGCTTTAACGTAGTGTATAGTATTTCAAATGTTTTCCTCATTCTGTATGGGCGTGCTTGTGAAGTTAAGTAGGGCAAAGGTAATTGAACTGCGACATGTAACAGCCAAAAAATGGTAAAGGGGAATTGTGGATGACAAACGGATAATGGAAAGTTATCTAAAGATATTTATGTCCTAATCCCCATCTTTTCTGTCGTCTGCTTCTTAACATCTCAGTACTTTAGTACCTTTGCACACTTTGAAGCTATAAAATGAAGTTTGAAAACGAAATAAATAAGCGAAGAACATTTGCCATCATCTCCCATCCGGATGCTGGTAAAACCACGTTAACCGAAAAGTTTCTACTCTTTGGTGGTGCAATCCAAACAGCAGGTGCTGTGAAAAGCAATAAAATTAAGAAGCACGCCACAAGTGATTTCATGGAGATTGAACGACAAAGGGGAATTAGTGTAGCCACTTCCGTAATGAGTTTTGAGTATAAGGGAGTTTTGATTAACCTTTTGGATACACCTGGTCACAAAGACTTTGCAGAAGATACCTATAGAACATTAACTGCTGTAGACAGTGTGGTACTTGTAATTGATGGGGTAAAGGGAGTTGAGGAGCAGACACGTAAGTTGATGGAAGTCTGTCGAATGAGGGATACTCCGGTTATTGTATTCATCAACAAAATGGATCGTGACGGACAAAATCCGTTCGACTTGATCGATGATATTGAAAAAGATTTAAAAATATCACTTCATCCACTGAGCTGGCCAATTAACTCTGGTAAGGACTTCAAAGGAGTGTATAGTTTGTATGATAAGAGTTTATTGCTTTTTCAACCCAATCAAAAAGCCAATGAATCTGAAAGTGTAAAGATTGAAGACCTTGCTGATCCAACACTCGATAATTTGGTTGGAGAAAAAGATGCTAACCAATTGAGAGAAGATGCTGAATTAATCGATGGCGTATATGGCCGTTTTGATAATGAGCCTTATCTGAAAGGTCAGAAAGCACCGGTTTTCTTTGGTAGTGCAATTAACAACTTTGGCGTGAAGGAATTGTTGGATACATTCATTCGAATTTCACCTACTCCTCAGAGCAGAGATACTACTGAGCGCAGAGTTGATGTGATGCAAGCCAAGTTCTGTGGATTTATATTTAAGATACATGCTAACCTAGATCCTAAGCATAGAGATCGCATTGCATTCCTGCGTGTATGTTCTGGTAAATTTGAACGCAATAAATTTTACCACCATGTTCGATTAAATAAAGATGTGCGATTTAGCAATCCATATAGCTTCTTAGCGCGTGATAAAGATGTAATTGAAGAGGCATATGCTGGGGATGTAATAGGACTTTTCGATACGGGAAACTTCAAAATAGGTGATACCCTCACAGAAGGCGAGAACTTCTATTTTACAGGTATTCCTAGTTTCTCTCCTGAGATCTTTAAAGAGGTTATCAATAAAGATCCGATGAAGACAAAGCAGTTGGAGAAAGGATTAAATCAGCTTACCGATGAAGGGGTCGCTCAGCTTTTCACACAGCACAATGGTAATCGAAAAATTATTGGATGCGTTGGAGATCTTCAGTTCGAGGTTATCCAATACAGATTACTTCAAGAATATGGGGCCTCTGTACAATTTAACTCACTGCCTTTTTATAAAGCATGTTGGTTAACCTCAGAAAATAAATCTAAGCTGGAAGAGTTTACACGTTTCAAAACCGCAAATACCGTGATTGATAAAGATGGTCATATCGTTTATCTAGCTCAAAGTGATTGGTTTTTAAATACCGAAATTGCGAATAACCCTGATATTCAGTTTCACTTTAGTTCGGAAATTCATAAGTAAGACGTTAGACGTGAGGAGTTAGACGTTAGGGGTTGGAGGTTGGGAGTTAGGGGTTAGATGTTAGGAGTTAGGGGTTAGGAATTAGATATTAGACGTTAGATGTTGGAATTTGTTCCCAAAGATTGATGTTTAAGAATTTCTCACGTCTCATGTCTAGCATCTACCCCCTAACTCCTAACATCTAACTCCTAACGTCTAATATCTAACTACCAACCCCCAACTCCCAACCCATAGCGCTAAGCGTCCAGCGTCAAGCGAATTGTATTCAACCCCCAACACAATTAGAATTTTGCACTGATTCCCGTATAATTAAACGGAGTAATTTTTTTCAATTCTTTTTTGACAGTAGCACTAACATTTAAATTATCAATAAAACGATGAATGCTTTCTTTATTGATAGAAGACTTACCCCTAGTTAGGTCTTTCAATGCCTCATAGGGTTTTGGGTATTTTTCTCGTCGCAAGATGGTTTGAATGGCTTCTGCTACCACAGCCCAGTTTTTATCTAGATCAGCTTTTATAGCATCTTCATTTAATACAAGTTTTCCAATTCCTTTTGAAATGGATTTTAATGCTAGTATGGTATGTGCAATTGGGATACCAATATTTCTCAATACCGTTGAATCGGTAAGGTCGCGTTGCAGTCGTGAGATAGGAAGTTTGATGGATAGGTGTTCAAACAATGCATTAGCGAATCCAAGGTTGCCTTCTGCGTTTTCAAAATCAATTGGATTGACTTTGTGGGGCATCGCTGAAGATCCGACTTCTCCCGCTTTTGTTTTCTGTTTAAAATAATCCATGGAGATGTATGTCCATACATCCCTTGAAAAATCAGTCAATATGGTATTGATGCGTTTGATTCCATCAAAATGTGCAGCAAGAAAATCGTAATGTTCAATTTGAGTGGTAAACTGTTGACGTTGTAGTCCAAGCTTTGTTAAACAAAATGAGTTAGCAAATTTTATCCAATCAATAGCAGGAAACGAAACAGCGTGTGCATTGAAATTCCCCGTAGCTCCACCAAATTTACAGGAATACGGAATTTGATTTAATAAAGTAAGTTGGTCTTCTATACGTTCTACAAAAACCATAATTTCCTTGCCTAAGTTGGTGGGAGATGCTGGCTGGCCATGTGTTCTGGCAAGGAGTGAAATGTTTTTCCAAGCTGTTGCTAATTTTCTTAATTCAATCACCAGGTTAGAAATGGCAGGGTAGTACTCTTGCTCGAGTGCTTCTTTCCAAAGCAGCGGTACGGCTGTATTGTTTACATCTTGAGAGGTTAATCCGAAATGGATATATTCTTTTAGTGATTCTAGATTAAGAATATCTAGTTGTTCTTTTAAATAATATTCAAGTGCTTTCACATCGTGGTTGGTCGTTTTTTCGATCTCCTTTATTTTCAATGCTATTTCAGGAGTGAAATCTTGGTATACCGCCCTTAATTTATTAGCATTTGAACTACTAAGTGTGAATATTTTTTTTTGGGAAAGGGCAATGAAATATTCAACCTCAATCCGAAGTCGGTATTGAATGAGCCCAAATTCTGAAAAATAGGGGGCTAAGTTTTCAAGTTGAGCTCTATATCTTCCATCTATGGGTGAAATTGCTGTAAGTGTATTGAGGTCCATTTGTTTTTGAATTGGTGTAACTTGCGGTCAAAATTACATCAATATCATTGGAACGGAAAATTAGGATAGGGGCAGTTAGTTATTTAAATACCAAGCCATTGCTGTATGGACTTGAAAATGGGGCGATACGCGACGAAATCGAGTTGATTCTTGATTATCCGGCTAACCTTGTGAATGCTCTACAAAATGATCAAATTGATATTGGGCTGATTCCTGTGGCGGCCTTGGTGGGACTAGACAACTATCAGATTGTTTCAGATTATTGTATTGGAACGGAGGGTGAGGTTGCATCCGTTTGTTTATTCAGTGATGTTCCTATGGAACAGATTGATACGGTGATATTAGATTATCAGTCAAGGACCTCTGTTTTGCTCTGCAAGCTATTATTCGAGAAGCATTGGAATAAGCCCGTGCGATTTATAGAGGCCCATGATGAATCATATCTTGAAAGTATAAAAGGGAATGTAGCGGGTTTAGTGATTGGGGACAGGGCCCTAAAAAGCAGAACTAAGTATAATTATATCTATGATCTGGGGCAGGGTTGGAAAGAAATGACTGGGTTACCATTTGTTTTTGCGGTATGGGTTTCTTTGAATCCGTTAAATGAGAAATTTCTACGATCTTTTAATTTAGCTAATCAAGAAGGTCTTGCGCATCTAAACGAAGTAGCAAGTCAGGCGAATTTTTCGGATTATAATGTGGCGTATTACTTTAGCCATAATATTTCGTACATATTATCTATTGAGCATAAAAAAGCGATGGAATTATTTTTCAATATTGCTTTGCAGAAGACATTAGATATTCATTGATCTTTGGGGTAACTAAGTAGCTCAAAGACAGCTAAATGTATTATTTTAGCAATTATATAAACCCCTTATAAATGGCAGAGACCTTAGGCATGTTATGTGATAAACTTACAATTGTACAATTGAAGCAGTATCATTCTGTTGATCAAACGAAATTAGCCAGTTTATCAATTCAAGCTAACGATTTGCAAGAAGAAATTGATGCCTATATAGCAGATGCAATTTCGGGTAAAATTCCTGCAAATAAATTATCCTTTGCAAGCAATAAAGTTTTTAAGCAGGAAGGGAACGAAGTAAGAGAAATTAAAGGAAATTTGGGCGAAATTTTTTATCAATTAGCGGAAATCAACTGTACTCTTTGGCATGAACAGGAGAAGGTGTATGAATTCGAAGCTGTTCCTGTGGATAAAAAAGATAGCGTAGTAAAGAGTTTAGCCATTTTGAATCTTGAAAGAAATAAATGTATTGATGCGATTAATGCTGTTTTTGCATCAATGATTTTACGTTAATATTAAATTCATATTATGCATATTAGAAAGCGGACAACATGCAGAGTTTGTGGTTCTTCATCATTGACGCCTGTAATTGATTTGGGTCCTCAGTTTTTACAAGGATCTTTTGTGAAACCTGGTAAGGAAATGCCATCCCAACGGAAAATAAACTGTTCATTAGTTCGGTGTAATCCTCAAGTAGATGAAAATGCTTGTGGTTTGTTGCAGATGGAGCATAGTGTGCCATCAGAAATATTATATGCTGCTTATTGGTATCGCAGTGGTACAAATGCAACCATGAGAAATCATCTCAGTGAAATTGTAAACAGTGTCAATAGCTTGCTTAAAAAAGAAATTGCTAATGTATTGGATATTGGCTGTAACGATGGAACATTATTGGATTTTTACCCAAAGAACTATCTGAAATTCGGTTGTGACCCAAGTGATGTAGCTCAAGAAGTTAAAAATGCTACAGTTGTTCAGGATATATTCCCTTCAGCTGAATTGTCTAATGCCATTGGAGATCGCAAAATGGATATTGTTACCTCAATAGCCATGTTTTATGATTTGGAGAGTCCAGTTGATTTTGTGAAGAGCATAAAAAGTATCTTATCCCCTGAAGGAATTTGGGTTTTTGAAATGAGCTATATGCCTCATATGTTAGAACTCGATAGTTATGATACGATTTGTCATGAACACCTTGAATTTTACAGCTTAGCTGTTTTAGAGAAAATTACTGCAATGGCTGGGATGAAAATTTTTAAAATTTCATTCAACGATATCAACGGAGGTAGTATACGTTGTTATGCTACGCACAAGGAAAGCGGCTTGTATTATAACAAAGAGGATCATAAATTAATGAATGATGTGAGGCAGAAGGAATTCGATTTAGAGTTGGATACCGATAAACCCTATGTGGCATTCCAATATCGAATTGAAAAGGTCAAAAACGAGCTTCATGATTTATTGGTTAAGTTGAAACAAGAGGGTAAGCGCGTTCATATTTATGGTGCATCAACAAAAGG
>Ga0114966_10006115_pt1 | contig 10077 bp, 8 predicted proteins | sample M_130207_XF_Meta_FD_87029 | JGI IMG/M metagenome (GOLD analysis project Ga0114966, IMG submission 87029) | Freshwater microbial communities from Lake Montjoie, Canada to study carbon cycling - M_130207_XF_MetaG | ecosystem: Environmental > Aquatic > Freshwater > Lake | place: Lake Montjoie...
AGAGGATAAACTGCTGAAGACATTATATAAATATAAAAAGAAAAGAAATAAATAAAAGAAACAATAAAGAAAAAGTTTTTGAAAACACAAAATAACAAAATAATAATAATAAAAATAATGTAATATATTATATTATGTTAGTAAACCTTTTAATTTTATTTTTCTTTTCTTTTTTATTATATCAATTTTTAAATTCTTGTAAGAGAGAAGGTCTAGAAAATTCTGCTGGAACATATAAAGATTATCCCGATGACCCACTTATATTAGGAAAACAAAATGCTGGGAATATTGAGGTTCTTAAAAAAGAAGTAGATCAAATTCCTGATATGAAAAATAGAATAAACTCCTTAGAGGAAGATATTAAAATAATAAATGAACAAATTATGGGTTTAAATGAACAAAATGCTGAAGCTGTTAATTCTTTTTCTGACAAAACAAGTATGTTAACAGGTGCAGATGGTGAGGCTACAATGGAAGATGACATAAAAGAAGATAAAAATAGTTTAACTACTTATCTTTAGATTGTAAAATATAGTAAATTACTTATAATATAAAAATTTATTTATATATATAAATGTCAAATATATTCACAGATGCTGCAAAAAATCCAACTAGTCTTCAAGAAAGATTATTAGGTCCTACATATCCTTATTGGCAAAATATTAAAATGCCTTCTGAAATGGGTATGAATGATTCAGGAAGTATCAGACAAATGACTAGAAATGTTAATGGTCTCATTGGATATGTAGAATTAATTGCAAGTGGTGGAGGTGATGCATCCAAAACAGGGCGACCTTTAGGAAATAAATTTTTCTTGCAAACTGGAGGCAAATGTGTAGATATAAATACTAAAAAAGATGCCGAACGTTATATTTATATTAATAATGTTCCTGATGGAAATATTCCATTTATTAGTTCTGGAATGGGTGTTAATTTTTCAAGTTTAAGAGGTTTAATACCTGGTGTTATGAGTGATTTAAATGTTTTAAATCCATTTGCTATTATGGGATCATTTATGGCTGGTTCAAAACCCGATTGTCAACCTATTACTATGCAAACAATTGATAACAATAATGTAGTAAGAAATCAAACACAATTTGTTGCATTAGCAGATATTACTAATATTAATGCTTGTAATTTTAATAATAGAAGAAATCCTGTTACTGGACAAGTTTGTAGAGAAACATTTCAAAATGATAAAAAGGATTCTTTAAATTATGCAGAATTAACAATGCCTGATGACCCAATTGTTCAATTATATTTTGCTTCTTTAAGTTTTTTAGGTATTTATATTTTATATAAAATAATTGAAAAAAAACAGGGCAAATAAAAAGTATGTAAAATATATGTAATTTTATATTATTGAAAAATTATATATATTTTTATTTATTTTCTTCTATGTTTACGTGTAATTTTACTATGTTTCTTATGTTTCTTATTTTTCTTATGTTTAGTATTGGTTTTTCTATGTTTTTTATGCTTTTGTACAGTTTTTGAATACTTTCTTCTACCTCCAACAGCAGAAGGATACTGTCCTGGTTCTGTCCAAACATTTGGACTATAAGGAATTGCACTTCCTCCATGCATTCTTAGAGGCATATTCATATGCATTCCTCCTCCTCCATACATTCTTCTATTTTGTTTTTTTGTTCCTGATTTTTTGCCACCAAAAAATGAACCTTTCTTTTTACAAGAGCCATAAAAGGTTTTTTCTTCATCATAATTACATGATTTTGGACAAATTCCATGCCAAGGTTTAGGACTTCCATCTGGACAATTATTTGATGGTTTACATCCCCATAAATCTCCAGGTACTGTACCAGCAGGACAAACATTTTTAGATGCGTCAGATGAATATGATGGTGCTGGTGCTGCATATGGTGCTGCTGCTGGTGCTACATATGGTGCTGCTGCTGGTGCTACATATGGTGCTGCTGATGGTGTTGATGGTCCCATTCCTAGTTCTGATTCATTATACATATTTTCTGTTGCTCCTGCTCCTGCTCCATAATTATCCATTGTATAACATAAATACAGAAAATATAAATTTTAATAAACATTTTGATATTTATTTTTTCATAAACATTTTAACTAATTCAAAACCTGCTAAACCTCCAGCAATTTGAGCAACAATATAAGGAATAACATCATTTGTTGCTATTTTACCAGCAGCCAATAAAGCAAGTGTAATAGCAGGGTTAAACGCAGCACTGCTAATTGGACCAACAAGTAAAACAGAAACTGCTAAAGCAGCACCAATTGCTAAATAATTACCTGTAGCAAAAATAACGAAAGATAAAAACAATGTTCCTAAAAATTCTATTAAATAATTATTCATTTTATAATATTAATAAATAATATTTTATTTATATAATTATAATATATGGATTTTGGTTTTCTTGTCTATATAATAATAATTGTACAATTTATTTTTATTTCTTTAATAATTGTGTCAATTTTTTATAAAGGATACTTATTTAGTAGCGAGTTTATTAATAAAATAAATGTTCTTACTGGTTTATTGACTATAACAAGTGTTTTATTATTGTATTTTCAATTTAATAATCAATATAATCAAGTGGTAAATGAATCTACCTTAAATATGATAGATAGAGGATTTATTGATATTAATAAAGAAATGTCAGATAATTATGAAAAATGTCCTAATTTTATAAATTCACTTAAATTTAAATTTTTAAATGATGAACAGCAATCTCATCAATATAATAATCAAAAAGGTGATAATCAAATTACAATAAACTTTATTGCTAATAAAATATTTCAAGCAATAGAAGATAGGATAATAACTGAAAATTTAACTCTTACAAAGAATCATGTATGGGTTGGTACATTTTTATCATATTTATCATCTAAACAATTACGAGATAAATGGGTCAAGTTAAAATATAGTTTTGGAAAAAGGACACATTCTTATGTTAACTTATTAATTAAAACTATTAATGAAAATAATTTCAAAAATGCAGATGATGTTCTTGTTGTTTCTAAACGTTTAGTCAATAATAATGAATATGCAAATATTTTTAAAAATGTCAATAGAGATTCTACAGATTTTGAATAATTTTACGAATAAGTTGAACTTACTTGAGCTCCCCATGCACATACACGACCATTGCATAAAGTAGTATTATAAATAGACCCCTTCTTTGCAGGTGCAACACATCCTCCAGATCTTGCAAATTTAAGTGCAGTTTTAACATCATTTTTATTATAATTTTTGTATGAAAGTGGTGCATTTGTTGGAAGTCCAATTTTATATGAACTTTTACCTACTGCTTTGGCCTTCAACATTTCAGTTCTTTGAGATGATTCCTTCGGCGCAATATAATTCATATGAGTTGAAACTGGATATTGTCTTTGACTTGTATAAGCTGTATAATTAGTTGGTCTTGATGCTTTTGCTAAAACTGTAGCTGCTGCTTGGGCATTTACACTTTGAGCAGTACGCCAATAATAACGCCTTGAATTGGAAAACTCACTTGCTCCATCAGCTGGTGAAAATTGTGGAGGATTTGGATGAACACCTGGTAATACACCTAAAGTATGGTTATAACGAATCCCTCCAGGTGTTTTATTTGTACTCATTGGACCAGGAATTGGATAAGAGTTATAAGAACCGCCTGAATATGGAATATTAGTATATTGGTGATAAGCTATTGTGGTCATTTATTATATATTATTATTTTATTATTGAACAAATAATATATAATTTGTTTTTGTTTTTGTTTTTGTTTTATACCTTTGCATATTTAATATCTGCGAATAGCACGCCATGCAACTTGACCAGCATTAGAATCGTTTCCACCGTTTGATAAGTTATTATATGTTTGGTTGATAGAGCGTTGCTTTAAATATCTTGCATAATCAGAACTATCATATACGTATCTTGTATTACATGCAGCTGGTGCGACATTTGTTCCATCACATTTAAACATAATAGCGCCAAATCTTTGCTTTAAACCAAACATACCTGGTCTGCTCTGAAATGTCTGGCAAGGACCACCACAAGTATAATACTTACGACTTAACAAATCGCCTGAATTAGTTACTGCACGAAAAGGAGTAATGGCCCTCGCAGGCTTACCAGAAAGAGCATTTATCTCTCTTCTGTAATTTGTATTCCAACCTTCAACAACAATGTCGCGGTCATGCATATAATCCTCATAACCATAATCATTATCTACAAGTCTTTGTGGGATAAAACCAGGAATACCTCTACCTAAAGAAAACTGAGTACCATATTGTGCTATAAAACGAGGTCCAAGTCCATTTATCCTTAATGTTGGACCCACTGAGCCATAAAGATTAGTATAACCGATTGATGTCATATATATAAAAGCTATAGAAAATCATTTCTAAAAATCAATTATTTATAATAGTATAAATAATTACTTATTTTGCAAGGTCATTTTAAAGGTAAAAATATTATTTTGTGAGCGTACTTGATTAACTAAAATATCTTTAATAAGGGGAAATGGAAAATATGTAGTTGGATAAATATACAATAAATTTCATGATATATCTTAAAAATATCTTAAAAATATCTTAAAATTGGTTGGTGTAATAAATAAAATCTATTTAATTTTTAATTTTCTGTAATAACTCTGGGTGCAATATTCATAGTTATTAATTCTTGGAACAACAGCTTACAAGCATAAGGAATTTCTACATAAGCAAAATCGGTACGATTATCACAAGTTCTGCATCTGTGTATATGTACTTTATCATTATATGCTGCCACTAGTCCACACTTTTTACAAGTATATACTTGATATTTATCTGATGCGTCGTATATACGACCTCTAGTAAAACGTGCAGCTCCGTGTGATATCATACTATCCCTTTCCATCTCACCAAATCTAAGCCCTCCATCTCTACTACGACCTTCTGCTGGTTGTCTTGTCAAATTTACCATGGGTCCAATGGAACGGCTATGTTCCTTATCAATCACCATATGTTTCAACCTTTGATAAAACACAGGACCAATAAAGATATCACATTCTATTTGTTCACCTGTAAGTCCATTATATAAAACTTCATTACCTGAACTTTGAAACCCTAATTTTATCAATTCATCTCTCACAACATTAATATCAAGTTCTCCAAAACTTGTACCATCTCCAAATAAACCCAGTTCTATCAAAACTTTCCCCATTAACGTCTCTTTTAGTTGTGCAATTGTCATACGTGAAGGGATTGCATGAGGATTCAACATCAAGTCAGGTCTCAATCCTGTACTAGTAAAAGGCATATTCTCTTCTGGAATAATATTACCAATCGTACCTTTTTGTCCACTTCTTGATGAAAACTTGTCACCAATCACAGGCTTTCTAACAGCACGCAATCTTACTTTTGCAAAGTTATAACCATCTCCATTTCTGTCAATATAATTCTTATCAATATATGTATCTTCTTCTGTTCTGTAAATTCTGCTTTGGTCTTCATACTTAATTACTTTAGTATGGTCATTCCTATTTTCTCTAATCGGAACAACTTTAGAAATAATTACATCGCGATTTTCTACTAGTGTGTTCTCAGGAATGAGTCCCTTGCTATTTACTTTATTATAATTCGCAAATTTCATTCCTTTTGTTTTAGATGCATCTGGTTTACAACGAATTTCTTCATCTCCGTTAATTTTTTGTTTATCCTCGTCTTTTTCTGTATGATAAATAGTTGTTTGAAATAATCCACGATCAATAGAACCTTTATTGAAAAGCAATGAATCCTCTTGGTTATATCCAGTATGTGTCATAATTGCTACAACAACATTACATCCAGATGGTATCTTATTTATATGAATCATATCCATTACACGAGTATCTACCATTGGTCTCGCAGGATAATTTAACACATAAGCTGTCTTATCCATTCGCTCTGCATAATTTGTAGCATAAACTCCCATTGCTTGTTTTGCCTGTGCTGTTTGATATGTATTTCTTGGTGATTGATTATGCTCTGGAAATGGAATACATGATGCCAATATTCCAAACATAGTACTAGGATGAATTTCACAATGTGTATATCTGTAAATTTCGGCAATGTTATGCTTAGGAATCATGTCACTTGGTTTTATTGCAATCAATGACCAACTTTGCTCTTCTGGGTCAATATATTCAATAATAGATTCATTAATTTTAGAATTAGTTAATAAATCATCCCAAACTAAATTGCCCTTTTCTAGATCATTAACAAGAGATTTTTTCAAAAGTATATTATTATCACGAACTCTTAATAAAGGACGCGTAATACGACCAGCATCATTACAAATTCTTATTTCATTTCTCTTATAATCAAATACAATAGAACAATAAATATTTATAATTCCACGATATTTCTTTTCTTTCAACATGTTGTATAAACTTAAAGGATCATTGCTGATACCAACCCATGCACCATTAATAAATATTTTTGTTTTCCCATATAATTCCTCGGTTTTTAAACTGGCAATATCCAAAATATTTGGCATCACATATTCATAAATTGGCATTGAATTTGAAGTTATGGTCACATGTGACATATAACTCAGATTTTTTACCACACCAATTGAAGCACCTTCAGGTGTATTATGTACTATGAGACCATCTTTAAAGCAAAATCTACCGCGTTTATCGTGTAGTTGCCATCCAACATAAGGTCCAATTCCACTTTCTACCAAGCTAAATTTACTGGACATAAATGATTTGCTTCTTAAAAGCTGTGTTTTGTTCTCTATACTCGTTAATTTCTTTCGTGGAAGAAGTGTTGGGATTTCACAGATTCTATGTCCTGTAATTGTTAGTTCTTTATAGGTACTAAACTTTTTTTCTCCACTTTTCTCGTCATTCCATTGACTTCTTCCTTCTTTAACACCACACGAAAATCCCAGAGACATTGCCAATTTATGAGCATCTTCAATTATTCTATAATTATCAGGTGCTTGACAAATGCGAATTTCACGGCCTTCTGCCCGAACTGAACCATCAGTATCTATTAATCCTGCCAAAACCTTCAATCTTGTGTCTCTATCATTTGTAAGATACTCATTCGGAATATGCTTGTTCTTCAGAAGATTATATTTACAAAGATATTTTTTTAGTGGAGCTTCTTCTACAAAACTGCATAATCCAGCAGCAGCAGCAGCATCTTTATTTTTCTTAGATACAACTGAGAAACTATATCTTTCATCTTTTGTAATTATTGCTCCATTTTCTTCTGCCCATTTTTCCCAGTAAGCTAGTGTCTCATGGTCTGTTTTGTAATTTAATGCAAACCCTGTACCATCACTGAGACCATCTCCTAACCACATACCAAGCAAATAAGGGTCCATTTCAACTTCTTTCTTGGTCCAGTGGATTCCTTCTACTTTGAATAAAACCAAATGTTCTTTTGTAGTTTTGTTTAGTTTTAAATAATTCTCAATTGTAATATCCAATGTATCATCGTCATCAAAACTATTAACAAATTCCTCTGCTTCTTTTAAAGAAGTGAAATAATTTTCTTGTATTTTAATGGTTTCCCTATTCAGAAATTTTACAGAATATTTATATTTTCTATCTTTACGATTATAATTTAAAATATTTTTATGTTGTCTAATGCGAAGACTAAGAATATGATTAACGGTAACGCGATGTTGCATAAAATTTTCCTTATCAGGAATAACATCATACATATTCTTAAATCCAGCACAAGTACTACGAACTTTAGTCATTTTTCCATTATCATCAATAAGTTCGTCACCAACTATTATATTTTTGGCAAGTTTAACCGAACCATCCCACATTAAAATTTGAGTTTCAGGGTCAAAACATTCCGCTGGACATAAGAATCCCCATGTTGTATTGTGCAATTTTCTAGGTGGAATAAGTTTACCACTTTTATCTGTGGGGGTGGAAATTCGCCTAGAATGACTCAAACTTGCAACATAAGTTAAACGATTCAGAACTTGCGCAACACCGACTTTATTACTACTAACATGTTTAATTCCGAAATCACCAGTAGATAAAGCGCGTTTGATTCCATTTTCAATAGTAGTAGATTTAATAATTTTGTAAATATTTGTCTCGTTTATAATCCTCAAATAATCATCAGTAGATTTCCATGATCCTGTATTAATTTCCTTTATAATTTGCTTCTCCATATCTTTCACCAATTTATTGAAATAATTACGAAATAAATTATTTAGCAAGGTACCAGTTAAATCAATACGTTTATTAATGTAAGAATCGCGGTCATCTGTATTAACCCATTCAAAACTTGCCTCTAACAAACGATATACCATATATCCGAGAAACATTACTTTCTGAAGAGGTGTGCTGCAATGAGGAAATAAATCACTGCTTAAAATATCTAGTGTAAATTCGTGCTTCTTCTTTGCACCAGTCTCCTTGTCCATATTAATCGGAGTATACATTGCAAATGTTGTAATATATCTGATGCATTCCTCTTGTGTTAGATGTGTATTTGCATCAATTACAGAGGCTTGTAATCCTTGTAAGACTTCTTTCTCTTTACTTGCTTCAATATTGAGCAAGATTTTCTGACAAATTTCTTGGTCAGAAATAATGCCTAATGCACGAAACACAATGAAAAGCGGGATTGGCTGTTTCAAACGCGGCAATTGAACATAAATAGGAAATCCGAATCCGTTATTTTTAGAAGATAAATAAAGATTGATTTGCTTTGGAGAAATGCATTTGAAATCAGGTACAGATTTTATTTCGGCACTCCAATTATATTTTGTATTGTTCTTTGAAATATTGAAGCAATAAACACGGTTTTCTGCAGCGCGTTCCTGTCCAAGAACAGTTTTTTCAGAACCATTAATGATGAAATATCCGCCAGCATCATGTTTGCACTCTCCGGTGTGTACATTTTCAACATGTTTGTATTGAGTTAAGACACAAATATTGGATTTCAACATAATTGGCATTTTTCCAATATGAATCTTTGGTAGAGTTTTATAAAATGTCTGAGTATTTTCTAAGTTTTCTCCAGTTCTAACAAGAAACTTTATATTAATATCAACTGTCATTGAGGATGCATAAGTGAAATTGCGTAGTCGTGCTACTTGAGGAAACATGAGACTAGTTGCACCATTATTTTCATGAATTTGTGGTCGGTACATATGAAAATTCTCAAAAGTAATAGATATTTCTAAAGCATATTTTCCAGATTTTGGATCATAATCCTGCTCAGAAGCAATATTTACTGGATTAAACATATCAATAGTTTTAATAATTTGGTAATTAACAAAATTATTATAAGATTCTAATTGATGTCTGACTAGTTTATCTAAATGTGTCCCTTTGAAATAAGAATTAATAATAGTCCAGGGAGTTTCAATATATTGATCTTTATGAGCGTCAAACATATCTTCAATGGCATCATTAGTATTTTCGAACGAGGAAGCTTTCATAGTGCTTTTATACTCTGATGTAGGGATATGTGACTGAATCATTTAGATATTTTATATTTCAATTTATTTTTAAATTGTTTTCAAATATACATTATAAAAATAAAGAAGATAGTGTGCATTTCACTAATTTTGGATTGCTTTTGTAAAATAGAATGATTATGAATAAGATATAAAAATAAAGGTATATTCAAATACATTAATGAGAGAAGTCATTGATTTACTTGATGAAAATAATAAAAAATGTAATGAGGAAGAGAGACAAGTTACACCAAAGACAAAAACAGAAATAAAAACAACAAAAACAAAAGATGAAACTTGTTGTAGTAATAAAGAAGAATTAGATAAATTCTTAAATAAAACAAACGAGAACTTTGAGAATTTTTCATTATTTAATGGATGGAATTATAAGGATATTATGAAATATAAAGCAGATAAATTTGACCCGAATTTATATGGTTCATATCAATTAATGAACCAACTTTATAAGAAACGTTTATTTAGTGCTTTAAAAAATCAAAGAGAATTCATAATCAAACCAAATGCAAATTTAGAACAACAAATTTCACAAAAGATTAAAGAGAGAGTAAATATAACTGCAGAAATAAATAATATTGATGATTTATTGAAACTTATAAAAGATAATCCATATGATGATAATAAAG
>Ga0114966_10006116_pt1 | contig 10077 bp, 10 predicted proteins | sample M_130207_XF_Meta_FD_87029 | JGI IMG/M metagenome (GOLD analysis project Ga0114966, IMG submission 87029) | Freshwater microbial communities from Lake Montjoie, Canada to study carbon cycling - M_130207_XF_MetaG | ecosystem: Environmental > Aquatic > Freshwater > Lake | place: Lake Montjoie...
CCTGCGATGCTGGAAAGGCCGAACACGGCCGCGAACATGCCACCGACCTTGCCCCGTTCACGCGGCGGGAAGAGCTCGGCGATAATCGCAAAGGCGGTGGTGAAGAGCGCGCCGCCGCCGATACCCTGCAGGGCGCGCCAGACGATCAGCTGCACCATGCCACCGCCGAGGATCGGTATGTCGCCAAACTCGCCCGACAGGCCCGAGAGCCACGATCCGACCAGGAAGAAGACGATTCCGGCCAGCAGCACGGGCTTTCGACCAAACAGGTCACCCAGCTTGCCCCAGATCGGCACCGAGACCGTCGAAGTCAAAAGGTAAGCGGTCGTCACCCACGAATAGAGATCAAGGCCGTGAAGCTCGGAAATGATCCGCGGCATGGCGGTGGCGACGATGGTCTGGTCCAGCGCCGACAGCAGAAACACGATCCCGACGCCCGCGAGCGTGATGCGCTTCTCCGCTTCGGTGAAATTCATTGCGTTCACGCGCAGGTCCCCCTCTTTCGAGGGGCCCTAAGTAGATCGTGCCATATCGATTGTCACTAAGGTTCGGCGGGCCTGCGTCACTGGGGCCCGGATTGGCCCGGCGCCTTCTTCTGCGCCCGCCGCGCGGCCATGTTGAGGCTCTCCACCAGGGCCGAAAACGCCATTGCGCCATAGATATAGCCCTTGGGGACATGCACCCCGAACCCGTCGGCGATCAGCACCGCGCCGATCATCAGCAAAAAACCCAGCGCCAGCATGACCACGGTCGGGTTGCGGCCGATGAATCTGGCCAGGGGATCGGCGGCCAGCATCATCAGGCCGACGGCGACGACGACGGCGAGGATCATGATCGGCAGGTGCTCGGTCATGCCGACGGCGGTCAGGATCGAGTCGATCGAAAAGACGATGTCCAGCAGGATGATCTGCACAATCGCCCCGGCGAAGTTGGCGGCGATGGGGGCCTTCTTGTCATAGATGTCGGTGGTGGGTTGGGGGTCGAGGCTGTGGTGAATCTCGTTGGTGGCCTTCCACACCAGAAACAGACCCCCGGCGATGAGAATCAGGTCGCGCCAGGAAAAGGCGGTCTCGAACGCCGGGTGGCCCTCTTCGCCGACGGGGCCGACCCAGCCGAGATCGATGAGCGGCGCGGTCAGGCCGACGATCCAGGCGATGGTCGAGAGCAGGACGAGCCGCAGGATCAGCGCCAGGCTGATCCCGACGCGGCGCACCTTCTGGCGCTGGCCCTCGGGCAGCTTGTTCGACAGGATCGAGATAAAGATCAGATTGTCGATGCCGAGCACGACTTCCATGACCATCAGGGTCACCAGAGCGGCCCAGGCGGTCGGGTCGGCGAATACAGAAAGGATGTCGGTCATCGGTGCGGGTCCCCGCCAGCAGAGGTAGAGATTGCGCGGGCAAATGTCATCACACGGCGCCTCCTTTTCTACAGGCCCCCGGCCACCGCGACGGCGAGAACCTCGGGCGCGGTTCCGGCCCGGGCCTGAACCTGGAGGCCGAAGACGAGCGCGGCCAGGGCGTCGGCCCTGCCGGCGCCGGCCGCCCTGGCGAAACCCTGGCGCAACCGCTCCCGATAGGCCCCGGTGATCTGCGCGACCGCGTCGTCGAAGGGCGCGGTCTCCACGGCGGCATTGACCAGCATGCACCCCCAGGCGCCTTGCGGCGAGGCGGCCATGGCCAGCAGGCTGTCGAAATAGCCGCGCACCTGACGCGCGCCGGCCCCCGCCGCCTCGACGCCGGAGAACAGGCGATTGACGATGACCTGTTCGTAGTGGGCCAGCGCCGCCAGATAGAGCCCGCGCTTGTCGCCGAAGCGGGCGTAGAGGCCGTAGCGGGCAGCACCGCTCACGGCGGTCAGTTCCTCCAATGAGGCTGCGCCAAAACCCTTGGCCCAAAACAGGGTCATGGCCCCGTCAAGGGCCGCCGATGTATTGATGAAGCTTGGCCTGGGCATTTTAATCAGAATGATCGTTCTGAAACCCATGCCATGTTGCGAGTGCGAGGGGAAGGTGTTATCAGGCGCGCGGCTTCGGACCGGGCGACCGGCATCCAGGCGTTTTTCTAAACGCAATCAAGCCTTTGGCGGATCGGCAACGGTCCGGATGACAACAAACGCATCGGGCGGACCTAGTGGCTGACGATTCCAAACAGACCGGCGTGGGCGAACGCTACGCCCTGGCCCTGTTCGATCTGGCGAAGGACGAAGGCGCGATCGCCGTCGTCGAAAAGGACCTGAAGGACCTCAAGGCCATGCTGGCGGGCTCGCCCGACCTGCGCACCCTGATCGGCTCGCCGAAGTTCGGCGCCGAAGACAAGGGCAAGGGCCTGGCCGCAGTCGCCGTGAAAGCCAAGCTCAACGCCACCACCCAGAAATTCCTCGGCCTGCTGGCCGCCAACGGCCGGGCCGGCATCCTGGCCTCGGTTATCACCGGTTTTGAGAAACTCTCCGCCATCCACCGCGGCGCGATCTCGGCCGAGGTGACCAGCGCCGTTGCGCTGACCGCCGCCCAGAACAAGGCTATTGCAGCAGCCCTGCGCCAGGCGCTGGGCAAGGACCCGGAAATCGAAACCCGCGTTGATCCGTCCATCCTGGGCGGCATCAAGGTGAAGGTGGGCTCGCGTCTCTATGACGCATCCCTCAAATCCAAACTCGACCAACTCAAATTCGCCCTCAAGAGAGCGTAAGCAACATGGACATCCGCGCCGCCGAAATCTCGGCCATCCTCAAGTCTCAAATCGCCAACTTCGGCAAGGACGCCGACGTCTCCGACGTCGGTCAGGTCCTGTCGGTCGGCGACGGCATCGCCCGCGTCTTCGGCCTCGACAACGTCCAGGCGGGCGAAATGGTCGAGTTCCCGAAAGCCGGCGTCAAGGGCATGGCCCTGAACCTCGAGCGCGACAACGTCGGCGTCGTGATCTTCGGCACCGACAGCCAGATTAAAGAGGGCGACGAAGTCCGCCGCCTCGGCGAAATCGTCGACGTGCCCGTCGGCAAGGCCCTGCTCGGCCGCGTCGTCAATCCGCTGGGCGAGCCCATCGACGGCAAGGGTCCGATCAAGGGCGCGGCCGAACGCCGCCGTGTGGACGTCAAGGCCCCCGGCATCATCCCGCGCAAATCCGTGCACGAGCCGGTGCAGACAGGCCTCAAGGCCATCGACAGCCTGATCCCCGTCGGCCGCGGCCAGCGCGAGCTGATCATTGGCGACCGCCAGACCGGCAAGACCGCCGTCGCCATCGACGCCATTCTGAACCAGAAGCAAATCAACGCCGGCACCGACGAAAAGGCCAAGCTCTACTGCATCTACGTCGCCATCGGCCAAAAGCGCTCCACCGTGGCGCGGATCGTCAAGACGCTCGAAGAGCGCGGCGCGCTCGACTACACCATCGTCGTGGCGGCCACGGCTTCAGAGCCCGCCCCGCTGCAGTTCCTCGCCCCATTCGCCGGCTGCGCCATGGGCGAGTGGTTCCGTGACAACGGCATGCACGCCCTGATCATCTATGACGACTTGAGCAAACAGGCCGTCGCCTATCGCCAGATGTCCCTGCTGCTGCGCCGCCCGCCGGGCCGCGAAGCCTATCCGGGCGACGTCTTCTATCTGCACAGCCGACTGCTCGAGCGCGCCGCCAAGCTCAACGAAGACAATGGCTCCGGCTCGCTGACCGCCCTGCCGCTGATCGAGACCCAGGCCAACGACGTCTCGGCCTATATCCCGACCAACGTCATCTCGATCACCGACGGTCAGATCTTCCTGGAAACCGACCTGTTCTTCCAGGGCATCCGTCCGGCGGTGAACGTCGGCATCTCGGTTTCCCGCGTGGGCTCCTCGGCCCAGATCAAGGCGATGAAACAGGCTTCCGGGCCCATCAAGGGCGAGCTCGCCCAGTACCGGGAAATGGCCGCCTTCGCCAAGTTCGGCTCGGACCTCGACGCCACCACGCAAAAGATGCTGGCCCGCGGCGAGCGCCTGACGGAACTCCTGAAGCAGCCCCAGTACTCGCCGCTCGCGGTGGAAGAGCAGGTAGCCTCGATCTACGCTGGCACCCGCGGCTATCTGGACGGCATCGCCGTCAACCGCATCAGCGATTTCGAGCGCGGCTTCCTGGCGCACCTGCATTCCAAACACGCCAGCTGGCTGGAAGCGATCCGCACCGAGAAAGCGCTTTCCCCCAAGCTCGAAGACGAACTGAAGGCCGCGCTCGACACCTTCACCAAGTCGTTCGCGTAAGCGCCTAGAGGAACCGGAGCGCCTCAATGGCCAGCCTCAAGGATATGCGTAATCAGATCGCGTCGGTGAAAGCCACGCAGAAGATTACCAAGGCGATGCAGATGGTCGCCGCGGCGAAACTGCGCCGCAGCCAGGACGCGGCCGAGGCCGGCCGTCCCTATGCCCAGCGCATGGCCGCCGTTATCGCCAACCTCGCTGCCGGCGTATCCGGCGACGGCGCCCCGAAGCTGCTGGTCGGCACCGGCGCCGACCAAAAGCATCTGCTGATCGTCGCCACCGCCGATCGCGGCCTTGCCGGTGGCTTCAACTCCAGCATCGTGCGCGCGGCCAAGGCCCGCATCGAGGAGCTGACCCGCGAAGGCAAGAGCGTGAAGGTCGTGGCTGTTGGCAAGAAGGCCAACGCCCAGCTGCGGCGCCTTCTGGGCGAGCGGCTGGTCGGCTTCTTCGAAGCCGGCAAAAAACCGTCGCTCGAGACCGCCAAGGAAATCGGCGAAGGCATCGCCGCCCGCTTCGAAGCCGGCGAAGTCGACGTGGTCACCCTGTTTTTCTCCAAGTTCAAGTCGGTGGTCACCCAGACCCCGACCGCCAAACAGCTGATCCCCGCCTCGGTGGGCGAAGGCGCGCCCGTCATCGACCTCAAGGGCGCGGCCTACGAGTACGAGCCTGACGCTGAATCCATCCTCGAAGCCCTCCTGCCGCGCAATCTGACGGTGCAGATCTTCTCGGCCATGCTGGAAAACCAGGCCGGCTTCTACGCCGCCCAGATGGCCGCGATGGACAACGCAACCCGTAATGCCGGCGACATGATCAACGCCCTCACCATCAAATATAACCGCACCCGCCAGGCGCAAATCACCAAGGAGCTGATCGAAATCATCTCCGGCGCCGAAGCCCTCTAAGGACGAAAGACCAGACCCATGGCCACCGCTCCCAAAAAAGCCCCTGCCAAAGCCGCCGCGACGAAGAAAGCCGCTGCGCCGAAAGCCGCCGCATCGAAGTCGGCCGCCCCGAAGGCCGCCGCCAAGGGCGTCGCCACAGGCCGCGTCGTTCAGGTTATCGGCGCCGTCGTCGACGTTGAGTTCACCGGCCACCTGCCGGCCATTCTGAACGCGCTGGAAACCACCAACACCGACCAGAAGACCGGCGAGCCCTTCCGCCTGGTCCTGGAAGTCGCCCAGCACCTGGGCGAAAACACCGTGCGCACCATCGCCATGGACACCACCGAAGGCCTGACCCGCGGCCAGCCGGTCACCGACACCGGCGACAACATCCGCGTCCCCGTCGGTCCCGGGACGCTCGGCCGCATCATGAACGTCATCGGCGCGCCGATCGACGAAGCCGGCCCGATCAAGTCGACCATGTTCCGCCCGATCCACGCCGAGGCCCCGTCCTTCGCCGAGCAATCGACCAGCGCGGAAATCCTCGTCACCGGCATCAAGGTCATCGACCTGCTCTGCCCCTACACCAAGGGCGGCAAGATCGGCCTGTTTGGCGGTGCGGGCGTGGGCAAGACCGTGACCATGCAGGAGCTGATCAACAACATCGCCAAGGCCTACGGCGGTTACTCGGTTCTCGCCGGCGTCGGCGAACGGACCCGCGAGGGCAACGACCTCTATCACGAGATGATCGAGAGCAACGTCAACGTCGCCGGCGGTGGCGAAGGCTCCAAGTGCGCGCTGGTCTACGGCCAGATGAACGAGCCCCCCGGCGCCCGCGCCCGCGTGGCCCTCACCGGCCTGGCCCAGGCCGAGTACTTCCGCGACGAAGAGGGCAAGGACGTGCTGCTCTTCATCGACAACATCTTCCGCTTCACCCAGGCCGGCTCCGAAGTGTCGGCGCTGCTGGGCCGTATCCCCTCGGCCGTGGGCTATCAGCCGACGCTCGCCACCGAGATGGGCAATCTGCAAGAGCGCATCACCTCGACCTCCAAGGGCTCGATCACCTCGGTGCAGGCCATCTACGTGCCCGCCGACGACCTCACCGACCCGGCGCCCGCCGCCTCGTTCGCCCACCTGGATGCGACCACCGTTCTCAGCCGCGATATCGCCGCCCAGGCCATTTTCCCGGCCGTGGACCCGCTGGACTCGACCAGCCGGATCATGGACCCGCTGGTCATCGGCGAGGAACACTACGGCGTCGCCCGCCGGGTTCAGGAAATCCTGCAGCAGTACAAGTCGCTGAAGGACATCATCGCCATCCTCGGCATGGACGAGCTCTCCGAAGAGGACAAGCAGGTCGTCGCCCGCGCGCGCAAGATCAGCCGCTTCCTCTCCCAGCCCTTCTTCGTGGCCGAGCAGTTCACCAACCAGCCCGGCAAGTTCCTGCCGCTGGACGAGACCATCAAATCCTTCAAAGCGATCTGCGACGGTGACTACGACCACCTGCCGGAAGCGGCCTTCTATATGGTCGGCGGCATCGAAGAAGCGGTCGAAAAGGCCCAGAAGCTGGCGGCGGAAGCATAGATGGCGGAAAAGCTACATTTCTCCCTGGTCTCGCCTGAACACGAAATGTTTACAGGCGAAGTTGATCAGGTGGACGCCCCTGGCGCAGAGGGTGACTTCGGTGTTTTGGCCGGTCACGCCCCCTTTATGACGGCTCTGCGCGAAGGCGAGATCACTGTCCACAACAACGGAACCCTTATCCGCTACAGGATTCAGGGCGGTTTCGCAGATGTTACTCCCGAAGGCCTCACGGTGCTGGCGGAAAGCGCGACCGCCGTCTAAATTGGGCCTAACACCCGCCTCGCATTTGTCTCACAAATGTAATACAAGAGCGGAATAAGAGTAGGAGGAAACGACCTATGTCCAAGCTTATGACGCGCGTCATCGTGCCCGGCGCGATTGTGGCCCTGTTCGGCGCCATCGCGGTTCAGGCGCAGGATGAGCCGGCCGCCGCGCCGACCCTGCCGACCACCGGAGACGGCGGCGCGATCGTCAAATTGTTGACCAATGTCTGCAAGCCCGTGGTTGAAGGCCGTGGCGCCTTCGAGGCGCTTGCGACCTCAGCCGGCATGACCAAGGACAAGAATTCGGAAAACTACATCATGCCGCTGTCGCAGCGGCCCTATCAGATTTCGATGCACAAGCCGTCGAACCAGAACCTGTCCATCTGCGAAATGAACGTCGCCTATGCCCCCGGTTGGGACCAGCCGATCATCGACGCGTTGAACACCTGGCGGTTCCTGCACGCGCCACAGATGCACCTGCAGCGCAGCCAGATCGCCACCTTCAAGGACGCCAAGCGCACGACGCTCACCTGGGACAACTGGGAAAACCAGGGCGACGACGGCGTAATGGTCAGCGTGGCCTTCAACAAGGTCGCCAACACCGACGGCAGCCAGATCGTCCGCGGCGCCGACAGCGCGCTCATTCAGTACCAGCAGCGCGGCGCCCTGCCGGAAATGATCGCGGCGACCCGCGCGCGCAAGGCGGCGGAAGCCAAAGCCCAGGAAGAATATGCCAAGCAAAAGGCTGACTACGATCGCCAGATGGCCGAGTATCAGGCTCAGGTGAAGGCGGCCCAGGACGCGGCGGCCGCCCAGAATGCCGGCGCCGCCGCCACCCAGGGAGCAGCCGCCGCGCCCGATCCGCTGGCCGCTCAGTATCAGGCGGCTCTGCAGAATGCCCAGGGCGCAGCCGCCGCACCGAAGTAAGGCGAGCTGTTAATCAGGGAAAGAAGATCAAGCCGCCGCCCGGCGGCTTTTTCGCATCCAGTCGAGGCACGCGGTCGCGACGGCCTCCCAGCCGGGCTCGCCGATCAGCCAGTGGCTCATGCCCGCCATTGATCTCAACTCCCCACCGAGCCGCGTGGCAGTCGAAAGCACGCTGCCAGGACCATGGATGGGGTCAAGTTCGCCGGCGATGACCAGGGCGGGCGCACCTATCGCAGAGGCTGGGACATGGGTGCTCATGAACGGATCGAGCCACCAGTTGAAGGTTTCCCAGAGCGCCCGTCCACTCTCTGGAACCATCCGCGTGAAGATCGCCTTTTGCGTCGCCTGGGGCAGACGTCCCATACCGGAGGCGTCGAACAGAGCCAGCGTGGGCTCCATGGCCTGGAACCAGGGTGCGCCCAGGCTCATAAGGCCGAGCGAAACGACCGCCCCCTCCATCGATCCCCGGGCATCGCCCCAGGGCGCCGAGGGAGCCAGCAGGATAAGCCCTGAGACCGGCGCGCGGGCGGCGGCCAGCTGCGCGACCAGCCCGCCCAGCGAGTGGCCGACAACGACGGGCGGTTCGGGACAAGCCTCGATTATTGAGACGATCGCCCTGGAATAGTCTCGCACGGAAAGGCCGCAGACAGCGGCGCGCTCGCCGGGCCCGTGCCCCGGCAGATCCGGCGTCATGCAACGGTGACCGGCGGCCTCGAACGGCGCCTTGAACGCCTCGAAAGCCCAGCCCCCGCAAAATGCGCCATGCACCATGATGACCGGCGCCGGCATCGATACTCCCGACAATACGTAATAAAGGTGGGCGACTCTGCCGGCCGCCTCGGTGAAAGCTTAACGCGCGCGGCGCCGGGCGCCACGGAAAATCCGGCTAGCGGGCCAAGGGGACCGCATATTCGCCAAAGGCCGCCACCACCTGCTCATAGGCCGTCCGTTTGAACGGCACGACCAGCTCCGGCGCCTGGTTCAGCGGCGCCCAGCGCCAGTCGTCGAACTCCGGCTCGTGATGGGCGTCCAGCCGCACTTCAGAATCTTCCCCGGTAAAGCGCAGCGCGAACCAGGCCTGTTTCTGGCCCTTCCACCCGCGCGCGGCCTTGCTGCCGGCGTAGTCCGCCGGAAAGGCATAGGTGATCCAGCCCTCGGTGCGGGCGAGGTAACTGACCGAGCTGACGCCGGTTTCCTCCTGGAGCTCACGCAGCGCCGCCTGGAACAGATCCTCGCCCTCATCGACGCCGCCTTGCGGAAACTGCCAGACGTGGGGACCGCCTGCGTGGGCTCTGCGGCCCAGCCAGACCTCGCCGCGCAGGTTGAAGAGTACGATGCCGACGTTCGGGCGATAGACCGCCAGATCAAGCATCAGCGGCGGACAGTAACCGCCGAGGCGGGCGCCAGTTGATAACCCCGGGCCGACAGGCCCTGGGCCCATGTCGCCACCTGCTGGATGGTCAGCGAATAGGCAAAACCGGAACCCAGGGCCGAGCCGCGGCGCCCGGCGCTCTGCTCCAGCTGGCTGAGCTGGCTGCTGATCGCATCCCGGCCGGGCGCCTCGTCGATCACCCGGTCGGCCGAGGCGCGCGGAATCCCGCCGCCGCGCAGGCCCGCCAGGCCGTCGTCGATGAAGGCGAGGCCCCGGCGGCGAAGGCCGGTGGCGAGCGCCTCCATGGCCGCGTTCGAGGTCAGGAACTTCGAGCCCTGATAGTTGGTCACCCCAAAATAGCCGGTCGCCTTGGCCAGCAGTCCATCGAGCTTGGCCTGGGTCTCGTCGGCCCGCGCATTGGCCAGCAGCGTATCCGGCCCCGGATCGTCATTGGGATAGGTCTTGGGCTCCATGGGGATTTCCAGCATCACCTCATGGCCGCGCGCCCGCGCCTGATTGATCCAGCCCTGCAGGTTGCTGACCTGACCCACGGGGAAAGACAGGGTGATTTCCGGCGGCAGGGCCAGGGCCTGCTGGGTGCGCACTGGATCAAGGCCAAGCCCGCCGATCACGAGAGCCACCCTGGGTTTGCCGTTCGATAAGAACGGCCGGGCATAGGCCTGGGCCGGATTGCGGCCGTCCGGCGCGACAATAGGCAGCAATCCGGCGGGACTGGGCTGGGTCAGACCGGCGATCGGCGCCGGCGGCAGAGCCTGGGCCGAAGCGCCATCGAGCGGCAGCACCCGCTGCGTGCCGTTGGCAAGC